>ENA-ORCP01000107-ORCP01000107.1-human-gut-metagenome-genome-assembly--contig:-NODE-107-length-63363-cov-4.704058_pt1 | contig 63363 bp, 50 predicted proteins | sample MGYA00242990_ERZ507991 | MGnify/ENA primary metagenome ERZ507991 (study PRJEB26167, sample SAMN06115496) | human gut metagenome | host: Homo sapiens | place: China:Henan | collected 2015-05-07 | study... | reverse complement strand
GGAAATGAATGGATTTATTATAATGGCTTTATGCATAATAGCAATTCCGGCAATGGGATTGCTTTTAACTTATGTCATTTTTCCCTTTTTCATTTGGACAGGAGATACATTCAAGAGAATATCAAATTATTTTTCGCAACATGTTCCAAAGATAAGCAAATGTTTGGGTAAATTATTATTGGTTATATGGTGTCTCATATTCTCAGGATTATTATGCTTTATCTTTTTTAAAGATTGTTCCGATGCAATACATAATCATGGGAATGATACTGAATATTTTGATGATGCACATCGCCCCGACAAATTCTAATATGCGACTTTTGGAATGCTTCATAGAATTCTTTAGTAAAAATATTTAGATGTTAAAATAGTTTAATTCAGTTTCACGGCGCAACCTTAATGTTTTCGCATTGAAAATATAGAGTTATATTTGCAAAAGCTAATATCATTATCACAAACAAAAATACACCATGAACAAAACAATCTGCGGGATGCTGGGCCTCTTGCTCGGCATTACTGCCGCAAAAGCCGAGAAATTAAGTTCGCCCGACGGCAATGTCATACTTGATTTTAATCTCACGGCCGAAGGTGCACCTGAATATTCTCTTTCTTTCAAAGAGAAACCGGTTGTTAAGCCCAGCCGACTGGGTTTCAAACTGAAAAAGGCCGAGCCATTGGCCGACGGCTTTGAAGTAACTGCTATAGATACGGTTTCAGTCAATGAAACGTGGCAACCTGTATGGGGAGAGGAGGCACAGATTGCGAACAACTACAAGGAGATGAAAGTGAGCCTGCGCCAACCCGCTACAAAACGCCAGATGGATATAAGATTCCGCGTTTTCAACGACGGCCTGGGCTTCCGTTATGAATTTCCTATGCAAAAAAAGCTCAGTTATTTCGTTATAACAGATGAATTAACCGAATTTGCGATGCCGGGCAACCTCACTGCATGGTGGATTCCAGCCGACAACGACACGCAGGAATATGAATACACAGAATCGCGCCTATCCGACATTCGCCACAAAATGGACAAGGCGGTAAGCCCTACTTATATATGGCAAGGCAAGATAGGCCCGACTGACGTGCAGACCTCCTTGCAGATGAAAAGCGATGACGGCCTCTACATTAACCTCCATGAGGCTGCCTTGGTCAATTACCCGGTAATGCATCTGCATCTCAACGATTCAACTATGACTTTCAAGGCTCTGCTTGCCCCTGATGCAGTAGGCGACCTCGCACACATGCAGAGCGATTGCGTGACGCCCTGGCGCACAGTGATTGTGAGCGATGATGCCCGCGACATACTTGCCTCGCGCATGACGCTCAATCTCAACGAGCCGTGTGCCATTGAGGATGTGAGCTGGATAAAGCCTTGCAAATATGTGGGAGTATGGTGGGAGATGATAAACCGCAAAAGCAAATGGAGCTACACCAACGACCTTGCAAATATACATCTTGACCGGGTGGACTACACAAAAACGAAACCTCACGGCAAACATGGTGCCACAACTGAAAATGTGCGCCGCTATATCGATTTTGCCGCTGAGCACGGATTTGACGCCGTACTCGTGGAAGGCTGGAACATAGGTTGGGAAGACTGGTCCAATAAGGAGAAAGACGAGGTGTTTGACTTCGTAACTCCATATCCTGACTTTGACCTGCCACTGCTGCGCGACTATGCCAAAGAAAAAGGCGTCAAACTCATCATGCACCACGAAACTTCAAGCGCTGTGCGCAATTATGAACGTCGCCTCGATCAGGCATATCAGTTTATGAAAGACAATGGCTACGATGCCGTAAAGAGCGGTTATGTAGGCAAGATTATTCCTGCCGGGAGCAATCATTTCAGCCAATGGACCAACAATCACTATCTACATGCTGTAAAAAAAGCCGCCGACTACAAGATAATGGTCAACGCCCATGAAGCAGTGCGCCCAACAGGACTATGCCGCACATGGCCCAACCTGATAGGCAATGAATCAGCTCGCGGCTCAGAGTACCATGCTTTCGGAGGCACCACTCCCGGCCATACTGCCATACTCCCTTTCACCCGACTGATTGGAGGCCCAATGGACTACACACCGGGCCTGTTTGAAAACAACGTTTCAAAATACAATCCCAAGAACAAATCATGGGTCAATACTACGCTCGCGAATCAGCTGTCACTCTATGTGACAATGTCATCTCCGCTGCAGATGGCCGCCGACCTTCCCGAGACATACGAACGTTTTATGGACGCATTCCAATTCATAAAAGATGTGGCTCTTGACTGGGACAACAGCTATTATCTTGAAGCCGAGCCGATGGCTTACATCACTACAGCCCGTAAAGCCAAAGGCGAAGACAAATGGTTCGTTGGAGGCACCAACGGAATGGAGCCGCGAACGGCTACGGTTGATTTCTCCTTCTTGCCCAAAGGGAAAAAGTTCATTGCCACAATCTACCGCGACGGCAAAGACGCCCATTATAAGACAAATCCACAAAGCTACGTGATTGAAAACAAGAAAGTGTCTTCCAAAACAAAACTTTCTATTCCTGAGGCCGCAAGTGGCGGATTTGCGATATCCATTGTACCCGAAGAATAATATAAAAGACCATAGGTAGCAACAATAATTGTGTTAGAATCGATGTATCGGCCGGATTGTAAACCTTTTCCGGCCGATATTTTTTTCGTACTTTTGCATTGCTAACGCTAATAAACGATGAATTCCGAACTCCGACAGATAGAGTTGCTTGCTCCGGCGCGAAATGCCGATATTGCCATAGAAGCCATAAAACATGGTGCCGATGCAGTTTATATAGGCGCACAAAGCCACGGTGCACGTCGCTCCGCCTCCAACGACTTACGTGATATTGCACGAGCGGTTGAATTTGCCCACCGTTTTCAAGCAAAAATTTATGTAACCGTCAATACGCTTGTCTATCCCGAGGAACTCGCTTCTGTCGAACGTCTGATAGCCGACCTTTACCGCGCTGAGGTTGACGCTTTGATTATTCAGGACCTTGCATTACTTCGTCTTGATCTTCCCCCTATTGCCCTTCACGCTTCGACACAAACCGATATCAGGACACCTGAAAAAGCTCGATTCATGGCCGAGATGGGATTCTCGCAGATTGTGTTACCACGTGAAATGACCCTTTCGGAGATGTCCGAAATCCATGCAGCCATACCGGAAATTCAGCTTGAAGCATTTGTGCATGGTGCATTGTGCGTGAGTTATAGCGGTGATTGTCAGGCGGGGGTCCTTACAAGCGGCCGTAGCGCCAACCGAGGCGAATGTCCCCAAGTGTGCCGTCGCAGGTTTGATCTTGTGGACAGTACTGGTCACAAGCTGATTTCTGACCGCCATCTGCTTTCCTTGCGTGATCTAAACCGTTCAACTCAGGTTGCCGAGATGCTTGATGCAGGCATCACATCGTTCAAGATTGAAGGGCGCCTCAAAGATGCTTCTTATGTGAAAAACACAGTGGCTGCATACCGCCATATTCTGGATGAGGCAATAAGTCTACGTAGCGACTCACTCACCAAAGCCTCAATAGGATCATCTCTAATCTCATTCAAGCCTGACCTCAATGAAAGCTTCAACCGCGGTTACACCTCATTTTTCACTTCGGGTCCGCATCCAACTGAAAAAATGGCATCCACGCTCACCCCTAAATGGACCGGGAGGGCTGTCGGCAAAGTCATAGCATGCAATCCTCGCTACATTGAAACTTCTTTGACTGCACATCTCGCCAATGGCGACGGGCTCGGATTTTTTGATGGAGACAACCGTTTCCAGGGATTCCGACTCAACCGTATTGAAGGTAACAAACTTTTTCCCGCAAAACCGGTCAATGTCAAACCTGGCACCATGATTTACCGCAATCACAACAAGATGCGCGAAGAAATGCTGGAAACCGAAACCGCACGACGGATTATTGAGACCGCCCTGACACTGCGTCTCACTCCTGCAGGAATAGCACTTGATGCAGTTGATCGATACGGACATTCGGCATCAGCCGCTATGACACTGCCACACGATGAAGCCAAACGTCCGCAAGAGCAAAACCGTCGCGAAACCCTGTGCAAAACAGGCGACACCCAATTCTCCATAGAACAAGTTACAGACCTTTGCGGTAACGTTTTCATACCGCTCTCAAAACTCGCAACGTTACGCCGAGAGGTCCTTTCTGCCTTGGCGCTTTGCATAAAATTAAAGCGCCGTACTGACCGACGTAAGAAAGAAAATCTCTCACTGCTATGGCCTGCTGGAACAGCCTTGACTTATCATGACAACGTTGCCAATCCGGTAGCGGCCGAATTCTTCCGCTCCCACGGCGTAAAAACCATAGAAACTGCAGTTGAGATGATGAAGAATCCCGAGGGAGAAAAGCGCGTCATGATTTGCCGCTACTGTCTGCGCCGCGAAACCGGCCACTGCCTGCTGACAGAGGGAGGCAAAGAATGGCCGCGCGATCTGTATCTTGTCAGTGGGCCTGACCGTTTCCGGCTGAACTTCGACTGCCGCAACTGCCGGATGGAAGTGCTATATGAAGCGGGGCGGAAGTAAAATTTCGACTTGCATTATTCACCACTTTTGTTTAAATTTGCAAATCAGTAAACTATTACAAAAACATAACCTTCTTTCAAAATGAAAAAAGATAGAATTCTCGTAACCGGAGGTACCGGTTATATAGGTTCACACACAGTTGTCGAGCTTCAGAATGCAGGGTATCCCGTAGTGATAATCGATAACCTCTCAAACTCTAATATCGATGTCCTTGATGGCATTGAACGCATCACAGGCAAGCGCCCCGACTTCGTTGAGGCCGACTGTACTGACCTTGAAGCTCTCAAAAAGCTCTTTGCCGATTATCCCGACATCCGCGGCATTATCAACTTTGCGGCATCCAAAGCCGTAGGTGAATCCGTTCAGAAACCTATCCTTTACTATCGCAACAACCTTAACACCCTGCTGAATCTGCTTGACCTCATGGGTCCCAACGGAGTGAAAGGCATTGTGTTCTCATCTTCCTGCACAGTTTACGGCGAGCCCGACGTAAACCCGGTTACCGAGCAAAGCCCTATAAAAAAAGCAACCTCGCCTTACGGAAATACCAAACAGATTTCAGAAGAGATAATCACTGACGTTATCAACGCCGGTGCACCTTTCAAGAGCGTTATTCTCCGCTATTTCAACCCCGTAGGTGCTCATCCCAGTGCAGAAATCGGCGAACTTCCCAATGGGGTGCCTCAGAACCTTATCCCCTACCTTACTCAGACTGCCATGGGCATCCGCAAAGAACTCAGCGTGTTTGGCGATGACTATAATACTCCTGACGGCTCCTGCATTCGCGACTATATAAACGTTGTTGACCTTGCCAAGGCTCACGTGATAGCCGTAGAGCGCATGCTCGATGACAAATCCGAAGACAAGATAGAAATTTTCAACCTCGGCACCGGCCGCGGAACATCAGTGCTTGAACTCATCAACACTTTTGAAAGCGCAACCGGAGTAAAAGTGCCCCATAAGATTGTGGGCCGTCGCGAAGGTGATATTGAAAAAGTTTGGGCTGACCCCACTTATGCCAATGAAGTTCTTGGCTGGGTTGCCGACTCAACCCTTGAAGACACCATGCGTTCGGCGTGGGCTTGGCAATGCAAGCTGCGTGAACGCGGCATAATGTAAAATCCTCATCCATGAGAGGAATCCATTTTAGAACAATACAACTTCTTATAGCCTTGGCCGTCTGTCTGACAGCCAAGGCTCAAATTTACGCACCGTTCCCTTCAGCCGCTCAAAGCGACACTCTATTGAGAATCAGTCTCCTTACTGCGGCTCCAGGAGCTGAAATCTACCAGCTCGAAGGACATACCGGTCTGCGCATGCAGTATGATGGTAACGATGTTGTGGCTAACTGGGGTCTGTTTGATTTCTCCGCACCAAATTTCGTTTACCGTTTCGTTAAAGGAGAAACCGATTATATGGCCGGATTATGGCCTTTTGAACGGTTCATTATGGAATATATGGCCGAAGGACGCCGAGTCACGGAACAAGAACTTAACCTGACCCCGGAACAGGCAAGAAGGCTTATAGGTATGGTTGAGCAGACTGTCCGGCCTGAGAATCGCGTTTATCGTTACAACTATGTACTTGACAACTGCGCTACGCGACCGATAGCCTATATTGAACGGGCGGTCGGAGACTCCATCCATTTTTCTCAACCTGCCACCCAGTTAAGTGCCGATGAGTCATTCCGCAGTGTCATGCGTCATTTCCACTCAGCGTACCCCTGGTACCAATTTGGAATAGACATGGCTCTCGGCTCAGGAATAGACTATCCGATTACTGTAAGGCAAACCGGCTTCGCCCCCGTCGTGCTTGAACAGATAGCAACCCACGCAACCATTGGCGACTCCCTGCCATTGGTGAAATCAACTGTGGTTCTATATCAGGGCAACCCCGGAGGTGTAGTTCTGCTACCTACACCCTGGTATCTGACTCCTGACGCCGTGTTCTGGACCATCGCAGCAATTGCAATCATGGCATGCGCCATTGCGTTACGTCGTAAAAAGCCATGTAAATGGCTCACTGCAATCTGGTTTGCCTCAATGGGAATAGCCGGAAGTATCATCTCATTTCTGGTGTTCGTTTCAGTGCATGAAGCCACTTCACCCAACTGGCTCATTCTATGGTTGAATCCACTCTGCCTGATTGTCCCGGTATCAATATGGTGGTCAAAAGCACAGCGATTGGTCCACTATTACATGACTGCCAATATACTGCTCATCATTCTCTACATTATCACGTGGGCTTTCGGTTCACAAAGCGCGAACCCTGCTTTTGCACCAATGCTGCTCACTGATATTATTTTGACACTTACTTATCTGAAACTCACCCGTGAATCTTATTACTAAGTCCTGCATACCGCTTACTTTTCTATTGTCATTATTAGCTTTGGGAACTGAAGCTCAGGCACAATCGCCCCAAACTCCGTTAGTAGTAACAATAACTGTAGAAGGGCTTTCATCCGATTATCTGCAACTTGTTTCCGATCAGCTCGTTGAGGGTGGTTTGAAACGTTTCTTATCCGAGGGCGTCACACTCTCTCGACTTGACTACGGTCCTGGGCTTGACGGAGCTGCAGCGGCAACCCTTGTCTACACCGGCGCATCACCGAATGTCAACGGCATCCCATCGGCTCTCATCTATGACTTATCCACCAAATTACCGAAATCTGCACTCCATGACACCTCTATGATTGGCAATTTTACTGATGAGACTTTTTCTCCGGCTTCAATAAAGGTATCGACTCTCGGTGATGAACTCCGAATGGAATCTGACGGGAAGGGACGCGTGTACTCAATAGCCCCAACAAGCCACACAGCCATCGCCGGAGCAGGTCACGCTGGCAACGGAGCCTATTGGATCAATGACATGACAGCCAACTGGGCTTCAACAGCATATTATAAGGATATGCCATCCGCAGTCAAGAACCGCAACTACCAAAACGGTCTTGCATCACGGCTTGACTCAATGAAATGGACTCCGCTTCTTAACATGTCGCTCTACCCCGGGGTTACTGAAGACCAACTTAAACAGCCGTTCAGGATTTCCTACCCACGCAAGGATGTGCAGCGTGTCCGTAATTTCCTCACGTCGCCTTTGGCCAATTCCGAGGTAACTGACGTTGCTATAGATCTTCTTGATGAAACGCGGCTCGGCACCGGCTCCGCGACCGACATGCTCGCTATTGGTTATGTGATTCCTACCTCCGCTACACGCACGCAGATAGTCGACAGTTACCTACGTCTTGACCGCGACATTGCTCGCCTGTTGGCTGGTATTGACCGTATTGCGGGTAAAGGAAAATCATTGGTTATGCTCGCGGGAACTCCCACATCACAGGGAGCCTCGGCTGATGACAAAAAATGGAACATCCCTGCAGGACTTTATTCCGTTAAACGCGCTTTGTCGCTGCTCGGAATTCAGCTCATGGCAGTTCACGGCAACGGCGAATGGGTGCTCGGCTATCATGACCGCAATTTTTACCTCAACCGCAACCTTATAAAAGACAAAGGTTTGAGCCTACAGGATTTCCGGCAGGAAGTGGCCGATTTCCTTGGACGTATGGCCGGAATCAGTGATGTCGTCACTATAGATGACATCATAGCCTCACGAGCCGGTGACAACCCACAAGCTGTAAAACGCAACACTTCGCTTACGCATGCCGGCGATGTGATCATTGAGGTTGCTCCCGGATGGCAGATTGTCGATGACGGAACAGGACGGGCTTCCGGCGCTCAGCGCCATACAGCCGTTGACATTCCAGCTTTTTTTATAGCACCGGAAATGAAGAGATTACAGATTGATGCACCGGTTGACGCTCGCACTTTGGCGCCCACTGTTGCAAAGCTGCTGCTTATCCGCGCACCAAACGGAGCATCTGTTACAGGACTAAACATAAGATAACCCAACATCAAACGCCATGATAAAGAACACCTCCACCGTTATCGCAGCGCTGACTGCCTCAGTCACGACTCTCACCCTTGCTGCGCAACCAACCCAACATAAACTGCCCAATATCATTTACATTATGTGCGATGACATGGGCTACGGTGATCTCGGTTGTTACGGTCAGCCTTACATCTTTACCCCGCGAATCGATTCCATGGCAAAAGAGGGAATGCGATTTACTCAAGCTTATGCCGGAAGTCCGGTAAGCGCACCCTCACGAGCTTCGCTGATGACCGGACAGCATTCCGGGCATTGTGAGGTAAGGGGAAACAAAGAGTATTGGCGTGATGTGCCAATGGTGCGTTATGGAGTGAATGATGAATACTCAATCAGCGGACAACATCCTTACGATTCGGCACACATCATTCTGCCTGAATTGCTTAAGAAGCGTGGCTACACTACGGGAATGTTCGGCAAGTGGGCCGGCGGATATGAAGGCTCCCATTCCGTTCCAGAAAAGCGCGGAATTGATGAGTTTTTCGGCTATATATGCCAGTATCAAGCCCATCTATATTACCCCAACTTCCTAAACCGTTACAGTCCCCGCCTTGGCGATACGGCGACAGTGAGGGTGATTATGGATGAGAATGTCAGGTATCCGATGTATGGAACAGACTACGCCAAACGCTCGCAATATTCAGCCGACATAATACATGATGAAGCAATGAAATGGCTCGACAGACAGACTGCCGACGCTCCATTTTTCGGAATCATGACTTATACTTTGCCCCACGCCGAACTCTATCAACCCGAAGATTCAATTCTGAACCAGTATAAAGCAATCTTTACCACCGACCCGAGCTGGGGCGGACAGGAGGACTCACGCTACAATGCTACAACGCACACCCACGCTCAGTTTGCAGCCATGATTACGCGACTTGACACTTATGTTGGCGAAATTCTTGACAAACTAAAAGAAAAGGGTCTTGATGACAACACAATCGTTGTTTTTACCAGCGATAACGGTCCTCATGAAGAAGGTGGCGCCGATCCAACATTCTTTGGTCGCGACGGCAAACTACGTGGGCTAAAGCGCGAAATTCATGAAGGCGGCATAAGAGTTCCATTCATTGTACGCTGGCCCGGTAAAATCAAAGCCGGAACAACGCAAAATCTTCCTGTGGCTTTCTATGATGTAATGCCCACTCTTGCGGAAATCACAGGAATATGCAATTTTCCCGAGGCATACACTAATAAAACCAAAGAGGTGGACCATTTCGACGGCATATCATTCGCTCCCGCACTGCTTGGTAAGCCTCAACTGAAAAAACACGATTTCCTTTACTGGGAATTTGATGAAACCGACCAGATAGGTGTGCGCCAAGGTCCGTGGAAACTCATTGTGAAAAAAGGCGTTCCTCACCTCTACAATCTTGACAATGACATTCATGAAGACCATGATATAGCAGCCGAGCACCCTGACATTGTCGAAAAGCTCATTAAGATTGTTTACCAAGAGCACACGCCCAACCCCCATTTTCACGTAACATTGCCGCAGGAACCACATCAATTGTAATAGAATTGTAAAATCATTTAAGGGTTATTTAAGACTATGTAGTCGGAAATGCGGGATTTTTTTGCTAATTTTGCGGAAAAGCTGAAATAGTGCTTTTTTTACCGTGGCTTGTGCCGTCGTTCTCTCCTTAATCGATGGGAAGCAATGCCATGAAAAGACCGTTTCTCCTCCCCTTTTCCCGTTTGCTGCCCGACAAACAGCAGACACACCATAGCGAAAAAATAAAAAATAACTACATAAATGACAAGTAAATGGAACTATGCACCCCTTACTTACGAAGAGCAAAAATCCGAGTCGCAGTTAGCTAAAGAATTCTCCAACTGTCCCCCTATCAGTCAATTGCTGGTGGAGCGAGGCATTCACACGCTTGAAGAAGCCGGAAAGTTTTTTCATCCTTCCCTGAAGGATATGCACGACCCGTTTTTGATGCCTGACATGGACAAGGCTGTCGGCAGGCTCAACAAAGCTATGGGAAAAAAGGAACGCATCATGGTGTTTGGCGACTATGATGTGGATGGCACCACGGCAGTGGCGCTGGTCTATAAATACCTTCGCCAGTTTTATTCCAATATTGATTATTACATACCCACACGCTACGATGAAGGCTATGGTATATCCATGCGGAGCATCGACAGGGCAGCTGAACAGGGTGTGAAGCTCATCATTGTCCTTGACTGCGGAATCAAAGCCAATGAAGAGATTGCTTACGCAAAAAGTCTCGGCATTGATTTCATAATATGCGACCATCATGTGCCGGATGAAGAATTGCCTCAGGCAGTGGCCATTCTCAATCCAAAACTTGAAGGAAGCACCTATCCGTGTCCTCACCTGTCAGGATGTGGGGTAGGATTCAAATTCATGCAGGGTTTTGCTAAAAGTAACGGCATACCGACCACCGACCTTGAAGGGATGCTTGACCTCGTTGCAGTCAGCATCGCAGCCGACATTGTCCCTATGGTTGATGAGAACCGCATCATGGCCTATCACGGACTACGTCGCCTCAACTCCAACCCCAATATGGGCCTCCGTGCCATAATACGCATTTGCGGGCTAACGGGCAAGGAAATAACCATCAGCGATGTTATTTTCAAAATAGGTCCACGTATAAATGCCTCAGGACGCATGCAAAGCGGCGCTGAGGCAGTGGAGCTTCTCGTGGCTCGCGACGTAAGCGACGCGTATGAAAAGGGCAAAGCTATTGACCAGTACAACAAGGACCGTAAAGAACTCGACAAACGGATTACAGAAGAAGCCAACGCCATTCTTGAGAAACACGATGAGCTGCTCTCTGACCGCAAATCAATCGTGATTTACAACAAAGATTGGCACAAAGGCATCATCGGCATAGTTGCCTCTCGCCTCACGGAACTATATTATAAGCCATCGGTTGTGCTTACGCTCGCCAATGGCCTGGCCACCGGCTCAAGCCGCTCAGTTCAAGGATTCGATATTTATAAGGCCATTGACTCAACCCGAGACTTACTTGAGAATTTCGGAGGGCACCCCTATGCTGTCGGACTCTCTCTCAAGGAGGAAAATATTCCAGAGTTTATTCTACGGTTCGAGGAATATGTGGCTGCCAACATACAGCCCAACCAACTTGAGCCCCAGCTTGACATTGACGCCCATATAACCTTCTCGCAGATTACTCCGACATTCATCAACACTTTACGCAAATTCAATCCTTACGGCCCCGGAAATTCCAAGCCGGTGTTCTGGACAAGAGGTGTAATGGATTTCGGTACAAGTAAACTCGTGGGAAAGAACCAGGAGCACATAAAGTTTGAACTCGTTGATGACACGTCGGGCAAAGTTTTCAATGGCATAGCCTTCAACATGGCCGAGCATTTCCCCTATATTCACGCTCAGAAGCCATTTGATATTTGCTACACCATTGAGGACAACAAACATCAAAGTGCAACTTCATCAATCCAACTGCTCATAAAGAGCATCAGAACGCGCCGCTGAGAGCCGTCCTCATTTCTTATGGAAACACCTCTCTCAGTTCTCAAAAAGCACTGGGGCTACGACTCATTCCGTGAGATGCAGCTGCCCATCATAGAGTCGGTACTGGCAGGAAACGACACACTTGGGTTGCTGCCTACCGGCGGTGGCAAATCGCTGACTTTTCAGATTCCGGCACTCATCATGGAGGGGCTCACTATTGTTGTGACCCCTCTCATTTCACTGATGAAGGATCAGGTTGACAATCTGCTGGCGCGTGGCATAAGGGCAAGCGTCGTGCACTCCGGCCTGTCACATGCCGAGCAGAAACTCGCCATGGACCGTTGCCGTCTCGGCAAGTCGAAATTACTATACCTATCTCCTGAAAAACTGCAGAGCAAGCCTTTCTTAGCCCAGCTCTCACAGTTGAAAGTGAGCATGATTGTTGTCGATGAGGCCCATTGCATTTCTCAGTGGGGCTATGATTTCCGACCCTCATATCTACGCATAGCCGCCTTACGCAACTGCTTTAAACACGCCGTAATGCTCGCGCTGACAGCCTCGGCCACACCTGAAGTTAGTCGCGACATTATGGACAAGCTTGAATTCCGGAGCCGCACGGTTTTCAGCAAAAGTTTCTCGCGCCCAAACATCTCTTATGTCGTGCGTCACACCGATCATAAGCCCGACATGCTTCTGCGAGTGCTTCGGGCCACTACCGGGAGCGCAATTGTCTATGTGCGGTCACGCAAAAAGACCCGTGAAACAGCCCTCGCACTCGCTGCCGAAGGCATCACTGCCGACTATTATCATGCCGGGCTTATGAGCGAAGAGAAAAGCCAGAAGCAAAACCGATGGAAATCAGGCGAGACAAGAGTAATAGTTGCAACGAATGCTTTCGGCATGGGCATTGACAAGCCCGATGTGCGCACCGTAATCCACATTGACCCACCGTCATCGCTTGAAGAATACTATCAGGAGGCAGGGCGAGCCGGCCGCGACGGAGTGCCCTCTTATGCCGTAATTATAGCCTCAAAGGCCGACAAAGCCACTTTGACGCGGCGCCTGAATGAAGCCTTCCCCAACAAAGATACCATCCGCAAAATCTACGAACTCGCCTGCAACTTCCTTGATGTAGCCGTAGGCTCGGGCTACAACACACTCCATGAATTCAATTTCGCCCTTTTCTGCGAACGGTTCCGCCTGAATCCGCGTGTGGTGCGCAGCGCGCTCGCATTGCTGACCAACGCGGGATATATAGAGTACATGGATGAAATCACTACACGCTCACGCATAATGGTGATACTTTCAAAACGTGAACTCTACGACCTGCGCCTCGATGAACGCACCGACAGAGTGTTCCAACTGCTACTACGCACCTACACCGGTCTGTTTGCCGACTATGTCTATATCAGCGAGCCGCTAATATGTTCGCGACTGCACATGAACCAAAACGAGGTTTATGAAGCACTCCTCAACCTCTCCCGTCTGCACGCCATCCATTACATTCCGCATAAAACAACGCCTTACCTGATGTTCACCACTTCGCGTGAACTGCCTAAGCACGTGGCGCTACCGCGAAATGTCTATGAAGATATGCGCCAACGCATGTCGCAGCGCATTGAATCAATGAAACGGTTCATATTCAATGATGACCATTGCCGCGTGGAGACCATGCTCTCGTATTTCGGAGAGAAATCGCCCAAGCCATGCGGCACATGCGACGTATGCCGCGAGCGTCGCAAAGCCATGCGGCACACCTCTGCGAAACAGCAGGCCGAAATCGAGGCACAGATTCTGCGATTAGCCGCACAACCGCGCTCCATAACCATAAATTACATTGCCGAACAGCTCAGCGTAAAGCCCGAAACCATCATTCCGACAATACGCGCCATGATGGACCGCGGCCAAATCCTCCTCCGCGGCACCACCATAACCCTCCCCTGATGTACCTCAGCGGGTGATGGCAAGGAAGCCGGCTGGAACGGGGGTGGAGAACTCCATGAGCTCGCCGGTGATGGGGTGAACGAAACGAAGTGTGCGGGCGTGGAGTGCGAGACGATGGAGCGGCGAACTGCCTGCACCATATTTTTTATCGCCCGAAATGGGATTGCCAAGATCGTGCATGTGAACGCGAATCTGATTCTTGCGGCCTGTGTCAAGGCTCACCTCAACGAGGTTGAAGCGGCTGTTGCCTTGCAGTCGGCGATAGCGCGTAACGGCGAGCTGTCCCTTTTCGGGTGAATCAGTTGAATATACTTCATATTGCGAGTTCTCGGCAAGATAGCTCCTTACGGTTCCCTGCTCCTCAGGCAGCTCACCTTCAACCACGGCTACATATTTGCGGTCAAGCACCATGTTGTTCCAATTATGCTGCATGCGCTCTTTGGCCTCTATGCTTTTGGCAAACATCATGAGTCCGGAGGTATCGCGGTCGAGACGGTGGATTATGAATATTTTGTTCATTGGGTTTGACCATTTCACGTAACTGCGCAAAATGGAATAGGCCGTATCGTTAGGCTTCTTGTCATTACCCATTGAAAGTAGTCCATAACCCTTATTGACTACTATGATATCATCATCTTCGTAAACAATCTTCAGCCGTCGGTTGCTGAACACTTTGAATTCTCGGATATGATTCACCTTCACCGAATCGCCCGGCTGCAACACAAGGTCAAACTGCCGCTCCGGACGCCCGTTGACGGCCACCTGATTATGTGCAAGCATCTGCTTGATGCCGGTACGCTTGCGGTCTGGCATTGATTTCATAAGGTGCTCCATGAGTTTCACCGACTCGGTGACCGGGAATTCCGAAATCACGTCAGGTCGATAGCCTCCGCGAGGCATTCGGCGTTCATCTCTGTTTGCCATATTGTAAAGGGATTCACTTTGGGATTAGGGTTATCGTGCGCGCCGCGAAGATGCTCGGCGTGTTGTGGTGCGTTTGGGCTTTGCATCCTGCTCCTCAACTATTTTCATGCATTCATCATAAGTGAGCGATGCAGGGTCCGCGACAGTTTTAGGTATTTTATAATTGCCTTTGTTATATGCAATGTAAACACCATACCGTCCATTGAGAATCTGCATGTCTGGATTTTCATCAAACACCTTCACCACTTTCTTACTGTCGGCCTCACGTTTGGCATTTATAAGATCAATGGCCTCCTCCAATGTAATCTCCATGGGCGAAACATCCTTTGGAATGGAAACGAATTTACCGGCATGCTTGACATAGGGCCCGAAGCGACCTACTGCAACCGTTACATCGGCATCCTCGAACTCTCCGAGAGTGCGTGGCAGTTCGAATAGTTTCAATGCCTCTTCAAGAGTGATGTCGAACACTGACTGATCCTTCCTTAGCGATGCGAAACGTGGTTTCTCGGCATCGGCGCTATCGCCAATCTGCACCACCGGGCCGAAGCGACCTATCTTAACCGATACAGGCTTACCGCTCTCGGGATCAACTCCGAGCGGTCGCTCGCCAACTTTGTGTTCAAGGCGCATATCATTCGCCCGCTCCACTTCAGGATGAAACACATCATAGAACTGCCCTATCTCATTCTTCCAAGCAGCATTGCCTTCAGCCACAAGGTCAAAGCGTTCCTCAAGGTCGGCCGTGAAATTATAGTCAAGCACATTTGGAAAGTGCTCTGTAAGGAAGTCATTCACAACCATGCCAATATCGGTGGGCATAAGTTTGTTTTTGTCGGCTCCGACTGTCGATACGGTCTTTGCTTCAGTTATCTTGCCGTCGCTGAGCGTGAGAGTCACGAATTCAAGTTTAGTTCCTTCGAGATCACTCTTAGCCACATAGTCGCGCTGCTGAATCGTTGAGATAGTTGGCGCATAGGTGGAGGGACGACCAATTCCAAGCTCCTCCATCTTCTTAACAAGCGAAGCTTCGGTGTAGCGGGGTGGATGCTGCGTATAGCGTTCTGCAGCCGACATGTCGGCCAACAGAAGCAAATCGCCTTTCTTCATGCCTGGGAGCATTCCCTCCGGAAGTTCACCTGAGGCTTCGTCGCTCCCTTCACTGTAGACGCGAAGAAAACCGTCGAATCTCACAACTTCACCCTGAGCCATGAAATGTTCTGAGCGAGTTGCGGGCTGGACATCAACGGTGGTTTTCTCAAGTTCGGCATCGGCCATCTGCGAAGCGATCGTTCTGCGCCATATAAGTGCGTAGAGCTTGCGTTCCTGCGCAGAGCCTTCTATGTCATGCTTGTCAATGTAGGTGGGTCGTATGGCTTCATGCGCTTCCTGAGCGCCCTTTGAACGAGTGTGGTATTGTCGCACTTTCAGATACGTCGCGCCCATTTCTGTCTCAATTTCCTTGGCTATGGAGGCGAGCGCAAGCTTGGAAAGGTTGAGCGAGTCAGTACGCATATATGTGATGTGTCCGGCTTCATAGAGATGCTGAGCAACCATCATGGTCTGTGACACAGTGAAACCGAGTTTACGCGCGGCTTCCTGCTGAAGGGTGGAGGTGGTAAATGGAGGTGCGGGCGATTTTTTCAATGGCTTAACAGTGACGTCTGTAACTTTGAATGACGTCTCCCGACAATCGGAGAGGAACCCGCGGGCTTCTTCTTGAGTAGAAAGTCGGCGTGATAGCACGGCTTTGACTGTCTGCCCGTCAGGAGCAAGGAATCGCGCGGTCACCCTGAAATACGGCTCGGCCTTGAAATTACGAATCTCCATTTCGCGCTCAACAATAAGACGCACGGCCACCGACTGAACTCGGCCGGCCGACAGCGACGGCTTGATTTTTTTCCAAAGTACCGGCGAAAGCTCAAAACCTACAATGCGGTCAAGCACCCTGCGCGCCTGCTGCGCATCGACAAGATTAAGGTCAATTTCGCGCGGATGTTCAATGGCATTAAGTATGGCAGGCTTTGTGATTTCATGAAACACTATTCGGCGAGTATTTTCGGGTTTGAGACCAAGCACTTCATAAAGATGCCAGGCAATAGCCTCTCCCTCGCGGTCCTCATCGGAAGCGAGCCAAACCATTTTGGCCTGTTTAGTGGCCTTTTTCAAGCTGTCCACTATATCTTTTTTATCGGCCGATATTTCATATTCCGGCTCAAACGAAGCATTGCCACCTATTGAGAAATCTTTCTTACTGAGGTCGCGTATATGACCGCAACTTGACATTACCTTATAGTCCTTACCAAGAAATTTCTCAATGGTTTTTGCCTTTGCAGGCGACTCCACTATAACAAGATTATTTATTGATGCCATACTGTGAGTGTGCGTTATTATAGTGCCACTGATGTGCCACAACAGAATTAATCGGCGACAAAATTATGAAAAGTTATTCAATTATCATGTCGCCGAAAGGAAAAATTTAACAATTCCACCAATAAACAAGGTGAAACTTCCTATATTCAGGCCGTCATTTCCTGTATTGGAGGGCCGCAGCAAGGTCAGAGGCCGCGCCGTTGCCTTTGCTCACGGCCACAATAGACAGTGCGAACGGAATGGCACTCCCCGGACCGTTGGCCGTAACGAGAGTGTCCTGAACCTCTACCGGCGCACCGGTCATGTCGGCATTATCTACTTCCGATTCAAAGCCCGGGTAGCACGTGGCCTTCCGGCCTTCAAGGATACCTAACGGAGCAAGAACCACTGCCGGAGCAGCACAAATAGCTGCTATGCGACCGCCACGGGCAAACTGAGCCGAAAGCATCTCACACACCTTTTCGTTGGCTGCGAGATTTGCAGCGCCGGGCATACCTCCGGGACAGATGAGCCATTCCGTATCGGGTGCCAAAGACACATTGTCAATAACAGCGTCGGCTTTGACCGTTATGCCGTTAGCACCTGTGGCAAACCCATCGGCGTTGATTGTCACGATATTTACCACCATGCCTGCACGGCGAAGAATATCAACAGTGGCAAGAGCCTCTATCTCCTCAAAGCCATTGGCGAGGAAAAGAACTGAATGTTTCATGTAAAAGAATTTTTTCGCAAATATAATAATAAACAATCAATATGTAGAAAAAGTGGCAACAAAAAGAAAAAAATTATTTCTCATGGCACATAACACATCTTTATATGGCCTATGAGCAAATCGGCTGAAAACTGTACAGGCATGCGGTTATAACGCCCTATCAGACACGTTACGGGATAACGGTCAGGTGCGCCGTTGAAGGTATAACGAAACACTATCTTATAAACCGGCGTGGAGTAATCCCCATAGGAATAGTTGGATTGTCCTAAGTAACTTACATATAGCGACTGTGTTGAATTTCCGCGCTGGATAGGGATTACAAGGTGAGCCCCGGGTTGCAGCGAAGCGAAATCAATATCCTTCGCATAGTAGAACATGCTTATCATCTGCGTCATAACATTCACGGCCTCCATTGTCTCAGGGCTTGCGTCAAGCGTCCCGTCACCGTAAATATTCTTAAACGGAAAGTCGCCGATCTCACCTACTTTTGGCTTAGTGTAAACGCCCTGCATGCCTGTAACAATCTCCTGACTGGGGCCACTCTTTGACGGTACAAAAATAGCGCTCAAGCTACTCTCCACAGTATATATCCGCCCCTCCCATGGAATACTCTTGCCTTCAAGCGTTCCCATGAATTCATTCCCGTCTGTGTGAAAACTGACATTTCCATGGCCTGCAACCTTATTTATCAGGCCCCAATGATAAATCACATCATAGTTAGCATTTGTAGAGGGAATATCAACAACCGCCTGTACCGACAGTGTCATCAGTGACAAAATGGCAAAAATAGATAATAAACGTTTCATAATGTGTATTTTTTACAATTACGAACGCTTTCACCCATTAAAAAGTTTTTTTACAAAATTTTGTTGTAACTTTGTGAAAAGTCATATTTTAATCTTAAATCATTATGAAAAAAAGTTTATTCATCCTTTTTTTTCTAACGTTATTTGGTTCTTCTATCTTTATTCAGGCACAGACACATGAATTATCAGCGCAAGAAGCATTGAATAATGTAAAACAACATTTCAGTGAAAGATTGGTTGATTATTACTTCGCTTACAATGATGATGCTGATTCATTAATTATATTTGTGGATGCTGAACCTACGATGAATTGGAGTCACGAATGCTACACTTTCACATTCCCAATGCAAATTGACACAAACCATGAATTACAACCACTGGATGTAAAAGTCAACATATCATCGGGCTTCCATCCTGGTCCTATAGTGTATGAAAATCCTATACCTCAAAATGGAATGCGTAGCATGGGATTGGGGCAATCTTCGGCATACAGAACCCATGCTATAATTATTAGCGGGGGAATAAAAATTGGGAAAAATGAACCTCGATATTGGAATGATTGTTCCTTTATATATCAAGTCCTAACAAAAAGATATTATATTCCCAAAGACCACATATATCCATTTATAGCAGACGGTGGTATACAATATGGAAGCCTCATCGTTCAAACAGAAGATGGATCCGAACCTGTGCCAAATGACTTAGACAGAGACGGTGTGACTGATGAATTATATGAAGCAAAATATCACCTGATAAAGAATGCTTTTCGCAATTTTGAGCTTTCCCTACAGCCATTAGACCATCTGTTTGTATATATCATAGACCATGGGGGTTGGGAAGATTCATGCGATGAGTCGTTTATCTGTTTATGGGGCGAAAACGAAAATTTGTATGCAAGCCAGTTAAGGGAAATGATTAAACCGTTGACCGACAAGAATATTTTTGTAAATATTGTCATGGGTCAGTGCTATTCCGGCGGCTTTATAGAAAAATTACATGACTTAGAAGGTTTGACAATTGCTACGGCCTGCACAAAATATGAAAATTCAGGAGGTTTTCGTGATGAATCAAAGCCTGTGGGGCAAACTTGCCTATACGATGAGTTTGTATATCAATGGACAAGCGCGATTAATGGAGCTAACGCTGACGGCGAAGCTGTGAATGCCGATTATAATGGAGACGGCTATATATCGTTAGAAGAAGCTTTTATATATGCTTCTGAAAATGACAGATTAAGCACGGAAACGCCACAATTTCTCTCAAATCCTACAACAATTGGTCAATATACCTCATTTAATAGATTGCCATATACTAATAAATATGATGATCTGTATCATAACAACAATGAAGATTTATTCTCATTTCATGTCCAATCAAATCAAGTTAGAATTATAAAAAATCAACCATATTCACGTAACTGCAATGTCGTTACTTACATGCTTCCCATGTCCTATATATATAAATCATATCAATTCAAAGGCTCCGATTCTGAATTGGTCATTGATTTGTCTGGTTATCTCAGCGGAATATATATTGTAACAATAAATGATGGCTTTCAGAACATCACATTTAAGATTGATGTAAAGAATCCTCCAATTATATAAGACAAAACAAAATTCTTCATCAAATATCATTAGCATTATGAAAAAGAGATTTTTTGCTATTGCATTATTAATAACCGGCACGTTGTCGGTGGCAGCTTCGCAGCTGACGGTGACCAACACTGCGGCCGGGAAGTTGTCGGCGCTGATAGGCAATGAGGCGCGAAACGTTGACTCGCTCACTGTGGAAGGTCCAATGGATCTGAAGGACATACGTGTGGCTTGGGACGGCTCGTTCAACGGACAGCTCAAATATCTCAATATAGCCAAGGCTGAGTTCAAGGACAACAAGATTCCCGACTATGCCCTATATGTCAAAACCGAGCAGAAGGGCGAAAAGAGATTCCTCAATATCGATGAAGTGGTGTTGCCTGAAAACCTCGAAGAGATCGGCGCATACGCTTTCAGTTATACAATGCTTACCAGAATGACTCTGCCTCCGACTCTTAAAAAACTGGGAGAAGGCGCTTTCCGTATATGTAATCTCACATATGATAAAACACGTGGCGATAATTTCCGCCTGCCGGAAGGGATAGAGGAGATTCCCGATTTCTGTTTCTATGGATCGGTCAACTGCAATGAATTCCATTTCCCGCAATCGCTCAAGCGAATAGGCAAATCGGCTTTTGAATGCTGTTTTATTCACAGAATTGAATTGCCCCCCAATTTGGAAGGAACCGGAGAAAGAGTATTCGCGCAATCATCCTTAAGAGAAGTGGTGTTTAAAGGTGAATGCAAGAATTTGGGAACATTTGCGTTCAGCGATAGCCCAAACCTTGAAAAATTGATTTTGCCTTCCGACATTGAAATTATCCCCGCAGCGTTAATATCAGAGTCAAAAATAATCACTTTAGAAATTCCAGAAAGCGCAAAAATAATAGATGAAGATGCTATAGGCTGTAATTATTATCTGAATAATGTTATATTTCATGAAGGTCTTGAGGAAATCAGGCGAAGCGCATTTCTTTTATGCGATGACCTGAAAACATTTATGCTTCCCTCAACTATAAAATTTGTGGGACAATTTGCACTGGCTGAGGCCTCAACAGTTTTTTGTAAGGCCACCACGCCTCCATCATGCGAAGGCAATATCGGGAGGTACAAGCCCACGGTCTATGTGCCAATAGGAACTAAAGCACTCTATGCTGAAGCCGAAGGGTGGAAAGACGCTAAAGGAATCATTGAGCTTTCGGCCGATGAGTTCGATATGGCCGGGATTGGCGATGTGACAGCTCCTGAAAGCACTGTGACGGTAACAACTGCCGACGGTCAGGCGATAATAGAAACCGCCGCCGAATCGCCGACTTACTTCGCTATCTATTCCGCTGATGGCCGACTGGTGACAAAAGGCATGGCCGCTCCGCGAGCTGCCGTGAGCCTCACCCCGGGAATCTACATTGTCAAGACCGCCAACTCAGCCACCAAGATTGCCCTCTGACAAATCATCCATGGCCTAATACAAATCGGGCTGCCCGCTAAAAACGGACAGCCCGATTTTTTGTTCAATAGTTCAGGCTTTAGCCTTGGTGGGCGGGACGGAGAAGATCGTTAACGGTCTTCACAGGATTGAACGTTGCGATTGGCACTTCAATAAATGCCGTGTTCCAGTCGCTCATTGCGCCATTCCAGAGGCCGGGAAGCTCCATAGCACGAAGCTCGTGGCCGTGGCTCGACTTTGATGAAATGAAGCCTGTGTTGGGGTCAATGTATTTGGGCAAATTGAACTTCTCGCCATTGCGGTCCTTCACATAGCAAACGAGGTCAACAGGATTAAAGTGAGTGGCAGTAGCCATCATTTTCTTATATTCCTCGTTGGCGGGATCTATCTGAGTACTTTCAAGAATCTGAAGCGATGCAGAACCATCCGGATTCACAGCTATGAACGGGCCACCGCCGGGTTCACCTTCGTTCTTAACCATGCCGCAAACGCGCAAAGGTCGATTGAGTTTCTCGTGAATATACATTGCAACGTCAACATCGTTCAGGCCATCAATCGCACGGTCAGAGATTGAGAATGCAAAATGAAGGAAATGAAGCATCTCCTGAAGATGTCCGCGGTCGTAGTCGCCCGTGGCAAGCTGATCAAGATAAAGCTGGATGCGGTCATGAAGCTGAATCATATAGCCGCCGAGAATCTGTTTGTAACGAACAGTGGCATCGCGCAACGAATCGGGGACCACATTGTCAATGTTTTTGATGAAAACAACGGTAGCGTCAATATCATTTAGGTTTTCAATCAGAGCGCCGTGACCGCCCGGACGGAAAAGCAGATGACCGTCTTCATGGAATGGAGTGTTGTCGGGGTTCGCTGCCACTGTATCGGTCTGCGGTTTCTGCTCGCTGAGCGAAACGTTGAACTTAACATTGCGTTCCTTGCCCATCTTGTCGGCCACCTCTGAAATCTTCTCTTCAAAGAGCTTGCGGTGGTTGGCCGAGACGGTGAAATGCATCTTGACATCTCCATTGCCGTTAGCTGCTGTCTGAGCGCCTTCGGCAAGCTGCTCCTCAACAGGTGTGCGGCTTCCTTCAGCGTAGGAGTGGAATTTGAGAAGTCCCTTGGGCAGACCGCCATAGTTGAGGCCTTCGGGCTTGATTATTGCGGCGATAAGTTCCTTGAATAAGCCTTCGGCTTTGAGCTCTCCAACTGTTTTGCCATAGAGTCGTTTAGTGGCTTCGTTAAGGTCGGCAATGAAGGCCACCTTATCTATTTCGTCAATAAGTTTGGCTACATCGGAGCCTTCGGCAGGCACACCTTCGGCGCCATCGACAAAAGCAAAGAGCGACTTGAACATGCGGGAAGCAGCTCCCGAAGCAGGAACAAACTTGCAGACATCGCCGCCGTCGGCAAGGAATTTCTTCCAGCGCTCGATAGCCGCATTCTCCTGTTCAGGTGTGAGCACTGTAATGCCCTGGCCGGCGCGGGCAGCATCTTTAATTTCAAGGTAAGGGAATCCGGTTGCAAAACGTTTGAGTTGATTTTCAACCTGAGCGGCATCCATGCCACGCTCTTCAATGTAGGCAAGGTCTTCTTTAGTTAACATGGTTTTAAAAGGTGTTACTATGAGGTTACAAGTTTTTCTGAAAACAGGGCCAATTGTTAGCCAATGCCAAAGCTACGAATTTTTTTGTTAATTTCTCCATTTTTTAGGAATTTTAATTCCAAGAAAATGTTGGCATTTCATTTACGCCACAAAAAAGCCGCCATGCATGCTCTTCGCGAGTGACATGGCGGAATATAGGGTAGAGAAAAAGAAGATTTTTGTTTTATCACTTACGTAATGTTAAACGGCCGTTAAGGGAAAAAAGTTCACACTCCACAATGTTTTGTTACACTATTTTAATTTCCGTCCGGGTGATTTTATATTATAATTTTGTAATTTTGCAATCCGATAATTAACTTAATGCAAGAAATACAATGCTTGACTATATAATCTGGAACGCCGACCCAAACCTCATTACGCACCCAATAACCGTGAGATGGTACGGACTCATGTTTGCCATAGGATTCCTTATCGGGTATGAAATTGTGAGCCGCATATTCAAGCATGAGGGCGCTCCCGAGCGCTGGCTCGGCATTCTGTTGCTGTGGACCGTTGCCGGCACAATCATAGGCTCGCGTCTTGGCCACGTGTTTTTCTACGAATGGGATTTCTATTCGCAGCATCCCGCTGAAATCGTAAAAATCTGGAATGGCGGCCTTGCCTCCCACGGAGGCACAATAGGCGTTATAATAGGAGTGCTCTGCTTCTCTCTGTTCACCACCAAGCGCAGCCCTCTTTGGACATTTGACCGACTGGTTATTCCGATTGCGTTCGTTGGGGCACTAATAAGAATCGGGAATCTCATGAATTCCGAAATATATGGCGGACCGACGACTTTGCCGTGGGGCATGTGGTTTGTGCGCTCACGCGAATGGCACACACTTTACGAGGGTGTAGCCTGTCACCCTACTCAAATCTATGAGGCGCTGTGCTATCTCGTACTCTTTGGAATACTGATGTGGATGTATTGGAAAAAGAATCTCGAGGATAGGCCGGGGTTGATTTTCGGAGTATTCTTAATAGGAATATTCCTTCCGCGCTTCATTATTGAATTCATCAAGAACGACCAGGTTGAATTCGAGGCCGATATGGTTCTCAACATGGGGCAACTCCTCAGCATTCCGTTCATTCTGATTGGAGTAGGAATGGTGATTTATGCCATGATGCGCCCAAAAGTAAAACTCTCTTTCCCAAACCGATTTGCCGATGATGACTCAGGCAAATCAAGCAAAAAACTGCATTAACCACACAGCTACACGAATATCGATATGTCGGAAGTAATTTTCATAAGCGGCATTGACACAGATGCCGGAAAAAGTTTTGCCACCGGCTTTCTTGCCAAACAGTTTATTGCCGAAGGTAAAAGCGTTGTGACGCAAAAATTTATTCAGACCGGATGCGAAGGATATTCGGAAGACATCGACCTCCACCGACAGATAATGGGCATTGAGCGTCTTGCCGAAGACCTCGATCACACCACTGCGCCAATTGTGTTCTCATATCCCGCTTCGGCTCAGCTCGCGGCCTCAATTGACAAACGCACCATTGAGCTTGAACTTATTGACCACTCTACCGAGGAGCTAAAAAAACGCTTTGACATTGTGCTGATTGAAGGAGCAGGCGGTCTGATGGTGCCTATAACCGATGACTTCTTTGCGATTGACTATGCAGCCTCCCGACGCCTTCCTATAGCCCTCGTTACAAACTCTAAGCTCGGCTCAATAAACCATACTGTTCTGTCGCTTGAGGCCATAGCACGCCGCGGTATCAGACTGCACAGCGTAATATACAACTCGCACTTTGACTCCGTTGATTCCATAATCGCTGCTGACACAAGAGGTTTTATTGCCCGCTATGTGGAGAAACATTTCCCGGGCACTCCCATTATTGACGTTCCTTCTATAACACTCTAACTACTATCACCCAACTGCAAACTTTGTGAGATAATAAGAAACAAAATGTCACCTCAGAAAAAAATTAGCATAGCCATAGCCAAGGAATGCCTTGCCGCACTGCCCAATGTTGATTTTAAAGGCGAAATAGAAGTTATTGATACCCCTGAAAAAGTGCGCCAGGCTATTGACATTCTCTCCCGGGAATCACTCGTTGGCTTCGACACGGAAACCAGGCCCAACTTTCACAAAGGGCAGAATCATCAAGTTGCGCTCATTCAAATCTCAACTGCCACTAAATCATATCTTTTTCGCATCTGCACAACCGGGCTGATGCCAGAAATCATAGCTTTGATTGAAAATGAATCAATAACAAAAGTTGGTCTCTCTCTAAAAGATGATTTTCACATGCTGCATAAGCTGCAGCTATTTGACCCAAAATCATTCATTGAGTTGCAACAGATGGTAAAGGACTACAACATAACAGATGCAAGCCTCCAAAAAATTTTCGGTATAATTTTCGGACAACGCATCAGCAAGGGTCAACGCCTGAGTAACTGGGAGGCCCCTCAACTTGCCCCCGCTCAGCAACTTTATGCCGCTATAGATGCTTGGGCATGTCTTAAAATCTACAACTACCTGAAGTCCGGGAAATTCAATCCCTTAAATTCACCGTATATTACCGCGCCCGAAGAAACTTCTGAAACTGCATGAAACGACGTTTTAGACTATCCACTTTCATTACAATTGTTCTCCTTATTTATCTCGGCATTATGAGTTATATTGGACGAGGGGAACTTTTTGCCGGCAATTATCTCTATTATTTCGGCATAATAGCAATAACGCTTTGCTGCATAGCTCTGCTTAACTATGTTATGCGGCGCCGTGGCCGATGAAATAATTACTGAACAAATCATAAAAATGGCCGCAACTCTTAGAGTTACAGCCATTTTCTGTTTTATTGTCGGGGTGAAAGGATTCGAACCTTCGACCCCCTGCTCCCAAAGCAGGTGCGCTAACCGGACTGCGCTACGCCCCGAATGACAAATCTGCATTTATCTCAGATTTGCTTTGCAAAGTTACAAAAATATTTTGTTACGCACAAATAATGCCACCGCCATTTTTCAGCGGTTGGCACGCTTGCGCTCAGTTTCATCAAGAATAATCTTGCGCAGACGAATGTGATGAGGTGTTACCTCCACATATTCATCTTCCTTAATGTATTCAAGCGCCTCCTCAAGGCTAAACACAACCGGGGGAACAATGCGAGCTTTATCATCGGCGCCGGATGCACGCATATTTGTGAGCTTCTTGGACTTTGTCACATTGACCACAATGTCATTGTCCTTGGCGTTCTCCCCTACAACCTGTCCGGCATAGACCTCTTCCTGCGGGAAAATGAAGAAGCGTCCGCGATCCTGAAGCTTGTCAATGGCATAAGCATAGGCTGTGCCTGCCTCAAGAGCTATGAGCGAGCCATTAGTGCGACGCTCAATGTCGCCTTTCCAGGGTTGGAACTCAAGGAAGCGGTGAGCCATGATGGCCTCGCCTGCCGATGCTGTCAGAACGTTGTTGCGCAGCCCTATGATTCCTCGCGAAGGAATGTTGAATTCCATGTGCACGCGGTCGTTCTGCACATTCATTGAAACCAATTCTCCTTTTCGGCGGGTAACCATATCAATCATCTTTGAAGAATATTCTTCGGGGACATTGATTGTCATCAACTCCACAGGCTCGCACTTCACGCCATCAATAACTTTCTCGATAACCTGAGGTTGACCAACCTGAAGCTCATAACCCTCTCGACGCATCGTTTCAATGAGAACTGACAAATGAAGGACGCCGCGGCCATAGACAATCCATTTGTCCTCTCCCTCGCCTTTCTGCACCCTCAGAGCAAGATTACGGTCAAGCTCGCGTGTGAGGCGGTCAGCAATATGACGCGAAGTCACATACTTTCCGTCTTTGCCGAAGAACGGACTGTCATTGATGGTGAAAGTCATTGACATTGTGGGTTCATCAATGGCAATGCGGGGTAGCGGTTCGGGATTGTCGATGTCAGCAATAGTGTCGCCTATTTCAAAACCGTCAATTCCAATCAACGCACAAATATCGCCGCTTTTCACGGTCTGTACTTTCTTGCGCCCCATTCCTTCAAACACATGAAGTTCCTTGATGCGCTGCTTCACAATCGAGCCGTCTTTTTTACAAAGAGCAATGTCGCTGCCTTCACGGAGCTCGCCTCGGTGAACGCGACCCACAGCGATACGGCCAACGTAGCTGCTGAAGTCAAGGGATGTAATGAGCATCTGAGCCGGGCCTTCAAGGGTTTCAGGCTCGGGTATATATTCTATGATCGCATCAAGCACTGCGGTGATGTCGGTAGTGGGTTTGTTCCAGTCGGGGCTCATCCAGCCCTGCTTAGCCGAGCCGTAGACCGTGGGGAAATCAAGCTGTTCCTCGGTGGCGTCGAGATTACACATAAGGTCAAACACCATCTCCTGTACCTCATCGGGACGGCAGTTAGGCTTATCGACCTTATTTATAACCACTACCGGCTTAAGACCCATCTCAATAGCCTTCTGCAAAACAAAACGCGTCTGGGGCATTGGGCCTTCGAATGCGTCGACAAGGAGCAGGCAGCCGTCGGCCATATTCAGCACTCGCTCCACTTCTCCGCCAAAGTCAGCGTGTCCCGGCGTGTCAATGATGTTTATTTTATAGCCTTTATAGTTTATTGAAACGTTCTTTGAGAGGATCGTTATTCCACGCTCCCTCTCCAGATCGTTATTGTCAAGTATAAGTTCACCGGCATTCTGATTCTCGCGAAAAAGATTTCCGGCAAGCAACATTTTGTCAACCAATGTGGTTTTTCCATGGTCCACATGGGCAATTATTGCAACGTTTCTAATCTTCTGCATTTGTTCTTTTCTAATTTCGGGTGCAAAGTTAGCTGTTTTTTCTCAAAATATGGGCATAATTTGCTAACTTTGCAACCGCTTGAAATGATAAAATTCAACGAAAACGCATAAATCATGAGTAACGTTACGATACTTGCCATTGAATCATCATGCGATGACACCTCTGCTGCAGTGATTCGCGACGGTCTGTTGCTCAGCAACGTAATCGCTTCGCAGAGCGTTCATGAGGAGTACGGCGGTGTAGTCCCCGAACTCGCTTCGCGCGCCCACCAGCAAAATATAGTACCGGTTGTCGACGCCGCCCTTAAGCGCGCCGGAATTGACAAAAAAGAACTTTCGGCCATAGCTTTCACCCGCGGCCCGGGACTGCTCGGTTCGCTTCTTGTGGGCACTTCGTTTGCCAAAGGGCTCTCGCTCGGCTTGCGATGTCCGATGGTGGATGTGAACCATCTCCACGGCCATGTGCTTTCTCATTTCATAAAACGCAATCCCGATGACCGCGTGCCTGACTACCCTTTCCTCACCCTCCTTATTTCCGGGGGAAACAGCCAGCTGATTCTGGTGCGCAATTACAACGATATGGAAATTCTTGGCGCTACAATTGATGATGCCGCCGGCGAAGCGTTCGACAAGTGCGCGAAAGTGATGGGTCTTCCCTACCCCGGAGGCCCGCATATAGACCGTCTGGCTGCTGAAGGCAATCCTAAGCGCTTCAAATTTGCCAAGCCACGTATTCCGGGACTTGACTATAGCTTTTCAGGGCTTAAGACCTCGTTTCTCTACACTTTGCGCGACGCGGTGAAAGACGACCCCGATTTTATTGAGAAAAACAAGGCTGACCTTGCCGCATCACTTCAGAACACTATAATAGAAATTCTGCTTGACAAGCTCGACAAGGCCGTGAAGCAGACCGGGGTAAAGACCGTGGCCATAGGCGGGGGCGTTTCAGCCAATTCCGGTGTTCGTGCTGCCGTTGAGGATTATTGTCAGCGCCACCATCTCACAGCTTTCATACCGGAGCGCGTATTCACAACCGACAATGCAGCTATGGTGGCGATTGCAGGCTACTTCAAGTATCTCGACAAGCAATTCTGTGCGTATGATGAAACGCCTTACGCAAGAGTAAATGTTTAGCAAACAATGAAAGTATCAATCATAGTAATAGGCGATGAGCTGTTGATTGGCCAGGTAACTGACACCAACAGCGGTTTTCTCGCCCGTCACATGGCTCCCATGGGATGGGAAGTCAACGATGTTCAGGTTGTGGCCGATGATTCCGAGGCAATAACAGCGGCCATTGAACGAGCGTTCGCCAATTCACAGATAGTTCTCACCACCGGCGGTCTCGGCCCCACAAAGGATGACATTACCAAGCAGACGCTCTGCAATATTTTTGGTGGCACTCTTGAGGAGGATCCGGAAGTGACGGCCAATATAAAGGAAGTGTTCAAAAAACGCGGCATACAGCTCAATCAGCTCACAGCCGCTCAGGCATGGGTGCCTACATCGGCTCGTGTAATTCAAAACCGCGTGGGTACAGCTCCGGTAATGTGGTTTGAGCGCGAAAAGCCCAAACGTGTATTGGTGGCTATGCCAGGAGTCCCGTTTGAGACCGAGCACGTGTTCACCCGCGAGGTTTTCCCATTACTTCTTGAAACATTTCCGTCGCCCGATGCCATCGCTCACCGCACCGTTATGGTCAGCGGCATTTCTGAATCGGCGCTCGCCATGCAGCTTGAAGAATTTGAGTCCTCACTGCCTGCAAATCTGCATCTGGCCTATCTGCCAAAGCCGGGAATCATACGCCTGCGTCTTGACGGCCACGGCAAAAACGCCAACGAGCTCAATGCTCTCATGAGCGAGCAAGCCTATCTGTTGCGAACGGCATGCGGCGAACACTTTCTTTGCGACGGCGATTTCACCCCCGCAGAGATTCTGCTTAACCGCTTGAATGCATCAAAGCTTACATTTGCCACTGCCGAAAGTTGTACGGGCGGTAATATAGCTCATCTCATTACATCCATAGCAGGCTCATCAACTGTAATGAGGGGGGGCGTAGTGGCCTATTGCAATGACGTGAAAGCTGCTCTGCTCGGTGTTTCCGCTGCCGACCTATCGGCTTACGGAGCTGTGAGCATACCTGTTGTCGAGCAGATGGCTACAGGGGCATGCCGCGCTTTAGGCGCCGACGTTGCAGTTGCCACTTCGGGTATTGCCGGTCCGGGCGGAGCCACGCCAACCAAACCGGTGGGCACGGTATGCATTGCCGCTGCAACGTCATCGGGCAAAGTGATAAGCGATACATTTCATTTCCCCGGCAACAGAGAGCGGGTTATTGACCGCGCTTCAACAACTGCACTGCTCCTCGCCCTCAAGCTTTTGAAATAACGAATTGGATAGATAAAATAAGAGCCGCCTCATTGCGAAGCGGCCCTCATTTTATACTGTCAGCTAAAAAATCTTAGCGAACAATCACCTTGGAAGTCTTGCTGCCCTGACGACGAACGTAGATGCCGTTAGAAAGATTGTCGGCATTCACGCGCACACCCTGGAGGTTGAAGTATTCAACGGGAGCGGTCTCATCAACCACATCGGTAGCTACCTCATTGATAGCAGCGAGCTTGGCATCCACTACCTGAATATTGTCTATGAACCAACGATGTTGACCCTTAACCGACCACTGAGCTGCCTCGGGACGGATAGAGATTTTAGTATCTTTGCTTACAGTTACATTCTCAAGCTTAACTGTTACAGGAATCCAGGCAAGAGCAGCTCCAGTTTCCATTCCGTGTTCAGGAACATCAAAAATAACCTGATCATCACCGTTATCCACAATGACAATCACTTTGGTTGGATCCATCTTGCCATCACCTTGACGCATAGGGCACCAATCAAACTTCACGGCAACTTCAACTCCTGCCGGAACATCTACTGATGGCAAAACAATACCTGACTGATAGTTACCCTTTCCGAATTTCAGATAATTTTTCTGAAGATAGCATGATTTTCCGGCAGCTGAATCATCTTTACCTTCCTGAGCGAAAAGGAACTGCATACCTTTTGCTTCCATGGCTTGCTTTGCAGAAACGCCGTCAACTTTCGGGGTATCAATAAACGGACAATAAACATTAAGATCATTGTCACCTACTGTATTACCGACGCCGAGACCTTCGCCGTTAACATAAGCGGACCAGGGAGAAAGCCATTCGAAGTCTTCGGAATAAAAAACGCCGTCTTGTGCAGAGGCTGAAAGTACAATTGCTGAAAAAGCAACGCTGAGTAAAATTTTTTTCATAAATACTGAATTTAAGTGTTACAATTATGTTGATTATAAAAATTGAATCTGTTTGATTGTATTTTCAGTTTGAAACCTTAGCATTTTCAATTCGCAACAAATTTATACACTTATTCTTTAATTTCAAAATAAATCTCAAAAAATATTTCATCTATTTAATGCAATCAGAGTAAAATCACCACTCATAAAACTATTAACTTCTTTTAACTATGTGACACTTTGCAACTTACAAGCCGTTTCAAGCATGCAATTTGACACACTTACGGACGCCTAAGCAATCAATTGGCCATTGTACACCTCCATTCAGCTACAGTTCATTTTCACAACGCAATTCAACGAATTTCATAGCGTTAGGAATTAACAAATTAATTTACTATCTTTGCTATGTAAAAATTACAACAGCTAACAAAAACGCTTTTTCATAAGAAAATATTAGATATAATACATCCACTGACGTTAAGTACTATGTGTAAATCCCAAAGGAGGCTCGTGAGAGCGTCCTTTGTTGTTTTATGAGCCTCTTCTATTTACAAAGCAACAGCTCCGGAAATCAATCCGAAGCTGTCACAAAAGGGAATCAGGTTCAATTCTGTTTATCTGCCGAAGAATCTTTTTGAACGCGTCTTGCGAGCCATCAATCTCTCCGATTCATCTTCTATCTTGCATTCATTATCAATTTCACTCATACGCGAGCGACATGCCTGAGTGTAAGCCCTGAACATCTGATGTGTGCCTTCCTGATCGTTTTTGAATGCCATGCGGTTGTCGATGCCCATTGTGTCGGCCATCTTGTCAACATCAATGTTCGCGCCGATAAGATTCACAGTCCATCCTTTCTCCTTGAAAAATCCAATAAGATCGGCCACGTTTCTCCAGTTGTATGTACGGGACGAGTTTTCATAGCCGTCAGTGATGATGGTTATAATTCCGGTGGTGTCCTCATGGGTTTCGGAAACGGCTTTCAGTTCCGACAGCGTTGAGCCTACGGCATCCAGAAGCGGTGTCATGCTGGTAGGGCAATAGTCGGCATTCCCGATATTCTTCACCTGAGAAGGCGATGCGTTTTTCACAATATAACGTGATTCATTTGTGCCTGAGCCGTGGAAGGCATAGATTGAAACAAGCTGACGCATGGTATCGGAATACTTTTCGGCGTTGCTGCGAATCATGTCGAGATTCTCGTTGCAGCCTGAGATAGTCTGCTGGACAACGGGGGTCATTGAGCCACTCTCATCAAGGATAATGAGATTGAAAACGGTCGTTTTTGCGTGATTGGAGTCTTTCATCTTTGTAGAATTTAGTTAGAAAATTTGTGTGTTGAATAAATAGTGTGTGTTTTGGAAGTAGTAGGTCAGAAATCAAACAGATCTTTTGTTGAGCCGCCATCCGATTCATCATCATCCCGGCGTTTCTTTCGTTTGAAAGAGAAAAGCTTGCGCAACGGACGACCGGCCGACTGACGGCTTTCAGCCATTTCACAGCAGTCATTATCGGACCTACGGCACATAACCGTCGGCGCAGCCGACTCGGCCAGGAGCCCCGTCTGCAATGCCTTGCGCTGGAAGTTGCGACGGTCATAGTTCGTGCGGTTAATTACCTCATAAACCCTCTGCAACTCGCTCAGCGAAAAATATTTGTTGAGCAACTCAAACGCCACTGGCTTGATGCGAAGAATTTCAGAAAGGTGCTCACGGGCCTGCTTTATTATTACAGCATGATCAAACGCCATTGGTGGGAGCATACACTCATCGAACCAAAGAGCATTTGAGGCGTCATCGCCGGCCACTACATCATAGTCATCCGGCTTTACGAGTGCAATGAACGCAACTGTTATCACCCTTTCACGAGGGTCACGGTTAATCCCGCTGAATACCTTGAACTGCTCTATATACACATTCTTCAGGTTAGTTTCCTCCTCAAGCTCGCGGAGGGCAGCCTGCTCTATTGTCTCATCAATGCGCATGAATCCGCCGGGCAACGCCCACATACCCTTGAAGGGGTCGTTGCCACGCTCAACCAATAACACCTTAAGATCAGTGCCATTGAAACCAAAAATTACGCAATCGGCCGTAACGGCAGCATGAGGATAGCGGTAACAGAAACGATTCAGTTGGTTATTTTCAGAGTTAGTGTTCATGTCGCTGTGTCATTTTGACGCAAAGTTAATCGTTGTGTCAATTCTACACAAATTATTTTGCGTCAAATTTACGCATTTAACTTTTATTAGCACATCACGCCCAATTTATCGGAGCTCGGAGGCGTTATGTTAGACATGAACACAACTTTACCGATGGTTGATATTATAGGTTACCTCGCCGCGCTCTGCATGGTGTGCGGCTATATGCCTCAAGCCATATACACCATCCGCACACGCAATACTGATTCCATAGCCCTTCCAACATTCCTGCTGATGGGATTCGGCGCACTGTTTTTTGTGATTCAGGGCGCAATGACCGACAATCTTCCCCTTGTCATAACAAACCTTATCACATCGGCCTGTTGCGTAATCATAACCTCCATAAAGGTCTATAACAAACATTTTAGGCGCAAATGACGAACTCTCCCGCCCCATATACCCTGATTTCTGATAACGCACGACGGCGCGCTGTGGGCGTTTTTTGGGCGCTTGGCGCTGCCATTGCGGTTCTTGCTGGAGGCTGTCTTGCCGTGGGGTCGGTTGACATTCCTCTAAGCCAGATATGGGCATCGCTGACCGGAGGACCCGTTGAACGCGAGACGTGGCGCATAATCATCCTTGAGACGCGCCTTCCAATGATGATTACTGCGGCTATTGCCGGGGGCGCCCTATCGGTTGCCGGGCTGCTGCTGCAAACGTGTTTCGACAACCCTCTTGCCGGACCTTCTATATTGGGCATCTCCACCGGTTCATCTCTTGGGGTGGCCATTGTGATGCTCGCTTTCGGGGGCACACTGGGCACAGGATGGAGCAATTATGGGAGCGCCATTGCAGGCGCCATGATAGGAGCTGCTGCAGTTCTCGGTTTGCTGCTTGCTTTTGCACGAGCAGTCAAGTCAGGCATCATGCTGCTTATAATAGGCGTACTCGTGGGATACTTCGCCTCATCAGCCATCTCCCTGCTCAACTTTTTCTCCACTCAGGAGGGGGTTCACTCATACGTAATATGGGGGCTTGGCAATTTTAGCGGGTCATCGCTCTCGCGCACCGGAGCTTTTACTGCTGTAACACTTCCCCTCATTGCCGCTTCTATGCTGTTCATAAAGCCACTGAACGCCATGCTGCTCGGAGCGCGCTACGCCGCGAGCCTCGGGCTTGACACTGACGCTGTAAGGCGGAATCTTCTCATTGTGGCCGGACTCCTCACTGCGTTTGTCACCGCCTTCTGCGGCCCCATAGGCTTCATTGGGCTGATTGTACCCCACATTGCCCGCATAACGCTCCACACCTCGAACCACGCTGTACTGTTGCCGGCAACTGCTCTCTGCGGCGCCGCCATAGGGCTACTCTGCGCCCTGATTTCAGTGATTCCGTTCACCAGCGGCGTAATGCCTGTCAACGCTATCACCCCCATAATCGGCGTCCCGGTTATAATCTACATAATCATTGCACGCAAGCGCCTGCTTTATTTCAATTGAAGCCATGACCGAACCGTTAATTGAAACACGCAATCTCACAGCCGGATACAGAAACAGCAAAGAGACCGTCGCACTCCTACGCGAAGCATCCCTCACTTTGGTTCCCGGCAGCATTACGTGCCTGCTTGGCCCTAACGGAGCCGGCAAAAGCACATTGCTGCGCACTCTGAGCGGCATGCAAGAGCCGCTGGAGGGTTCAGTGTTGCTCGGAGGCAAATCAATTGACTCCATGACTGCGCGCGATGTTGCTGAAAGAATGAGCGTGGTGTACACCGAGCGCACCGGGGCAGGCGCACTCACCGTCGGGGAGACTGTGGCTCTTGGCCGACAGCCGTTCACCGGTTTTTTCGGACGTCTTTCAGCCGGTGACCGTGAAATAGTGGCCCGCAGCCTTGAAGATGTTGGAATGTCGGATTTCACGCACCGTTATCTCGGCACACTTTCCGACGGCGAACGGCAGAAGGTGATGATTGCCCGAGCTCTGGCACAGCAGACACCGCTTATGCTGCTTGATGAACCGACGTCGTTCCTTGACGTGGCTTCGCGGCTCGAAGTAATGCAATTGCTTGCCCGACTTGCCAATGAACAGCATAAGGTCATCCTGCTCTCCACCCACGACATTGCCGATGCTCTTTCAGTAGCCTCTCATCTTTGGCTGATTATGCCTGAGGGAAAGATCGCGGCCGGAGAGAAGCAAAATGTTATCGATTCGGGGGCTATGGACCGTCTTTTCGCGAACCGCGGCATTCATTTTGACCGCCAAATATGCGATTACCGCATCAAAGAGTCAAATTGACGGTAAAAAGTTTTGTAGTTGGGCTTTAAAGAGCTATCTTTGCAAAATATTCCAAATCAAGATATTCCTAAACCACGATATGCGACACTCCTATGTCATTCTGCTGATTGCATCAATCACATCCATCCTGACAGCATGCTCTGGCAAATCAACTTCGGCTGACAACGCTGTCACCATCGAGGCCGACACTGTGGTAATGGCCATGGATACGGCCACTGCCATAGAGCCGATTGAAGAGCCCGTGAAACCAACTCCCGAAGAACCGGCCCTGGACTCACTCGCCTCAGCGGAAACCGCGGTCGATTTCATGCGGAATTCAGGCCACTGGGAAGAATACGAGCAAGGAATCATCCCCTCCATACTGGAGCAGAATCTGGACTATGGACGCCGTCTGCTGCGCAACCGCCACAAGCATTTCATCATTGTTGACAAAGAATCGATGCACGTGATTCTTTATGACAAATACGGGCGTGAAGAAAAGAGCTATCTGATGGCATGCTCACGCTATTACGGAACCAAGCACAAACGCCGCGACAACCGCACCCCCGAGGGCTTTTTCTCAGCCTCAGGCATATATAATTCCACCGATTGGCTATACACCAACGATGACGGCTACACTTCCCCCGCAAAAGGGCAGTTCGGTCCGCGCTTCGTGCGCCTGAAAACTCCCGTTACCGCCCAGGTGGGAATCCACGGAACATCATCGCCTAATTCGCCCGGCAAGCGCGTGAGCCACGGTTGCATACGACTGCGCAACGAAAACATCCTTGAACTCGTGAAATACGTTTCAGTGGGAATGCCAATCATCGTCAACCCCTCGGAGCGCGACCAGAAAGTGAATCGTGACGAAGGCTACGACGTTGTCAAGCTTAACATTGGCAAGGAGCCATACGTCAAAGAGAAGCCCAAGAAAGAGGAGGATGCCAAACAGGATTCGGCCAAAGTTGCCACGGAAAAGAGCGAGGCCGACACTGTTGCAAGCCCCGTAGAGAAGCCTGAAGAACCGGCTCACGAACCGGATTCATCATCGACAGAAAACAACTGATGAAAGGCAAGAAGCAACCCCAGTCAGGGGAGAACACTTCATCAAGAGGCATCATACTCAAAACACTGCTGCCGGTAGCGCTGGGCGCAGCGGTGGTAGCATGGCTCATAAGCCGCGAATTCAGCGTTGAGCAATGGCTTGCGATACCATGGACGCTCCACACATTCGGCGCCATTGCACTCGCCGCGCTCTGCATTGCAGGCCGCGAATGGGGCATGATGTGGCGTTTCCGCGTGCTTACCGACCGCGCCCTTTCCTGGCGACGCACCCTGAGGGTGACTATGCAATGCGAGTTCACATCGGCGATCACCCCTACAACCGCCGGTGGTTCCACTCTAAGCATGATTTTTCTTAAGCGTCAAGGCATACCGCTCGGACGCGCCACCATAATCACCATGATTCTGCTCATGCTCGATGAGCTTTTCCTGGTAATTGCCTGCCCAATAATATTCCTTGTCTTTCCCGGCAACCTGATATTCGGCTTTGACCCGGGAGCTTTTTCAACCGGGGTTCGGCTGGCATTCTGGATTGTCTACGGAGGAGTCTGCGCCGTTACCCTGATTCTGTTTCTCGGAGCCTTCGTAATACCCCACAGGATTGCACGCGGACTTATAAGGCTGTTCTCACTCAGGCCATTGCGTAGATGGCGCAGCGATGTGGCGGATATGGGGCAGACCATGATTGAGGCGGGAGCCGACCTGCGCCACCGCACGTGCTCATGGTGGGCCGAGGCCATGGGAGCCACAGCTTTCTCCTGGATAAGCCGCTACTTGGTTGTCAACGCTCTGTTCTGGGCTTTCGTATCAGCCGCCCCGCAGGGCATTGTGTTCGCGCGCCAGTTCGTGGTGTGGACGCTGCTCACCGTGAGCCCTACGCCGGGGGGTAGCGGTCTGAGCGAATGGCTGTTCACAAATTATTACGGCGACATCATTGCCGATGCGTCAATGGTGATAGTCATAGCGATACTGTGGCGCATACTCACCTATTATATCTACCTTATCATTGGAATTATCCGCCTGCCCTCCTGGTTCCGCAAAAAATAGCTGCTGCAAGGACACTGAAATCACAATCTGAAACCACAGAGTGAGGTAACGTTGACAATTTGTAAACTAAATTAACCTTTTCTTGGAAAATTGTCAAAATAAGTATATCTTTGCCCCGACATTATTCACATTACACACATATTTATGAGAAGAAATTTTACACAATTGTTTACGCTGATTGGTGTTGCCGGATGCAGCCTCACCATGAATGCAGCAGACACAGCTTTTGGCTACATGTTCCAGTCAAAAGACGACCGCCACGGATTCTCATCGTTCGCCGTAGGCAACCCTCAGAAAGTCACATTACACAAGTCGAACTACGATTACATTCATCCTTCGGCCGGAGAATATGTGGATGGAAAAATCTACACATACTTAGTGGAATTTGGCGATTTCTCCGACATTTACCCTACGGGGTGGGCAGTTTATGACGGCGAAACCTACAGCCAGCTCGCAAAAGCCTCTACCGCCAATAATCGCGTGGTAGATATGGCCTACGACTACACTACGAACACAATGTATGCCCTGATGGAGGACAAATACACCACCGGGACAGTAAGCCCCACGAGCCTCTATGCCGTTGACCTCGCTACCGGCGAGCTAACTTTCATAGGCACTCCGGGCGAACTCACCGCCCTCGACGGCTACAACCGCGTTGACACCGACGGGCTCATCACTCTTGCCTGCTCGCCCGACGGCCAGCTCTACGGCATGACTCACTACCGCTATCTCTACCGAATCGACAAGTTCACCGGCAAGGTTGAAAGCGCCGCTCCGCGCCACAATCTGGGCACTGCCGAACAGTTCCAAAGCATGGCGTTCGATGCCGAAGGAAAGCTATGGTGGGCACAGCAGCATCCCAGCTACGGCCACTTCTGCGAAATAGACCTTACGACAGGCATACCCGGCGGCTTCGTGGACTTCCGCACCGACTACGAGAAGCTCAACAAGCTCGGCGACGACATTCAGCTCACCTGCCTCTACTTCAAGGACAAGCAAGTGCGTCCCAACTCTGTTAAGGCTGTCAGCGACCTCACGGCCACACTCAGCGACGCCGATGTGCACACTGTGAATCTTTCATGGAAGCTCCCCGAGGCCGATTATTCCGGCAAAGCAGCCCAAGCCACAGCTATCAAGGTTTACCGCTTAGGCACATCCGAACCGATTGCCACACTCAGCGGCGATGCCACTTCCTATTCCGACACTGCCGCCCCCGACGGCTTCGTTGGCTACGAAATCCTTACAGCAACCGAATCGGGCAACGGCTTCCCCGCATTCGCAAGAACTTTCGCCGGCTACGATGTGCTTAAACCCGTGAGCAACATCACAGTGCAGCTCGACGGAAACGTGGCCACAGTGAAATGGGACGCTCCTACAGCAACCGTAAATGGCGGCTACTCAGATTTTGAAAATATCACCTACAACATTTACCGCGGCAAGAACAGCGAATTGAGCCTCGTGGCCTCAGATGTCGACGCTTGCGAATTTACTGAAACCATAGCCGAGACCGGAGGCTTTGCCTACACTATCGAGCCGGTGAGCGGAAATGTTGCCGGGCAGAAGGCCACATCCGACGTGTTCGTAATCGCTTCGTCCAAGACTCTCCCCTATTTCACAAGCTTCGAGGATGATCAGGACGGCTCGGAATGGACTTTCAATAACAAGAACACCAACGGCCGCGGCTGGCAGATAGGCAAGAAAAGCTATGTGTTTGAAGGCGACAAAACTGCCATTGCCTCTACCGGCGGCAGCTCTGCCCTCGGCGACGACTGGATTTTCTCTCCGGCAATAGAGATGGAAGCCGGCCCGCACATCGTTACATTCTACGGCAACGGCGCAAGTTACGACACCCACACCTTCACAATGGCCTTCGGAACCGATGCTGCCGACACAGAATCATTCAGTATCCCCGTCTACAGCCTCAACAACGACTATATCTACGATAAAGATGGCGAAGTGAGCGGCTGGAAACGTGTTGAAGTCAACGTTGAGATTCCCGAAAGCGGACTCTACCACCTCGGCATCCACAACATGACTCAGACCACTTACGCCAACCTCCGCATCGACAACCTCTCAATCAAACGCGACCCGGCATCGGCCATCACCGACGTCACCGATGAAGCCAACTCGTTCAGCGTGGCAGCCATGGGAGGCACAATAATTGTGGAATCAGCTGCTCCTATGAGCCGCATTGACCTCTACGACGCTCAGGGACGTGCAGTCAGGACTGTGAACGCCAACGCCGCCAGCGCCACAATCAGCGACGCAGCCAAGGGCTTCTACATCATCGGCGTAACCTTTGCCGACGGCACTAAAGCCGCGCGCAAAATCGCGCTCTGATTCACCCCATAAACTCCCCTCAGTCACGCCAGCCCTCTCACGGTTGGCGTGATTCTTTTTTTCTATGCCTGCCTAAGCAAAAAAATATCCGCCCCTGCCGTGAAGCAGAGGCGGACTTAAAGTCATTTATAAGGCTAACTGTCAGGCCTGAGGCGCAGGGATGCGGTCGATACCGCGCTGTATGCGGCGCACAGTCTCATCAAGCCCCATAAGCTCCGTGATGTCAAACATGTGGGGGCCTTTGCACTCGCCAACCACGGTGAGGCGGAAAGCGTTCATTACGTTGCCGAGGTGGTAGCCCTTCTCCTTTATCCAGTCAAGCACAACGGGCTCGGCGGCAGCCGAAGAGAAATCAGGCAGCCCTTTCAGGACCTCTATAAGCTCGGCCATGATGCGGGGCATCTCGGCGCTCCAGCGCTTGCGCACAGCCTTCTCCTCGTAGCTCTCCGGCTCAACGAAGAAGAAACGGGCTTGCGTCCAGAGGTCGCTCACAAAGTTGGCACGGTCCTTCACCATGGCTATGGCCCGGGTAATGTAATCATCGCTGAAAGCATTGGCATCCACGCCGTTGGCTTCCATCACCGGCTTGAACATCTGAGTGAGCTGTTCGGCGGGAACCATCTGGAGATATTTATGGTTGAACCATTTGCCTTTCTCAAAATCAAAGCGGGCACCGGCACGCGAACAGTGGTCGAGCGAGAACTTACGTATGAGTTCATCCATCGACATAATCTCTGTGTCATCGCCGGGATTCCAGCCAAGGAGCGCGAGGAAATTCACCACAGCCACAGGCAGATAGCCTCGTTCGCGGTAACCTGAGGAGATTTCGCCGCTCTTGGGGTCGTGCCATTCAAGCGGAAACACAGGGAAACCGAGGCGGTCGCCGTCGCGTTTTGACAGTTTTCCCTTTCCGTCGGGTTTAAGCAACAGCGGCAGGTGAACGAAAGCGGGCATCGTGTCGGCCCATCCAAAAGCCTCGTAGAGAAGCACATGGAGCGGAGCCGAGGGGAGCCATTCCTCGCCGCGAATCACGTGGGACACCTCCATCAGATGGTCGTCAACGATATTGGCCAGATGATATGTAGGGAGGTCATCGGCGCTCTTGTAAAGCACCTTGTCATCGAGAATCGAGGAATTTATCGTAACCTTGCCTCGGATAAGGTCGTTGACCTCAACGTCGCGTCCGGGCTCAATCTTGAAGCGAACCACATACTTGGCACCCTCGTCCAGAAGGCGAGTCACCTCCTCGGGCGGCATTGAGAGCGAATTGCGCATTGAGCCACGGGTCGAAGCGTCATACTGGAAATTTGGCGTTGCCTTGCGGGCTGCCTCAAGTTCCTCGGGGGTGTCGAAGGCAATGTAGGCTTTTCCGGCGTCGAGAAGCATCTTCACGTGCTCGCGGTAGATGTCGCGGCGCTCGCTCTGCTTGTAAGGACCGTAGGCACCACCCTCGCGCACGCCCTCATCGATGCCTATTCCGAGCCAAGCGAGAGCCTCATTGATGTAATCTTCGGCTCCCGGCACGAAGCGGGCACTGTCCGTGTCCTCAATTCGGAGAATCATGTCGCCGCCGTTCTGACGGGCAAAAAGATAGTTGTAAAGGGCGGTTCGGACGCCACCTATATGGAGAGGCCCTGTAGGCGACGGGGCGAATCTCACTCTTACTCTTCGTTGTTCCATCGTTTTAAGAAATTATTCAGATATTTATGCTGCAAAATTACTCATTTCGGTCATTTTGTGCAAATCAAAAAAAAGCCACCCTCCTGCGACGGAAAGTGGCCGTATCTCAATCGGAGCTCTGAACAATCAGGCTTTGGCTTCAACAACAGTGGTGGCAACGGGAGCTGCAGCCTCGGCCGAAGCAGCCGGCTTTGCTTCCCAACCGAGAGCGCTTGCGCCGAGCACAGCTGCATCGGCCTCCTTAAGCTCGCTGGGAATAACTTTCACTTTGCCTTTCCAAATTGAAAGCATGTTCTTTTCCATTGACTCGCGGAGCGGTTTGAGCAGAAGCTCGCCCGACTTTGCAAGGCCGCCGAAAAGCACGAAAGCCTCGGGCGAAGAGAACACCGTGAAGTCAGCGAGAGCCTCGCCGAGAATCTTGCCGGTGTAATCGAACACGTCCTTGGCAAGCTTGTCGCCCGACATGGCTGCGTCATAAACGTCCTTAGAGGTAATATCCTCAATGGGCAGATGGCGGAGCGTGGAGGGAGTGTCAGTCATTTCAAGATATTCGCGTGCCGTGCGTGCAACGCCGGTGGCCGAGCAGTAAGTTTCAAGGCATCCGGTGCGACCGCAACCGCACAGACGGCCATTGTTGCGCTTCACAATCACGTGGCCGAGTTCGCCTGCAAAACCGTCGTGACCGTAAACGAGCTGACCGTTGACCACGATACCGCTGCCCACTCCGGTGCCGAGTGTTATCATAATGAAATCCTTAAGTCCGCGGGCGGCGCCGTAGGTCATCTCGCCTATGGCGGCAGCATTGGCATCGTTGGTTATGGCCACAGGGATACCCATCTTTTCTGAGAGCAGCTGGGCAAAAGGTATCGGTGTAGGCCAGGGAAGGTTCACACCGTCCTCAATCATTCCGGTAAAATAATTGGCGTTAGGAGCGCCCACTCCAATGCCGTAGATTTTATCGCGGGCGTCGAGAGAGTCAATCAGACGGTTGAGTTCCGTTGCAAGTTCATCGATATAGTCATTGATGTTGGAGTGTTTGCGAGTCTTGATTGAATTGCTGGCAAGCACAATACCGCGGGCATCCACAATACCGAACACCGTGTTGGTGCCGCCCATGTCGATACCGATAACGTAAGGTTTTGAGTTGATCATTGGTTATAATATATAAAGTAAGAATTTGTGGCGTAAATTATATTACTGTCACAAAGATAAGAAAATTATCAAAACAAAACCCTATGATTCATGATTTTTTTGAAAAGCGGTCGCCGTTATCACCCTGATTTCAGTGATTACAGTGATTTTAGTGATTTTGTGATTACGGGCGTAATCAGTGTAATCACCGTAATCATGAAAATCATCGTAATCATTGTAATCATGAAAATCGCTTCGCGGAGCGCCCGTGAGAACGTGGAGTTGCATATTAGCGGATTTTTCACTAACTTTGCATGTTATGAAAACACTTTGTCACAATCTTTTCCAATCAACCATATTAGTAGCCGCCGCTGTGGGGCTGATGTTGGCTCAGCAGGGATGCAAATCTTCGGGCGATGAGCCCGACACGCCTCCGGAAAGCCGCACTATAATAGTCTACATGGCCGATAACAACGACCTCTCGGTCAACGCCACAGCCGACCTCAACGAGATGCAGAGGGGGATGGCCGACGTGGGGAGCGGACGGCTGATAGTCTACCAGCAGACACGCACAAGCAATCCACGGCTGATGGAGATTCGGCCCGACGGGACTCACACGGTTCTTAAGAATTACGACCCCGGAACTCCGGCTGTGAGCGCCGAACGGATGGCTCAGGTGATTTCCGATGCCAAGAGCGCCGCTCCGTCTTCAAAATACGGCATAGTGCTGTGGAGCCACGCCACGGGTTGGGCCGATGACAAGGGCACCATCACTGAGGACTCCAAGGCGATGCAGCCGCTTTCATTCGGAGCCGACGGACCTTCGGTGAGCAAGTATAAACGAATGTCGGTTCGCACTCTTGCCAAAGCACTCAGCGGCAATCACTTTGACTTCATTTACTTTGACTGCTGCCACATGGCCACGGTTGAAGTGGCCTATGAGCTGCGCCATCTGACCGACAGAATAGTGGCGAGCCCGACCGAACTGGGCACCGACGGGATGCCTTACGATGAAGCACTCCCCTATCTCTTTGCTCCCGAGCCTGAACTTGCCAAGGCTCTCACGGCTACGTTTGACTACTACAACCATTCATGGCTTCCGGGCTGCTGCATCACGCTCATAAACACCGCCGCCATTGACCGGCTGGCCGCCGTGAGCCGCGAAGCGCTTAAACAAGGCGCCGCAGCGGAGCGTTATAACCATGTGCCTTATTTCCGCACAATAGTGATGGATTCAGGAATCTACGACATGCATGACTATTTCACCACCCTTACGGCCACGGACGCCGACCTTAACCGCCGATGGACCGAGGCGTTCAACGATGTTGTTGTCACGTCAATGACCACTCCGAAAGTCTACGGGCTCGACGCTTCCAGATTCCGGGGGCTGGGCTGCAACATAGTTTCCGAAACGAATCCGCCAGAAAAAGGCGCCTACAACCTCACGTCGTGGTATCGCGATGTGTATTGATCACCCCACTTTACTATAACCTGAAATGATATTTTCACAGAATCCACTCGAGAACCTCACCCAATCAGCCCAGGCCGATTCAACCCACCAGGCAGCCAAAGAAAGCTGGAGCGCACTGCAGGCAGTGTCGTTCGACGACCTTATAAACCGCGTGGCCGGAACCATGGTCGATTTCGCAATACATCTGGCTGTGGCCATACTGGTGTTCTATGTGGGCAAATTCATTATCCGCAAAATCTACACCCTCACATTCAACATACTCACCCACCGCCACATTGACAAATCGCTCTCCACGTTCGTGCTGTCGCTTGTGAAGATGCTTCTCTATTTCATTCTCATAGTGACGGTGATAGGCATTCTTGGCATCAACACAAGCTCGTTCATAGCCATCTTCGCCTCGGCCGGCGTTGCCATTGGTATGGCGTTGAGCGGAACGCTTCAGAATTTTGCCGGAGGCGTGCTCATACTGCTTCTGAAGCCCTATAAAGTCGGCGACTACATTGAAGCCCAGGGCTATGCGGGAGTGGTGAAAGAGATTCAGATTTTCTCCACCATAATAGTTACCCCCGACAACAAATCGATAATCATACCCAACGGCCCGCTATCCACCGGCTCAATCAACAACTGGAGCCGCGAGGCCTACCGCCGCATTGACTGGACAGTCGGGATAAGCTACGGCGATGACGTGGAACGCGCCCGTGAGGTGATTCTTGAAATGCTCCGCGCCGATGAGCGCATTGTGAGCGGGAGCCTCGCCCACGACAATGAGAAGCCCGGCGGCAACGAACCTGAGACCGCCGCGCCGCAGGAACCTCACCGTTCATGGTGGCGCCGCATGCTCGGGCTGAAAGCTTCGCGCAAAGCGCGGCAGCTCTCCCTGAGCCTGAAAGGCGACCTGGATGAGCGTCCGTCGCTCCCGCCGGTCGACTGCACCCCGAGGGTTTTCCTCTCGGAGCTTGCTGATTCGAGCGTAAATCTCTCTGTCAGAGCGTGGGTGATGTCAAAAGACTACTGGAACGTCTATTTCGAAATCAACGAGCGCATCTACAACACGCTGCCCACCTTCGGAATCAACTTCCCGTTCCCGCAGATGGATGTGCATGTGCAGCCCAACAGCTGATGCTTGCCGCGCGGAAAAATAATAGCTTATTTATAAGGTGTAATTCGCACATTATAGCTATCTTTGCACTACATTTGGAGTCGGCTGTCCGCGTCGGCTCCAACAATCATTTGATTAATAAAACGATAGAACCATATAATAAATGTCAGTAACTACCTTTCTAAGCAAATTGTTCGGCAATAAATCTGACCGCGATTTGCGCGAAATCAAACCGATTGTCGATAAAATAGAAGCTTTGCAGCCCACCCTCGCCCAACTTACCCCCGATGAGCTGCGCCAGAAAATAAACGAGGTCAGAGCCGACATCCGTCAGGCCGTCAAAGCCGATGAGGAGGCAGCCGCTCAGAAAAGAGTGGAAATTGAATCGCTCCCCATCGACAAGCGTCAGCCGCTATGGGATGAGATTGACCGCCACGAAAAAAACGTGCTTGACATCATCGAGCAGAAGCTTGACGAACACCTGCCCATAGTGTTTGCTACCCTGCGCGAAACAGCCGCCCGCTTTGCCAAGAATCCAACTATTGAAGTGACAGCCACCGACCTTGACCGCCGCCTGGCTGCCGAAGGACGCGACTTCGTTTCAATTGAGGGCGACAAAGCCATCTACAAGAACCAGTGGGTGGCCGGAGGCAACCTGCTGACATGGGATATGATTCACTATCACGTGCAGCTCATTGGCGGCGTGGTGCTCCATCAGGGCAAAATCGCTGAAATGGCCACCGGTGAAGGTAAAACCCTCGTGGCAACGCTTCCGGTGTTCCTGCGCTCGCTTTCGGGCAAAGGCGTCCATGTGGTCACTGTCAACGACTACCTCTCCAAACGCGACTCCGAATGGATGGGCCCGCTCTACATGTTTCACGGCTCAACCGTGGACTGCATTGACAAACATCAGCCCAACACTCCGCAACGACGCGCAGCCTACAACTGCGACATCACGTTCGGAACCAACAACGAATTCGGCTTTGACTACCTGCGTGACAACATGGCAATGTCGCCCGACGACATGGTGCAGCGCAAGCACTATTACGCCATTGTCGATGAGGTTGACTCAGTGCTTATCGACGATGCCCGTACACCGCTCATCATATCCGGCCCCGTGCCACGCGGCGACGACCAGCTCTTCAATGAGTACCGCCCCAACGTGGAGAAGGTGGTTCAGGCACAGCGCAAGCTCGTGAATCAGATTCTTGCCGACGCAAAAACAAAACTTGCCAGCGCCGACAAGGATGAACGCAAAGAGGGCGCCCTTCTGCTGTTCCGTGCGTTCAAGGGACTGCCTAAAAACACGCCCCTCATCCGCTTCCTCAGCCAGGAGGGTATGAAAAACATACTGCTGGAAACAGAAGCCTACTATCTGCAGGACAACGCCCGCGAAATGCCCAAAGCCACAGAGCCCCTCTACTTTGTCATCGATGAGAAAAACCGCAGCGTGGAACTCACCGACAAGGGTATCGACGCCCTGACCGGAACACAGACCGACCCTCAGTTCTTTGTGCTCCCCGACATAGCCAGCCAGCTCTCGGAGGCCGAAACAATCACCGACACTGCCGAACGCGCCCGCCGCAAGGATGAACTGATGCAGAACTACGCCATCAAAGCCGAGCGCGTACACACCGTCACTCAGCTTCTCAAAGCCTACACCTTATTTGAAAAGGATGTGGAATACGTGATTGACGACAACAAAATCAAGATCGTGGATGAGCAGACAGGCCGTATCATGGAAGGACGCCGCTACTCCGACGGACTCCACCAGGCCATCGAGGCCAAGGAGGGAGTGAAAGTGGAGGCAGCCACCCAGACATTTGCAACCATCACCCTTCAGAACTACTTCCGCATGTACCACAAGCTCGCCGGCATGACCGGTACGGCCGAAACGGAAGCAGGCGAGTTCTGGGACATCTATAAGCTCGACGTGGTCACCATCCCCACCAACCGTCCGGTTGCTCGCGAGGACATGAAGGACCGCGTGTTCAAGACAAAGAAGGAGAAATATGCCGCCGTCATAGATGAAATCCAGCACCTTGTCAAGGAGGGACGTCCGGTGCTCGTGGGTACCACCTCGGTTGACATTTCGGAGCTTCTCAGCCGCATGCTCACCATGCGCCATATTCCCCACAACGTGCTCAACGCCAAGCTCCATCAGAAGGAGGCCGACATCGTTGCTCAGGCCGGACGCGCCGGAACAGTGACCATAGCCACCAACATGGCCGGTCGTGGTACCGACATCAAGCTCCCGCCCGAAGTGAAAGAAGCAGGCGGTCTGGCCATCATCGGTACGGAACGTCATGAGAGCCGCCGCGTCGACCGTCAGCTCCGAGGCCGTTCAGGCCGTCAGGGCGACCCGGGCTCTTCAGTATTCTACCTCTCGTTCGAGGATCAGCTCATGCGCCTCTTCGTTACCGACAAGGTTATGAAGATGCTCGACAAATTCGGTATCCAGGAGGGCGAGATGATTGAATCGAAGATGATTGACCGCGCCATTGAAAACGCTCAGAAACGTGTGGAGGAGAACAACTTCGGTATCCGTAAGCGCCTCCTCGAATACGATGACGTGATGAACAAACAGCGCACCTATATATATTCGCGCCGTCACCACGCCCTCCTCGGCGAACGCATAGGCATTGACATTGCCAATATGTTCTACGACGTCATAGAGAACCTCGTGAACAACTATTCGGCTCCCACTGACTATCAGGACCTTCAGCTTGAGCTGATGCGCATTCTTACCATTGAGACTCCCTTCACCGAGGCCGAGTTTGCCAACATGTCCAAAGAGGATGTGATTGACCGCCTCAATGAAGCCGCAATAGCCGCTTTTGACCGCAAGAGCGATGCAATCCGTGAGGTTGCAGTGCCCGTAATCAAAAACTGCGTTGAAAATCAGGGCATGACAGGCAAAATAATTGTGCCTCTCACTGACGGCAAGCGCATTTTCCACCTCCGCGCCGACCTTCAGGAAGCCTACGACACCGAATGCCGCTCAATCGTTAAGGAATGGCACAAGGCTATACTCCTTGTTTCAATTGATGAACTCTGGAAGGAGCATCTCCGTGAACTCGACCAGTTGCGCCAATCGGTACAAAACGCTTCCTATGAGCAGAAAGACCCGCTGGTGATTTACAAGATGGAATCGTTCCACCTCTTTGAATCAATGCTCAACAGCTTGAATGTCAAAGTGGTTTCGGCCCTCACCCGCGGTCAGATTTACATGCCTCAGCCCCAGCCGGCACCCTCGGCTCCTGCAAATAACAGCGAAGAGCCTCAGCCTCAGCGCAAACCTCAGCCAGAAGTGAAAAGAGCTATGCCGGAACGCAAAAACGACTATTCGCAGTACCGCGCTACCAAAGAAGCGCTTCCGGGCGAAAACGAGCAGCGTGCAGCGGCTTCGGCCCCCCAGGGAGCTCCGCAAAAGACGCAGCCCATCAAGAACGGTCCAAAGATTGGCCGCAACGACCCCTGCCCCTGCGGCAGCGGCAAGAAATTCAAGAACTGCCACGGCCGCGGAATGGACTAATTCTCCTCGCTTCACTCACTTAGTTCATAATTTTTAACGATAAACTACTCCACATTTTATCCATGAACAAGAAAGCAATCATCGGTATAGGAATAGTGTTGTTGCTCCTTCTTGTAGGCGCGATTGTGTTCAGCGTGAGTCAAGTCACAAGCCTGCGCAAAGAGGTGACCGACGCAAAAGCCCAGAATGAACAGCTTCAGATTGCCAACGAGCAGCTGCAGCTCTCCAATGAATTCAGCGCCATCAACTCCGAATTTGCCCAATATGAGGGACAGGCGGTGGAACTTGCCAATGACACTATTCTGGCAAAGTACACAGCAGCGAAAGCCAAGGTTGAGCAGCTTATGAAAGAGCTGAAGGACCAGAAATCGACCTCGCGAGCCGAACTTGAAGCCAAATCAAAGAAAATCAAGGAGCTGCAGGGCGAAATTGAAACTTTGCGCGGACTTCTGCGCCACTATATCGCTCAGGTCGACTCGCTTGGCAAGGAGAATGCAGGCCTGAAAGCCGAAAACGCCGAGATACGGTCGGCCAATCAGAATCTTTCATCACAGGTTCAGGAGGTTTCACAGAAAAATGAAGCACTCAACCAGCGCATGACCCTCGCCGAGAAGCTCAATGTCACAGGCGTAAGCCTCCAGGCTCTCAACAAGAAAGGCAAGAATGAAAAGAACGTATCAAAGGCTCGCCAGCTCAAAGTAACGTTCACCATTCCGCAGAACAACTCCACTCCGGTCGGTCCCAAAACCATATACATGCGTCTGACCGGGCCGGAAGGGTCCTTGCTCGGTAACGCAGGCTCATTCCCCTTTGAGGGCACAAGCGTGGCATGCACCGCAAAGAAAACTATAGAATATTCAGGCGATGAAGTGCCGGGCATAACGATGTACTGGGACGTGAACACCACTCTCAATCCGGGCGATTACACGGTTGAACTGTTTGCCGACAATTACAGGCTGACATCGCGCCGCTTCACTCTTAAGAAATAAGACTTTTCGAGCGGGCGGACAATTCTCCGCCCGTTCTTCTATCCAATCCATTTTCACCCCCTATCCTATCAGATTCAGCTATGACAGATTACATTCTTGAATGCTTAAACTCAGTTGAAGTGAACGGCATAAACTCTGTTTGCAAACTCCTGCTGAGTCTGGTGCTCGGATGCAGTGTGGGCATGGAGCGCAAAAGGAAGGGACAGATTGCCGGCATCCGAACGTTCGCGCTGATTTCAATGGGTGCAACTTTGGCAATGATACTGTCAATCTATGTGCCACAGGTGTATCTCGGACTCAAGAACGGCGACCCCGGACGTATAGCGGCTCAAGTAATCACAGGTATCGGCTTTCTCGGTGCAGGCGCCATAATCCAGAGCAAAGGCTCGGTTCGCGGACTCACCACGGCTGCCGGTATTTGGATTGTGGCCACTATTGGCATGGCGGTTGGGGTTGGAATGTATGCCCTTTCAATTGTGGCAACGCTCCTGATTATCCTTGTTCTCACCGGACTGGAGGGCGTTGAACACCGCCTGCGCATAGGCGGCGAATCAAGAATCATCCGTATCCGCGTGACCGACATCGTCTCCGACATAAGACCATACCGTAAAGTCCTCAATCAGCATCATGTCACCCTTGTCAACACTTATGTGGATTACAACTTCTCTCAGGAAACCACAAGCCTGAATCTTGTGATACTCGCCCGAGAGACTACGGACTTTGTCGCGCTATTTGCCGATTTGCGAAAACTCCACCCCACAGCCTCTATTTCCATAGCTAAAGAATTGACAATCTGATGATACTCTCCACCGTGCTTCTTTCGGCCACAACGGCCACAACAGCTGCCGCTTCAGGACCTGAAATTCAGATAGAGGGCCTGATTTCCGATCTGGCTTTTCTCCTAATCCTGGCAGCTGTCACAACTCTCTTTTTCAAGTGGATAAAACAGCCGGTGGTACTCGGCTACATTGTTGCCGGATTCCTCGCAAGCCCGAATTTCACCTACCTCCCTTCAATCACTACGGAGGAAAACATAGAGTTCTGGGCACAGATGGGAATCGTTATCCTTCTTTTCTCCCTCGGACTTGAATTCAGTTTCAAAAAACTGCTCAATGCGGGCGGCTCAGCGGTAGTGACGGCCCTCATAATAGTGTTGGGAATGATGTGCTGCGGTTTTGCCATAGGGCATCTGCTCGGTTTCTCCAACATCAATGCCCTGTTCCTCGGCGGCATGCTCTCCATGTCATCCACCACAATCATTATCAAGGCTTTCCACGACTTGCACCTGACCCATAAGAAGTTTGCCTCACTGGTTTTTGCGGTACTCATTGTCGAGGATTTGTTTGCAGTGGTAATGATGGTGGTGCTGTCGTCCATAGCCGTTAACAACAGCGTTGCCGGGGGCGAAATGCTCCTCAACATCAGCAAGCTTATTTTTTTCCTTGTAATATGGTTTGCCGTAGGAGTATTCATCCTACCGTCTCTGCTGAATATCAACCGCAGATTTCTCAACTCCGAGACACTGCTAATAGTGTCAATGGGGCTTTGTCTGGGCATGGCCGTGTTCTCCGTCTACTGCGGTTTCTCGCTGGCTCTCGGAGCGTTTGTCATGGGGTCAATCCTTGCGGGAACAAGCTTTGCCGAGCGCATTGAAAACGTTACGATGCCCATCAAGGACCTGTTCGGGTCAATATTTTTCATCTCGGTGGGCATGATGGTCAATCCGGGCATAATCGTTGAGTATGCGGGACCGATTCTGATTCTTTCGGCCGTGGTCATAATTGGCATGATTGTGTTCGGCACCGCCGGAATGCTTGCCACGGGGCAATCGCTGAAAGTGGCAATAGAGTCAGGCTTCTCGCTCACTCAGATAGGCGAATTCGCCTTCATCATAGCCACTCTTGGCATGCAGCTTGGAGTTCTTGACGCTTCAATCTATCCTATTGTGGTAGCCGTATCGGTGCTCACCACATTCACCACTCCCTATTTCATCCGTATGGCCGACCCGGTCTACAATTTCATTGCCGCCCATCTCCCCGCAAGGCTCCATTTCCTCATTGACCGCTTCACAGACAATGCAAGCAGCGAGAGCCAGACAGGTCAACTGTGGCGCACTGTGCTCAAGCGCTATATGTGGCGAATCCTGCTTTACTCTTCAGTGCTGATTGCCATCACCATAATCTCACGGCAGTGGATATTCCCCATACTCAACCACATAACTCCCGTATGGGGACGCTTTCTGTGCACCCTGCTCACCTTCATTGCCATGGCGCCGTTTCTTCTCGCGCTGTCCTATCCGGCCTCAAAGAAGACTGAGCGCGAACGCCTTGTGGAGTCAAATGCCCGCTTTGACCTGCCGCTGATTCTGATGACGTTCTTCCGACTCATTCTCGCGCTGGGATTCGTGGTTTATCTGCTCAAGCTATTCTATTCGTGGGGCATAGCGGCTTCCCTCGGGCTGGGCATATTCCTGCTGCTCATTTTCGTTCTCTCCAAGAGAGTGAAGAAACGTATGCGCGCCATTGAAGAGAAGTTCCTAAACAATCTCAACGAACGTGAGCTGCGCCGCTCAGGACGCAACAACAACGTTATCGGCGACCTCCACCTTGCATTCATGACCGTCAGCTACGGCTGCCCCGAAGTGGGGCGCCGACTCGCCGATTCGGAGATTCGCCGCCGCTACGGCGGAAGCATCGCATCGATTCAGCGCGGCAATAAACTTCTGCCCGTCCCTGACGGCGACACACGCCTTTTTCCGGGCGATGTGCTGGGAGTGATAGGCACCGATGATGAAATTCAGAAACTAATCCCCATCATAGAGGCGCCGGAGGCTGAGGATGACGGTTCCGGTGCTTCGGCAGCCGCATCGTTCCGCCTCATATCCATCCAGCTCTCCGAGACATCACCGTTAGTGGGTAAAACAATAGGCGAGTCACAGCTGTCATCAAAATACAAATCGCTTCTCGTAAGCATGATGCGCGATGACGCTTACACTACCCCTGACGCTTCAACATGCTTCAAACCCCACGACATTCTCTGGCTTGTGGGTGATCCCGCAATACTCCAACAGCTCAAGTAAACAGCCATCAATCCACCCAACGATACAACCCCATGAACCGCCGTTCATTCCTCCGCACAGCAACAATAGCTACCGCTGCCATAGCGGCCTCGCCGCAGCAACTGATCTCAGCTGCCGAAACGCCTACACGCAAGCGCGAAGCTTCCGGACGGATGCAGCTTGAATTTTTCCCTTACGAGCTGCAGATGCGCCACGCCTTCAACCTTGCCCGCTCGCAGCGCACTGTAACCCCCGACGTGCAATGCACTGTCACTCTTGACGGCATCACAGGCTACGGCGAAGCGTCAATGCCTCCCTACCTCGGAGAATCAGTGGCCTCAGTCACAGAATTCCTGGGTAAAGTGAATCTCTCACAGTTTGCCGACCCGTTCCGCATTGAGGAGATTCATGACTATCTTGAATCGCTGGCTCCCGATAACCGTGCGGCCAAAGCTGCCGTTGATATTGCCCTTCACGATTTAATAGGCAAAATCATGAATCAGCCGTGGCACAGAATATGGGGCTTCTCGGCCGAAAAAGCGCCCTGCACCTCATTCACAATAGGCATTGACAAGCCCGAGGTTGTGAGGCGCAAAGTGGAAGAGGCATCGCCCTACAGGGTGCTGAAAGTCAAGATGGGGCTTAACAATGACCAGGCTACCATCAATGTCATCCGCTCTATGACCGCCGTGCCCCTTTGCGTGGACGTGAATCAGGGATGGACCGACCGCCGTTACGCCCTCGACATGTGCCAGTGGCTTGCCGAAAAGGGTTGTCTGTTCGTGGAGCAGCCGTTTGACAAATCAGCCATTGATGACACAGCATGGCTCACTCAGCATTCGCCCATTCCAGTTATTGCCGATGAATTCCTGCAACGTCTGCCCGATGTGACCCGGGCTGCCGGAGCCTACTCGGGCATCAACATCAAGCTAATGAAGAGCACCGGCATGCATGAAGCCCACCAGATGGCCACTGCGGCACGAGCGCTGGGCATGAAGGTGATGATAGGGTGCATGGTGGAAACCTCCTGCGCGGTCACAGCTGCCGCACAGCTCTCTCCCATAGCCGACTTCGCCGACCTTGACGGCAATCTGTTGATCACAAACGACCGTTTTTCGGGGCTGACTATTTCCGAAGGCCGGATAATCATTCCTGACCGCCCCGGGATTGGCGTAACGCCGCTTGACTCACCTACAAACGTAACAACCTAATATTTCCACCCGATATGACAATACAGAGCGGAACATTACTTAAAAACGGTGCATACTCCACAGGCGCTTTCCTGTCGGAATCAAAATGCTGCAACGTGTACATAGGCACCGAAACAGCCTCCGGTAAAACTGTTGCCATTTATCAGATATGCAATGCCGGAGCTCCTGAAGGGATGCTAAGGAAGCAAAACTACATAGCCGACGTGTTCACCCACGATGACGGCTCCCTGATTTGCGTTGCCCCCCTCGTTGAAGGGCGCTCGCCGGAGAGCCTCGCAATCAATAGAATTGACCCCACCGTCATGAAAGGCGATGCTAAACCTAAGCGCAACTTCCGGATTCCGGCCATCATACTTTTGGTTGTCTGTGGACTGGCCATAGGAATATACTTCGGCCGGCAATACATAGCCATTCCGGGATTCAGCGATTCATCTGACCCAACCGAAGGTGTGCCGGTGCTTGCCGATTCGGAAGTAACCGACAGGGAAATTGAGCTTGACAGCCTCACGGCAACCTACACAGGAGCCGTGAACCCCGACGGAATGCCACACGGAAAAGGCATCGCCGTATACACCAATTCAATATGGAAATCCTACGACGGCAGCTGGGCCGATGGCAAATGGGACGGCAAAGGAACGCTCATCTATAAAGCAGGCGACCGTTTCACCGGCACATTCAGCAACGGCGAATTCCTCAAAGGCACTTACACAGTGATGCCCGATGATGCCGGGCACGGCGAATATTTCACCGGTACATTCCGCGCAGGCATGCCTTATTCCGGGAAATGGTACACGAAGGCCAAACGCCCTTTCCAGAAAGTTATAAACGGCGAATCTTATCCACTCTGACCCTATGCAGTTCAAAATCCGCAACTTCCATTCATTTTTTCCTGTAATCCTCGCCGCGGCGATAGGAATCGGCTGGAATGCCGACGCTGCATCGCAATCCGTGCGTATACGTCCCGGGGCGGTACGCTCGCTCAACACCCGCAACGTTGGGCAAGCTTTACTTAACAGCAAGTCTCTCTCGGCAACAGCCAAGCTCAAGCCTGCACATGCTGTGCCCGACACTGCGGCTGCTGCCGTGCCCACCCCTGCCACTCCGGCTGTCGCTCCCGCCGCAGAAGATACCAACAGTGCGTCCACCGTCACTCAGCTCGATTTATCGGCGCTCACTCCGCTCCCGCTCGGCGACTACACCCTGAGCCTACCCCAATGCATAACCGTGAATGAGAGCGGCCCCGACTTTATTTTAGGCGCCTGCAGAACCGATATTGACTTCGACGCCTGGATTTTCAATGAATCATATAAAATATCCACTCCCGAAGCCTACATAAACCACCTCAAACGCAACGTCACCCGCATTGAATCATCGGCCAACCGTGGCGCGCTGCGCGAGATTACGGGTTATGACGCCCCTACCCACCGCAACTTTTACGTGGCCCTGATTCCCGACGGCAATCGGCTCTACGTTGTGCGTCTCCGCTTCAACCCCTCTCTCGCCGAACAGATTAACGAAAAGGTGATTCCCAACCTCATAAGCCTATGATTACCCTCCGGCCTCCCCTCCAGTTCTCCGAAATAGGTTCAAAACCGAATCAGGAAGACTACATTTACCCCGAAACGCCCGATGCCGACTCGCGTGTGTTCATTCTGTGCGACGGCATGGGGGGCCACGAACGCGGCGAAGTGGCAAGTTCAACCGTGGCCCGCACTCTGGGTCGAAACCTATCCGATATAGCCCGCACCGGACAGGAAATAGACCGGAAAACTTTCGATGACTCCCTCTCGCAAGCCTACGACGCTCTTGACCGCATGCCTGGTTCTGACTCACCCCGCAAACCGGGCACCACTCTGGCAGCGCTCTGCTTCAACAGCTCCTCCTATCTTGCGGCTCACATAGGCGACAGCCGCATCTACCACCTGCGCCCATCGCTCTTTGACTCCGAAGCAGGCTCCAACGGAATAATCTACCGCTCGCCCGACCATTCGCTTGTCAACGACCTCGTTCGCGCCGGGCAAATAACCGAAGAAGAAGCGCGTACCCATCCCCGCCGCAACGTAATCACCCGCGCCATGCAGCCGGGACTCGAACACCGGTTCGAACCTACCGTCCGCGAGTCGGCCGACATTCTACCCGGCGACTACTTCTTCCTCTGTTCCGATGGCGTGCTGGAGCGCATGTCCGACTCTACGCTTTGCGAAATCATTGCCACACCTGACCTCACCGATGCCGAAAAAATGGGGCGAATCCTCGCACTGTGCAACCTCGGCACCCGCGACAACTACTCGGCCATACTCATTCCGGTAGCCGACATCACCGCCCCCCGCAAACGAAATCCTTACAGATTGCCGCTCATAATCCTCTCGCTGATTATCCTCATTGCATGCGGCGGAATAGCAGCCTACTATGCCGGCTGGCTCACCCCTAAGGATGCCGCAGCTCCACCCTCGGCCGATTCCACTGCCGTAACTCCTCCCGAAGCCGTCGGCAGCCCTCCGGTAATAGACACCATAATCCTTTCAAAACCGCTCGTTAATGATACGCTTTAATCTCCCCATAGCAATTGCACTCGCGCTCCTCTGCGCCCTCACGGCCCCAGCCCAACAGGCAGTATATGTGCTCACCGACGGCGCCGGAATAACGCGCCAGTCACTGCTGCCGTCGACTGACCGGAGCAAACTCGACTCCGCACTCGTGCGCGCCGCCTGGGACGCCGACGACCATATTATATCGGCCGGATTCACCGCCCACGGCCTGCAGCTCACAATAGCCAGCCACCCCTCGTGGGGAAACCAGACCTACGCCCTCGAATCATCCTATCCGGCCGACTTCATCTCCGACATGCTTCAGCGCGGCTTCCGCATCACCGAACTCACCACCGACGGCTCCCAATGGCTCGCCGTGGCAACCGAAGGAACCGACTACTCAACCCAATACTTCTTCTCATTTCCCACTCCGGCCACCGACGATGACCTGCGAACCATCAATGAAGCTTTCACCTGCCTCTCCGACGCCAGCTTCTTCATCACCGACTGCACCTACAGCGAGCCTGCCGACACGTGGACCATCGTAGCAAGCAACACAGGGCGCCCCATGACTCAGAAATGGGACTTCCTCTATTCGCCCAACGACGTCATTCAATTCTTCAACACCAATCAGGCCGACGGCTACCGGTTTTCGGCAATCGACTACGGCAACGGACGTTATCTTGCCGTAATGGCACGCAACCCTCAGATTGCGCTCGGACAGACCGTCAGCATAAACCCGCCCGACCCCGAAGTTCTTTTCCGCTCCTACTGGGACCGCGGCTTCATCATCACACAGATTGGCCACTGATTTATGGATTTTTTTGCGTAACTTTGCAACCTGATTCCCAACCAATCATCACCCCACATCTCATTTATGCAGGAAAAAATTATAATTCTCGATTTCGGCTCGCAGACCACTCAGCTGATTGGCCGAAGAGTACGTGAACTCAACACGTATTGCGAAATCCTCCCCTACAACAAGATGCCTTACGACGACCCCTCGGTAATAGGCGTCATTCTGTCAGGCTCACCATTCTCCGTCTACGATGAGAAGGCCTTCAAGACCGATCTCGACCGCCTCCGCGGACGCTACCCCATGCTCGGAATATGTTACGGCGCACAGCTCATGGCCCTCACCTATGGCGGAACTGTCGAGCCTGCCGACTCACGCGAATACGGCCGTGCCCTCCTTGAATCGGTTGACTGCTCCGACCCACTGATGCACGGCATAGAGCCCGGCGCACAGGTGTGGATGAGCCACGGCGACACTATCACCTCCCTGCCCGACCGCTTCCGCATCATTGCCTCTACCGACCGCGTACCGGTGGCTGCCTTCCGCGCCGAAGATGAAAAAATGTGGGGCGTGCAGTTCCACCCCGAAGTGTTCCACTCCACCTGCGGCATGCAGCTGCTCGAAAACTTCGTTGCAGGCATCTGCGGCAGCCACCGCACCTGGAGCGCAGCCTCATTCATCGAATCGACCGTAGCGTCACTCAAAGAGCAGCTCGGCGACGACAAGGTGGTTCTCGGACTCTCCGGCGGAGTCGACTCCTCAGTGGCAGCAGTGCTTCTCAACAAAGCCATTGGCAAAAACCTCACCTGCATCTTCGTGGACCACGGCATGCTGCGCAAAAACGAGTTCCACGACGTGCTCCGCGACTATGAATGCCTCGGCCTGAACGTGATTGGCGTTGACGCATCCGAGAAATTCTTCTCTGACCTTGCCGGTGTCACCGACCCCGAAAAGAAACGCAAAATCATTGGCCGCGACTTCATTGAAGTCTTTGACCGCGAAGCCCACAAACTCACCGACGTGAAATGGCTCGGCCAAGGCACAATCTACCCCGACTGCATCGAGTCGCTCTCAATAACCGGAACAACCATCAAGAGCCACCACAATGTGGGCGGCCTCCCCAAGCAGATGAACCTCAGACTCTGCGAGCCCCTGCGCCTGCTGTTCAAGGACGAAGTGCGAGCCGTGGGCCGCGAACTCGGAATGCCCGAACACCTCATCACGCGCCATCCCTTCCCCGGTCCCGGACTGGCTGTGCGCATACTCGGCGACATCACCCCCGAGAAAGTGGCCGTGCTTCAGGAAGCTGACCACATCTTCATCCAAGGCCTCCGCGACTGGGACCTCTACAACAAAGTGTGGCAGGCCGGAGTGATTCTCCTCCCCGTACAGAGCGTAGGAGTCATGGGCGATGAGCGCACCTATGAACGAGCCGTAGCCCTCCGCGCCGTGACCTCAACCGACGCCATGACCGCCGACTGGGCCCATCTGCCCTACGAATTCCTTGCCGAAGTATCGAACAAGATCATCAACAAAGTGCGAGGCGTCAACCGCGTTACCTACGACATCTCCTCCAAGCCGCCGGCAACCATCGAGTGGGAATAATTTACCCACTCTGATACTCAGATTAAAATTTATTTTATCTAATATAAATCAACCACTTAGCAAGTAAGACACTGAACGCTAAGTGGTTGTTTTTTCAACCATAATCCTGAAATTGTACCCTAAAATTGCACCCCAAACTTGCATGACACAATTATTTTGAGTAATTTAGCCTGTACTTTAAGATATCAGGACAATGGCAAGATTAAGAATTAACTACGCCCTAAAAACAAACGAAGATAAAACAGAAGCTTCTTTGTTGTATGTAATGTTTACCTTTAATGGTAAGCGTTATAAAATTAGTATGGGGGTTAAAGTACCTCCCATATACTGGGATTCCAATACAAATCGTGTCATTGTCAGCAACCAACAGCCCCAATCATTGCAACGTCAGATGAAAAGGGTTAATAAATTTCTTGAAGCCTTTGAAAAAAGTTTAGATACCATTGTCCTCCATCCCAACCATCCTAACTACTGCGAAAAGGATATTGACATTAAAGGGCTTGTGAAAGTTCGCATAGAGTTATTACATGGGAAAGAAAAACAAGAAGATGAAAAGAAAAACATTACCCCACTGGAATACTTTCATAGGGTAGTAGATGAGATGCCAAAGAAAGTTATCAGAAGAACCAGTAAGATTATTGAGGATAAGACAGTAGGACATCACAGAATCGTGCTGAAACGATTTGAAAGATTTATCGCATACAAACACTGGGTCGCATCATCATTCTCAATCTTCAATAAGAATTTTGAGGCTGATATGGAACACTGGATGTTGAGCGTTGAGGAATATTCTGCCAATACAGTAGCTGCAACATTTTCTGTAATGAAGATATGGTTGAAGCAGGCTGAGGAAGAAGGTCTGATTACTGATAAATCTTTCCATTCGTGGAAGTCAAAAGGCACAGACGTTCAACACATATATTTGAATGAAGAAGAACTGAAGGCTATATATAACCTCAACTTTGAGGAAATACTAAAACTCCACCCAAATGCCAAATATGAGGAAACAAGAGATATTTTCATACTTGCAGCTCATATTGGCATAAGGTATGGAAACCTATCATCATTGAATAAATCCAACTGGGATTTGGTAAATAGGACTGTTGAGGTACATACCCATAAGACTGGTGCAACTGTATTAGTGCCTCTTACTCCTACTGTAATCGAAATATACAATAAATATAAGGGAAAGTTCCCAATTCCAAGAGAAAAGGGTAAATTCAACTCTCAGCTTCAAAAAATAGGCAGACTGGCAGGGATAGACCAAACCATCTACATTAAAAAGAATGTTGGTGGTAAGATTGTTATTGAGGAAAAGAAAAAGTATGAGTTGATAAGTAGCCATACTGCACGTCAATCGTTTGCCACGAACCTTTATTTGCGCTGTAAGGATACTCATTTGGTCATGAATTTCACTGGACATACCACAGAGGAAAATTTTAGAAAATATATATGTATCTCAAAAGTCGAAAAGGCTGAAATGGCAAGAGAATATTTTGACTAGAATTTCTTTTTAGCTCTATCCTTGCTTTAGCAAAATACTTTAAGACGCATATAAGTGGGTGTTAATTGAATTAACACCCACTTTTTCAATGTGTTCGTTGTCTATGTATCCGCGCTTACAGAACCTACTAATAGTAGGTTTTATAAGGTTAAACTATAAAATCCCTTTATTAGGCGTAATATCAAGGCCGGCGGCTTCAACAAGCTGTCGGTCTTTCTTCATCACCTCTGCCGGCATCCACTTTTTGTCAACTCTTACAGTCCTCACTCTGCTCAGACTGCGAACCATATCCATAGGCGCAAACTTATTGCAGAGGCCTGCACGTTTTAGTCGGTCACTCAAATCATAATACCACTGTAGCGCAAGCATGCAGATGAATGTCCATGCTTCGAGTGACTTCTCGTCCTGCATGTATGAATGGTCGGCCTCAATTATATTCTTGAAGGCATCTATGGCCTGTTCGACATCCCCCCTGGTCTTATAGTCAAGATAGACATGCTCTGCATCCTTTCCGGATGTCGACATCAGGGCCAATGTGCCGAACTGTAATGCCTTAGCTTTATAATTTTCCATAGTGTACCCCTCAATGTCAGGATTGAAAACACGCCGCATATAGTCCTCCGACTCGTCGCTGCGATGTGTCTCATCAAGATACAGGAACACCTCATGTCCTTCAATCTTAAACCGTTTCCACCATATCGGCCGCTTGTGATAGAGGAACGCTCCATCCGCACCTTCATTTGTACGTGATGCAAAAACGCTGTAATCAAGTCCTTTTGTGGAGCGCTTGAGCGACATTATGAACTTTATGCCAAGCTCATCAAGTTTCTCGATATTGGATACTGACTGAAAGCCCTTGTCAATGATTGCCACTCCGCTGCGCATCCCGGAATCTTCGACACAGACCTTGAATGCACTTACATCCTTGATGCTGCCCGGCAGAAGTCTGTAATATACAGGCAGATGCTTGGCACAGTTGAATATCCACATTATGTTGACTGCCGTATCGAACGCGCCTTTCTTTGTCTTTGTCAGCTGCGGAAAGTCCATACAGCGCGAGGCCGACAGTTGATCGGTTCCGTCAAAAATTATATTGTCATCGGGATCGATATAGCTGCGCATAAACTCCGTAATCTTGTCGCGCCGTGCGCCCAAATCATGTAGAAATCCGGATAAGGCATTTGCTGACAGTCCTCTCTCTCCAATCTTGCGTGATAGAAAGCTGTCGGCAAAATCCCCGGCCACACGCCTCATCGGAGACTGGAAACGCAGACGGCAATAAGCCAGTGAAACAATACGCGGCCAGTCATAAGGAAAGACTGCCTTAAGCTTGTCCATACACAACTTCTGCTCCTTAAGCAGGTACTCCGACAGCCCGTACTCCTTGACTTCTCCAAGCCGAGGCTCTTTCGGCTCTGCGGGCTGTCCGTTCTTCAGTTCTTCAATCTCGCGCTCCATTATCCTTTTGCGCGACTCTTTGAAGCCTCCGGCCTCGGTTATCGAACCAAGATACTTGCCCGTTATCTTGCGGGCCCGTTTCTTCTCCTTGTCATACACGCTACTGCACTCATACAGCTTGTAGAGCGCTTCGTTTACACGGCGAAGTTCGGTTCCGGGGCGACGGAATTTTACAGCCCAGTCGGGAGGTGTCATATTTTTTATATATTACGCTAAGACGTAATACAAAATTACAATAAATTTTTGACATGCCAAAATTATCTGCCTAAAAATCAAATGCTGAGACGAAAAAAACGTCTCAGCACTCAAATATTACGCCGTTTTGTGGGATTTTATAGGTTAAACCGTATGCCGTAGTCAACTCAAAAATTTCTGGAATTTTGAAAAATAACCTACTAAGTCTTCTATGTTTTTTGTACTTACTGATATTTATAGTATATATGTAAATAAAGTTATAAATAATTGAAATCATGAATAATAACAAAAGACAGTACAGAGAATTAGATGATGCTACGAAGCAGAAAATCAGTCAAAAACTGAAAGGCAGAAGCAAAGGAACGACCCACAAGGAAAATATCTCCAACGGGATGAGAGAATATTGGAAAACAGTTCCAAGAAAACCTAAAGACTTGAAATGAAATGTTTATCTTGATTTGAAATGAACATGGAAGAAATACAATTTACAAGATTACCCACTAAACTCATTTTTGCTCTTGACAGTGATTTATTGAAAATGTTAGCGATTCTCATTCAACAGGAAAGTTACTGGATAGAGCATAAGAAGATTGGGAAAGATGGCAGTTTTTACAAACCTATCAAAGAGTTTGCAGATAGTTTTAGAAAGAAAAATTTACAAGATGTTCGATTGATATTGCAAACTTTACAAACAGAAGGATTCATACATATTATATCCAGTATTACTGTGGGCGCGGCAAGATGGAAAATTTCATAAAAGAAGGCAAAAGTGGATTTCATTCGTTTAAAGC
>ENA-ORCP01000106-ORCP01000106.1-human-gut-metagenome-genome-assembly--contig:-NODE-106-length-63842-cov-10.047095_pt1 | contig 63842 bp, 51 predicted proteins | sample MGYA00242990_ERZ507991 | MGnify/ENA primary metagenome ERZ507991 (study PRJEB26167, sample SAMN06115496) | human gut metagenome | host: Homo sapiens | place: China:Henan | collected 2015-05-07... | reverse complement strand
CACAGAAGTTAAGCTCACTTGTGCCGAAGATAGTTGGCTGGAAACGGCCTGTGAAAATAGGTAGATGCCGGCTTCTCGTAAAAAGGCCCTGTTCATCCTGGTGATGAGCAGGGTCTTTTTATTTGTTATAGCGCTGCAGGGGCCGGGTCTGCCCGGCCTGGGTGTGGAAGGCGGGCGGCTGCCTGCGGGAAAGTGGCGGGCCGCATATGTGCGATGGAAGGCGAAGGGGGATGGGAAGGCTGCGGCCGGCACATATGCCGCCCCTACAACTCGGCCTTCGGTTTTAAATTGCAATAACGGCGAAGTGGCCGGGTGGACTATATTTTATGCCTGCGTTGTTGACAAATCAATAATAATGCAGTATACTAACACGTATTGTTGAGTAATCATTGAAAGGTATGGGCAGATTGAAAGTAAAAACAAATTTTAAAAAGAAAGTTATGGCGGCGGTTGCAGTCGTTGCTGTCGTATTGGCGGCGGTGCTGCTGGCGGTCAGCGTGTATCTGGTGAATTATGCCATTGGCCGCAGCGGCAGCGGCGGCGACCGTGATGTGGCGCTGGAAGTGGAAGCCTCGCCGGACAGCGTGGAAGCAGTCATTGCAGCGAATAAAGCGCAGTGTAAGGAAAAAATTGACGCTTTCACACAGGAAAATCCCGGGGAAAACCTGGCGATCACTTCCCAAGATGGACTAACGCTGCACGGTGTCTGCTACACCCATGCGGACGCAGACAGCCACCGCTGGGCCATTGTGCTGCACGGCTACCGCGGAGACTACACCGGGGCGCTGTGCCTGGCAGAACCTTACTATGAGGCTGGCTACCAGGTCATTGCACCGGATCTGCGCGCCTGCGGTGAAAGCGAAGGCAGCTATGTGGGCATGGGCTGGCTCGACCGCGAGGATATCTTGCAGTGGATCGACTATATCACGGTGCGCGACCCGCAGGCAGAAATCGTCATTCATGGCATTTCAATGGGCGCAGCCACCACGATGATGACTGCGGGTGAAACCACGCCCGACGCCGTGAAGGCGTTTGTCGAGGATTGCGGGTACACAAGCGTCTGGGATGTTTTTTCCAGCGAGCTGCAGCTGCGGTTCGGGTTGCCGGAATTTCCGATCCTGTACACGGCCAGCGCTGTGGCGAAGCTGCAGGCGGGGTACAGCTTTACCGAGGCCAGTGCGCTTCAGCAGGTGGCGCACTGCGAGAAGCCAATGCTTTTCATTCATGGTACGGCAGATGATTTTATCCCCTATGAGATGATGGATGCGCTTTACAACGCGAAGCCCGGGGACAACAAAGCAGAGTTGACCGCAGAGGGCGCGGGGCACGGTGAGGCACTTTACGCGCTGGGTGGCACGTACTGGGATACTGTGTTTGCGTTCATTGAACCCTATATGAACTGATGCAAGACGGCGCGGCCTGCGGGCTGCGCCGTTTTTGTGTTACTGTGCCGCGCCCCGGCGTACAATGCAGCAGAGGGAGGGAGTACAGATGGAATATATCGTCATAGAAAAATTCTTGCACCAAAATGAAACGGAACGCCGTGCGGCGCTGGCGCAGCTTCTGCGGCAGGCAGAAAATGCCCCCGCGTAAGGGGTGGGCGGCGGTATACTGCCGCCTGAGCAAGGAGGACGAGGACAAAGCCGCGGCGGAGTCCGAGAGTATCCGCAATCAGCGGGCACTGCTGCTGGATTGGGCGGCGACGCACGGCTACCATGTTTACAAAGTCTACACCGATGAAGACTACTCAGGCATCGACCGGGCGCGGCCGGGGTTCAACGCCATGCTAAACGACGCGCGGCAGGGAAAATTTGAGGTCATCCTAGCCAAAACGCAGTCCCGTTTTACCCGCGATATGGAGCTGGTGGAGCGCTATCTGCACGGCCTGTTCCCCGAGTGGGGCGTGCGATTTATCGCCGTGCTGGATCATGTGGATACCTGCGACCCGGCCGGGAAAAAGGCGCGGCAGATCAACGGCCTTATCAACGAGTGGTATCTTGAAGACTTATCCGGCAATGTGCGGGCAGTGCTGGACCACAAACGGCACAGCGGGTGCTACATCGCCAGCTTTGCGCTGTACGGCTACCGCAAGGACCCCGCCGACCACAATCGGCTGGTTATCGACCCGCCCGCAGCGGCAGTGGTGCGGCGTATCTTTGCTCTGTATGTGCAGGGGGCTGGCGCGGGAAAGATCGCGCAAATATTGAACGCCGAAGCCATCCCCCCGCCGTCCGTTTACCACGCAGCGCAAAGCGGCCAGCCCGCCGCAAAGCCAACACTGTGGAGCAAGGCAACTGTGCGACGCATCCTGTCCAACAGCACCTATGTCGGCGACATGGAGCAAGGGCGCGTGCGTAAGCTGAACTACAAATCAAAAAAGACCATCCGGCTGCCCCGCGACGAGTGGATCATCGTACCGGGCACTCACGAGGGCATCATCAGCCGACGGCGCTTTGCGGCCGTGCAAAAGCAGCTGGCAGCCCGCAGCCGTGCCGCACACGGAGAAACACAACACCCACTGGCGGGGCTTGTCCGGTGCGGTATGTGCGGCGGAAAGATGGAACTGACCGGCAGTGGCCCGCGCCGTTACTACCGCTGCTGCACAGCGGCCAAGAGCCGCGCGGCCTGTCCGGGGCAGCCATATCTGCCCATGCACGACATAGAAAAGCTGGTGCAGTCCAAACTGCAAACCTATACACCCCAGCCGCTGACCTATGCCCTGGTGCACGCCCTGATACAAACTATTACCGTCAGCTCGCCAGAAAACGACCAACGCACGATAAAAATAATCTGGCGCTTTTAACGGCCGTGTAATACCGCACTGTGTGGCGGGAACGCTATCCCAGGTAGGGTAGACCTCACTGGACGCGACGTTGGCGATGTAGGACTGAAAACTGATCGTTACATTTTTGACGTTGGCGGATGGCTTCCCCAGATGCACCGTGATTTTTTTCGGCACGACGACCCGGGCCAGGACGTCGCCGGGTAAAAGTTCCTCCGGTGCCGGGCCGCTGCCGCCGTCCCCGGCAAACAGCGTGTGGGGCGGGATGGTGACGACATCGGGGTCCGTCTCGCCGTCTGCTGCCCGTGCGGCGCTGGGGATGCCGCCGTTGGGCAAAAGCGACAGCCGGGCCACGGTCTGTTGGCCGTCAAAGACCTGCACGCCGTTCAGCACGACCGTTTGCCAGCCGTCCAGTACGGCCTCTACGCTGTAAATCGCGTAGGGGCGCACCGCTGAGTTGGCCTCGTCCAGACTGTACGCGGCGTCGGGGGCGGGCAGGTCGGAGACTTCGGCAAAGCCGTCCGCGTCGGCCGTCAGGTGGGCGAGCGCCGCGCCGTTCTCGTCCAGCACGGTCAGGGCGACACCGGCCAGCGGGGCCGCCTGCCCCGCCGATGTGTAAATTTGGATACTGCCATTGGCCATAGCAAAACACCTCCTGTCCCACGCTATGCAGCGGCGCGAAAACGTGCTACAATAGGGGAAAAGGAGGCGGGCGCATGATCTATCTTTCCGGGTTTCGGTTTCCCGGCGCGGCGCAGGAGGCCAACTACATGGCGAACAGCTGGCGGGCAAAGCAGAGCTGTTATGATTCCTATTATCCGTTCGGGCTGTTTGAGGGCCGCACGCTGCCGGAGCTGGATTTGCTGGAAATCACGATTTTGTACGGCGGCAACGGCAGCGGCAAGACGACACTGTTAAATGTGATGGCCGACGCACTGCGGCTGCATCGCCGGGCAGAGTACAACCGCACGCCGTTCTTTGACGATTACGTGCGCCTGTGTGAGCCGCGCACAATGCGCCCGGTGCCGGCAGGCAGCCTGATTCTGACGAGTGATGATGTGTTTGACTATATGCTGGACCTGCGGGCGCTGAATGACGGCGTAGATATGCGCCGCGAACAGATGTTTGCAGATTATAATTCGCTGCGGTGTGAAAAGTTCCAGATGCACGGTATGCAGGACTATGACCGGCTCAAGCAGGTCAGCGCAGCGCGGCGGTACAGCCAGTCCCAGATGGCCCGCCGCACGCTGCCCGCCAATGTGCGCACCCGCTCCAACGGCGAAAGTGCGCTGGCAGTGTTCAGTGAGCGCATCCGCGAGAACGCGCTCTACCTGCTGGACGAGCCGGAAAACAGTCTTTCGCCCGCGCGGCAGTTGGAATTGGCACAGTTTTTGCATGATTCGGCGCGGTTTTATAACTGCCAATTTGTCATCGCGACCCACTCACCGTTTTTGCTGGCCATGCCCGGGGCACGGGTGTATGATTTGGATGCCGAGCCTGTCACAACACGGAAGTGGACCGAACTGGAAAATGTAAGGGCGACGTGGGAGTTTTTTCAGGGGCATAGGAACGAATTTGAGTAGATGTTAAAAGCATCAGTAGGAGTGATTACGATGGCGAGAATTCAAAGAAAGGCACATGATTCAAGTGTTGTTCTGTACAACCATCAAAAAGAGGCTATGTGTGCGCTGAATAAAGCGGATATAGGTGGAGAATTTAGCGGTATAATTGTTTTGCCTACGGGTGGTGGAAAAAGATGTGTTGAAATTCTGTATGAATAGAGATACAGTATCCGTGTCACTGCTTCAGCGAAAATTCGGTATGGGATATGCGCGCGCTGGCAGAATTGTTGACGATTTGGAACGGCTGGGTATTGTGGAGAAATTTGCAGGAAGCAAACCCAGAAAGATAAATCATACGGAGTTAGAAAAAGTTATTCCAAAATAAACAAACGCCCGCAGGCGTGGTGGAAAACCACACCTGCGGGCGAAATGCTTATTTCAGGCAGCTGAAAAATCAAGCCTTGTTGGCAGAGCCGAACAGCTCGATCTTCTCGCGGACGGTAGCCTTGATGGCCTCGGCACCGGGGGCGAGCAGCTTGCGGGGATCGAAGCCCTTGCCCTCGAGATCCTTGCCGGCCTCGATGTACTTGCGGGTAGCATCGGCAAAGCTCAGCTGGCACTCGGTGTTGACGTTGATCTTGGAGACGCCCAGGGAGATGGCCTTCTTGATCATCTCGTCAGGAATGCCCGTGCCGCCGTGCAGGACCAGAGGAATGTTGTCGGTGGCGTTGTGGATCTTGTCCAGCGCGACGAAATCCAGGCCCTTCCAGTTGGCGGGGTACTTGCCGTGGATGTTGCCGATACCGGCAGCCAGGAAATCGATGCCCAGGGATGCGATCTTGGCGCACTCAGCGGGGTCAGCAACCTCGCCCATACCGATGACGCCGTCCTCCTCGCCGCCGATGGAGCCGACCTCAGCCTCGATGGACAGGCCGTGGTCATGGGCCAGGGCGACCAGCTCGGTGGTCTTGGCGACGTTCTCGTCGATGGCGTAGTGGCTGCCGTCGAACATGATGGAGGTGAAGCCTGCGGCGACGCAGGCCTTAGCGCCCTCATAGGTGCCGTGGTCCAGATGCAGGGCAACGGGAACGGTGATGCCCAGGCTCTCGTCCATGGCCTTGACCATGGCGGCCACGGTCTTGAAACCGGTCATATATTTGCCAGCACCCTCAGAAACACCGAGGATGACGGGAGAGTTCATCTCCTGCGCGGTGAGCAGGATACTCTTGGTCCACTCCAGGTTATTGATGTTGAACTGACCGACTGCGTAATGACCATCGCGGGCCTTCAGCAGCATATTGGTAGCATTTACCAGCATAGAACATACCTCCACGTAAAACGTTATCAGTAGTGACGTACCGATGTCCGGTGCGCCATCAAGTCTATTATAACCCGACTTTGACAAAAAATCAACAGGTTTTTTCGCGGTGGAAGATGTACTTTTGTCACAACCGGAAAGAACGCACGGATTTTGTGCAGTTTTTGTAAATTTTGTAAGGAAAATCAGAGGTTTCGCCTTAAAAATCAGCGTTATTCCAGGTTGACAACCGGGTTTATCCGGGCTGTTATGTGGAAAATTTCTCCACTGTGATTGTTGAAAACTTGGTGGAAATGGTGGAAAAGCCCATCGTAAAGCAGATTTTTAACACTTTCCACAGAGTTTTCAACAGGTGGAAAACCCGGTTGGCTCTACGCTTTGTATAAACAGCGATGTTTCGACAAGGCACAAAAACGATTTGCACTTTTGGTGTATTTCGGGCGGCAAAGTTGTAAAAATGCGCCCGGCGGGCCGCAAATGGCGCAAAAAAAGATGACAAAGCCCCCCGGAGTGTGCTATACTGTTATCTGATTATAGAGCATAGTCGATAACTGTCGGCTTTTTACGATACAGATGGAGGACACTATGGAAAAATTCGCCCGCGACCGCGAACTGGCACCCGACCGTGCTGAACGCACCGACACCCTGGTATGGGGCAAAAATGCCGTGACTGAGCTGCTGAAAAGCGGCGGCGCGGTGGACACGGTCTACCTGACTGACACGATGCCCCAGGCGGTGGCAGGCTATTACACCGCCCTGTCCAAGGAGAGCGGCGCGGTCGTCAAGCGCGTGCCCGCCAACAAATTGCAGAAGATGTGCGGCACGCCGGACCACCAAGGCGTGGCTGCCCGCGCAGCCGAGGTCGAGTACGCGAACCTGGACGATCTGTTCAAGGCCGCCGACGCGAAAGGCGAGCAGCCGTTTTTGGTGCTGTGTGACGGTGTCGAGGACCCGCACAACCTGGGTGCTATCGTGCGCTCGGCTTACCTGTGCGGTGCGCACGGCGTGGTCATCCCCAAGCGGGGCGGCGTCGGCGTGACAGGCACGGTCATGAAGGCCAGCGCCGGGGCTGCCGCGCGGCTGCCCATCGCCCGGGTGCCCAATCTGGCGCAGGCCATCCGCACGATCAAAGAGCATAATATCTTTGTCTACTGCGCAGACCTGGGCGGTGCCCCGCTGGCCAAGACCGATCTGTCCGGCCCTGTGGCGCTGGTTCTGGGCAGCGAGGGCGGCGGCCCCGGTGCCCTGACCCGCAAGCTGTGTGACGCTGCTGTGACGCTGGAAATGGCCCCCGGCCAGGCGACCGGCGTGGACAGCTACAACGTCAGCGTCGCCGCCGGCATCCTGTGCTATGATGTGATGCGCAGACGGATTGCGAAGAAGTAAAAACGAAGTTCATCCTTTTACAAAGAGGAATCACCATGCCAAGCAAACGTACCAATGATTCGGTTGACCGTATTCTGGAAGACCTGAATATACAGCAGGCGCAGGCCGGGCTGCGGGACAGTGTCACCGACCACCAGGTCGATGAGATTTTGCGCAGCGTCGGCATTTCCACCGCGCCTGCACAGCCGGTCCAGGGCGGCTTTGCCTTTGAGGCGGACGACGACCTGGGCGCCCTGCTGAACGACCCAGGCCCTGCGCCGAGCCAGGCCGCCCCGCAGCCAAGGCAGGCCGCCTCGGCCCCGCGCCCTGTGCAGCCTGCGCCCCAGCCGACGACCCCACAGGCACGACCAGCCGCCCCGGCGACCCAGCCGCCCCGGCAGGATCTGCCGATGGCGGACACCGGCACGACGACCTTCAGCGGCGACACGACCGGCACCGGCATCATCAAGGGCTTTCTGGTCAAGATGGCCCCGGATGGCAGCAACGCCGACAGCGACGCGCTGAACCTGGGCAAAAACCAGTTCCAGAAATTCTTCAAAAACTCCGTCGCGGTCGTGCCCGATGAAAAGGGCCGCCTGCGGGAGCCGGGCAAGAAAAAGCGCGGCCTCTTCGGTATGAAATACGCCGACGACACCGGGGAATTTGTGCCCATCAATGTCTCGTTAGGCGGCGGCAGCACTGCGCCCAAGCAGCCCACGCCCGAACCGCCCGCGCAGGAGGAATACTACCCCGCCGAGGAACCCGCTCCCGCCCGCCAGCCCGCAGCCAAAAAGCACGGCTTTTTCGGCGGCCTGTTCGGCGGGGAAGGGGAGACCGAGGAACTGATGATCCCCGAGGAACGCGTGGAGGAACCGACGCTCTCCCGCCCGGCGGTGACGCAGCCCGCCCCGGCGGAGGATACCTCCACCCAGGAGGTCTGGCGCAGCAAGTACACCCGCCCGGCCCGCCGCGCCGCCGAGGAAACCGAAAACCGAACGCTGGAGCGCATCCAGAGCACGGTGGGCTACGCCCAGCAGCACCCCGCGCCGCCGTCCAACAGCGGCGCAACCGGCACGATCTACCGCAAAAAGCGCAACACGGTCGAGTTTACCCCCGGCCAGAAGATACAGACGACCCCGCCGCCCCAGCCGATGCCGCAGCATGTCGGCGAGCCGGTGGGCGAACCCATCGAGACGCCCCGCAATCAGCCTGCCCAGCCGCCGGTCTCCACCGGTTTCACGATGCAGATGGACGCGCTGGACGCCAAGCCGGTGGACAGCACCCAGGAATTCATGAGCGCTTACAACGCCGTGCGCCGTCCCCGCCCGGCTGCGCAGCCTGCCCCGGCCCCGCAGCCGAAGCAGCCGGAATCGGAAGAGGACGCCTACGACGACACCCTCGTCATCGGCGACCAGTCCCGAGAGGCCATCGAGGAGACCGGCGAACGGCTGCTGCCCCACCGCCAGCGCGACGATGTGGATACCCTTGTCGATACGCTGACAGGGCGCATCAAGCTGACCCCGGTTGCCCCGGCCCCGCAGCCCGCTCCTGCACAGCCTGCCCACACCGGGTTCACCCAGAATCTCGGCACGGTGCAGCCTGTCCCGGCGGCTCACAGCGGCTACACGCAAGACCTGGCTGGCCCCGCCCCGGCAGAGCCGAACACCTCAGCTTTCGTCAGCGACATTGCAAATGCCATCAACAGTGAAAAAGAGGATACGGCCCAGTACGCTACCGCAGCGGCCCGGCTGACGGCCTCGCTGGCTGAGGACGCCGGTGCCACCCGCACCCGCGCCCGCATCCCCACGGCAGCCGACGTGAAAAAGGCCGCCGCCCGCCTGACAGGCCCCGCCGCCGACGAGGGTGACGACAACACCGTCTCGCCGTTTGACACAGCGGAGATTCCTGTGCCCCACAGCCGTGAGTATGAGCGGGCCGAGGATGCTCCCGCCGTGCGTGCCGAGCTGGCAAAACGCCTGACCCGGGCCACGATCGGCTGTATCGCGGCAGGTGTGGCCGCAGCGGTCATGATCGTGCTGGCAGTGCTGCCTGCCCGGCCTGCCGCCCTGAACGATGCCACCGTCTACCCGGCGGTCATGCTCGTGCTGCTGCTGGCAGCCTGCGCCGCCAACTGGCAGACGTTTTTGAGCGGCTTCAAGGGCCTTGCCAAGATGCCCACGCCGGACAGCCTGGCCATTCTGCCCGCTCTCGGCGCGGCCATCCAGTGTATTGTGCTGCTGGCCACCGGCGGCTACACCGGCACGCTGCCGATGATGACCGGCCCGGCAGCGCTGGTGCTCTGCCTGAACGCTGCGGGCCGCCGCCTGAACGCGGTCACGGTCAGCGAGAACTTCCAGCTCGTCAGCGCCAAAGTCGAGCATTCCGTCGCCTACCGGCTCAAGGACGCCGGGGCGCTGAAAGCTGTCTCCCAGGGCCTGGCCGAGCCGCACCCCAGTGTGCTGGTCAGCCGCCCGACCCAAATTTTCCGCAGCTTTTTGACCAACAGTGCTGCCCACGGCACCAGTGATAAGAACCAGCAGCAGTTCGCCTGGGTGCTGGCGGCCTGCGGCGCGGCGGCGTTCCTTTTCACGGTTATTTCCACCAAGAACGCGGCCACGGCGGCCACGGCCATGGCGGGCGTGTTCTGCCTGGCGGCCCCGCTGGCCGGTACGCTGCTCTCGGCTCTGCCTGCCCGCATGATGCAGCGCAGCGCTGCCCAGGTGGGCGCGGTCATCCCCGGCTGGCGCGACATCCGCCAGCTGGGCCGCATCAATGTTATCCAGGTCACGGCGCGTGATCTTTTCCCGGCAGGGTGCGTCACGCTGGCGGGCATAAAGCCTGTCAAGCCCGAGCATATCGACACTGCCATCGTCTACGCAGCCTCCATCTTGTCCGAGGCCGGCCCCACCCTGCGGGACGTCTTTATGAATATGCTGGGGGAGAACCGCAGCCTGCTAGCCAAGGTCGACGACCGTGAGACGGTCTACGGCAAGGGCTATGTGGGCTGGGTCAACAAGCGCCGCGTCCTGGTGGGCAACCGCGCCCTGATGCAGGACTACGGCATCAAAATCCCCAGCCTGGAATATGAGCAGCACCATACTGTGAACCAGCGCCGGGTCATCTACCTGGCTGTATCCGGCAAGCTGTTTGCCATGTTCCAGGTAGCCTACCAGCGCGACCCCGACACCGCCGCCGTGCTGGAAACGCTGCACCACAACGGCCTGTCCCTGGTGGTGGACTGCGATGATTTCAACTGCGACGTCAAGCTGCTGGAGACCGCGTACAGCCTGCCCGCCGGTTCGGTCAAGGTGCTCTCCAGCGCCGAACACCAGGCCATGGCCCCGGCGGTTGCCTGGCTGCCCGAGAGCGAGGGCAATATGCTCCATCTGGGCAGCTTCGCCAGCTTTGTCGGCGGGTTGGAGGCCGCCTCCGGCGCAGCCGAGGGCGAGCATAAGTCGGCCATCGTGCTGACGGTGAGTGTGCTGCTCAGCTGTGTGGTCGGCGTGTTGCTGACCCTGACCGGCGGCCTTGTCACGCTGCCGCTGCCCGGCATTGTGCTGTATCAGGCGGCGTGGTGTGTGCTGGCGCTGATCTTCCCGCTGCTGCAGCGCTACTAATGTAAAAAGAAAGGGGAAGTCCCAATGTACCGTGCGCGCGAAAAACAGATGTCGATTTACGACTATCTGCCGCCCTACCATGGGGAGCTGTGCAACGCCAACCGTTGGGTACAGCTGGCCGCCGCCATCGACTGGGATGGCTTTGAAAAGGCGTACAGCGAACTGTTTGCCCCCGGCGGCAAAGTGGCCCTGCCCGCCCGCGTGGCGCTGGGCTGCCGTATCATCCAGCTGCACTACGGTGTATCGGACCGCGAGGTCGTGGCGCTGGTGCAGGAAAGCCCCTATCTGCAATATTTTTTAGGGTTTGAAAATTTCACCGACGAGGTGCCGTTTTCTTCCCGCACGGTGGCGCGGTTCCGCGCCCGCATCCCCGATAAGGCTGTGCGCCCGGCAGTCCGCCTGCTGCGCAGCTTTCAGTGACCCATAGTTTTATTATAGAGAGGTATTCATGGAATTGTTTGTAGACGCCCTTCTGGACGCCTTGGTCGATGGCGTAAAAATGCTGCCGTTTCTCTACCTGGCCTACCTGCTGATCGAATGGCTGGAACGCCACCACGGCGAGAGCATTGAAGGTGCCCTCGCAGGCGGCGGGCGCTGGGGGTTCATCCCCGGCGCGCTGCTGGGCTGTGTGCCGCAGTGCGGCTTCAGCGCGGTAGCCTCCAACCTGTACGCAAGCCGGGTCATCACCCCGGGCACGCTGCTGGCCGTGTTCATTGCCACCAGTGACGAAGCCATCCCCCTGCTGGCGGCTGAGCCGTCCCAGTGGGTGACACTGGTGCTGCTGCTGGCCTGCAAGGTGGCCTTTGCCATCGTGGGCGGCTGGCTGCTGGATATCCCGCTGCGCCATATCCTGCCCCACTCGCTCTACGGCGGGTATGAGGGCCACGCCGACGACGTGGACTGCCACGAGGAACACGAGGAGACGAGCAGCATCTTTTTGGCGGCTCTGCGCCACACGCTGGAAATTTTTGTGTTCATCCTGCTGTTCAGCTTTATCATCAGCCTGCTGTTTGAGGGCTTTGGTGAGGAACCCATCACGGCGGCACTGTCCGGCATGGGCATCTTCCAGCCGATGCTGACGGCGCTGGTCGGCCTTGTGCCCAACTGCGCGGTCAGCGTGCTGCTGGCCCAGCTCTACGTGCAGGGGGCCATCAGCTTCGGCAGTCTGTTTGCGGGCCTGACCGCCGGTGCAGGCGTGGGCCTGGCCGTGCTGTGGCGGGTGAACCCCAGCTGGAAGCAGAACCTTTTCATGACCGGCCTGCTCTGGGCCATCGGCGCAGCTGTGGGTATGCTGCTGCAGATACTGCCGCTCTAAAAGGCTTCCCCCTTGGGGGAAGCTGCCGCCCGCAGGCGGCTGATGAGGGGCGGGTTTCCCATAACTGCCCATAAAAACGGCAGCCTTCCGCAAAGCTGCCCCTCATCCGCTTCCCTTCGTTCAGCACCTTCCCCCCCCCTAGGGGGAAGGCTTTTGTGTATATTTATAAGGAGGCTTCCCTATGCAATACAGCATTGAAAACGACATCCTTCGCCTGACCGTGGATACCCACGGCGCGGAGCCTGTCAGCGTCATCCACAAGCCCACCGGGGCTGAACTGCTCTGGAGGGGCGACCCCGCTGTCTGGGGCCGCCATGCACCCATTCTGTTCCCCTACACCGGCAAGCTGACCGGCGGCAAGATGATTGCTAAGGGCGTGGAGTATGCAGGCGGCCAGCACGGCTTTGCCCGGGATGTGGAGCACACGATGACCCACCACACCGAAGCCCTGCTGGAATTTGAGCTGCACGCCAACGCCGAAACGCTCCCCAAATGGCCCTACGCCTTTGTGCTGCGCTCCACCTTCACGCTGGAAGGGGAGACCGTCCACCACACCCTGACCGTCGAGAACCCGGTGGAGGAAGAACTGCGCTTCGGCATCGGCTACCACCCGGCGTTCGCCTTCCCCTTCGATGACCGCCATGTCACCGAGGACTACGAGATTCGCTTTGACGGCATCGAGTCGCCGCTCTGCGTCAGCGCCCAGCCCAACGGCCTGCTCAACGGCGAGAGCTATTATCTCGCCCGCAACGTCGAGGCCATCCCCCTGACGGACGATTTGTTTGACAACGACAGTCACGCTATGGTCAACCTGCGCAGCGGCCATGTCTCAGTCATCGAGAAGGACACCGGCCGCAGCGTCATCTGCGATGTGTCTGACTTCCCCTACACGCTGATTTGGTCTGCTGCCAAAAAGCCGCTGCACTTTATCTGCATCGAGCCTTGGCACAGTCTGCCCGGCGAGGAAAACGGTCCCCTCGAATGGGAGCAGCGCCCCTGCGCCGCATCCCTCAAGCGCGGCGAAAGCTGGTCCACCACCCTGTCCACGACGTTTGTGCGGTAAAAATTGGCAAAGATGAAAACACTGAAAAAATATCGCTGGCCCCTCACCGGTGCGCTGCTGGGGGCGCTGATCTTTTTGCTGCTGTACGGTGTGCGGGTGCTGGACCCCACCAGCGTTGACTGGATCTTGAACAACCCCAGCCCCGACCCCGCGCAGCACTACCTCGGGTGGGAGCTGTTCCGCCGCAGCCCGGTACATCTGCCGTATATCGGCGCGAACTACAACGCAGTCTATCCCTTCCGCACCAGCGTTCTGTTTACCGACTCGCTGCCGCTGGCGGCGCTGCTGTTTAAGCTGCTGGGTGGCATTCTGCCCACCCGGTTCCAGTACTTTGGCTGGTGGGGGCTGTTCTGCTACATGATGCAGGGCGGGCTGGCGCAGGCCGTCATTGCACGGATTGCGGGCGTGCAGCCCACATTTGGCCGGGGCGACAAGAGCAAGGCCGCCATCGCCATCATCATGAGCCCCGGCCAGACCGCCAAACTGTGGGGCAGTGTGTTGGGTGCGGGGGTGCTTGTGCTCTTCCCGGCACTGACGATGCGCACTTTCGCCCATGAGGCGCTGGCCGGAACCTGGCTTGTATTGCTGGCGCTCTACCTCTGGCTGCGCAGCGACGAACTCATGTCTGCGACCCGCCGCGCCTGTTTGCTCTGGGGGCTGATGGGTCTGCTCTGCGCGGGCATCCATCTGTATTACCTGCCCATGGTCGGGCTGGTGCTGGTAGGGTACGCGGTGCGCCGCGCCCTGCAAAAGCGCGGCCCGGCTGCGGTGCTGCTGCCCATTGCCGCATTCTGCGCGGCGGCACTGGCCGAGCTGTTCCTGCTCGGCGCGTTTGCCGTCAACTTTGCAGGCTACTCCAACGGATATTTAAGCGGCGCGGACTACCTCGGCTTGTTTGTGCCGTGGCTCGCGCAAAGCTGGGAGCAGAATGTCTACATGGGCCTTGGCGCAGTGCTGGCTGTTGTGCTGGCAATTTTTAGCGTGGTCTGCAATGCCCGCAAGGCGGAAAAGTTCTTCACCGCGCACCATGACTGGGTCGTGGCGGGTGTTGTCGTGCTTGTACTCGACCTGCTGGCCGCGGGCGGCAACGCCATCACGGTGGGAGGCAAGACGCTGTTCACCGTGCCCATTCCGCAGTTCTTGATGGATTTTTGGGCGATGTTTTCCTCCTGCGCGCGTCTGGCGTGGGTGGCGGGTCTGCTGCTGGCTGTCGCCGCCTGCGGCCTGGTGCTGCGCTTTTGGCAAAAGGGCGTTGTACCCGCTTTGATGCTGGCCGTCTGCGCTGTGGCGCAGGGCTGGGGCCAGCGCGGGGAACTGTTCAACCGCTGGACGGACTACCATTACTACGGCTTCCGCTATGAGAACAAAACCCTGTTGACCGACCCCGCGTGGGAGAACATCGCCGCGAGCGGCAAGTACAGTCATCTTGCGTTTGCCAGCTTCGACTTTGAACATGACGAGTTCTGGGACCTGGTGGATTTTGCCGCCGACCACGGCTGGACGTCCAACAGCTTCTACATGGCGCACATGGACGGCAACCTGGCGGCGGTCACGCTGCCGGGCGAGCTGAACGAGCTTTCCGCTGACACGCTCTATGCCTTCATCGACGAGGACGAGCTGACGCGGAACAGTTACGACCTGCACTATTACCGGCTGGATGGCATCCTGATCGGCAGCGTCGAGCCGATCGACGGCCTGGAGGAGGACCCTGCGCCCGAAGTGCCCGCCCGCACGATGGATTTGACGAAGTCCGACCTCATTAACGCCCACTATGCCGACGGCAGCGTAGGGCTGGAAACCGGCGGCGAGATGATGACCGAGGAGTGGACGCTGTTCCCCGGGCGCTACCGTGTGACGCTGACCGGCAGTGGCTTTGACCACAGCTACATCTACGCGCGGTACGGCCTTATCAACGAGGAAACCTACAAGCTTGACATCGACTTCACCGGCATCGACCCGAACGAGATGACCTTTGAGTTCACGGCCACCGAGATGCTCCACTACTGGCGCGTTGCTGTCCATACTCTGGACGATGCCAATGTCACCGTCAACAGTGTGACGGTAGAAAAAATCGTATAAAAAACTGCCTGCAAATGCGATTCCATTTGCAGGCAGCTTTTTATACGGTATTTACTTAAAACGCAACCTTTTTGGCAACATAGTCGCGCAGCTCGGAAATCGGCATGCGGACCTGCTCCATCGTGTCGCGGTCGCGGACGGTCACGCAGCCGTCGGCCTCAACCTTGTCGTCGCCCACGGTCTGGAAATCGACGGTGATGCACAGCGGGGTGCCGATCTCGTCCTGGCGGCGGTAACGCTTGCCGATGGAGCCGGCGTCGTCGTAGTCCACCATAAAGTCCTTGGCCAGCTCGTTGCGGATCTCCATCGCCTTGTCGCCCAGCTTCTTGGACAGGGGCAGCACGGCGCACTTGAACGGTGCCAGGTAGGGGTGCAGATGCAGCACGGTACGCACATCCTCCTTGCCCTTGGCATCGACAAGATGCTGCTCATCGTAGGCCTCGCACAGGAAAGCCAGCGCTACGCGGTCACAACCCAGAGACGGCTCAATGACATAGGGGATGTAGTGCTCGTTCGTCTCGGGGTCGAAGTACTCGAGCGACTTGCCGGAGGCTTCCTGATGGCGGCTCAGGTCGTAGTTGGTACGGTCGGCAATGCCCCACAGCTCGCCCCAGTCGGTGAACGGGAAGGCATACTCAATGTCGGTGGTGGCGCGGGAGTAGAAGGCCAGCTCGGCGGGCTCATGGTCGCGCAGGCGCAGGTTCTCTTCCTTGATCCCCAAGCTCAGCAGCCAGTTCTTGCAGTAGTCCTTCCAGTAGGCGAACCACTCCAGATCGGTGTTGGGTTTGCAGAAGAATTCGCACTCCATCTGCTCAAACTCGCGGGTGCGGAAGGTGAAGTTGCCCGGGGTGATCTCGTTGCGGAACGCCTTGCCCACCTGGCAGACGCCGAAGGGCAGCTTGCGGCGGGTGGTGCGCTGGATGTTCGCGAAGTTGACGAAGATGCCCTGCGCGGTCTCGGGGCGCAGATAGCAGGTGGAGGAGGAATCCTCGGTAACACCGATGGCGGTCTTGAACATCAGGTTGAATTTACGGATGGGGGTAAAGTCATGCTTGCCGCAGACGGGGCAGACGACCTCATCATGGCTGGCGATAAAAGCATCCATCTCATCAAAGGTCATGGCATCCACATCCACGCCCTTGCCCTGCTCACACTCGGAGATCAGCTTATCAGCGCGGTGACGGCTCTTGCAGGCGCGGCAGTCCAGCAACGGGTCGGAGAAGCTGGACACATGGCCGGTGGTGACCCAGGTCTGGGGGTTCATCAGGATGGCGGCGTCCAGGCCGACATTGTAGGGGCTTTCCTGCACGAATTTCTTCATCCATGCCTTTTTGACGTTGTTCTTGAACTCAACACCCAGCGGGCCGTAGTCCCAGCTGTTTGCCAGGCCGCCGTAAATTTCGCTGCCCGGATAGATGAACCCGCGGTTCTTGCACAGGTTCACGATCATGTCAAGGGTCTTTTCACTGTTCTTCATTACGTTACTCCTTCCGCATGGCTGGCTGCCACACAAAGCGATTATTCCCACCGCGCCGGATAAATTTGGCGCGATATAACCATTATAGCATACCATGCGGGCGGGAACAAGGCACTGCAGCAAAAATATGTCTGCGGGTGCGGCGTAGTTTATCGGACACGCAAAAACCTTTTGCCGCGTCGGAAAGACCGCTGCAACTGCACCATCAACGTATTGCTGTAATTTATGGGTCTAAATTTGTGCCATTTACCCAAAAATTGCCCGGTCTGGCATCGAATTCAAAAAAAGTGTTTATTTTGTTGCAGAGAAATAGTATAATGTTTCCAGTAATATACGCCGCGTGCCCTGCCCGGCAGCGGATAAATTTTGAGGTGACCACTGTTATGGTTTTTAGTATGTATGACCCCAAGCTGCTGGAAGGCGTCCGCACGATCCATTTTATCGGCTGCGGCGGTTCCGGCACCTATCCGCTGATCCAGATCCTGCACAGCCGCGGCTACGCCATCACCGGCTCTGACGTCGAGGAGACCAAGAACACCGAGGCCGAGCGTACCCTGGGCGTGCGCGTCTCCATTGGCCACGACGCTGCCAATGTCGGCAACGCTGATCTGGTCGTGTACAGCGCCGCCATCCACGACGACAACCCCGAGCTGCAGGCCGCCCGCGCCCGCGGCATCAAGGCCATTGAGCGCAGCGTTATGCTGGGCTACATCAGCCGTACCCATTCCCAGAGCATTGGCGTGGCCGGTACCCACGGCAAGACCACGACCACCGGCATGATCACCACCATGCTGGAACTGGCGGGCAAGGATCCCGCTGCGGTCATCGGCGGCAAGCTGCCCCTCATCGGCGGCTACGGCAAGGCCGGCAACGGCCAGAGCGTCGTCATTGAGGCCTGCGAGTACCACGAGACGTTTTTGCAGCTGACCTGCTCGGTGGGCGTCATCCTGAACATCGACAATGACCACCTTGAATATTACGGCACGATGGGTCAGCTCAAGCTCGCGTTCCAGAAGTTTGCGCTGCTGTCCCGCACGGTCGTCTTCAACATGGACGATAAAAACACGATGGACGTTGTCAACTCCATCGACCGCCCGGTGCTGAGCTTCGGCATCAAGGAGGAGGCCCGCTTCCGCGCCGTCAACATCGGCGAGTACAAGCCCGGCTTCTTCGAGTTCGACGTCCTCGAGCTGGGCGAGCAGTTTGCCCACATCAAGCTGGGCGTGCCCGGCTACCACAACATTTACAATGCCCTGGCTATGTGCTGCTGTGTCCGTCCGCTGGGCCTCAAGCCTGAGGATGCCGTCCGCGCAGCCGAGCAGTTCCACGGCACGGGCCGCCGTTTTGAGGTCAAGGGCGAGTGCAACGGCGCGGTCATCGTCGATGACTACGCCCACCACCCCACCGAGCTGGCCGCCACGCTGGCGACTGCCAAGGAGATGGGCTATGACCGCGTGATCGCCGTACACCAGCCCTTCACCTTCAGCCGTACCAAGATGCTGATGGATGAGTTCGCCAAGGTGTTGAGCGCCGCTGACCAGGTCGTGCTGCTGCCCATCATGGGCGGTCGCGAGAAAGACGACGGCACGGTCAAGAGTGAGGACCTGGCCGCCAAGCTGCCCGGCAGCGTTGTGGTCGATGGCCTGGAAGGCGCTGCAAACTGGGTCAAGCAGAACGCCAAGAAGGGCGACCTCGTCGTCTGCATGAGCTGCGGCGATCTGTACAAGGCCGCCGATATGATGGCAGGAAAATAAAATCTGATGACAGGCTGTCCGGCAGGGCAGCCTGTTTTTTGCGACAGAGTGCAGGGGCCGGGCATGCCCGGCCCGGTCGTGTAAGGTGAGCGGCTGTCTGTGGGAAAGCCGCAGGCCACACATATGCGGCCCTTACAACGCTGTGCCGCCGTAGGGGGCGGCGTCCTCGACGCCCCGCGCCCTGCGGGTGCACCTTGCCAGTGGAACCTTGCGCCTGCCGCGATGTCCCCGGCGGGGTGAGAGCACCCCACCCTACACACTGCCCGTAGGGCAGCATGCCCTCATGCCGCCGCCAACTTGCCAGTACCACCCACTTTATGCTACAATATCAGCAAACAAACATTATATAAAGGAGATTACCCCATGAACCAACACTTCCTCCAACTCTACGCTGATTTTATCGTCAAGGTGGGCGTCAATGTGCGCCCGCGCCAGAACTTTATCGTCCGCTGCCCGGTCACGATGCCCGACTTTGCCCATGCCTGCGTCCGCGCGGGATATGAGGCGGGCGCAAAAACCGTTGTTGTCCGCTGGGAGGACGACAAGCTCACCCGACTGAACATGGAAATGGCCGACGAAAAAGACTTGGCCGCTATGAAGCCCTATGAACTGCGCAGCTACCTCGACTACGCCGAGGATCCGGACGGCTGCTGCACGCTGGCCATCCACGCCGAGGACCCCGAGGCGCTGACCGGTCTCGACGCGGGCAAGCTGAACCGCGTCAACCTGGCCCGCCGCAACTTCCTCAAGCCCTGGCAGGAGTACACGATGAACGACCGCGTGCAGTGGTGTGTGGCCGCTGTGCCCGCCCCGGGCTGGGCCGCCAAGGTATTCCCCGAACTGCCTATCGACGAGGCTGTTGAAAAACTGTGGGCACTGATTTTTGACGTCTGCCGCGTCTCCACCGGCGACCCGGTCGCCGCATGGCAGGAGCACGTCGCCAAGACGAAGGCCCGCCGCGACCACATGAACGAGCTGGATCTCGACCGCATCCACATGACCAGCGCCAACGGCACCGACCTGACCGTCGGCCTGGCCGACGACGCCACCTGGGAGGGTGCATCCAGTAAGACCGAGGGCGGCATTGAGTTTATCGCCAACGTTCCCACCGAGGAAGTTTTCTGTGCGCCGCACCGTGAGCGCACCAACGGCATCGTCTACGGCACCAAGCCCTACGCCTACAACGGCCAGCTCATCGAAGGCTGGCACGTCACCTTCAAGGATGGTGTCGTTGTCGAGCACGGCGCGGAGAAAAACGCCGACCTGCTGACCGAACTGCTCTCCACCGATGAGAACTCCAACCGCATCGGCGAGGTTGCCCTCGTGCCCGCATCCAGCCCCATTAACCGGAGCGGTGTGCTGTTCTTCAATACGCTGTTTGACGAGAATGCCGCCTGCCACATTGCCTTTGGCGCGGGTTATCCCACGAACATCAAGGGCGGCTCCGCCATGACCCGCGACGAACTGATGAAGAAGGGCCTGAACAACTCTGCCATCCATGAGGACGTCATGATCGGCGCACCCGACACCCGCGTCGTCGGCATCACTAAGAGCGGGAAAGAGGTTGTAATCTTCGAGAACGGCGAATGGGCATTCTAAACCGCGCCCCTGCGCCCATCGACACAGACCGCCCGGCGGCTGCGGACTTTGTGCGGGTGCTGGCGACCTGGGCTGTCGGCGCGTTCCACATCTGGCAGCAGAGCTGGTACGGCGGCGCAGCCCCGGCACGCTGGCTGCGGGCGGGCAGCGTCGGCGTGGACCTGCTGGTCATGCTGTCGGCGTTCTGCCTGTTCCTGCCCTGGGCCAACGCGGCTGTGCGGAACCAGCCTTTGCCGCGCATCCGCCCGGCGGAATTCTACCGCCGCCGCGCCTTGCGGCTGCTGCCCGCCTACTACGTCAGCCTGCTGTTCAGTCTGGTGCTGGCCGTGGCGCGGCGTGGGTGGAGCAAGGCGCTGGCGCTGGATCTGGTTGCCCACCTGGCGCTGACCCAGCAGCTCTACCGCCCGGCCTACCTGGCCTGCCAGCTCAACGGCGTGACCTGGACGCTGACGGTGTTTGCACTGTTTTATCTCGTGTTCCCGCTGCTGGCCCCGCTCTGCGCAAAATGGCCGCTGCCCACGCTGGCTGCGCTGGGACTGGTGCAGCTGGGGTACACGTGCTGGCTGCTGCCGCAGTACGGCAGCGGAGACTATTCTGCCCGGTTCAACCAGCTCCCGGCGTTCAGCGGGGTGCTGGCCGTGGGACTGGCGGCGGCATGGGGGGTTGCCAAATTCGCCCACGGCGGCTGGGCACAGCACGTTCTGCCCCGCGCGGGCTGCACGGCGCTGGGGTTGGCGGCGCTCATCTGGCTGGATGCCGAAATGCGTGCCCAGGCTGCGGCGGCAGAGTACCAGCAGTTCCAGCTGATAAACCGGATGCCGCTGGTTCTTGCGGCTGCGGCGGTGCTGGTGTGCTTTGGCCTGGGCCTGACCCTGCCCGGGGTGCTGCGCCGCGCCCTGCGCTGGCTGGCTGCGCTGACGTACAGCTTTTACCTGTGGCACCAGATGCTGACGGTCTTTTTAAAGTATGATCTGCATCTGCCCGCCTGGGCGGGGGACACACCGCCCAACCAGTTGGGGGACGCCGCCTGGATGCACCGGGCCGACCTGCTCTACTGGGCGGCCGCGCTGGCGGTAAGCGCTGCGGCGTATTATCTGATCGAAAAGCCCGCCGCAAATTTTATTGCCACCCATAAAACTGTATCCCAACCCCGGATGTAACAAAAAGGAGGATTGACCATGAAAAAGACCGTATTGACCGTATTAGCGCTGGCGGTGCTGCTGACAGGCTGCGCCAAGGGCGCGGACACCACCGACACCACGAACAACGTCCAGATGCGTGTACAGGATGGGTACATCCAGTACTACAACGGCACAGACTGGCAGAATCTGGTCAGCACCGATGCGCTGAAGGGTGAAAAAGGCGACAAGGGTGATAAGGGCGACCAAGGCGAGCAGGGTGTGCATGGCGAGCGCGGCCCGGCGGGTACCTCCACCGGCACGGCCGGGGCCACGGGTGCCACAGGAGCCACCGGCGCGCAAGGCCCCAAGGGCGATAAGGGAGACAAAGGTGACAAGGGCGACACCGGTGCACAGGGCCCCAAGGGCGATAAAGGTGACAAGGGTGACAAGGGCGACCCCGCCGAGGTGACCCGTCAGTTCCAGATCTTTGTGGCGAAGGACAATACCCTGCAATATCAAACGAAGGATGTTGTGGAGGTCGTCGATTCCTCCGATGCAGAGCTTTTCACAGACACGGATGACAACGGAAAAACAAACTACACCGGGTTCGCGCTGAAAGAAAATGGTTGGGTCGATGTAAAGGTAAAATCCCAGAGCGGTGATACCTTTGCAGGTTGGAGCGACGGCGAGAAAAAGGAAACCCGCCGCATTACATACAGCGACGCCACGATTCTGTTTGCAAATTATTGGACTCAGACACCGACAACGGCAACGCCTGTACCGTCAACCCCTGTGCCGACCGCACCGGCTATTCCAACCCCTGAGCCAACAGCAATCCCTGAACCGACGGCGGCACCTACGCCGATAAAGAAACCAGATTCTGCGCCGACAGAAGCTGCGTCTGAGCTGAAGCGCCCCACCGGCAAGGGAAAATAACCCCCTCCGCCGCCCCGGATGGGCCGTTTTTCCAAAACTCCGCAAAAAATGTGCGCTCAAAAAGCCCGATAACAGGCAATTCCGCCCGGCGGGGGCTTGCATTTTGCGCGGGAGTATGGTATATTCATAGTGTTCGATGATGATTTTACTGAAAGTGGGCCGCAAGGTCCGCTTTCTTTTTATGATTGGAGCATTTTAATTATGGCAAAACCCGGTAAACCGCAGCAGGGCAGTGCGGTCAAGGTCGTGGAAGCCCTCGTCCGCCCGGTCGTGGAAGGCATGAACCTGCGTCTATGGGACGTCCGCTTTGAAAAGGAAGGCCCGGACTGGTTCCTGCGCGTGCTGATCGACCGCGATGAGCCGCTGGACACCGACACCTGCGAGGCTGTCTCCCGCGCCATCGACCCGCTGCTGGACGAGGCAGACCCCATTGAACAGAGCTATTATCTCGAGGTCGGCAGCCCCGGCCTGGGCCGCCGCCTGACCCGCCCCGAGCATTACGAGCAGCTCAAGGGCCAGAAGTGCGCCGCGCACCTGATCCGCCCCGATGAGCAGGGCCGCCGCGATTACGCGGGCATTCTGCAGGGGCTGGACGCCGACGGCAACGTGACCCTGACCGATGGTGAGGAAAGCTGGACCTTCCCGGTCAAGAGCGCGGGCTATGTCAAGCTCTGCGATGATGAAGATTTGTTCTGAATGGCTTCCCCCAAGGAGGGAAGCAGTCAGCGGCTTGACCGCTGACTGATGAAGGGCAACTTTGCCGAAGTCGCCCCTCATCCGGCCCTGCGGGGCCACCTTCCCCCAAGGGGGGAAGCAGAGCATTTTAAATACTGTATTGCGTGTACTTGAAATATAATTGGGAGGAAACCATAAAATGGCTACTGCTAACAACGAATTCTTTGAGGCTCTTGCTGCGCTGGAAAAGGAACGCGGCCTGCCCGCGGACTACCTGATCGAAAAGATCAAGGCAGCCATCGTCATCGCGGTCAAGAAGGACTACGAGGTCGAGGACGACAACGTCGTCGTTGATATCGACCCTGAGCTGGGCGCTTTCCGCGCCAGCCTGCTGCGTGACATCGTGGAGGAGGTCGAGAACCCCCACACTCAGGTCAGCCTGGAGGATGCCCAGAAGGTCCGCAAGAGCTACAAGGTCGGCCAGCGCATGGTCACCCCGCTGAAAACCAAGGAGTTCGGCCGTATCGCTGCCCAAACCGCAAAGCACGTCATCCGTCAGGGCCTGCGCGAGGGCGAGCGTAACCTGCAGTGCAGCGAGATGCAGTCCCGTGCCCATGAGCTGATCGCCGCCACCGTCGTTTCCATCGACCCCGAGCGCGGCAACATCGTCCTCGACCTGGGCAAGGGCGGCAGCGCCGTTCTGCCCCGCAACGAGCAGGTCCCCGGCGAGACCTTCACCGAGGGCCAGACTGTGCAGGTCTACGTTGTGGATGTGCTGGCGACCGACCGCGGCCCCCGCGTGACCATCAGCCGCACCCATCCCGGCCTGGTCAAGCGTATGTTTGAGCTGGAAGTCCCCGAGATCTACGATGGCACCGTCGAAGTCAAGGCCATCGCCCGCGAAGCCGGTGCCCGCACTAAGCTGGCCGTCTGGAGCAAGAACCCCGACGTTGACCCGGTCGGCGCCTGCATCGGCGCCCGCGGTGCCCGCGTGGAGAAAATCGTCCAGGAACTGAACGGCGAGAAGATCGACGTCATCCGTTGGAGCGAGGATATCACCGAGTTCATCTCCGCGGCACTGTCCCCGGCCAAGGTTGTCAAGGTCGAGCTGCTGCCCGGCGAGACCAAGAGCTGCCGCGTGACCGTGCCCGATCACCAGCTGAGCCTTGCTATCGGCAATAAGGGTCAGAATGTGCGTCTGTGCGCCCATCTGACCGGCTACAATATTGATATCCGCCCCGAGTCCGGCTACTACGGCGAGGACGAAGAATAAATAAAAAGAGATAAGAGATAAAACATAATAAATAATAAAAAATGTGGAGCTTTTGCCCGCAGGGCAAAAACAAAATTTTGAGCGGTGCGCAGCGCCGCGGAACACCATATTTCTTATCTTTTATCTATTATTTAGAAATGAGGTCTGCCAGTTGCAGCAGCAAAAGCAAAAAAAGATACCGGTGCGCCGGTGTGTGGGCTGTAATGCCCAGCGCCCCAAACGCGAATTGGTGCGCGTGGTGCGCAGCCCGGAAGGCGAGATCAGCATTGATCTGCGCGGCAAAGCACCAGGGCGCGGCGCGTATCTGTGCCCCTCGGCCGCCTGCCTTGCCAAAGCGCGCAAGGCCAAGCGGCTGGAACGCACGTTTGAGGTTCCCATCCCGGACGGCATCTACGACCGCCTGACCGAGGAAATACAATGTGCGGAACAAAGCGCAAAGGAGGCGGCGAGCGATGAATAACGATCAGCACCCGCTGCTGGGTGCGCTGGGGCTGTGCCGCAAGGCCGGTAAGCTGCTGCATGGGTATGACCGCGTACAGGAAAATGCACTGCGCGGCAAAGTGGCCCTGGTGCTGCTTACCTCCGACGCCAGCGAGCGCACGGTCAGCCATATGAAGGACGCCTGCGACGGCATCGTCGCCTGCGAGCAGATGCCCCTGACCAGCGCTGACCTGGCCATGCTTACCCCCAAACCTGCCGCCGTGTTCGGCGTTACCGACGAACACCTTGCACAGCTGTGCGCAAAATACCTTTGATGAGGAGGACCACGATATATGGATTTTAAATACAAAATCGCTGATGTTGCCAAGGAGTTCGGCGTACCCGCTAAAAAGGTCATCGAAACCGTTTCCGGTGTGACCGGCACCGCCTACAAGACAGGCGGTACGTTTGAGGAAAAAGAACTCAACGTCCTGTTGGAGACCCTGACCCGCGAGAACGCTGAGACGAGCCTGGATGCCTACCTTGCCAGCGGCAAGGAGGAAGCCAAGCCCGCCCCGAAGGCGGAACCGAAGAAGCCTGAGGCCAAGAAGGCAGAGGAGAAGAAGCCCGCCGCCCAGCCCGCCAAGGCAGAGCAGCCCAAGGCCGAAGCCAAGCCCGAGCAGAAGCCCGAGCAGAAGCCCGAGCAGAAGCCCGAGCAGAAGAAGGATCGCAAGCCCGAAAAGCAGGCCGAGAAGCGTAATGAAAAGCGCGTCACCCTGCAGGAGCTGGCCGCCGATACCGGCATCAAGGAGCCTGTCAAGACCGAGCAGGTCCAGGTCAACCGCGCCCAGGTGTCCGTGGACACCCGCACCGTCGATGTGAACGTTGACAAGTTCAACGCCCGCTATGACGACCTGGCCGACAGCCGCAATATGCCCAGCAAGCGCAAGAACCAGCCCACCGGCAAAAAAGAGAAGTTCAATAACCGCAACAACCGCCGCGGCCAGCAGTTTGGCCGCCGCCGCGAGACTGAGGCTGAGCGCCTGCAGCGCATTCAGCTGGAAAAGGCCCGCAACGCGCAGCTGAAAATCTCCATCCCCGACGAGATCACCGTCGGCGAGCTAGCTACCCGCCTGAAGCAGAACGCTGCCAAGGTCGTTGCCAAGTTCATGCAGATGGGCGAGATGCACGCCATCTCTGACGTCGTCGATTTCGACACCGCCGCCCTGATCGCCGAGGAATTCCACGCCAAGGTCGAGCACGAGGTCCATGTCTCCATCGAGGAGCGCCTCTTCGTGCAGGAAGAGGACAACGCCGCAGACCTCGTCGAGCGTCCGCCGGTCGTCGTCGTCATGGGCCACGTTGATCACGGTAAAACCTCCATCCTGGACGCCATCCGCAAGACCAATGTCACCAAGGGTGAGGCCGGCGGTATCACCCAGGCCATCGGCGCCTACCAGGTCAAGAGCAATGACAGCGTCATCACCTTCCTGGACACCCCGGGCCACGAGGCCTTCACCTCGATGCGTGCCCGCGGCGCGAACATGACCGATATCGCGGTTCTGGTCGTCGCGGCCGATGACGGCATCATGCCCCAGACCATCGAGTCTATCAACCATGCCAAGGCCGCCAACGTCAAGCTGATCGTCGCCATCAACAAGATGGATAAGCCCACCGCCAATCCGGAACGCGTCAAAGAGCAGCTGACCAAGTACGAGATCGTCCCCGAGGATTGGGGCGGCGATGTCGCCTGCATCCCCGTCTCTGCCGTCACCGGCATGGGCATCAGCGACCTGCTGGAGCGCATCGCCCTTGAGGCTGAGGTCATGGAGCTGAAAGCCAACCCGAGCCGCCGCGGCAAGGGCGCAGTCGTCGAGGCCCGCCTGGACAAGGGTCAGGGCCCCATCGCGACCCTGCTGGTTCAGAACGGCACCCTGCATAAGGGCGACTGCCTGATCGCCGGTACCGCCGTTGGCCGTGTGCGTACCATGCGCAACGACAAGGGCCAGGAGATCACCGAGGCCGGCCCCTCCACCCCCGTGGAGATCACCGGCCTGACCGAAGTGCCCGAGGCCGGTGAGCTGTTCGAGGCCGTTGAGGACGAGCGCCTGGCCCGTGAGCTGGCTGACAAGCGTACCGCCGAGGCCAAGGAGAAGCAGTTTGCCGCCTACACCAAGGTCACGCTGGATAACCTGTTTGACCAGATGGCTGCCAACGATATGAAGGAACTGCCCATCATCGTCAAGGCCGACGTCCAGGGCTCCGCCGAGGCCGTCAAGCAGAGCCTTGAGAAGATCTCCAATGATGAGGTCCGTGTCCGCGTTATCCATGCGGGTGTCGGTGCTATCTCCAAGTCCGACGTCTCCTTGGCCGATGCGTCTAACGCCATCATCATCGGCTTCAACGTCCGCCCTGACGCCGTTGCCAAGGCGGAAGCCGAGCAGACCGGCGTGGAGATGCGTATGTACCGCGTCATCTACGACGCCATCAACGATGTTTCCGACGCTATGAAGGGTATGCTGGCCCCGAAGGTCCGCGAAGTCGCCCTGGGCGAAGCACAGGTCCGTCAGGTCTACAAGATCTCCAGCGTCGGCACCGTTGCAGGCTGCCGCGTTACCGACGGCAAGATCACCCGCGATGCCCAACTGCGCCTGGTGCGTGACGGCATCGTCATCTGCGAGGATTCCATCGCCAGCCTGAAGCGCTTTAAGGACGACGCCAAGGAAGTGGCCGAGGGCTACGAGTGCGGCATCACGCTTGCCAAGTTCCAGGATATCAAGGAAGGCGACGTGTTCGAGTGCTTCAAGATGGAAGAGTACCGCGACTAATTGCAGAGGTAAACTAAATGCCAACCAAAAATCACGGCCGTATGGCCCAGGATATGAAGCGTGAGCTGATTGCGATTATCGGCGAGATGAAGGACCCCCGTGTGAACGGTGGTTTGCTGACCGTGACCCGCCTGGATGTGACCCCTGACCTCGACCAGGCCAAGGTCTACATCAGCGTTATGGGCCGCGAGGGTGGCCCCGAGCCGGTAGTCAAGGCGCTGAACAAGGCCTCCGGCCATGTCCGCACCGAGGTCAGCCGCCGTATGCACATCCGCAAGGCACCGCGCTTTGTATTTGTGAAAGATGAAGGCGCAGCCTATGCCGCGCACATCAACAAGCTGCTGGGTGAGCTGGACATCGAGTCCGACTCTGACGCAGAGTAAACCCTGCACCCGGTTAGAAAAGAGGAACCTATGACTCAGAATGTGGATCGCGAGACCGTTGTTTCGCGTCTGCTTGCTGCAGATGACATCTTGATCTTGTGTCATAAAAACCCGGATGGCGATACCATCGGCTCGGGCACGGCGCTCTGCCTTGCCCTGCAGCAGCTGGGCAAAAACGCCGCGCTGCTGTGCAGCGACCCCATCCCGGCCATGTACGACTATATGCCCATCACGGTGTTTGACGGCAGCTTTAGCCCTGCGTTCGTCGTGGCGGTGGATGTGGCCGGTATCCAGCTGTTTGGCGAGCGCAACAACATCCGGGATTACGCCGAGCACGTCAATCTGTGCATCGACCACCACGGCTCCAACAGCGGCTATGCCTATGAGACGCTGGTGGATGACCACGCGGCTGCCGCCGCCGAGCTGCTGACGACGCTCATCCCCGAGATGGGCGCGAAGATCACGCCGGAAATCGCCTCCTGCCTGTATACCGGCGTGGCGACCGACACCGGTTGCTTCCGGTTCAGCAACACGACGGCGGAGACCCACCGCGCGGCGGCGGCGCTCATCGAGGCCGGTGCCGATGTGGAAAAGCTCAACGAGCGCCTGTTCGAGAGCCGCTCCCACGCGCGGGTCATTGCCGAGCGGATGGCGCTGGAAAGCCTGGAATTTTACTACGACGACCGCTGTGCGCTCATCTGCCTGACCTGGGACCAGATCCAGGCCGCAGGCGTGGCCGGGGCCGAGCTGGAAGACTTGACCAGTCTGCCCCGCTCCATTGAGGGCGTCGAGGTCGGCCTGACCCTGCGCCAGCAGAAGGACGGCAGTTTTAAAATCAGCGTGCGCACCGGCCACGACACCAACGCTTGCAACATTGCACGGCGGCTGGGCGGCGGCGGTCACCCCCGCGCCGCAGGCTGTGAGATCAGCGGCAACCCGGACAACGCCAAGCATGCCATTCTCGAGGAAGTCAAAAAGGAACTGGACCGCGTCGACGCGGAGAAAGAAGCGCAATAAAGCCTTTTTCCCCCCTAGGGGAAAGCCTTTTAAACCCTAACAACAGAAAAGGAACCCTGCTATGCAAACGCCAAACGGCATTCTGCCTATCGATAAGCCCGCAGGCTGGACCAGCTTTGATGTGCTGGCCAAGCTGCGCGGCGCGTTGGGCACACGCAAGCTGGGACATTCGGGCACACTGGACCCTATGGCCACCGGTGTGCTCGCGGTGTTTATCGGCAAGGCAACTTCTGCCGCCGACCGCCAGCTTGACCACGATAAAACCTATGAGGCAACCATCCGCCTGGGCCTGCGCACCGACACCGGCGACGTAACGGGCACCACGCTGGAAACCGCGCCGGTCACGGTGGGGGAGCGTGAACTGCGCACTGTGCTGCTCCGGTTCATGGGCGACAGGATGCAGTTGCCGCCGATGTACAGTGCGGTAAAAATCAATGGTCAGCCGCTGTATAAGGCCGCCCGCAAGGGCCAGACCGTGGAGCGCACGCCCCGCCCCATCACGATTTATAATATTGAGTACCTCAGCAGCCCCGCGCCCGATGAATACACCATCCGCGTGGCCTGCTCCAAGGGCACCTACATCCGCGTCCTGGCCGAGGAGATCGGCGCGGCCCTCGGCGTGCCCGCCACGCTGGCCGCGCTGCGCCGCACTCAGGCGGGCGTGTTCAACCTGGAACAGTGCCACACGCTGCCGGAAATCTTGGCCGCCGCCGAGAGCGGGGAACTTGAGACCAACGGCTGGGTGCTGCCGATTGAAACGGTGTTCGCCCCGCTGCCCGCCCTGCATGTCAATGAGGGCGTGAAGGTCCACCTGCTCAACGGCTGCCCCACGAGCCACTATAAAGCCGCCGATGGCCGTTATCGCACCTACGACGAAAGCGGTGCGTTCCTGGGTCTTGCCACCGTCGAGAGCGGTGTGCTGAAAGTCGAAAAACTATTTTGCGAAAGGGGATGACCGCCCAATGCAGATATACCAGAGCCTGACGCCCGTCCGCGCACCCCAGGGCAGCGCGGTGGCGCTGGGCTACTTTGACGGTGTCCACTGCGGCCACCGCGCCGTGTTGGGTGCGGCGGTTGACTGCGCCAAAGCCAACGGCCTGACCGCCGCAGCTTTCACGTTTGAACTGCCTGCGGGCAGCACGCTGAAAGGCGGGCGCATCCTGTCTCTGCGACAGAAGCACGCCCGCGTGGCGGCCCTGGGCATCGAGGAATACCAGGAAGCCCCCTTTGACGAGTTCCGCGCCCTCTCGCCCGAGGATTTTGTCCAGACGGTGCTGGTGGAGTGCTTCAACGCCAAGGAGCTGTTCTGCGGCAATAACTTCACCTTCGGGGCCCGCGCGGCGGGCAATGTCGAACGGCTGCGGGAACTGTGCAAACCCTTGGGCATCGGCGTCCATATCGTGCCGATGGCCCAGTATCAGGGCCAGACTGTGTCCTCCACCCGCATCCGCGCGGCGCTGGAGGAAGGCCGCCTGGCCGACGCCAACGCCATGCTCGGCACGCCTTACGCCATTGATTGGCCGGTCGTCCACGGCAAGGGCATCGGCAGCGGCAAGCTGGGCACGCCGACGCTGAACCAGAACTATCCCGCTGCCGCATTGCAGCCCTGCGCGGGCGTCTACCTGACCCGCATTTTCCTCAATGGTACGTGGTGGCCGGCCGCAACCGGCATCGGCAAGCGCCCCACTGTGGACCAGAGCGCCGACGCCGCCGTGACCTGCGAAACCTTTGTGCCGGACTTCACCGGCAATGTCTACGGCCAGCAGCCGGTACTGGAATTTTACAAATATTTCTGCCCTGTGCGCAAGTTCAATTCCCTCATCGAGCTGGCGGCCCTCATCCACCACGCCGCCGACGAGAGTAAAGCATATTTTGCGGAATAAAAAAGAAAAGAGGAGACGCCGGACTATGAAAAACCTCTCCCGAAAAGAAACCTGCTGGGCCATCCTGCAGCAGGTGCCCGCCTATCTGATTGCCGTTTTGAGCCTGTTGATCTGCGGCTTTCTGGCGGTCGCGTCGCTGTTTTCCCTGGCAGTGATGCGGATGGACGAGATCCCCGTTCTGGGCGAGTTGCCGGAACAACTCGTGCTTGCCGGCCGTAACGTTTTGCACGTTGCCCCGGTAGTCGCGGTGCTCAGCATTCTGCTCCTGCTGCTGGCACGGCAGAACTTTACATGGAAACAGGCCAAAATTTTCACCTGGGCGGCCGCCGCCGTGCAGACAATCTTGGGCTTCTGGTGGAAAAGTTCGTTTGCCAGCAGTCCGGCCGCGGACCAGGGCACCTTCTGGAACGTGGCGGAATCCCTGGCCGGGCACCAGGCACCCAGCGCGGAATTGCTGGACTACCTGCGCTACTGGCCGTTCCAGGCAGCTGTCGGCATGACCGGTGAGCCGTTCGCAAGGCTGTTTAACGGCAACTATGGTGCCTGGCAGGTCGTGAACGCTTTCTGTGTCGGTGGCTGCGTGATGCTGCTCTCCTGCATCTGCGGGCGTATCACCAACTCGCCCCGCGCCAAAGCCTGCTGCGCGGTGCTGGTCGCGGGCTTCTTCTCACTCAATATGTACACGACCTTTGTGTACGGTACGCTGTCCGGCACCATGATGTCGCTGCTTGCTGTCTATGCGGTCATCCGCCAGTGTACGGCCGAGGATAAAAAGTCCGAGCGCAAGTGGTGGGCTGTGGGCACAGCTGCCATTACGCTGGCTATTACATTATACACAGGTATGCAGATTTTCCTCGTGGCGGTCACGCTGCTTTTGTTGGCGACCGGTATTTTCCACAAGGACCAGCGGCAGAAAATTCTGGGCGCTGTGCTGATGTTTGTGGTGGCATTTGGTTTCCAGCACGGCTGGCAGGCCCTGGCTATGCACCGCATGGGCCTGGGCAATGAACCGGGCTGCCCAATTTGGCCGCGCGTCGCCATGGGGGTGGATGCCAACACCGATGTGACGCCGGGCTTTTATAACTGCGTGAACGCGGGCCTGTACTACGCCAGCAATTTTGTACCCAAGGCCGCCAACGAGCGCGCGATGGATTACATTGTGCTCTGCCTGAACCAGCTTTGGGAGACCGGACGCTTCGGCTCCTTCTTCTACGAAAAGACCGCAGACCAGTGGCTGGAACCTTGGTTCGGCGGCCTGACGATGAACAGCCCCAGCATTTTTGAGGAACCCAAGTGGCTGGCAACGGCCATCACCAGCAAAACGCTGTTTGTGCCGGTGCACGCCTGGCTCAGTATGCTGATCTCAGTGGTCTATGTGTGGAGCACCGTAGGCGTTGTTGTGCTGCTGCGCAAGCATAAAACGCAGGTGTGGCAGCTCAGCCTGGCCGTCTGCCTGATCGGCGGCTTTGTGTTCCAGCTGGCCGCCGAGGCAAAGGCCCGGTACTGCCTGCCGTATTTCTTGTGCTGCTTCCCGCTGGCGGCGGCCGGTCTGGCTGCCGCAGCGCAAAAGCTGCCCCGTAGGAAACGCGCAGAAAACACCGCAAAATAATTGCGGAAAAAGCAGATTTGCACTTGTATTCCCCAAAAGGTTGTGCTATACTACTAATGTTACCGCGGCCCGGTATGGGGCGTATGCCTCAACGGTTCCAACTACCCCTTACTGCGCCGACGGCCGATATATTTTTTAGAAAGAGGTATTTACCCATGAGCCAGAAATCCGCTATCGATAAGCAGCCCATCATCGCTAAGGCAGCCATCCACGAGGGTGACACCGGTTCTCCGGAGGTCCAGGTTGCTCTGCTGACCGCTCGTATCAACCACCTGACCGAGCACCTTAAGACCAACAAGCATGACAACCACAGCCGCCGCGGTCTGTTCAAGATGGTCGGCCGCCGCCGCAATCTGCTGGCCTATCTGCAGAAGAAGGACATCAACCGTTACCGTGCCCTGATCGCTGAGCTGGGTCTGCGTAAGTAATTTTCGCAAAAACGGGCAGGGTGCATTTGCACTCTGCCTGATTTTTTTATAAGTGCGCAGTTTGCCGTAACTGTAGGGGGGCGGCGTCCTCGACCGCCCCGCGGGCGGATTCCATATCCGCCCGTGCTCGTTTCCGGCAATGCACACCTGAAAACCCACTGCACCTGTATTTTACAGCCGCCCCGCCGCCATTTTGTGCAGTAAATCGAGCACCCAAGCAACTGGCTTGGCTGCTGGCTTTATTGTACAGAATCGGGGCAGGGGAGCGCTGAAAGTAAAAATCTACCAAAGAAGGAGAATCCCTATGGCTTACGAATTCGCATCCAGACTGGAAACCTTCCCCAAGTACCGCAAGTTCGAGACGACCTTTGCGGGCCGCCCCTTTGTGGTCGAAACCGGCAAAATGTGCGGCCTGTCCAACGGCAGCGCTATGATCCGCTATGGCGAGACCTGCGTGCTGTGCAACGTTACGATGAGCGACAAGCCGCGCGACGGTGTTGACTTCTTCCCCCTGAGCGTCGAGTTTGAGGAAAAACTCTACGCCGCCGGCCGCATCCCCGGCAGCTTCATGCGCCGTGAGGGCCGCCCCGGCGAGCATGCCATCCTGTCCTCCCGCGTCGTTGACCGCCCCATCCGCCCGCTGTTCCCGAAGGATATGCGCAACGATGTCTGCGTGACGATGACCGTCATGAGCCTGGATCCCGACTGCTCTGCCGAAATCTCCGGCATGAATGGCGCGTCCTTGGCCATCGCCATGTCCGATATTCCGTGGGGCGGCCCCATCGCCGGCGTTTTCGTCGGCCTGGTAGACGGTGAAATCGTCCTGAACCCCACCAAGGAGCAGCGCGAGCACAGCGACCTCTCCCTGACCCTTGCCGCCAGCGAGGAAAAGATCGTCATGATCGAGGCCGGTGCCAACGAGGTCGATGAAGAAACCATGATGCGCGCTATCCGTGCCGGTCATGAGGAAATCAAGAAGATGCTCGCCTTCATCAACGGTATCGTCGCCGAGATCGGCAAGCCGAAGAAGAGCTTTACCCCTGTGGAGTTGGATCATGCCCTGCTGGCCGATGTCTATGCCAAGCATCTGGACGAAGTCAAGGCTGCCATGGACACCGACGACAAGAATGTCCGCGACGCCGCCCTGCTGCCCATCATGGATGCTATTGCCGCCGAGCACCCCGACCTGACCGCCGCCGACCTCGACCTCATCAGCTACAAGCTGCAGAAGAAGGTCGTTCGTACCTGGCTGCTTGAGGACGGCAAGCGCGTGGACGGCCGCGGCATCAATGAGATCCGCCCGCTGGCCGCCGAGGTTGGCCTGCTGCCCCGCGTCCACGGCTCCGGCATGTTCACCCGCGGCCAGACGCAGGTGCTGACCATCTGCACCCTCGGCTCCACCAAGGATGCCCAGCTGATGGATGACCTGTCCGACACGCCTTACAAGCGCTATATCCACCACTACAACTTCCCGCCGTACTCCGTCGGCGAGGCTCGCGCACCCCGTAGCCCCGGTCGCCGCGAGATCGGCCATGGCAACCTGGCCGAGCGTGCCCTGATCCCCGTACTGCCCGATCAGGCCGAGTTCCCCTACACCATCCGCTGCGTCTCCGAGGTTCTGTCCTCCAATGGCTCCACCTCCCAGGCTTCCATCTGCGGCTCTACGCTGGCCCTGATGGACGCCGGTGTGCCCATCAAGGCACCCGTTGCCGGTATCTCCTGCGGCCTTATCACCGATGGTGACCCGCTGCACGGCGGCCGCTGGATGACGATGCTCGACATTCAGGGCGTTGAGGACTTCCACGGCGATATGGACTTCAAGGTCGGCGGCACCCGCCGCGGCATCACCGCCATCCAGATGGACATCAAGGTGGACGGCCTGACCTATGAGATCGTTGAGGAAGCGCTGGAGAAGTGCCGTAAGGGCCGTCTGTACATCCTTGACCAGATCATCAAGCCGGTCATTGCCGAGCCGCGCGCCGAGCTGTCCAAGTATGCGCCCAAAATGTTCAGCATGATGATTCCGGTCGACAAGATCAAGGATGTCATCGGCAAGGGCGGCAAGGTCATCCAGGAAATGTGCGCCAACTTCAACTGCAAGATCGACATTGAGGAGGACGGCCATGTCTTTATCTCTGCTGTCGATCAGGACGATGCCAAGCGCGCTATTGCGACCATCAAGACCATTGTCGAGGATCCCGAGATCGGTGCCATCTACAAGGGCCGCGTGACCCGCCTGATGAACTTCGGTGCCTTTGTTGAGATTGCCCCCGGCAAGGAGGGTCTGGTTCACATCTCCAAGCTGGACGATCACCGCGTTGAGCATGTTGAGGATGTCGTCGCTGTCGGCGATCCCATCTTTGTCATGGTGACCGACATCGACCAGCAGGGCCGCATCAACCTGTCCCGCAAGGACGCTCTGGCAGCCATCGCCAAGAAGCGTGCCGAGGCCGCCCAGCAGTAAGTTACTTTTCTTGCAAGAAAAGTAACCAAAAGAACGCCAAACAAATAAGCCGTAAAAGGGAGGCTGCCCAGGTGGGCAGCCTCCCTTTTTGAATTTCTATTGTGCCGTAGGGGCCGGGCATGCCCGGCCCGCAGCATAGCCGCAAACGCCCGGCAAAGCATTGTAGGGGCGGCATATATGCCGCCCGCACCCGATTACTCTGCCTTATCAGAGAACACCATATACAGCCCCACGGCCCCCACAAGGACGCCTATCGCGGCAAACGGGAAATCGCCGAAATTGTACAGAATCGTGCCGTTGATTTCCTCACTGCCTGCGCAAAGCAGAATGCCAAAGAGAAGCAGTGCAATGCCTTTTGAAACTTTGCTGTTCATACGGACAACCTCCTGAAATTCAAATGTACGACCTCTTACCGCTAATTGTATCACAAAAGAGGCTGCCGCACAAGGTCAAACCCCATGCTGCAGCCTCTCGCTAGAACTCGTTCCCGGTGAAAAATATTGAAAGTTCTTTTGCTTACTTTTCTTTCAAGAAAAGTAAGACTTACTTCTCAATGACTTCCTTCGTGTCGCGGGCAATCATCAGCTCCTCGTTGGTCTCGATGATCAGGGTGCGGACACGGGCGCCCCAGGCAGTGACCTCAACGACATCTTCCTTCTGCTTGTGTGCATCGCGGTTTTTGTCAGTGTCGATGCGGATGCCCAGCCAATCCATGTGGTGGCAGATCTTGGCGCGGGAGTCGGCGTCATGCTCGCCGATGCCGCCGGTAAAGACGATGGCATCCACGCCGCCCATAGCGGCAATGTAGCTGCCGATGGTCTTTTTGATCTGGTAGTTCAGCATATCGCTGGCCAGCTGTGCGCGCTTGTTGCCGTTCATGGCGGCATCCTCGACATCGCGCTTGTCGCTGGACACGCCGGAAACACCCAGCAGGCCGGACTTCTTGTTCAGGATCTCGTCCAGCTCGTGGCCGGTGATCTCGAGGTTATACTTCAGGTAGTTGACCACAGAGGGATCCAGGTCGCCGCAGCGGGTGCCCATCATCAGACCGGCCAGCGGGGTCATGCCCATCGAGGTGTCGATGACTTTACCCTGATCGACAGCGGCGATGGAAGAACCGTTGCCCAGATGGCAGGTGATGAGCTTCAGGCGCTCAATAGGCTCCTCCAGGAACTCGGCAGCGCGGTGGCTGACGTACTTGTGGCTGGTGCCGTGGAAACCGTAGCGGCGGACACCATACTTCTCATAGTACTCGTAGGGGATGGCGTACATGTAGGCCTTCGGGGGCATGGTGGAGTGGAAAGCCGTGTCAAAGACCGCAACATTCGGTTTGTCCTGCCCAAAGACCTTGTAGGAGGCCTCGATGCCCAGGATGGCGGCGGGGTTGTGCAGGGGGGCCAGGGGAGACAGGTCATGGATAGCCTTGACGACCTCGGGGGTGATCAGGCAGCTCTCCTTGAACTTCTCGCCGCCGTGGACCACGCGGTGGCCGATGGCGTCGATCTCGGAAACGCTCTCGATGACCTTGCCCTCGCCGGTGGTCATCTTCTTGACGACCTCGGTGAAAGCCTCGGTGTGGGTGGGGAAGATGGCGGGCGTGGTGGCCTTGTGGCCGTTGGCCTCATGGGTGATCATGCTGCTCTCCATGCCGATGCGCTCGCACAGACCTTTGCACAGGACCTTCTCGCCCTCCATGTCGATCAGCTGGTACTTCAGGCTGGAAGAACCGCAGTTGATAACCAGAACTTTCATGGAATATCCTCCTTAAAACTTGGCAGGGCAGATTTGCCCTTTCCTTATCCGTGATTTTATTATATAATGGTGAAAAAGAATTTTCAAGGGCAAGTTCTGCAAGATAGCACAATTTTTGCACAGTAACGGCAAAGTACTTTTTTAACAATCTATCGCCAAAGAATCAGGAGAAAATCGTTATGGATTTTACAGGCATTATCGCCGAATATGACCCCTTCCACAACGGCCACGCGGCCCAGATTGCGGCGGTGCGGGCGGCAGGTGCCCAGTGCATTGCTGTTTGCATGAGCAGCGGCGCGGTGCAGCGCGGCGGCGTGCCGATTCTGCCCGAGCGGGTGCGGGTGCAGGCAGCGCTGGCTGCCGGGGCGGATATCGTCATTGCCCTGCCCGCGCCCTACGCCTGCGCCACGGCGGAGCAGTTCGCCGCCGCGGGAGTGTATCTGCTGGCCGCCCTCGGGTGTGACACACTGGCTTTTGGGGCCGAGACACCCGACGCGGGGGCGCTGCTGGACGCGGCCAGACTGCTGCAATGTGAAGAAATTGACGATGTGATACGCAAAAATCTTGCAACCGGCATGACCTACGCCGCCGCCCGGGCCGAGGCCGCCGACATCCTGCGCCCCGGCACAGGGACTTTGCTGCGCACCCCCAACAACATTTTGGGCATCGAATACTGCAAGGCAATTTTGGCGCAGCACACTCCCCTCACGCCTTTTGCGCTGCCGCGGCTGGGCGCGGCCCACGGCGGCGGGGCAGGGGAGCATGCGGGCACACCGATGGCCAGCGCCAGTTTTTTGCGCAGCCTGCCCCAGCCTGATTGGGAACCCTTTGTGCCTGCCCGGGCGGCGGAACTCTACGGCAAAGCCGCCGCCGAGGGGCTTTTGCTGGACGGCGCAAAATTTGAGACGGCCATTTTAACGCTGCTGCGGATGCAGGATCCTGAAAATTTCGCGCAGGTGCGTGGAGTCAGTGAGGGGCTGGAAAACCGCCTGGCTGCCGCCGTGCGGGAGGCAAACAGCATGGACGACCTGTATACGAGACTAAAAACCAAGCGCTACCCCCACGCGCGGTTGCGGCGGCTGGTGCTGGACGCGGCGCTGCAGCTCCCGGCAGAATTGCCAATGCCGCCCTACCTGCATGTGCTGGGTGCACGAAAAACAGCGCTGCCGCGTTTAAAACAGGCAACGCTCCCGGCAGGCACAGCTCTGGCCGACCTGGTGCGCAGCAGCGCCGAAGCTGAAAAAATCGGCAGACTGCATAGCAAGGCAACGGATTTTTCGTCATTATGCAGAGAAAAAATTCAGCCTATGGGGCTTGCGTTTACTGCTAAGGCGGTGGTAATATAAATACCATATGGAGAAAAAATGCGCATAATACAAGATTGTTGCATTTTTAACGCGCAAAATCGGTACGAAATGAAGGAGTAAAACATGGCGCTGCACGTAATGGACGAAGCAAACCACTGCCTTGGCTGCAAGGTGCCCCGCTGCCAGCAGGGATGTCCCATCCACACCAATATCCCGGAAGTCATCCGCCTTTTAAAAGCCAACAAGCTGGACGAAGCGGGCCGTATGCTGTTTGAAAACAACCCTCTGACCACCGTCTGCTCGCTGGTCTGCAACCACGAGAACCAGTGCGAGGGGCACTGCGTGCGCGGCATCAAGGGTGTGCCCGTGCATTTCTCGGTCATCGAGAACTACATCTCGTCCACCTACGCCAGCCAGATGACCCAGGGCCCTGCGCCCTCCAACGGCAAAAAAGCCGCCATCATCGGTTCCGGCCCGGCGGGCCTGACCATTGCGGTCATCCTGGCACGCTATGGCTACGATGTTACGATCTTTGAGAGCCACGATAAAATTGGCGGCGTGCTGCGCTACGGCATCCCGGAGTTTCGTCTGCCGAAATCGGTGCTGGATGACTTCGAGTACCGCCACCTGCGCTTGAAGGGCATCAAGGTCCGCCCCAACACCGACGTGGGCAAGGCGCTGAAAATCGAGGACCTGTTCCGCGACGGCTACAAGGCCATCTTTATCGGCACCGGTGTCTGGCGACCCAACACGCTGCACATCAAGGGCGAGAGCCTGGGCAACGTACACTACGCCATCAACTACCTGCAGAACCCCGATGTCTACCACCTGGGTGAACGGGCCATTGTCATCGGCGCGGGCAACGCGGCCATGGACGTGGCGCGCACCGCCATCCGCCACGGCACGCGGCATATCGAGTGCTTCTCACTGTCCCGGCACATCACGGCCAGCGAGTACGAGGCCAGCTATGCCAAGCTCGAAGGCGTCAACTTTATCTTTAACAAAAAGCCGCTGGAAATCACCGATAAGGGCGTTGTCTTTATCGATCTGAGCGAGGCCGAGGACGGCACGCTGACCGAGATCCCCGGCACCGAGAAGCTCTACCCGGCGGACAGCGTTATTGTCTCCATCAGCCAGGGCCCCTGTACGACGATCACCGACAGCACCAAGGATCTGAAAACCAACACTCGCGGCCTGTTTGAAACGGATGAGGTCGGCCGCACCAGCATCCCCGGCATCTTCGCCAGCGGCGACGCCGTCAAGGGCGCACGTACGGTAGTCGAGGCCGTGGCATACAGCAAGACCGTGGCCGAGGCCATGCACGAGTACATGCAGACCCTGCCCCCGGACCTGCCCGACGAGTACGCCAATGTACCTGTCGCGGAGTATGACGAGGGAAACTAACATAAAAAGGCTCCCCCCATGGGGGGAGGGCTTTATCGCATTCGCGCAAACTCCCTTGCATGCTTCACAAACTCCTTCGCCGCGGGGGACAGCGCCCCACGCGACAAACACGCTAATCCAATGCTGCGCTTGGCGGCAGGTTCCAGCTGCAAAACCTGGCAGCCCGCGCTGGCGGCACCCTCTTTAAACATCAGCTCGGGCATCAGGGCCAAGCCCTGCCCGCAGGCCACCATGGCAATCATGCTCTGGTCGTCCACGATATAGCATCGGCTCGACACGTGCAGATCGTTCTTTTTGAAATAACTCTGGATGTCGGCGTCCACGTCGGACTGCTGGCTGACAAAAGGCTGGCCGCGCAGTTCCTCGGCCCGCACCACGCCGGGACGGCGAGGCTTGTAGTCCGGCGGCGCAATGCAGATCAGGCGGTCATCGTACAGCGGCTCAAAATCCAGGTCATGGGCGCTGGAATTGGAGAGAAATCCCAGTTCCACCGCGCCGGTTTTCAGCCAGCCGATAATATCATCGTAGGATCCCTGGTAAATTTGCACGTCGATGCCCGGGAACTCAGCCCGGAAGCCCGGCACGATTTTGGGCAGCCAGGTTACGCAGGCCGAGTTGAACACCCCCAGCCGCAGCGCACCCTTGTGCATACCGTTGATCTGGGCAATGGACTGCTCCAGCGACTCGCTGCTGGCCAGCATTTGCTGGATGGCGGGCATCAGTTTTTCGGCGGCGGCGGTCAGGGTGACGCCGCTTTTGGTGCGGGTAAACAGCGGAAAGCCGCACTCGGCCTCCACGCCGGACACCGCGTGGCTGACGGCGGAAGGGGTGATGTGCATACGCTCCGCCGCGGCGGCAAAGGTGCCCAGCTGGGCGACAATGCTTAACAGCTGGCAGTCTGTCAGAGTCATGGTCTGCATCTCCTATGGTGAATAAAATTCATGTGATGTATGAAAAAGTTGAGCTTTACTTCATGCCTATAATGTACTATCATAAAGTCAGAAAGTCAATGCCTGCATCGCACAATGCAGGTTGAAAATGACTCCTCTCCCTCCAACCTCACCCCACCGGCCCGCACACCGGTGGGGCTTTTTTTATTTTGCGGATTGTGGTATGATACTAATAAAGCCTTCCCCCAAGGGGGAAGGTGCCCCGAAGGGGCGGATGAGGGAGGCCTTCCCGCGGCAAACCGTGAATGGGTGGCTGCGGCAGACCGGCCCCTCATCAGGCCGTTTCACGGCCAGCTTCCCCCTAAGGGGGAAGCCTTTAACGTAAAGGTGGAAAATCACATGGCAAAATCACGTGGGGTGCGGGGCGCGGCGGGTTTCTGCGCGGTGGCATCCTTGGTATATCTTCTGGTGCGCAGCCTGCTGTATGCGCTGGTCAGCACCCTTATGGGGCTGGCGCACCCGGGGGCCAGTATGGCAAAACCCCTGGGCTTCAGCGAGGTCAGCCTGGCGCTGTTCCAGTTGATTATTGGGCTGGGGGCCATCGGTCTGACGCTGGTTTTTATGATGAAACTGACCCGTCTGCGGTCCGACGACCTGCGCCTTACGCTGCCCGCACCGTGGAGCCCAGGCTTCTGTCTGCCGGTGTTCCTTGGCGTGGCGAACCTCGCCAACCTGGCAGGGGCGCTCATCAACCACATCACCGGCAGCGAGACAACGGCCCAGATGCTGCCCAGCGGCGGGCCAGAACTGTTCATGTACTATCTGGCGCTCTGCGTCATGCCCGCTGTGGCCGAGGAACTACTGTTCCGCGGCGCGTTCCAAGGCTTGATGCGCCCTAGCGGCAGCGCGGCGGCCATCTTTGCCCCGGCACTTCTGTTTGGGCTGCTGCATCTGGATCTGGCGCAGGGGTTGACGGCTTTTGTCTGCGGCGTGTTCCTGGGCTGGCTGGCCGAGCGCTCGGGCAGCATTTTACCGGGGATGCTGCTGCATTTGGTGAACAACACACTGGCATTTTTGACGATGTATCTTCGGTATTATGCCCCGACGGAGGCATCCTTCGGCGTCGAGCTGTTCCTGCTGCTTTTCTTCCCGCTTTTCGGGCTGTGGATGATCTGGCACGCGCGAGGGCAGGGGTTCCGCTTTTCGGCGGGGCTGCGGCCCGGCGTGGATGTACTGGCGGTCTTTACCAGCCCGGCATACAGCGCAGTTGTGGTTTTCCTGGTGGTTTATGCGGTGATTTTTGTACATTGAGAGGAAACTATGTCTGATGAAGAACTGATGCAGACCGCGCTGGACGAGGCAAAAATTGCTGCGTCCCTCGGCGAAGTGCCGGTGGGGGCGGTCGTCGCCAAGGACGGCGAGATCATTGCCCGCGCCCACAACCTGAGGGAAAGCGGCAAAAACGCCACCTACCATGCCGAGCTTATGGCCATCGACGCAGCCTGCAAGGCACTGGGCGGCTGGCGGCTGTGGCAGTGTGAGCTGTTTGTGACGCTGGAACCCTGCCCGATGTGCAGCGGGGCCATCATAAACAGCCGCCTGAAGCGGGTCGTCTACGGTGCCCGCGACCCCAAGGCCGGTTGCTGCGGCGGCCTGACTGACCTGTTTGCCCTGCCCTTCAACCACCACCCGGTCATTGAATCGGGTTTGATGGAGGCAGAAGCGCAGGCCCTATTGCAGGAATTTTTTGTGATGCTGCGGGAAAAAAGGAAGAAAAAATAACCATGAACAAAAACGTACTCATCACCGGCGGCAGCCGGGGCATTGGCGCGGCTGCGGTGCTGGCGTTCGCCAAGGCCGGCTATAACGTCGCCTTTACCTACAACGCCCACCCCGACGCCGCCGACGCCGTGCACCGCCAGGCCGAAGCCCTCGCCCCCGGCGGGTGCTTCCTTGCCATCCGGGCCGACGCGGGCGACTCTGTTCAGGTGCAAGCCGCCGTGGAGCAGGCACAGCGGGAACTAGGCAGCCTGCAGGTGCTCGTCTGCAACGCGGGCATCGCACAGGTCAAACTTTTCACCGACACCACCGACGAGGATTGGCGGAGGATGATGGCCGTTGATCTGGACGGCGCGTTCTACGCTTGCCGTGCCGTGCTGCCCGGCATGATCCACCAGAAATATGGCCGCATCCTGCTGGTCAGCAGTATGTGGGGGCAGACCGGCGGCAGCTGTGAGGTGGCCTACAGCGCGGCCAAGGCGGGCCTCATCGGTCTGGGCAAGGCGCTGGCAAAAGAGGAAGGCCCCAGCGGCATCACGGTCAACGTCATTGCGCCGGGCGTCATTGATACGGATATGATGGCGTCCTTCACCGACGAGGATCGCGCCGCTTTGGCGGAGGAAACCCCGGTGGAGCGCCTTGGCACAGCGGACGAGATTGCACGCACGATGGTCTTTCTGGCCGATGAGGCCAGCGGCTACATCACCGGCCAGGTGCTGGGTGTCAACGGAGGGCTGGTGATTTAATGCGCGCCGAATACCGTGAGGGAGAGCACTTTTCACACCTTGATTTTACAGAGGAAACCTTTTACGACTGTGACTTCTCAGACTGCACTTTCATCGACTGCACCTTTGAAAACTGCAAGCTGGATCACAGTGTGCTGAGTGAATGCCAGTTCATCCGCTGTACGATCACAGGGTTGAAAACCACGATGTCCCGTGCAAAGTTTACGGACCTTCAAGGCTGCACCCTCAACAATATCGACTGGATGTCCCTGCAGGGGGACGGCTCGTTTGCCGACCCGATTGAAAAATTGCAGGGCTGCCGCCTGAAATACAACACCTTCACCGAGATGAACTTTACAAAATTCAACTTTGCGGGCAACGAGATCCAGCGCTCGATGTTCGCCAAGTGCAATCTCGTCAATGCAGATTTTGAAAAATGCGACCTGCTGGACACCGAATTTTATCAGTGCGATATGCGCAAAGCAAACTTCAAAGAGGCCGGCGGGTATAAAGTCGATATTTTCGGCTGCAAGCTGCAGGACGCAAAATTTTCACTGCCGGAGGCAGTGTCGCTGCTGGAAGATTTGAGGATCAAATTGCTATGAAGAATATACAGATTGAAAAGTTGTCCAATTCGTATACAATTCGCCGCCTGACGGACGCCGATGTGTCGATGCTGTACGCATGGATGCTGCGCAATGACCAGTACTTCAGATATTGCGGCGGCGGTACGCCTCGGTATTGACAAGGGAAACCCGCAGTCCAATCATTTCTGGCGCAAAAACGGCTTTACTGTGTTAAGAGAAGCAGCGCAGGAGCGCGGCATCGTCCTGCTTGCGGAACGGCGTCTGGCGTAAATGCCCCATGCCTGCCGCCCTCGCAGCGGAAACAGGATACTACACACCCCACCCCCTCTTTGCATACTATACCGCAAAGGGGGGCTTTTTATGGCTGTGTACCAGTACGGCATTGATGTGTCGCGCTACCAGGGCAATATCAACTGGGGCCGGGTGGCGGCGGCCAGCAAGCAGTTTGCCATGGTCCGCGTGGGGTCCAGCAACAGCGGCGGACTGTATGTGGACCCGTATTTCTTGCAGAATGTCAACGGGGCCAAGGCGGCGGGTCTGCGCGTGGGGGTCTATTACTATACCTACGCGCGCACACGGGCGGCTGTGGCCAATGAACTGACGACCTTCTTGAATGTCATGCAGGGGCTGCAGCTGGAATATCCGGTCTTTGTGGATGTCGAGGACGCCAGCCTGACCAGCCTGGGCCGTGCAACGCTGACCAGCCTTGTGCAGTACGCCATGGATATCCTCTACCAGCGCAAATGGTACGCGGGATGGTATAGCTACACGAACTACATCAATAGTTATCTGAACGCCGCTGCGCTGAGCCAATATCCGCTGTGGGTGGCGGATTACCGCTCGACCTTAGGCTACAACGGCAGCTACGCCATGTGGCAATATTCGGGCAGCGGCAGTGTGAACGGGATATCCGGCGCGTGCGACCTGAACCGCAGTTACAAGGACTTTTTACCCGAAATACAGGCCGGAGGCTACAATAATTATGGGGTCTCCGGCCCTTCTATGGAGACGGTGGCGGGCCAGCGGCTTGTGGTGTTCAATGCCCGGTGCGAGTATTTCTACACGGCCAATTTCAACGATGTAGTGGGCTATCTGCCGCTGGGCAGCTACTGCGTCGTCAAGCAGAGCACCCGGAAATATAATGGCTATGATTGGGTCATCTTCCGCTACCGCGGCAGCGAGTATTGGACCGCTGTCATCGGCGACCGCAACCGGGTCGAACCGTGTAATTGTGACTGTAATTCGTAAGCACAACTTGACAACAACAGTTTGTTGTATTACACTGGGTTTGCAGGGGCGGATGCCCGCATCTGCCCCCTACAACCTGCCCGCAGAGCGCAAGTCGATTTGACAAACACTTCCAAACTGTGGTTTAATAAAAATATATGTGCAAAAACTACCACTGTTTCAATATAAATCAGGGGGAACCGCCGCATGGCAAAAAAACAACAGGAATACGGCAATGACAGTATCCGCCAGCTGAAAGGCGCCGACCGTGTGCGCAAGCGCCCGGCGGTCATCTTCGGCTCCGACGGTGTCGAGGGCTGCGCCCATTCCATTTTTGAAATTATCTCCAACTCCATTGATGAAGCCCGCGACGGCCACGGCAACCGCATCAACGTCACGCTCTTTCCGGATCATGTCGTCGAGGTCGAGGACTTCGGCCGCGGCATCCCGGTGGACTACAACAAGGCCGAGGAACGCTGGAACTGGGACCTCGTTTTCTGTGAGCTGTACGCCGGCGGCAAATACGCCGAGGGCAGCGGTAACTATGATTTCAGCCTGGGTCTGAACGGCCTGGGCCTGTGTGCCACGCAGTACGCCAGCGAGTGGATGACGGCGGATGTCTACCGCGATGGCTTCCACTACCACCTCGATTTCAAAAAGGGTGAGAATGTGGGCGGCCTGCAGAAGGAGCCGTTCAAAGGCAAGCGCACCGGCTCGGTCATCCGCTGGAAGCCCGACACTGAGGTCTTTACCGATATCGCTGTCCCGGCGGAATCCTTCAAGGATATGCTGCGCCGCCAGGCCGTCGTCAACGACGGTGTGACGCTGGTGTTCACCGACAAGTCCGGCGCGGACGCCGAGAAGTTTGAGTATCTGTACGAGCACGGCATCACCGACTATGCCAACGAATTGGTAGGGGATAAGGCCTTGACGCCGGTATACTTCTGCAGCGGTGCTGCCACCGGCCGCGACCGCGCCGATCAGCCGGACTATCAGGTCAAGATGAACGTCGCGTTCGCATTCTCCAACACCGTGCAGTGTCTGGAATACTACCACAACTCCAGCTGGCTGGAGCACGGCGGCAGCCCCGACCGCGCTGTGCGCACGGCCTTCGTCAGCCAGATCAACGCCTGGCTGAAAAACAAGGGCCTGTATAAGAAAAACGAAAGTGCGATTACCTTCGCCGATGTGCAGGACTGCCTTGTGCTGGTGTCGTCCAGCTTCTCCACCCGCACGAGCTACGAGAACCAGACCAAGAAAGCCATCACAAACAAATTTGTGGCCCAGTCCATGACTGAGTTCCTCAAGCATCAGATCGAGGTCTACTTCATTGAGCATCCCGATGAGGCCGAGAAGGCCTGCAAGCAGGTGCTCATCAATAAGCAGAGCCGCGAGCACGCCGAGAAGGCGCGCATCACGATCAAAAAGACGATGACCCAGCAGATGGATCTCGCCAACCGCGTACAGAAGTTCGTCGACTGCCGCACCAAGGATGCCAGCCGCCGCGAGCTGTACATCGTGGAGGGCGATTCCGCTATGGGTGCGGTCAAGCAGAGCCGCGACTCGGAGTTCCAGGCCATCATGCCCATCCGCGGCAAGATCCTGAACTGCCTGAAAGCCGACTACGCCCGTATTTTCAAGTCGGAGATCATCACCGACCTGATCCGCGTCATGGGCTGCGGCGTTGAGCTGGGCGGCAGCCACAACAAAGACCTGGCCAGCTTCAACCTGGACAACCTGCGCTTTAATAAAGTCGTCATCTGTACCGATGCCGATGTCGACGGCTACCAGATCCGCACCCTAGTGCTGACGATGCTCTACCGCCTGACGCCGACCCTTATCAACAAGGGGTATGTCTACATCGCCGAGTCGCCGCTGTACGAGATCAACACGAAGAACAAGACCTACTTCGCCTACACCGAGCCGGAAAAGGCTGACATCCTGCGCCGCATCGAGGACGAAAAGTACACGATCCAGCGCTCGAAAGGTCTGGGCGAGAACGACCCCGAGATGATGTGGCTGACGACGATGAGCCCCGAGAGCCGCCGCCTTATCAAGGTATTGCCCACCGATGCCGAGCGCACCGCCGCGGTGTTTGATCTGCTGCTGGGTGACAACCTGCAGGGCCGTAAAGAGCATATCGCCGAGCACGGTTCGGAGTATTTGGACGATTTGGATGTAAGCTGATTGCCCACGATGTTACGCATGTAGGGGCGGGGTATGCCCCGCCCTCAGCCTTTCCGCAAACGCTCTGCTCCCGGCAGGGGCCGGACATATCCGGCCCCTGCCGGGCAGCTGTGAAATATAGGATTTTATCATATGGCAAGAAAAAAAGAAAAAAAGCTGACCCCGGCGCGCCCGCAGCTGGGCGATAACGTCGAGATTTTATCAGCGGGCGAGGTGCTGGAATCCGCCATCACCGACACGCTGGAAACCAACTATATGCCCTATGCGATGAGCGTTATCGTCTCCCGTGCGCTGCCGGAGATCGACGGCTTCAAGCCCGCCCACCGCAAGCTGCTCTACACGATGTACGAGATGGGCCTGCTGAAAGGCAACCGCACCAAGAGTGCCAACATCGTGGGCAGCACCATGCACCTGAACCCCCACGGCGACGCTGCGATTTACGATACGATGGTTCGCATGGGCCGCTCCAACGAGAGCCTGCTCGTACCGTTTGTCGACTCCAAGGGCAACTTCGGCAAGGCGTACAGCCGCGATATGGCCTACGCCGCCGCCCGTTACACCGAGGCCAAGCTCGAGCCGGTCTGCGACGAACTGTTCCGCGATATCGACAAGGATACCGTAGATTTTGTGCCCAACTACGACGGCACGACCACCGAACCGACGCTGCTGCCCGTCACATTCCCGACGATTCTCGCAAACAACACGCTGGGCATCGCCGTCGGTATGGCGTCCAATATCTGCTCCTTCAATCTGGAAGAACTCTGCAACGCGACGATCGCGCTGATGAAGGACCCCCAGGCCGATTTGCGGGAAATCATCCCCGCGCCGGATTTCGTCGGCGGCGGCACGATTCTCTACGATGCCGTCGAGATGCAGAACGTGCTGGAAAACGGACGCGGCAGTGTCCGCGTCCGCGCCAAGTGGAGCTACGATAAAGAGAACAACTGCATCGACGTCACCCAGATCCCGCCTACGACGACCGTTGAGGCCATCATGGACAAGATCACCGAGCTGGTCAAGCTAGGCAAAATCCGCGAAATCAGCGATATGCGCGACGAGACTGACCTGAACGGTCTGAAACTGACCATCGACCTCAAGCGCGGCCAGGATCCCGACAAGCTGATGACCCGCCTGTATAAGGCCACACCCTTGGAGGACAGCTTTGCCTGCAACTTCAATGTCCTGATTGCGGGCCAGCCCAAGGTGCTGGGGGTGCGCAGCATTCTGAATGAGTGGATCGCTTTCCGCGCCGAGTGCGTGCGCCGCCGCACCTACTACGATTTGCAGGGCAAGCAGAAGCGCCTGCATCTGCTCAAAGGCTTGAAAGCTATCCTGCTGGATATCGATAAAGCAATTGAAATTGTGCGCAATACCGCAGAGGAAACCGAGGTCGTACCCAACTTGATGATTGGCTTCGGCATCGACGAGGTGCAGGCCGAGTACGTGGCCGAAATCAAGCTGCGCCACTTGAACCGCGAGTATATTTTGAAGCGCACCGAGGAAATTGAGGAACTGGAAAACGCCATTGCCGACCTCGAGGATATCCTCAAACGTCCGGCACGCATCAACAAAATTATCATGAAAGAGCTGGCCGACGTCGCCAAGAAGTACGGTAAGCCCCGCCGCTGCGAAATTATGTACGAAGTCCCCGCCGCCGAGAGCGAGGAGCCGGAGCAGCAGATCCCTGATTACCCGGTGCATCTGTTCTTCACGCGGGACGGTTACTTCAAGAAAATCACGCCGCAGAGCCTGCGCATGAGCGGTGAACAGAAGCTGAAAGACGGCGACGAGGTCCTGTTCACCTGCGAGAGCACGAACAGCGTGGAACTGTTGTTCTTCACGAACCATCGTCAGGTTTACAAGTCCCACGCCTATGACTTCGGCGACAGCAAGGCGAGCGTTTTGGGCGATTACGTGGCCTCGGCCCTCGGCATGGAGGAGGGCGAAGTGCCGCTGTATATGGTGGTCACGCCCGACTACAAAGGCTGGATGCTCTTCTTCTACGACAACGGCAAGTGCGCCAAAGTGCCGCTTTCCAGCTATGAGACGAAGCAGAACCGCCGCAAGCTGCTGAAAGCGTACAGCGACAAGGCCGTGCTGGCTTTTATGCGCTATCTGCCCGAGGAAACCGAGCTGGCTATCTTCACCAGCAACAACCGCCTGCTGCTGGTGGGCAGTGCGCTGATTCCCGAGAAGGCGACCCGCGACACCGCCGGTGTCAATGTGGTGGCGCTCAAGAAAAACGCGAAGATTTCCCGCGTGACGCTGGCCGAGGGCCTGGAACTGAACGACGCCCCGCGCTACCGCGTGCGGACCCTGCCTGCCGCCGGTGCCATTTTGAAAGCCGACGACAAAGCCGAGCAGCTGACACTGTAAGCGCGAAAGGCTTTCCCCCCAAGAGGGGAAAAAAGCGAGATTTTTTAGTTTCCTGTGAAATTTCCAAAATTGCTTGACATTGTGATTGCTTTGTGCTAAAATATTTCAGCAATCGTTCAGATGGCTGCTCCGTCCGCACAGGATGGCGGGCGCTGGTGGCCGCAATTCGGAGATTGTGATGAGCACATATATTGAGTATGGCTCCTTTTATCATGATCGAGAAAGAGGTGAAATAACCATGAAGCAGGGCATCCATCCGAACTATGTGGACTGCACCATCACTTGTGCCTGCGGCAACGTGATTCACACCCGTGACACTAAGCCGGAGATCCACGTCGAAGTTTGCAGCAAGTGCCATCCCTTCTACACCGGCAAGCAGAAGCTGGTCGATACCGGTGGCCGCGTCGAGCGTTTCAAGCGCCGCTTCGCCAAGTCTGGCAAGTAATTCCGTTTTTTGTACCCCGGATGGTTTTTCATCCGGGGTATTTTTTGCTATACAGCGAGGTTTCCTATGGCTGATTACAAGACCATCCGCGGCACATCCACCTTTGAATATGAGGAAAAACGCAGCCGTTTTATCGCAACCGCAGCCTTTGCCGACACCGAGGAAAAGGCCCTGGCCGTGCTGAACGCCGTGCGTGCCGCCAACCGCACCGCAAGGCACAACGTTTACGCCTATGTGCTGCAAAACGGTCGCACGCGGTATTCCGACGATGGCGAACCAGCCAAGACCGCCGGTACGCCGGTGCTGGAAACCATCGGCCATGCGGGTGTGGCGGACGTTATTGTTGTGGTAACGCGGTATTTCGGCGGCATCCTGCTGGGAACCGGCGGATTGGTGCGGGCCTACACCGCCGCCGCGTCGGGGACTTTGCAGAATGCCGAGCTTGTCAGTATGCGGCTGGTGGTGGACTGCCGTCTGCGCGTGCCCTACGCCCAGTTTGAGCAGGCCCAGCGCATCATAGCGGCGGCAGAAACACGGCTGGACGAGCCGATTTTTGACGATGCCGTGACACTCTGCTGGCGTATGCCCGCAGGGCAGGAGGGTACACTCGTCACAGCCCTGACCGAGCTGACCCGCGGCGGCGCAGAGGTGGAGATCTCCGAGGCACAGTACGCGGCGTTTTGAATTGCGGCGCCCCCAGCGGGGTGAAGGTGCCCCGCCCGACGTCCCGCCCCCGCAACCGTGAAAAAACTTCAAAAAAATTTCCACAAAAAAAAGAGTGTTTCCCGCAGTTTTGTCGTATTTATAAATAGAAGTTGTAAAAAAGGGGGACATACCATGACGATCCGCGAAGAGACCGAAGCCATCGAGCGCCAGACCTTGAGCCGTTATGCAACGTTGAGCGAAAACAGCCTGGGCCGCCGCACGCCGTTGGAGGATGACCCCATCCGCCCCTGTTTCCAGCGCGACCGGGACCGCATTCTGCACTGCAAGGCGTTCCGCCGCCTAAAGCAAAAGACCCAGGTCTTTCTCTCGCCGGAGGGCGACCACTACCGCACCCGCCTGACCCACACGCTGGAAGTTTCCCAGATCGCCCGCACGATTTCCCGCGCTCTGCGCCTGAACGAGGATTTGACCGAGGCCATCGCCCTGGGCCATGACCTGGGGCACACGCCCTTCGGCCACGCGGGGGAGCGGGCACTGAACCGGCTGTGCCCGGGCGGCTTTACCCACTACCGCCAAAGCCTGCGGGTGGTGGATTACTTAGAGCGCGACGGCCAGGGCCTGAACCTGACCTGGGAGGTGCGCAATGGCATCGTGACCCACACGTCGGGTGCGTGGGCCCGCACACCGGAGGGCTGTGTTGTGCGCCGCGCCGACCACATTGCATTTTTGAACCACGACATCGAGGACGCCATCACCGCCGGTGTGTTGGACGCCCGCCAGCTGCCGCCCGAAGCTACCGCCGTGCTGGGCGCGACGAAATCCCAGCGCATCACGACGATGATAACCGATCTGATCGCCCACAGCGGGGAAGGGCAGATCAATTTTTCGCCCGAGGTCGAGGCCGCCTACGCGATTTTGAAGGACTTCATGTACTCGACGGTCTACGTTGACAAGGAGGCCAAGCGCGAGGAAAAAAAGGTGGACAAGCTCATCAGCGAGCTGTACACCCGCCTGAGCGACGAACCGGCCCTGATGCCAAATTTTTATATGCAGATCGCCTACAACGAGGGCGTTGACCGCGCCGTGACCGACTACATCAGCGGCATGAGCGATGAGTTTGCCACCCGCCTGTTTGAGGAACTGTTCGTGCCGCAGAAATGGCACGTTTTGTAACCGCTGCGCCGTAGGGGCCGGGTATGCCCGGCCCTGCACAAATTGGCAGACGCAGCATTGCGGGAAAACCGCGGGCCGGGTATGCCCGGCCCCTACAATCTGACAGGGAGGTGCAGTCAACCCATGATCCCCCAGGAATACATACAGGAAGTCGTGCGGCGCAATGATATTGAAGAGATCATCGGCCAGTATGTGCAGTTGCGCCGCCGCGGGCGCACCGCCACCGGACTGTGCCCCTTCCATAACGAAAAAACGCCGTCCTTCGTCGTTTACCCCGATACCCAGAGCTTTTACTGCTTCGGCTGCGGCGCAGCGGGCGACGTCATCAGCTTTGTGCGCAAGTACAATAACCTCGGCTATGTCGAGGCCGTCAAACAGCTGGCCTCCCGCGCCGGAATGCCCCTGCCCGAGGAGGACGACCGCGAATCCCGCGCCCGCCAGCGTCTGCTGGAAATCAACCGCTGCGCCGCGCGGTATTTCTACGAGAACCTCAACGCCAAAACGCCGGAGGCCGCCATGGCCCGCCGCTACTGGAAAGAGAAGCGCGGCCTGTCCGACGCGGCCATCCGCCGCTTCGGCCTGGGCTATGCGCCCGATGATTTCGTCGGCCTGCTGCACTATTTAAAGCACCTTGGCTTCTCGGAAAGCGAACTCGAAACTTCCGGCCTTGTCAAGCGCAGCGCCAAGGGCAATCTCTACGATATCTTCCGCCACCGCGTCATGGTACCCATCATCGATGTGCGCGGGGCTATCATCGCCTTTGGCGGCCGCGTGCTGGATGATTCTAAGCCCAAGTACATCAACAGCCCGGAGACGATGGTTTACCACAAATCCCGCACGCTGTTTGCGCTGAACGTCGCAAAAAAATCCAAGTCCAAGCGCTACATCCTCTGCGAAGGCTATATGGACGTTATCTCAATGCACGAGGCCGGGTTCGACACGGCGGTCTGTGCCTGCGGAACGGCCCTGACAGCCGAGCAGGCCAAGCTGCTGAGCGAATACGCCGACGAGGTCGTATTGAGTTACGACTCCGACGAGGCGGGCCAGAAAGCCACCGAGCGCAGCCTGGGCATCATGGCCAATACGCCGATGAAAGTCAGCGTGTTAAGCTACCAGGGCGCGAAGGACCCCGACGAGTTCATCAAAAAATATGGCCGTGAGCGGTTTGAAATGCTCTTGAACGGCACGGCCAATCCCACCGAGTTCCAGCTGAAAAAGGCAAAATCCAAGTACGACCTGCGCAGCGACGATGGGCGGTTGAGCTACATCCGCGAGGCTATCGACATCCTGACCGAACGCGGCGTCAGCCCCACGGCACGGGATGTCTACGCCGGGCGGCTGGCCGACGAGACCGGCGTCTCCAAACAGGCCATCGTATCCCAGATGCAGGGCGCGGTGCGCACCGCCGAGCGCCGCAATTACCGCAAGGAACAGCGCGATTTATCCAAAGAGGGCATTGCCGCTGATATCCGTGTGCCCTACACCAGCGGCGGCGAGTCTGCCCTGGGCGCGGCCAGTGCGGCCCGGCAGCTGGCCGCGGCCCTGCTGCAAAAGCCGGAGGAAGTGCCCTACGTGCGCAGCCGCCTGGATATGGAGATGGTGCTTGACCCTGAAATGAAAACGGTGCTGAACGCCATCTTCCGCTGTGTGGACGAGCAGCTGCCGCTGAACCTGACGACCTTGCAGCAGATGCTGGACGACAAAGCCTTCGGGCAGATTGCCCTGGCTCAGGCGCAGAACCACGGTACGCCCCTGCAAAGACAGGATATTGATATGTACCTGGACCGTATGCAGACCGCCAAGCCCGCCAGCGAAAAGGTCAAGGAGATGGACGCTGACCAGTTCGCAAACTTCTTTGCCGATATCGGCAAGCGCAAGGGTGCCCACCAGCCGACGCCCGATGAATAACGCCATCCCACATCGTTGTTGAACAATATAAAACCAAAAGGAGAACCTACTTATGGCAGAAAAGAAAGACCCCATCCGCAATCTGATCGACAGCGGCCGCCGTGCAGGCAAGCTGACCAGCACCGAAATCAGCGACGCTATGGAAGAAGCCGGCAACGTCCTGGAAGTCGAAGCGATGGAAAAGCTCTATGAGGAGCTGGAAAGCAACGGCATTGAGGTCATCGACGACACCCCCGTCGAGGTGGACGACACCGTTGCCGCCCCGGATGACGGCGCCGACGATTACGAGGACGGCCTGACCGCCGACGGCATCACCATCGACGACCCCGTCAAAGTTTACTTAAAGGAGATCGGCCGCGTGCCGCTGCTGACCCCCGAGGAAGAAACCGAGCTGGCGCTGAAGATTCAGGCCGGCGGCCCCGAGGGCGAGAAGGCCAAGCAGCGTTTGAGCGAGGCCAACCTGCGTCTGGTCGTTTCCATCGCCAAGCGCTATGTCGGCCGCGGCATGCAGTTCCTGGATCTCATCCAGGAGGGCAACCTGGGTCTGATCAAGGCTGTGGAAAAGTTCGACCACACCAAGGGCTTCAAGTTCTCTACCTATGCAACGTGGTGGATCCGCCAGGCCATCACCCGTGCCATCGCTGACCAGGCCCGCACCATCCGCATCCCGGTCCACATGGTCGAAACTATCAACAAGGTCAAGAAGGTGTCCAGCCAGCTGCTGCACGAGTGCGGCCATGACCCCAGCGCCGAGGAAATTGCCGAGCGCCTGGATATGCCGGTCGATAAGGTCCGCGAGATCATGCGCGTAGCTCAGGAGCCGGTCAGCCTGGAAACCCCCATCGGCGAGGAGGAGGACAGCCACCTGGGCGACTTCATCCCCGACGACGACGCCCCGGTCCCCGCCGAGGCCGCCAGCCAGACCCTGCTGAAAGAGCAGTTGGCCGATGTGCTCAAGACCCTGACCCCGCGTGAGGAAAAGGTCCTGCGCCTGCGCTTTGGCCTGGAGGATGGCCGCCCCCGCACGTTGGAAGAGGTCGGCAAGGAGTTCAACGTCACCCGTGAGCGTATCCGCCAGATCGAGGCCAAGGCCCTGCGCAAGCTGCGCCACCCCAGCCGCAGCAAAAAACTGCGTGACTTCCTGGATTAAGCCCCAAATTGCGGTATTTTGGCCTGAATGTGGTCATTCATACATCAAAAACGACGTTTCATCCGAAAAGGGTGGCAAACCCCACCCTGATGATGTAGAATCATGACAGAAAGTTCTTCAAGGAAAGGCTGCAGGCAGCACCCCCAACAAGGCGCTGCCCGCTGAAAATCAAGGAGGAAAATAGTATGATTTGTGTACATTGCGGACGCGATATCCCCAACGGAACGAAGTTCTGCCCCTTCTGCGGCCAGCCGGTCGCCGCTGACCAGCCCGCCGGTCAGCCTGCGTTCAACATCCAGCCCGGCGCAAGCGTGCAGCCGCCGCAGCAGCCCCCGGTCATGGGCGCACAGCAGCCCATGGGCGGCCAGCCCGCAGCGGCCACCGCAACGGTGACGCCCAAAGCACCCGTTGACCCCAAGAAGCTGGCTGTGCCGGTCGCTGTGGCGGCTGTCGTGGTTGTGGGCGGTGTGCTGATTGCCACCCATAAGCCCACCGTCAACCTGAACAAGTACATCACCCTGTCTGCCGAGGGCTACAATTCCATCGGCACGCTGGATGTCGAGTTCGACACCGACAAGCTGGAAAAGGACTACGGAAAAAAGATTGCCAAGAACTTCCAGAAGGCGATGAAGAACCACGAGGAGGACACCTACGGTCTCAGCAACCTGGCCGGTTCCCTGTATGAGGGCAACGAGACGAGCCTGTTTGTGACCTACTGCGCCGACGGCAGCGCCGACAAGACCCGTAACCTGAGCAACGGCGATGTTGTCACCTACACTTGGGACGGTGTCAACGAGCAGACCAAGAAGGAAGCCGAGGAAATGTTCGGCGTCAAGATCAAGTGCAGCGACGTGACCTACAAGGTCTCCGGCTTGACTGCTGTAAATACCTTTGATGCTTTCGACGGCGTAGAGGTCGAGTTCAACGGCATCTCCCCGGACGGCAGCGCCACGGTCAACACCCTGCCCACCGCCGAGGCCGCCAAGGGCTTGTACTACACGCTGGACGAGGAGTATAACCTCGCCAACGGCGACACCGTCACCGTGACGGTACACAGCAACCGCGATGATTTCAGCGACTGCATCGAGAAGTACGGCGCTATCCCCGCCGCCACTGAAAAGACCTACACGGTGGAAGGACTGAACGAGTATGTCACCGATTCTGACGGTCTGACGGATTCCGTGCTGGTGAGCCTGCAGAACCAGGCCCAGGATGTGCTGAATGCACATATCGCAAAGAACTGGGACTCCGAGACGGAAACCTTCAACGGTATGAACTACCTGGGCTACTACATCCTGACCCCGAAGAGCAAGGACAACTACTGGGCAGAGAATGATATCATCATCCTCGCCTATCAGGTCAATGTACACGATTATTACCGCAAGGACAACGGCGAAACCTACGATGCGGATAACCCGTATTACTGGTATATCGCTTTCAACAACGTCAGCAAGGATGCCGACGGCAACATCGCCGGTGGCTTGGATGACTACGACACGCCTTCCAACAGAATCAACATTGATAGCGGTATCTCCAGCGGCTGGAGCAACCAGACCTGGTATTATTACGGCTATAAGACGCTGGACGACCTGTACAGCGTCGCTGTTACCCAGAATGTTGAGGACTACAACCATCAGGACAATGTCGGCTGATAACGGCCTGACACCAATCTGAAACCAACAGCCCCGCCTGCCCGGCGGGGCTGTTTTGCTGCCATGGGGTTGCATTTTGTGCTTGTATGTGATACACTTGCTCACGTGCAAAAAAACTATAATGCGGAGGGAAATAGGAAAAATCATGAAAGAAAAAAACAGAAGCAGCTTCTCCGGTAAACTCGGCTTTGTGCTGTCGGCGGCCGGGGCATCGGTGGGGCTGGGCAATATCTGGCGGTTCCCGTACCTGGCGGCTAAATACGGCGGCGGTATTTTCCTGCTGATTTATATTGTGCTGGCGCTCACCTTCGGCTACACGATGATTATGGCTGAGACCGCCCTGGGCCGCATGACCCACAAAAGCCCGGTCAGCGCCTACGGCAGCTTTGCCAAGCCGGGCAAGAAAAACGGCTTTCTCGGCTTTGGCGGCTGGATCAACGCCATTATCCCGGTCCTGATCGTGCCGTACTACTCGGTCATCGGCGGCTGGGTCATCAAGTATCTGTTTGAGTATCTGCGCGGCAACGCCCAGGGCCTTGCACAGGATGACTATTTCAGCGCCTTCATTGCGGACGGAGCCTCGGCGGAGATTTGCTTTCTGCTGTTTGCGCTCTTCACGCTGGGCATCATCTTTGCAGGCGTACGCAACGGCGTCGAGCGCGTCTCCAGGATCATGATGCCGGTGCTGGTGGTGCTGTCGGTTATTATCGCGGTCTACTCGATCACGAGGCCCGGCGCGCTGGCGGGCGTGGCCTACTTCCTGGTGCCCAACCCGGACAACTTCTCCTGGATGACCGTGGTCACGGCCATGGGCCAGATGTTCTACTCGCTGTCCATCGCCATGGGCATTTTGGTCACGTTCGGTTCTTACATGAAAAAGGACGTCTCGATCGAGGAATCCACCGAACACGTCGAGATTTTTGACACGATCATCGCCATCATGGCGGGCCTTATGATCATCCCGGCGGTGTTTGCTTTCTCCGGCGGCGACCCGGGCACCTTACAGGCAGGCCCGGCGTTAATGTTCATTACCATCCCCAAGGTGTTTGCCAGCATGGGGCTGGGCACGGTCGTCGGCGTGCTGTTCTTCCTGCTCGTACTGTTCGCGGCGGTCACAAGCTCGATTGCTCTGACCGAGAGCGCTGTCTCGACCTTTGAAGATGAGCTGGGCTGGGGCCGCAAAAAATCCACGGTGCTTGTCGGCGCCATCATGGTGGCGCTGGGTACGCTGTCCAGCCTGGGCTATGGCCCACTGGCGGGCGTGACCATCATCGGAATGCAGTTCCTTGACTTCTTCGACTTCCTGACCAACTCGGTCATGATGCCGATTGCGGCCATTGCTACCTGCCTGCTTGTCTCTCGCGTCATTGGCGTGGAGAAAATCGAGCAGGAGGTCGAGCTGGACGGCCAGCCCTTCCGCCGCAAGAGGATTTTTGCCTTCATGATCCGCTGGCTCTGCCCAATTTTTGCCGCCATCATCCTGGCCAGCTCGGTAGCCAACGCGTTTGGAATCATTAAGATGTGACAACAAAAAAGCCTTCCCCCACAGGGGAAGGCTTTTCTTGTTGTAGGAGTCGGCGTCCTCGGCGCCCCGGGAACGTTTCCGCAGCCGCTTACTTTTTTGCCGGGCTGTACCGCAAAACTTTCTCCGAGAAATTTTTGCTGAAAAACTGCACGAACGGTCCCAGCCCAAACGCACAGATCAGTGTGCCCAGACCAATTAGACCGCCCGACACAAATGTGATGACCGCGCACAGCGCGTCGGTGAAAACACGGCAGCCAAAGTAGGGGACAGGGAGGCGGTCAGCCATCATCAGCGAGAGCGCGTCATAGGGCGCAACGCCTAAATCGGCCGTCTGGTACAGCGAACACCCAAACGCCACCACCAGCACACCCACGGCCACCCAGACCAGCTGTACAGGGAGTGTGTCCGCCGTGCCAAACACCCGGACAAGCGCGTCGTTCGTGAACGTCACAATAAACCCGATGCAAAAGCTGTTGATGATGGTGCCCAGCCCGATGTACCGCCGCCCCCAAATCAGCTGCGGTATAAACAGGAACAGGTTCATGAGCACATTCTCGATGCTGAACGGCAGGCCGACTAACTCTGCCAGCCGCAGGTTCAGTGCACTGATGGAGTCGTTCCCCAGGTGCGAAAACTTGAATACCGCAATGCCGATGCCGATAATGACCACGCCTGCAATCATGCCCAGGATGCGGCGCAGGCTGATTCTCTGGCCGAGAATATTCATATGCAAAACTTCCTTTTCTGTATCGTCCGACTTGAAGCCTCCCCTCAAGGGGAGCCTTATGGAGTTATTTATAATAACTATCCCGTAAAATGCACCCCTTTGTCAAGGGTAAACCTGTTTAAAATATCACACCTAACCTTGTGAAAACTGCCGAAACGAGCAGGTATAACCGCTGCGCCGGATTTGTCAAGTGCGGGGAAACGGTGCAAAATCAGCAAATTGCTGAAATTTTGTTACACTGGCCCGGGCGTTCGACACAAAGAAAAAACTTCATAAAAAAGCCGAAAAAACCTTGACAGCAAGCCTTTTACCCTGTATACTAATACAGTATCACAAAAATGGAATAGAGCGCCCTAAAGGGGTTTTGCGAAATCTGCAAAATCGAAAAGTTTGTGAAAAACGACGAATATGCCGCATTTTCACAGTATGCTTTCGGGTCGCTTTCGCCAACTTTGTCAATCTATGGAATAGGAGTGGTCGCGTTTTATGGTAAAGGTCAAGCCCGTACAAAACGGCAGAACGACCCGCATGAGCTTTTCCCGCATCAACGAAGTGATTGGTATGCCCAATCTGATCGAGATCCAGAAAAACTCTTACAACTGGTTCCTGGAGGAAGGCCTGCACGAGGTTTTCCACGACATTGCCGCGATCGAGGACTACACCGGCAACCTGGTGCTGGAGTTCGTTGATTATCGGCTGGACAAGAACCCCAAATATTCTATTAAAGAATGTAAAGAGCGGGATGCCACGTATGCGGCACCCCTGTACGTCACTGCCCGTCTGTTCAACAAGCAGACCGGTGAGGTGAAGGAGCAGGAGATCTTCATGGGCGACTTCCCGCTCATGACCGATGCCGGCACCTTTATTTCCAACGGTGCAGAGCGTGCGATCGTCTCTCAGCTGGTCCGTTCTCCCGGTGTTTTCTATGGCTCCAGCAAGGACCGTACCGGCAAGGACCTGTTTACCGCCACCATGAACCCCAACCGCGGCGCATGGCTGGAATATGAGACGGATTCCTCCGATGTGTACTATGTCCGCATCGATAAGAACCGCAAGCTGCCGGTCACCACGCTGCTGCGTGCCCTGGGCCTGTCCACCGACGAGCAGATCAAGCAGTTCTTCGGCGACTCTGAGCCGAAGATCAACGCCTCTCTCGAGAAGGACATCACCCACAACACCGAGGAAGGCCTGCTGGAGGTTTACCGCAAGCTGCGCCCCGGTGAGCCCCCGACGGTCGAGAACTCCCGCGCCCATCTGAACAACCTGTTCTTCGACCCGCGCCGCTACGACCTGGCTCGTTTCGGCCGCTACAAGATGAACAACAAGCTCAGCCTGACCCGCCGCATTGCCGGCTACAAGGCTGCTGAGGATATCATCGCCCCCCTGACCGGCGAGTTGCTGGCCGCCAAGGGCGAGAAGATCAACATGGCCAAGGCTGAGGAAATCGACAACGCCGGTGTCACCCGCGTTGTCATCCTGGTCGAGAAGAAGGGCGAGGAGCCGCGTCCGTTCATCGTCATTTCCAACGGCTGCGTCAACGCCCAGAATTTCTTCAGCTTTGACGTTGAGGCCGAGGCCGGTGTCAACGAGCGTGCCAACTTCGCCGAGATCCGCAAGATCCTCGACACCACCTCCGACGTGGAGGAGCAGAAGGAGCTGCTGCGCCAGAACCACGATGTTCTGATCAGCCGCACCGTCACCGTCGATGACATCTTCGCTTCCGTCAACTACCTGCTGGGTCTGGATCACGGCATCGGCACCACCGATGAGATCGACCACCTGGGCAACCGCCGCGTCCGCAGCGTCGGTGAGCTGCTGCAGAACCAGTTCCGCATCGGCTTCTCCCGCATGGAGCGTGTCATCCGCGAGCGCATGACCCTGCAGAACCAGGAGAACGGCGAAATCACCCCGCAAAGCCTGGTCAACATCCGCCCGGTCGTCGCCGCCATCAAGGAGTTCATCGGTTCCAGCCCGCTGTCCCAGTTTATGGACCAGAACAACCCCCTGGCCGAGCTGACCCACAAGCGTCGTCTGTCCGCTCTGGGCCCCGGCGGTCTGTCCCGTGACCGCGCAGGCTTCGAGGTCCGCGACGTTCATTACACCCACTATGGCCGTCTGTGCCCCATCGAGACGCCTGAAGGCCCGAACATCGGTCTGATTTCCTACCTGGCTACCTACGCCAAGATCAACAAGTACGGCTTTGTCGAGGCCCCCTACCGCAAGGTGGACAAGGCTACCGGCACCGTCACCGATGAAGTTATCTATATGACCGCCGACGAGGAGGACGAGTACATCGTCGCCCAGGCCAACGAGCCGCTGGACGAGAACAACCACTTCGTCCGTACCCGCGTTTCTGGCCGTCACCGCAACGATATCCAGGAGTTCGACGCTTCTCAGGTCGATTTCATGGACGTTTCTCCCCGTATGATGGTTTCCGTCGCTACGGCCTGCATTCCGTTCCTGGAGAATGATGACTGTAACCGTGCTCTGATGGGCTCCAACATGCAGCGCCAGGCTGTGCCTCTGATGGTCACCCAGCAGCCGCTGGTCGCCACCGGCATGGAGTACAAGGCTGCCACTGACTCCGGTGTCTGCGTCCTGGCCGCCCGCGACGGCACGGTTGAGTATGTGGATGCTGAAAAGGTCGTTGTCCGCTGCGCAGACGGCTCTGCCGATACCTACGAACTCATCAAGTTCATGCGCTCCAACCAGGGCAACTGCAACAACCAGCGCCCCATCGTCAACGTGGGCGAGACCGTCAAGGCCGGCGACGTGCTGGCGGACGGCCCCGCGACCCGCAACGGCGAGATCAGTCTGGGCAAGAACGCCTTGGTCGGCTTCATGACCTGGGAGGGCTACAACTACGAGGACGCCGTTCTGCTGAACGAGAAGCTCGTCCGCGAGGATGTTTATACCTCCATCCATATCGAAGAGTACGAGACCGAGGCCCGCGATACCAAGCTCGGACCTGAGGAAATCACCCGCGATATCCCGAACGTCGGCGACGACGCTCTGAAAGATCTGGACGACCGCGGCATCATCCGCATCGGTGCTGAGGTCAAGACCGGCGACATCCTCGTCGGCAAGGTCACCCCGAAGGGCGAGACCGAGCTGACCGCCGAGGAGCGCCTGCTGCGCGCCATCTTCGGCGAGAAGGCCCGCGAAGTCCGTGACACCTCCCTGCGCGTGCCCCACGGCGCCTACGGCATCGTTGTTGACGTCAAGGTCTTTACCCCCGAGAACAGCGACGAGCTGCAGCCCGGCGTGCGTATGTGCGTGCGCTGCTACATCGCCCAGAAGCGTAAGATCAGTGTCGGCGATAAGATGGCCGGCCGTCACGGCAACAAGGGCGTTGTTTCCCGCATCCTGCCGCAGGAGGATATGCCCTTCCTGCCCGATGGCACCCCGTTGGACATCGTGCTGAACCCCCTGGGCGTTCCTTCCCGTATGAACATCGGTCAGGTGCTGGAAGTCAACCTGGGCTATGTCGCCAAGGCGCTGGGCTGGAAGGTCCAGACCCCCGTTTTCGACGGCGCACACGAGTCCGACCTGCGTGACTGCTTCGCCGAGGCCCGCGATAAGTGGCATGGCGAGAACGCCCCCGAGTACCCGACCCACCTCGACCGCTTGATGGGTGAGAAGGGCCACGTCATCGACTTCTCCAAGATCGATCTGACCGACGACGGCAAGACCACCGTTTACGACGGCCGTACCGGCGAGCAGTTCCCCAACAAGGTCACGGTAGGCTATATGTACTACCTCAAGCTGCATCACCTGGTTGACGATAAGATTCACGCACGTTCCACCGGCCCCTACTCCATGGTCACCCAGCAGCCTCTGGGCGGCAAGGCACAGTTCGGCGGCCAGCGCTTCGGCGAGATGGAAGTCTGGGCGCTGGAAGCCTACGGCGCCGCTTACACCCTGCAGGAGATCCTGACCATCAAGTCCGACGATGTCGTGGGCCGTGTCAAGACCTACGAGGCCATCGTCAAGGGCGAGCCGATCCCGCGCCCCGGTATCCCCGAGAGCTTCCGCGTTATGCTCAAAGAGCTGCAGAGCCTGGGCTTGGATATCGTTGTGCAGGATAAGGAAGGCAACGCCGTCGATATGCGTCAAGAGTTTGACGATGATGACAGCAGCTTTGAGAACAATGACTACGACCTGGGCGACAACGTCATGGTCGAAAGTGAGCTGCAGGACGATTACAGCGTCAAGGATGCCGACGAAGGCTTTGACGATGATCTGGACGAGGATGCAGGCCCCACGGCTGACGACCTCGCTGCGATCGAGTCTGATTCCTTCGACGACTGATTGAGAGTGTATCGTGTGTCATATTGAATTTGAGAGGGTTCGCTGAATGGAAAATAAAGAATTCGATTCTATTAAGATCGGCCTTGCCTCCCCGGACCAGATCCGTGCCTGGAGCTACGGCGAGGTCACCAAGCCCGAAACCATCAACTACCGCACCCTGAAGCCGGAGCGCGACGGCCTGTACTGCGAGCGCATTTTTGGACCTACCAAGGACTGGGAGTGCCACTGCGGCAAGTACAAGCGCATCCGTTACAAGGGCAAGATCTGCGACAAGTGCGGCGTTGAAGTCACCCGCGCCAAGGTCCGTCGTGAGCGCATGGGCCACATTGAGCTGGCTGCACCGGTTTCCCACATCTGGTACTTCAAGGGCATTCCCAGCCGCATCGGCCTGATGCTGGACATCAGCCCCCGCCAGCTGGACAAGGTGCTGTATTTCGCCAACTACATTGTCACCGACCCCGGTTTCACGCCGCTGGAGAAAAAGCAGCTGCTGACCGAGCGCGAGTACAAGGAAATGCGCGAAAAGTACGAGGATACGTTTGAAGCCGGCATGGGTGCTGAAGCCATCCAGAAGCTGTTGGCTGAGATCGACCTCGACAAACTGAGCAAAGAACTGCGCGAAGAGTTGGAGCATGCCAACGGCCAGAAGCGCGTCCGTCTGCTGAAGCGTTTGGAGTGCGTTGAGAGCTTCCTCGAGAGCAACCAGCGCCCCGAGTGGATGATCATGACGGTCATCCCGGTCATCCCGCCGGATCTGCGCCCCCTGCTGCAGCTGGACGGCGGCCGTTTTGCGACCTCCGACCTGAACGATCTGTACCGCCGCGTCATCAACCGCAACAACCGCTTGAAGCGCCTGCTGGAACTCGGTGCGCCTGACATCATTGTCCGCAACGAGAAGCGTATGCTGCAGGAGGCTGTGGACGCCCTGATCGACAACGGCCGCCGCGGCCGCCCGGTCACCGGTGCCAACAACCGTGCTCTGAAGTCCCTGTCCGATATGCTGAAAGGCAAGCAGGGCCGCTTCCGCCAGAACCTGCTGGGCAAGCGTGTTGACTACTCTGGCCGTTCCGTTATCGTCGTCGG
>ENA-ORCP01000105-ORCP01000105.1-human-gut-metagenome-genome-assembly--contig:-NODE-105-length-64417-cov-22.270329_pt1:0-62500 | contig 64417 bp, 72 predicted proteins | sample MGYA00242990_ERZ507991 | MGnify/ENA primary metagenome ERZ507991 (study PRJEB26167, sample SAMN06115496) | human gut metagenome | host: Homo sapiens | place: China:Henan | collected 2015-05-07... | reverse complement strand
AAGTTTTTCAAACTATTTTTTCGTGATGCTGTGTGACAGCTTCATGATAATATCATATTTGCTTTTCTCTGTCAACAGCCTTTTGGTTTCCTTCGGCTGTCTCAAGATTCAGCGTAATAAATTATAGCAATTACACTGCCTGCTGTCAAGAAAATTTTCAAAGTCATTTCAAAAGAGACTTGTTTCTCTGTCTATCCAGCTTTCCTGTCTGGCGCTTTTGATTTCATCGCCTTCTTCCTCCCATCCCATAAGGAAGGGAGACTCCCGGTGATGACGGCCCATATTTTCCAGTACCTCCACTCTCTTTCCATTGGCATAGCAGTAGCGGCAGAAATGGCCGCAGCTGCTGTAGGCGCCTATGTCATGGCCCAGAAGGCAGCTGCAGCCCCGGCGGGCATGCATATTTTCATAGGATGGGATCCTGATAGGAAGTCCAATGGCTGCCTCCACCTTTTCCTTTGTCAGGCAGCCTGTGGTATCTACGCCCAGGGACGCAAAGGCCGGATTTTCCAGGCAGGATACCAGTTTCATGCCATGCTTTTCCCCAATTTCCACAAATTTTTCCACCAGGTAAAGCTGGTCTTCATGGCTCACTCTTAGGGCCGCAGGGAAATTCCTCATGGTTTTGCCGTAAAGGTCAATGAAGCTGAAAATGCAGGTATGAGTATATCCCTCCAGTGCCTCTGCCAGGGCGGAGAAGGCGCGGACATGGAAATTTCTGTCGTATTTCCCCAAGAGGAGCACCGGATCATAGCGCCAGCACACATGGGAAGGGCCCAGGCAGCGGGAAAGGGAGCGGAAGGCTTGAACCACTTCTCTTTTGTCCGGCACATGGGGCTCTATGTCCTTCCCGTAGGGCGTGATGGTTACATGCCAGAGCTGGCGGAAGGAAGCAAGGGCCTCCATATGCGGCAGAAGAGGAAGCGGATTCTTCGTGCAGAAGCACAGGAGATCCACCACCTCCGGATCCAGCACGTAGCGGGTAACCCGGGCATGGTTGAAGGGATTCCGCACCATGACGAAGCCTTCTTTCAGACGGTTTAAAAACCAGGGGCCGTAAAAGGCGGGGATATCAGTCCGCTGCCCCGTATTGATAATCATGGTCTATTCCTTTTCTTCATTTTCCCGACAGATGGCCTCTGCTTCTTTCAGCCACTTCTCCCGAAGGGAGGAGGGAGAAAGCACCTTGACCCGCTTTCCCTGACTCAGGAGCCACATGAGGATGCCGTCGCCGCGGATGGTGTCGGTGATGAGGAAGCTGCCATCCCTCTGGGCCTTTGCCTTGGCCGTAGGAAGCCGGTCCAGCACTGCCTCCACGCTGGGGCCTCGATAAATGAAACGGACATGTTCCGGCCTGCCGCCATACATATACTGGATGCTGTTTTTGAAAGCCCCTTCCCGGAAGCGGCGTCCGTAATTGACGGCAAAGGTTTCTCCCGTATCCTTGAGACGGCTCATGCGGTCCAGCCGGTACACCCTCGTTTCCGCGCCGGTAAGTTTTTCTTCTCCCTTCGGAATTCCCATCATATAGAAATAGTATTCTGAGAAAAGAACCCCTTCGGGACAGACTTCGTGGGGCTTTGCTTCCTTTTCCCCCTGCCGACGGTAATTGAAGGACAGCACATGGTGGTCCTTCACCGCCCCTGCCACAATCCACAGGTCCGATACGTCAGGCTCTTCGTGAGCCGGGTCCAGATAATCAAAAAGCTCGCTCCGTATGTATCGTTCCACTTCCCTTTTGTCTGTGCCCAGCACGGCAGACTGCAGCAGACGGCGCAGCAGGGATTCCAGCTCCTTTTTGTGGAAGGCCCGGCTGGCAAGGAGAATTTTCCCGATGGCATAAAGTTCATTGGGCCGAATCATTTCATCCTCCAGCTCCCGTATGCGGTACACCTTTTGGGCCCGATCGTAATAAAGTTCCCGGTGCATGCCGTCCCGCTCTTCCCTTTCCGCCAGATATTTTCTGATTTCCGCCAGATACCGGCTGGCGGTTCTCAGGTTGACGCCAAAGGTTTCCACCATCTCCTGCCTGCTCACCACGCCGCCCCGACTCAATCTATCCCAAAGGAAAAGAACCCTTTCTGTCTTCTTGTCATCCCTGTCTGTTTCTTTTTCAGCCATAACCGTTCTCCGCCTTTCTTAGAGAGAAAACCGATTTCTTATAACACCTGTATCAAATAATTATAGCAGATTTAGAAGTTTTTCAACAGACTGCATCATGGAAATCCATGCATAATAAAAAGCTGCAGCATCACAGTGTGATTCTGCAGCTTTTCACCTTCCTCTTATCGGAAGGAAAGCACTTCCTTCAGCGGTTTTCTTTCATTGGCCGCCGGAATGACGGCGGGATGGCCTACGGCGATGATGGCAGACACATCGTATTCCTCCGGAAGGGAAAGGATATCCTTGATTTTTCCTTCATCGTAGCGGCCCATAATCAAAGTGCCCAGCTCCAGCGCATTGGCTGCCAGGCAGAAATGGGCGGCTGCCACGCCGGCATCAAAGGACTGCCAGTGGGTGCCCTTGGATGTGGAAGGGCTGCCGTCAGGCTCATAGCCCGAAAGCCCCTTGATGGCGCAAAGCACCATCAGCGCCGGTGCGGCATGGATATTTTCCGTGTTCCATGGGAATTTCTTCGTACACTCATCGGCAATCTTATCTTTCAGCTCCTTTTCCAGCACCGCCACGTACCGGATGGGCTGGGTGTTTTCCCAGCAGGAAGCCATCTGCGCTATTTCCACCACATTTTCGATTTCCTGCGCCGAAATGGGTTCGTCTGTATACTCCCTGATGCTTCTCCTTGAAATGAGACATTGAATGGCGTCCATTTTTTCCTCCTGTCACTGCCCCTGTATAACAGAAATAACAGAAATAATAATCTACCTCTGCTTATTTTATCATAAAAGGGACAGACCTTCATGGGTCAGGTAAAGGAGAAATGTGATCCGAAAGCAAACGAAAGGGGCCTCTCCGGATAGGAGGACCCTTTGTATGATAATGTATGATAATTAAACGAAATCAGCCCTTCAGATGGGAAAGAATGGCTTCGGTCATGCCTTCGCCGTCCACCTTTTTCATGCCTTCCCGGTAAATATCTCCGGTGCGGTATCCGTCCTCCAATGTCTCATTCACCGCTTTTTCGATGGCCTCTGCCGCCTCATCTTCATTGAAGGAGTAGCGGAGCATCATGGCGGCGGAGAGGATGGTGGCAATGGGGTTGGCAATGCCCTTTCCTGCAATGTCCGGAGCGGAGCCGTGGATGGGTTCGTAAAGGCTTGTTTCCTTTCCGATGGAAGCGGAGGGCAGCATGCCGATGGAGCCGGAGAGGACGGCGGCTTCGTCGGAGAGGATATCGCCGAACATGTTGCTTGTTACCACCACGTCGAAGAAGGAGGGGTGGATGGCAAACTGCTGGGCGCAGTTGTCCACATACATGTGGTCCAGTTTCACGTCCGGATATTCTTCGTCGTGGATGCGGATGGCTGTCCGCCGCCACAGGCGGGAGGAAGCGAGCACGTTGGACTTGTCCACGCTTGTCACATGGCCGCGGCGTTTCTTTGCCGCCTCCATGGCAAAGCGGGTAATTCTTTCCACTTCGGGGACGGAGTAGCTTTCCACATCCCAAGCCCGTTCCACGCCGCCATCAATTTCCGATTCGCAGCGCTTTCCGAAATAAATACCGCCTACCAGTTCGCGGACGATCATAATATCCGTGCCTCTGGCGATTTCCGGCTTCAGCGGGGAGTATTCAATCATGGAGTCCTGGATTTTCACGGGGCGCAGGTTCACGTAGAGGCCCAAAGATTTCCGAAGACCCAGGATGGCCTTTTCTGGACGGAGGGACGGTTCCAGATGGTCCCACTGGTCGCCGCCTACGGCGCCGAAGAGGATGCCGTCCCCCTTCCGGCAGGCCTCCACCGTTTCCTCCGGCAGGGGCACGCCGTATTTATCATAGGCCGTGCCGCCGGCGTCCTTCCATTCATAGGTGAAATCCAGATGATAGATGTCATCAATTTTCTTTAAAATTTCGACGGCCCCGTCGGTCACTTCCCTGCCGATGCCATCGCCCGGAATGACTACGATATGCTTTCCCATATTACCGATACTCCTTTACATAATTGATGAGCCCGCCGGCTTTGGCAATGTCCTGGATGAAACCGGGAAGCGGCGGTGCCTTGAAAACATCACCGGTGGTGAGATTCCGAATGGTGCCGGTGGAAAGGTCCACAGACAGCCGGTCACCTTTGTGGATTTTTTCCACATCACTTCCGATTTCCAGAAGCGGCAGTCCCACGTTGATGCCGTTCCTGTAAAAAATGCGGGCAAAGGAAGCGGCAATGATGACAGGCACGCCGGATGCTTTAATGGCCACCGGTGCATGTTCCCTAGAGGAGCCGCATCCGAAATTCTTTCCTCCTACCATAATGTCTCCGGGCTTCACTTCTTTGGCAAAGTTTTCGTCAATGTCTACCATGCAGTGGGAAGCCAGTTCCTTCGGGTCAAAGGTATTGAGATACCTGGCCGGAATGATGACATCCGTATCAATGTTATCGCCGTAGCGCCATACTTTTCCTTCTAAAACAGCCATTATTCAACCTCCCTGGGAGCGGCAATCCGTCCCATCACAGCACTGGCAGCCGCCACCTGCGGACCGGCCAGGTAAATTTCAGAATCCGTGGGGCCCATGCGGCCGATGAAATTGCGGTTGGTGGTGGAAACGCACCTTTCACCGCTGGCCAGGATACCCATGTACCCACCAAGGCAGGGGCCGCAGGTGGGCGTGGACACGGCGCATCCCGCATTGATAAAGGTATTGATGTAGCCTGCATGCATGGCGGAAAGGTAAATGGCGGGAGTGGCAGGAATGACGATGCAGCGCACCCGAGGATGGACCTTCCGTCCTTCAAAGATGCGGGCCGCAATGGCCAGATCCTCCAGCCTGCCGTTGGTGCAGGAGCCGATGACCACCTGGTCGATGGGGATATCGCCGAAAGTACCAACCACCTTCGTGTTTTCCGGAAGGTGGGGGAAAGAAACCACCGGTTTCATGGAAGAAAGGTCGATGTGCACTTCCCTCTCATAATGGGCGTCTTCATCGGCTTCCACCGCTTCCCAGGGTTTCGTGAACCGTCCTTCAATGTAGGTCTTCGTCTTTTCATCCACCGGGAAAATGCCGTTCTTCCCGCCTGCCTCAATGGCCATGTTGGCAATGGTGAAGCGGTCCGCCATGGACAGGGAAGAAATACCGGGGCCCGTAAATTCCAGGGATTTGTAGAGAGCACCGTCCACGCCGATCATGCCGATGAGAGTAAGGATGACGTCCTTTCCTGTAATGTCTTCGGGCTTCGTTCCCGTCAGGACCACCTTGATAGCGTCGGGCACTTTGAACCAGGCTTCGCCGGTGGCCATGGCCACGCCCAGGTCCGTGGAGCCTACACCGGTGGAAAATCCGCCTAAGGCGCCGTAGGTGCAGGTGTGGGAATCGGCGCCGATGGTGACCATACCGGGCCCCACCAGTCCCTTTTCCGGAAGAAGGGCATGTTCAATGCCCACCCGGCCCTGTTCAAAATAATGGACAATGCCGTTTTCCCTGGCAAAATCCCTCACGATTTTGGCAAGACCGGCGGATTTGATATCCTTGGCCGGCTGGAAATGGTCCGGCACCAGCACAATTTTCTCCCTGTCAAAAACAGGACGTCCTACTCTTTTGAATTCCGCAATGGACGGCGGCGCCGTAATATCATTGGCCATCACCAGATCCAGACTGCAGTAAATCAAATCTCCCGCTTTCACAGAATCAAGTCCTGCATGCTTTGCCAGGATTTTCTGTGTCATTGTCATACCCATACAAATACCTCCCATACTCCAAATAAAAAAATCTTCCGTCTCCAAGAGACGAAAGATTCGCGGTACCACTCTTATTCATGCCAAAGGCATGCACTCATGCTGATAACGGTCAGATTCCGGCGCCGCCTACCTGTTCAGCGGTGCAGCTCAGGGACGAGTTCAAAATCCGCTTCTGTCATTTTCCACCATCCAATGACTCTCTGCAAGCAAGTAGGGATTTTTAATACTTCCTGTCAACGCTTTTGTGAAGTTAGGAATACTCTACCACAACCATTTCATTTTTGCAAATAAAAATGAAAAAAATTTCAGCAGGGACAGGGGCTGTCATGGTCATGTTATATAATAAAGGAAGAATTGATTCCGTATTTTGAAAAAGGAGGTTCCCTATGAAAAAGTTTTTCTGCGTTCTCACATTGCTCCTTCTCCTGCTGGCAGGAAGCGCAGCGGAGGCGGCGGGCCCCATTAACCGGGACGGTTATTTCAAAAACATCCGCCTCGCCGGACGGGTGCGGGTGGTGGACTCCTTCCCTGACATCAAAGTACAGGTGGTGTCCTCCTTTCCGGACCTGAAGGTAAAGGCGGTGTCCTCCTTCCCCGATGACATCGGAGAATGGCAGTTTGTGGACTACGGCGAAGATTTCACGGTACAGTTCGTGGACAGCTTTCCGGACATCCGCATCGAATTCGTGGACTCCTTCCCCGGTGTCTGCTGAAAGGATGAAAAACATATTTCCACCGTCCCCTATCCGTGATATGATAGAAAAAGAAACAGCAGGCGCCCCATGGACAGGCGCCGGTAGGCAGGAAAGGAGTGGCTTCCTACGAAAAAAACATTATTTATTGTGTCTTCCAAACCGGACGCCGGCCTTTCCAATGAAATCCTTCATCTCATCAGGGAAGATGAAATGAAATCCCCTGGCCTGTCCTATGAAAACAACCTGCGCATTGTCACCATGAATGAAGACCAGTGGCGGCTCCACAAGGGCGCCATCATTCCCAAGTACCGCGTACTCTTCATCGGGCTGCCGGAGCAGGGAAGATGGCTGCCTGAAGACATGGCGGTGAAATTCACGAAGTACGGCATCACCTACGGCTGGACCGGCTGGCATGCCTTCCTTACGGTGGACGAACGGAAACTGAAGGACCATGACGTGTACAGCCGTTTCCTGAAGGAGCTGAAGGAACTCTGCAGCCTGGAGGATATCATCCAGAGTCCCAAGCGGCTGGACGCCCTGCAGCTCGTAGGCATGCTCTGCGTGGCCCTGCTGGTGCCCTTCGGCAGCGTGCTGGTAGGCGGAAAGCTCATCAAAGACTGGTACGCCAATGACAATCTCATGAAGAAGCAGCAGTATGTATACGGCATTTTCCACCTCTACCGGAACCATTTGAAGGAATTCATGGACCGGGAAGAGCCGGTATGAAATCAAAATCACGAAAGGATGCAGGAAATGAAAAGCTATGAATTTACGCCGGAGCGGGTATGTTCCAGAAAGATTACCTTTGACCTGGACGATGAGAAAAGAATCCATCATTTGAAATTCCAGGGCGGCTGCCCGGGGAACCTTGCCGCCATTGGAAGACTTTTGGAAGGAAGGAGCGCCAGGGAGGCAGCGGACATCCTCCGGGGCAACGAATGCGCCGGAAAGGGCACGTCCTGCGCCGACCAGCTCTCCAAAGCCCTGGAAAAAGCACTGGCCGAATAGGGAAAAATCCCCTCTTCCGGAATGACTTATGAATCATTCCGGAAGAGGGGATTTTTATTTCCATATCTCTATGCCTGGAAGGACTGATAAAATGACAGAATCAGTGCTTCCTCAAGGCCTCCATCTTTCTCCTTCTTCTCCTCACCCGGTTGATGTGCCGCTCAAACTGGCCGCTTCTGATAAATTCCGCCAGCACCAGCTGGTCAAACACCGGCACCGTGCAGGAATAAAAGCCCACCTTTTCCTCATAGCGTGGAAGGAGGGGCGCTGGAATCACAAGGTAGCCCACCCGGATGGAGGGAGCAATGGTTTTGGAAAAGCTGTTCATGTAAATCACCGGTCCCTCCGGCGAAAGGGAAAAGAGGGTGTCCTCCGGCTTGGAAAGCAGGGTGAATTCGGAATCAAAATCATCTTCAATGATAAATCCCTGCCTTTCGCGGGCCCAGCGGATGTACTCCGCCCGCTTGGAGGCGCTGGCGGTGATGCCGGAGGGATAGCTGTTGAAGGGAGTCACATGGAGTACGGAAGCATGGCTCTTCTCCAGCTCCCTGGTTTCAATGCCCTCCTTCCCCATGGTGAGAAACTCCAGAGGCACCTGCCAGGCCTCATAGACCTTCCGGATTTTCTCATAGGACGGATTCTCCAGGGCGTACATGCGGTTTCTTCCCAGTACCTGCACATTAAGGCCATAGAGATACTCCGCGCCGGAGCCGATGAGGATGGCCTCCGGTGAAACCTCCATGTGCCGGCTCCTGGCCAGGTAAGCCGCCAGGGCCTCCCGAAGGGCGAGGCAGCCTTTATTGGGCGACGGGTCCAGGATTTTTTCCCCTGAGGTGGAAAGCACATTCCTCATGGTTCTGGCAAAGGCTGAAAAGGGAAATAAATCCCGCTCCCCCGCCTCCCGCCTTTCCACGTCCACCCTTTCCGGAGTCTGGCGGAAAGGCACCTCCCTTTCCGCCACGGGATAGGAATCGCCTTCCTTGTAAATCACATAGTAGCCGCTCCGCTCCCTGGGCTCCACATACCCCTCCTCCGTCAAAAGCTCATAAGCATGCTCCACCGTAATGACGCTGTACCCCGATTCATCGGCCAGCTGCCGTTTGGAAGGGAGTTTATCGCCTTCATGGTAAATACGGCGGGTAATCTTCTCCCGAAGGAGGGTATAAAGTTTCATGTAACCGGTCATGGATGGGCTCCTTTCTTATCTTGTAGTGGGCTAGTGGGCTGGTGGGCTAGTGAGCTGGTGAACTAGTGAGCTGGTGGGTTGGGGCTGGAAGAACAGTAAAATCACTTACCGCTAACTGCTTTCCGCCGACCCAGTCATTCTGCGCGCAGCGAAGAATCTCGGTCAACGCCCATAGTATCTCAGCGGCTTATAAATACCGTTCAGCGGAAAGCCGACAGTGGGCAGCCGACGGCGGCATGCTCCGCTTACCGCTTTCCGCCGACCCAGTCATTCTGAGCGGAGCGAAGAATCTCGGTCAACGCCGTAAGTATCTCAGCGGCCTATAAATACCGTTCAGCGGAAAGCCGACGGCTGACAGCCGACAGCGGCCCCTGCTGGTCATGCTTTTTTGAATAATTCTGGTGATTTTAATAAGCTCAGTTTCATATTATAATTCATACCATAACAAAGCGCAAAGGAGATTTTATGATGATTCATGAAACTGCAGCAGACTCTCTTCCGGTGATGCACAGCCGCCATAATACGCGGTGGCTTACCATGTGCGGCCTTTTCATGGCCATGAACGTGGCCCTCTCTTCCTTCGGCCTCCCGGTCCCCGGCGGCCATCTGTACCTGAACGATATCGTCATCGTCACGGCGGCCCTGGTTCTTGACCCGGCAGGGGCCTTCCTGGTAGGCGGCGTCGGCGCCTTTCTGGGGGATTTCTTCTTTTATCCTCTGCCCATGTTCGTATCCCTTGTGACCCACGGCCTCCAGGCCATGGCCATTTCCTATATTTCCCGCCACTGTTTCAAAAGCAGCCGTTTCTTTTCGGTGGCTGCTGCGGTACTTGTGGGCGCCATCATCATGGTGGTGGGCTATTCCCTGGGCCGGGCCTATGTGTACAGCACCCCTGCCTATGTCTGGATTAAGCTCCCCTTTGAAATCCTGCAGGCCCTTTTCGGCGTTATCTGCGGCCCCTTTCTGGTGTGGCGGCTCCATCTGGCTGAAAGGATTCAGAAGCTAATAGACGGGAAATATTGAAATCCAAAAAGGCTGTGAAGAAATAGTTGATATTCTTCACAGCCTTTTTTGTCGTGGGTTCAGAGGGGGGGCAGCGCCGCCCCATTGCGGCCTGCACCATGGATGAATGAGATTTCTCGACTCCTCCATACATACTTCATGAAACATTTTCATCATTTCGCCGCTGCCCTCCGCTCGAAATGACAGTGCGCTGCCTCACATCTGATAGATTTATAATGATTGCTGCACAGCTTTTTGATGCTTTACAGAATAGGAAACAGGATGCGGGCCAGATAAATGGTGCCGGTCATGGTAATGCAGGAAAGAAAGGTGCTCATCATGACCAGTTCCGTGGCAAAATCTTCGCAGTTGTGGAATTCCACGGCGTAGAGCACCGAATTCACCGCCGCCGGAACGGAAGCCATGATGAGGATGGTCTGGCACACCACCGGCGTGAAGGTGATGCCCATGAATTTCCAGACATAAATCAGAAGAAATGCCACCACCGGCGCCACCACCAGGCGGACGAAGCTGCCCAGCCAGGCGTCCATGTCGCCGAAGGAGATTTTGCTCCGGTGAATCTGCATACCCAGGGCAATCATGACGATGGCCACCAGGGCGGAAGCGCAGTTCTGGAAAATGGGCCAGAGGAAGGTGGATGTCATGTCAAAGCCGGAATACTTGATGGTAAAGACCGCCACCAGTGTATAGATGACGGGCATATGGAACACCACAGACAGGGCGTCCCGGGGCGTGAGCTTTCCTTTGCCCGCCTGGTAGAGCCCCAATGTGTTGAGGCACATGTTCATCTGCACCAGCATCATGGTGGCCGCCGCACTGGCCACAGCCAGATAGGGAGTCTTTCCATCCACCACATAGGGGGCATTGGAGAAGACAAGGGCAATCAGGGCGATGCCGATATTTCCATTATTGGAAAACATGGTACCGTTCTTAAAGGCTTCTGTCTTGGAAACAGAAAAGCCCCGGATTTTTCCTATCAGTGCCCCAATGAAGCCAAGGATAATCATGAGGGCAAAGGAGAGGAGAAACACGTGGAGCATGGACATATCGATTTTAGCCACATAAATGCTGTAGAAAATGAAGCAGGGCAGCACCACGTAAAAGGTGAGCTTAGTCAGGGATGCCACGTCCATGTGGTAGCGCCGGTCCATGAAGTAGCCGATGGCCACGAAAATGAGGAGGGGCAGGATATTGTCTGAAATAATCTGTAAAAATGCCATACTGCCTCCTTACATGCCTATGGGAAAAAGAATGCGGGAAAGATAAATGGCGCCGGTCACGGTGAGGGCGCCGGCCACCGTGTTAAAGAGCACCGAACCTGTCACGAAATCAGGATGATTCTTATACTCCACGCTGTAAATGATAAGAGCCATGGAGGACGGAATGGCGGCGTAAAGGAAAAATACCTGTTTTGCCACAGGACTCACAGGAAGGAAAGCGGAAAACAGAGCCATGATTCCCAGGGCAAGGAGTGGCGAAACAAGGAGCTTTAAAATGGCTGCTGCCGCCATGGCCCCATCGGGTTTCCGGAGATGGCTCCGGTGAAGTTCAAGACCTATGGTGACAGTGATGAGCACGATGAAGGCACCGTTGAAATGCTGCAGTACCGGCCACAGGAAGGTGTGTTCCAGCGGAATACCTGCCATGCGCACCAGTACCGCCAGAATGGCCGCATAGAGGGCCGGCATTTTCAAAAGATAGCGGAGGAAATCGGAAAAAGAGGCGCCGCCGCTTCGGATGAGAGCTGCTCCCAGCACATTCACCGCCATATTCATGACAATCATGAGCACCGCCATGGTGCCAAGGGCTTCCGCCACATAGGGATGACTGCTTCCTTCCGCAAAGGGCGGATGGGTGTAAATGAGCATCACCAGGGCCGCACCGATGTGTCCGGAATTGGAGAAGGAAGAAACCGCCCGGAAGGCGCCTTCTCTATTTCCCAGATGAAGGAGCTTCCCCGCTCCCGCAGACAGGAGATACTGCAGCACCAGAAGGAGTATGGCCGCCAGCGCCGCCATCAGCTCCCCGCTGCCGCCGCTGTACCGGTAGAGGCTGTAAAAGATAAAGCAGGGCAGCACCACCATCACCGTCAAGCGGCTGTAGGTGGAAATATCAATTTTAAATTTGCTGTCCAGAAACCATCCGGCCCCGATGAAAACAAAGAGAGGCAGGATGTCATTCCACAGAATGGATAAAAGTATCATCATGGGAGCGGCATTTCTCCTTTGAAAAAAATAAAAAGGCAAATCATTGTATTTTAGTATACAACGATTTGCCCTGAAGGAAAAGAAAATTCCCATTCCTTTACGGTTTGAACTTATATCCCACGCCCCAGATGGTAAGAATATGCTTCGGATTGGAGGGGTCCTCCTCCACCGCCTCCCGGAGACGGTTGATATGCACCGGTACGGTGGACGTATTTCCCAGGGAATCCATGCCCCAGATCCTGGTATAGAGGGACTCCCTGCTGTACACCACGTCTGCATGGACCATGAGGAATTCCAGCAGCTGGAATTCCTTGTTTGGCAGCACCTTTTCCTCCCCCTTTACGAAAATGCGGTGGGTATCAGGCTCCAGGGTAATGCCGCTGATGCTGATTTTCTTTTTGTCCCCACTCTTTCCTTTCAGCCTTTCATACTGGGCCAGCTGGGACTTCACCTTTGCCACCAGCACGCCGGGTGAGAAGGGCTTTTCGATGTAATCGTCGGCGCCAAAACCAAGGCCCCTGATTTTATCGATATCGCTTCTTCTGGCGGTAACCATCATGATGGGGATATCCACCTTGTCCCGAAGCTTCCTTACAATCTGGAAGCCGTCCATACCGGGCAGCATGATGTCCAAAAGGATCAGGTCATAATCACCGGTCAAGGCTTCTGTCAATCCGGCGGTGCCGTTTTCCTCCACCGTCACCTCATAGCCACCCACCTCCAGGTAATCCCTTTCAATGGATGCAATATCGTCATCATCTTCCACTATCAGTATGCGTTTTGCCATTTGTATCCTCCAATGGTAATGTAATATCCACCTTCAGGCCATGGGGAGCCTGATTGCTGAATGTAAGGGTGCCCTTCATGAGGTGTACCGCCCTTGCCACGATGGAAAGGCCAAGGCCGCTGCCCTTATCGGTCCGGCTTCTTGCCTTATCGGTACGGAAGAAGGCTTCCTGAAGCCGCCCCAGTGCCTCCTTCGGCACGCCGGGGCCGTCATCGGCAAGAGAAAGAAGAGCCTTCCCTTCCACTATGGACACACGGACGGTGATATGCACCCGGTCCTCTGTCTTATAGCGGATGCTGTTGGAAACCAGGTTCTCCACCACCCGTTCCAGAAGGAGAAGATTTCCTTCCACCTTCACCGGTTCCTTTGCTTCTATAGTGAAATCGGCGCCGTTCTTTCCCCAGTTCAGCCGATTTTCCTCCACGAACTGGTCCACCAGCCGGGAAAGATCCAGGGACTCCGTGGGCAGTGCCTTTTCACCGATATCCATTTTCGTCAGAAGCAGCAGCTGCTCCACCAGCCGCTCCAGCACATCCGCCTTCCTGCGGATAACCTGGAGATACCGCTCCTGCATGGCCGGCGTGGAAGCCACATGGTCCAGGAGCCCCTCCACATAGGCCTTGATGGACGTAAGGGGCGTCCGGATGTCATGGGAAATGGAAGCGATGAGCTCCTTCCTTCTTTCCTCATCCTGCTCCTTTTCCTCCAGCGACTGCTTCAGCCGCCAGGCCATCACATTGAATGTATCTATGGCAGGAGTAAACTCATCATTCCGATTGTATTCCAGATGCACCGAAAGATTTCCCTTTCGTACTTCCTCTGCACCCCGCTCCAGCTCCTTCAAAGGCATCAGGATGCGGCCGATAATAAAGCGGGACAGGAAATAGCTGGTGCCCAGGATGAATACAAAGAGGGAGACTAATATGAAACGAACCACGCCCCGCACCGCCTTTTCAATGGCGCCGTCATTCCGTGCCCGGGGATGGTGGGCCATGATATAAAGATGGTACGTCTCATTCCGGATGATTTCCTTTTCCACAAACCGGTAATAGGGCTCATCGGTGATGCTGTAAATATCGTTTCCATCCTTCCCATCCAGCCGCTCCTGCACCCCCGCTTCCCGGAGGCTCTTCACATCCTTCAGCCCATTCTTCTCATTGCCGTAGCTGTAAAGAGTTTTCCCGTCCTTCTCCACAGCCACATAGGTAGAGACGGGGTCCGTGATTTCCATGACCCAGGCATACCGGGAGAGAGGTTCATTGTGGCGAAGGCTGTGAAATACGGTGGTCCGGAGAATCTGGGTCATCACATTAAACTGGAATCCGCTCTCCGCTATCACATGGTTTCCACTGGCCGCATAGAGAAGAAGTCCCGCAAAGGCGGAAGCCAGCACAAAGAAGGTCATGAGAAAGGGAAGGATACACACCACGATATGGCTTAAAATCAAACTTTTGCGTATGGTCATAGTATCTCCTGGAATAGAAAAGGTTCATGGACACGCCCTTTGGGCGTGAGGGTGCAGAAGGTTCAGAAGGTTCAAAGGGTTCAAAGGGGAAGGTATCGCCTGGCGGCGATGAATTTTATAGTCAGCGTTACGTGCCTGCCTTCCCGCCGGACCCGTCATTCTGAGCCGCAGGCGAAGAATCTCGGTACATGGCCTGAGTGACTCTTCTCCGGATAAATACCAATCGGCGGGAAGGCATCCGCGGTAAGCGGACAGCGGACAGCCGTAAGCAGGAAGCCGTTTCACCAGCCCACCAGCCCACTAGCTCACTAGCTCACCAGCCCTATCATACAAATCACAGCGGAAACCTGCAACCTGTATTTTTTCCAGTTTATTTTTTATTTAATCTTACATACAGATTCATTTACATCGGTCCTGTAAAGTACATGGTGAAGACAATATTTCATTCCATGACTTTGGAGGAAAATGATGAAAACCATTCGCAGTCACCCTTATGTATCCCTTTTGATTTTTACGCTCATCCTGTACCTGGCAGGGAACCAGCTTCTGGCCGTCACGGACACGGCGGAGTCTAATTACGCATTAACCGCCAAGGAAATGGTCCTATCCGGCGACTGGATTTCTCCCCAGATTTACGGGCGCTACTGGTACGATAAGCCCATTTTCTATTACTGGGAGCTGGCCCTTTCCTTTGCCCTATTCGGCTTCAATGAAATGGCTGCCCGCCTGCCCGCTGCCATTCTGGGCTCCGCCTCCGTGCTCTTTACCTACTGGTTTGCCCGCCGCACCTACGGAGAAAAGACAGGCTGGCTTTCCGCCATCGTCCTTGCCACTTCCGTGGAATGCTGGATTCTTTCCAAAGCGGTGATTACGGACTCCACCCTTTTCCTTTTCATGAGCGCCGCCATTGCCTCCTTCTATCTGGGCTATTCGGAAAACAGGAAATACTATTTCCTGTGCTACCTGTTTGCCGCCCTGGCCACCCTCACCAAGGGCCCCATCGGTATCCTTCTGCCGGGCCTGGCCTGCCTGCTCTTCCTTCTTTACAAGAAGGACCTGAAGGAAATGACCCATGTGCATCTCTTTTCCGGCCTTGCCATCTTTACCGTTATTGCCGGCGCCTGGTACGGCACCATGTGCTATCTCCACGGAAATGATTTCCTCCTGAACTTCATCGGCGTGCACAATGTGCTCCGTGCCACGGTGTCCGAACATCCTTCCCACAACAAATGGTATTTCTACATCATCATTTATTTCGTAGGCTTTGCCCCCTGGAGCTTCTTCATCCCCTACTCCCTGTACCGCCGCTGGAAGGAAAAGAAACTGGACCTTCGGAGCGCCGATGATTCCACCCAGCTGCTTTTGATTTACGCCTTCGTAGTGTTCGGCTTCTTCCAGCTGGTGGCCACCAAGTATACCACCTACACCTTCCCTGCCCTCTTTTCTCTCTCCATCCTTACTGCCGTCCTTTACAAAAACCATGAATTCCGCATCCAGAAGGCTGCTCTTGCCTGCGGCGTAGTGTACACGGTGCTGGCCATTGCGGTGGCTCCTACCATCATGCTTTCCCATTCCGGCAAAGAAATAGGCGAAGCCCTGGCCCATCTTGACACCACCGGAAAGACCATCGCCTTCCTGGATGATTACCGCACCTCTGCCGTCTTCTACAGCGGAAAGACCATATACCGCGCCGAGCCGGGAGATAAGATTACTTCCATGGAGCCGGGCACCCTGTCCTGGAATGCAAAGAACGTAATGCCCTTCATTGCAGAGGAAAAGCTGGTCAACGATCCCGACGCCATCCTGATTACCAAGGATAACGACCGCTCCCCCTTCCTGGTCACCTATAACGAAGCAGAGGAAGCCGCCCGCATCAGCGTTCCCGGAGAATATACCCTATGGGTAAGGTGAAATTCCATTTCATGCATTTTGCTCATACATTGCCTCATAATCGGCAATTCGCTCATAAATAAATCCTTTACTTTTTCGAAAATCTGCGATATACTAGAAAAGTCAGATTTATGGCGGTGTAGCCAAGCGCTAAGGCGTGGGCCCTGCAAGGCCCTTATCCCCGTGTTCAACTCCGGGCACCGCCTCCAGCAATAGAAAAGCTCCTGGATTCCAGGAGCTTTTTTTGATGTGTGCAGGGCCTGTGGGGCCGCCAAAGGCGGCCCGGGTTCAAAGGGTTCGGCGCCCTTTGGGCGCAAAGGGTTCTTAAGATGGATGGGCCTGAGGCCCAAAGGTTCTAAGGTTTGACAGCCACTACGTGGCTGAGGGTTGTGGTGGCGCCGCCTTTCGGCAGCGGTGACTGCGAAGCAGTCACATAACGCGGAAAGCGGAAAGCCGACAGCGGACAGCTGTCCACTACCTCACTAGTCCACTAGTCCACCAGCTCACTATTTTACTCCTTCGGCACGGGGCCGTACTTGTTCTTTTTCTTTTCTCCCGGGAAGAAGGCAAGGAGCACCACGGCAATCATGAAGATCACTGCCACCACCCTGGTGGCCATGAGTTCGCTTCCCAGGAACTGCCCGCCCAGCTGGTTGATGGCAAAGAGGATGAGGAAGAAGGCCCAGTAGTAGAGATGGGAGAGTCCGATATCGGAGAGGCGGCGCATGGCCAGGCTGATGAGGGAGATGAAACAGAGGGTGCCCAGTACCAGGAATGTAAAGATGTAAAGGTTCAGGTCTCCTTCAAAGAGCTCCGGTTTCAGGCAGGTGAAGGAAAAAAGCGCTGCCGCCGGTATGCCGGCGCCCAGCATTTTGGGGATATAGGACTTGCGGCTCATGCGGCCTACGGGGTTGAAGTAGGTTTTGAAGATTTTATGGCCCACCCCTTTGGCTTCTTCCGCCGCCGCCTCTTCAATGGCTTCGTTGTCGGAAAGCACTTTAGCTTCCTCGCTGTCCATGAGGGCGATGGTGACCACCTTTTCTCCTTTGTCCGGCTTGGTCACGAAGATGGAGGTAACGGTGTCGGAGAAGATGGTCAAGCCCTGGGCGTCCTCTCCTTCCCCCTCGGATTCGGAAATCTTCTTGATGAAGTCCTGTCTTTTATTGGCAGGGAGTTCCATGTAAATGGCGGCGGTTTTCTTATTCCGTATGCACACGCCGATGATGGATACTTCCATACCGTAAAATGGGAATTTTTCCTGTCCTTCGGAGAGGGAGTAGAATTCGATATGTTTGTCTTCGTCCACCTTTTCCCTGGTGGCGGTGTATTCCTTGGAAAGGCTTCTAAGGCTGTCGCCCAGGCGGATTTTACCGGCTCTTCTGGGTTTCCTGTGCTTTCCGCCGCCGGCGGCTTTTCCTGCGTTTTCTGTAATATCGGGGATGTCAAAATCCATATTCATTGCTTTTCGCTCCTTTTCACGGGCCCTGCCCGTCAAACTGTCTTTTTTATTGTAACATGAGTGGCGGGGAGATGAAAGGCAGGTATCCTAGGGAAGCACTGATTGATTCGCAGAATCGAATTTCATAAGTATTTTTATCCAATGCTTCGTCATCAGTCTCCTTAAATAGCTCGCTATTCGCGTCGACTGATTCCTTGCATTGAATAAAAATACAAGAATGAAATCCGATAACGATTTAATCAGCGCTTCCCTGGCATAAAAAAAGAACCGATGAAATTCACCGGTTCTTTTCTTTCAGACAGGAAATCAGTCTACCAGGGCGATGATAACTTCAGGAGCATTATCGCCGAGACGGCCGTCCAGTTTCACAATGCGGGTATAGCCGCCGTTGCGGTCTGTGTATTTCTTTGCAATTTCGTCAAACAGTTTCTTTGTAACAGCCTTGTCCATGATGAAACCTTCAGCCTGGCGGCGGGCATGGAGATCGCCTCTCTTAGCGAGGGAGATCATCTTGTCAGCTACATGGCGGAGTTCCTTGGCCTTGGATTCAGTGGTCTTAATCTGGCCATGCTGGAAAAGGGCGGTTACGAGACTGCGCAGCAGGGCCTTGCGGGCACCGCTGACTCTTCTCAATCTACTACGTGCCATTTCTTTCCTCCTATAACTATATCAATCCTTGGAATCTTTGAGATGAAGTCCGTAATCCCGGAAGTTAGCCAGTTTTTCTTTGATTTCATCTACCGATTTTTTACCAAGGTTGCGTACACGGGTCAATTCATCTTCTGTTTTGTCTGTGAGTTCGCCGATGGTGTTGATTTCGGCTCTCTTCAGGCAGTTAAATGCGCGGACAGAAAGTTCCAGTTCGTCAATGGGGAGGGCGCGTACTGCGTCTTCGTTGGCTTTATCCTGGGCAGGAGCGGGACTTTCTTCTACTTCTTCCCCTTCTGTCGGTTCGCTGCCTGGCTGGCTGATACCGATTTTGCAGAAGTTTTCAAAGCAGCTGATGAGGATATTGGCAGCTGTTGCCACTGCGTCGTCCGCATTGACAGAGCCGTCGGTATCCAGTTCGAGGGTCAGCTTGTCGTAGTCCATTTCATTGCCTACGCGGGTATCGCTGACTTCGTAATTGCATTTAACAACAGGAGAATAAATGGAGTCGATGGGGATAACGCCGATTACGTCATCATCCCTTTTGTTCTTTGTAAAAGGTACATAGCCATGTCCACGGTTAATGGTCATTTCCATACCCAGGTGGGCATCGGAATCCAATGTGCAGATGGCCAGATCTTTGTTGAGAACATCTATTTCTGCCGGTAAAACCATGTCACCGGCATGGAAAATACCCTCTTTAGTGATATCGATCCGAACGCTGATGGGGAAGGTCGCTTCGTCGTGTGCGATGAAACGGATCTTCTTCAGGTTCAGGATTATATCTGTTACATCTTCTCTGACGCCGTTGATAGTTGAAAATTCATGAAGCACGCCGTCGATTTTGATAGACGTAATAGCCACACCGTCTAAAGATGAAAGCAACACGCGTCGTAAACTGTTTCCCAGGGTGATGCCATAGCCTCTTTCGAGTGGTTCGCATTCGAACTTGCCGTGACGTTTGTCATCGCTGAGTTCCACAGTCTTTATTGTGAAGCTAGTATTTTCGATCATCCGAAAGTCCTCCTTCTGCGCCTTGCGGCGCCAAAATGAAACAGAAAGGATATACCTTAATTATACTCTTCTGCGTTTCGGAGGACGGCAGCCGTTATGAGGAATCGGGGTGACGTCCTTAATGCTGCTGACTTCGATGCCTGCTGCCTGCAGTGCACGGATAGCTGCTTCACGGCCTGCGCCCGGTCCTTTGACGAATACGTCTGCGGAACGCATGCCCTGGTCAATAGCAACTTTAGCAGCCTGTTCTGCTGCCATCTGTGCTGCGAATGGTGTGCTCTTGCGGGAGCCTTTGAATCCGAGTCCGCCGGCGGATGCCCATGCAATGGTGTTGCCGTTGGAGTCAGTAATCGTTACAATCGTGTTGTTGAAAGTAGAACGAATATGAGCTGCACCGGATTCTACATGTTTTCTTTCTTTTCTTTTTGCCTTACTTTTTACCGTAGCCATTATATCCCTCCTTCAACATTACTTCTTGGTTGCAGTCTTCTTACCTGCAATGGTCTTCTTCGGACCTTTACGTGTACGGGCGTTGGTCTTTGTTCTCTGACCGCGTACCGGCAGGCCTTCACGATGACGTCTGCCTCTGTAGGAACCGATTTCTACCAGACGCTTAATGTTGAGGGATTCTTCTCTACGGAGATCACCTTCGACTTTGTAGTCAGCAAGAGCGTTGCGGATCTTTGCAACGTCATCTTCTGTCAGATCTCTCACTCGGATATCAGGATTGATTCCTGCTTTGCTTAAGATTTCTTTGGAAAGAGTGGGGCCAATTCCATAAATATAAGTTAAGCCGATCTCAACGCGCTTATCTCTTGGTAAGTCTACACCAGCTATACGTGCCATCTACTCTTTAACCTCCTTTTAATTAACCTTGTCTCTGCTTATGTTTCGGATTTTCACAAATGACCATTACACGGCCTTTGCGTTTGATGATCTTGCACTTGTCGCACATCTTTTTAACGGACGGTCTGACCTTCATCTTGGTTCCTCCTTACTTACTTGTAACGATAGGTAATCCTGCCGTGCTCTAAATCGTAGGGCGTCAATTCTACTGTTACCTTATCCCCGGGCAGTATACGGATGAAATTCATCCTCATTTTGCCGGAAATAGTAGCCAGCACAATATGGCCGCCGTTTTCCAGTTTGACACGGAACATGGCGTTTGGAAGTTTTTCTACTACTTTGCCTTCCACTTCAATAACGTCTGCCTTGCTCATGAGAGCCTCCTTTGGCTTACATATACTGTCCGCTGGTAACGATATCAGTCGCGCAGCGTCAGAATTTTAGGACCATCTTTTGTAATGGCAATGGTGTGTTCGACGTGGGCAGACGGTTTTCCGTCAGCTGTCACTACACCCCAGCCATCGCGAAGAGAAATGATATCAGCACTTCCCATGGTAATCATCGGTTCGATGCAGATAACCATGCCTTCTTCCAGACGCGGCCCATGACCTGGCGTTCCGTAATTCGGAATTTCCGGATCTTCGTGCATGTCTGTTCCGATACCATGGCCCACATATTCCCGAAGAACGCCGTAGCCGTATGGTTTCACATAGCTTTCCACGGCATGGCCGATGTCGCCTACGGTGTTGCCCACCACTGCCTGCTTGATGCCGGCAAAGAGTGCGCCTTCCGTAGCCTTAATCAGCTGCATATTCTTCTTGTTTGTATGGCCTACCGGAACGGTGATACAGGAGTCACCCATGTAACCATTTAATTCTACCACAAGATCGATAGAAATGATATCACCTTTTTTTAAAATTTTTCTTGCTGAAGGAATTCCGTGGACTACAGTGTCATTGACCGATGCGCAGATGGATCCGGGATAACCTTCGTATCCTTTTTCTGCAGGTGTGCCGCCCCGATCTCTGATAAATTTTTCAGCCAGGTGGTCAAGATCAAGAGTGCTCATGCCCGGCTTCACTGCTTTTTCCAGCATAGAGAGCGTTTCCGCAGTCAGACGGCTGGCTGCGGCAATCTTCTCTATTTCTTCCGGTGTATGGATGATAATCATTTAGAAGCCTTCTTTAAAGCATCCTGGATATCAGCATACACCTTGTCCATGGACTGGTCTCCGTCGATTTCATAGTACCGGCCGCTGACCTTGTAGTAGTCGATGAGCGGCTTGGTGGATGTTTCATACACATCCAGGCGCTGGGAGATGGTCTTTTCATTATCATCAGCCCGCTGGTACAGTTCACCGCCGCAGTTGTCGCAGATGCCTGCCTGCTTCGGGGGACGGAATTCTTTGTGGAAGGAAGCTCCACACTTTTTGCAAACCAGTCTTCCGCTTACTCTCTTGATGATGTCATCGCGGTTGGCTTTGATGCCGATGACAGCAGTAAGCTGGATTCCCAGTTCATGAAGGATGGCATCCAGGGCAGAGGCCTGGGCGGTGGTGCGGGGGAATCCGTCAAGGATCCATCCCTTTTTGCAGTCGTCCTGGGCCAGTCTTTCCTTTACGATGCCCACAGTTACACTATCCGGAACAAGGGCTCCCTTGTCCATATAGCTTTTAGCTTCCTTGCCGAGAGCAGTTCCCGATTTCACAGCGGCACGGAACATGTCGCCTGTTGCAATCTGGGGGATGCCGTAATCACGAATGAGCTTTTCTGCCTGGGTGCCTTTGCCGGCGCCGGGAGGTCCCATTAATAAGATATACATATCCTGCTCCTTATCTTACAAAAGCCTTATTTAATAAAGCCCTGATAGTTTCTTGTAACCATATAAGACTGTGCCTGTCTCATGGTGTCCAGTGCAACGCCGACGATAATGAGGAGGGAGGTACCACCGAAGTACACGCCCTGGATGCCGGTAATGTTTCCGATGAAGTTCGGAAGGATTGCAATGAATGCCAGGAAAACGGCGCCGGTCAGAGTGATTCTGGACAAAACCTTATCTACATACATCATGGTGGGCTGTCCCGGGCGGATGCCTGGAATGAAGCCGCCGTATTTCTTCATATTATCTGCCAGGTCCTTAATGTTCACGGAGATGGCGGTATAGAAATAGGTGAAGATAAAAATGAGGAAACCGTAGCAGATGGTGTTTGGCCAGGTGCCCCATCCGAAGAAGCTGCCCACAGCCTGTACCCAGCTCACATGGATGAACTGCGCCAGGGTAATGGGGAGCATGAGAATGGAGGAAGCAAAGATGATGGGGATAACGCCGGCCTGGTTTACCTTGAGAGGCAGGTAGGTGGAGTGACCGCCATACATTCTGCGTCCAATCACACGCTTTGCGTACTGGATAGGAATCCTTCTCTGTCCTTCGTTCACTTCGATAACCATGAGAATCATGGCCAGCGCAATGACCAGGAACAGGAGAAGCTGGAAGGGGGAAATGGTGCCGACCTTGAGGTAATCCACCACGGTAGAAATAGCCTGCGGGAAGCGGGCTACGATGCCGCAGAAGATGATAAGGGAAATACCGTTGCCGATACCATGTTCCGTAATCTTATCGCCGATCCACATGAGGAGGCAGGTGCCTGCGGTGAGGACAACGATAACAAAAAAGAAATACAGCCAGCTGTTATCAACAAGGGCATTGTTGATACGCAGGGCATAGGTCATGCCGAATGCCTGCACAGCTGCCAGGAAAATGGTGAAATATCTTGTGACTTTCTGGATTTTCTTGTATCCTTCGGCGCCGTCTTTTCTCCATTCTTCCAGGGTGGGGATGACAGCGGTCAGGAGCTGCATAATAATGGATGAGTTGATGTACGGGGTGATACTCATGGCAAATATGGAGAATTTGCTGAGTGCCCCGCCGGCGAAGAGGTCGAGGAAACCGAAAAGGTTGCCTGAAGTGAAGAGGCTCTCAATCACCGATGAATCAACCCCCGGCACGGGGATATGGACCCCGAGACGGAAGATGACAAACATCAGGAAAGTGAAAAGAATGCGATCTTTGAGTTCTTTATTTGCAAAAAAGTTTGCTAAAGTAGATCCCATATCAGATCACCTCTACTTTTCCACCTGCTGCTTCGATTTTCTGCTGAGCGGTCTTGGTGAATCCCTGTGCTCTTACGGTCAGAGCCTTGGACAGTTCACCGTTTCCCAGTACACGTACACCATCGAGAACGTTCTTCAGAATACCTGCTTCAACGAGGGCAGCGGGATCAACGACAGCGTTGGCATCGAAACGATTCAGCTGTTCCACATTGATTTCAGCATATTCCTTAGCTAATACATTTTTAAAACCGCGCTTTGGAAGACGACGGTACAGAGGCATCTGGCCGCCTTCAAATCCAGGACGGACACCGCCGCCGGTTCTGGCGTTCTGGCCTTTCGCACCGCGGGTAGCCTGTTTGCCCATGCCGCTTCCGAGGCCTCTGCCTACGCGACGGCGTACTCTTGTGGAGCCTTCAGCCGGTTTCAGTTCATGCAGTTTCATCAGTGCACCTCCTTCTTATTATTCTGCTTCTTTGCATTCAACCAGATGCTGGACATGATGAATCATACCTTTAATCTGGGGGGTAAGTTCTTTTTCTACAGAGGAATTGGTCTTATGAAGGCCAAGAGCCTTGATAGTAGCGATATGTTCCGGTCTGGAGCCAATCACGCTTTTCTTCAGTGTAATAATAACTTTCATGAGGGGCCCCCTTAGTTGTAAATTTCGTCCAGGCTCTTTCCGCGGAGTGCTGCAACAGTTTCTGCATTTTCAAGCTTGGAGAGACCGTCCATGGTAGCTCTAACCATGTTGATGGGGTTGGAGGAACCGAGGGACTTGGTCAGAATGTTACGGATGCCTGCCAGAGCCAGTACGGCACGAACCGGGCCGCCGGCTTTAATACCGGTACCTTCGGCAGCAGGTTTCATAATAACCTTGCCGGCGCCGTAGATGCCCAGCATAGGATGGGGAATGGTTCCGTTCTTCAGAGCCACGGTAATCATGTTTTTCTTAGCGTCTTCAACGCCTTTGCGGATAGCTTCAGGAACTTCGGCTGCCTTGCCCAGGCCTGCGCCTACCTTGCCTTTGCCATCACCGACTACTACGACTGCAGCAAAGGAAAAACGACGGCCGCCTTTTACGACTTTAGCAACGCGGTTGATGAAAACGACGTTTTCCTGTAAGTCGGATTCCTGTTTTTCAAATCTTGGCATGTGCTTTCTCCTTTACCTTAAAATTTCAAGCCGGCTTCGCGGGCACCTTCAGCCAGAGCCTGCACTCTGCCGTGATAGATATAGCCGCCGCGATCAAATACTACGGTTTCAATGCCCTTTTCCAGAGCTCTCTTGGCAACGAGGGCACCTACAGCCTTAGCAGCTTCTGCATTGCCGCCGTAGGGGAACTGTGCCTTGATTTCTTTATCTAAGGTATTAGCCGATACCAGGGTTACGCCAGCTTCATCATCAATGACCTGTGCGTAAATGTTAGCCAGGGATCTGAACACATTGAGACGCGGGCAGGCAGCAGTACCGGAGATTTTCTTACGAAGACGCAGATGACGGCGGATGACCGCATTTCTGCTTGCATTTTTACGCATATTTTTCTACCTCCTGTCTTACTTTGTTGCGCCGGTCTTACCAGCCTTACGGCGTACGTATTCACCGGAATAACGGATACCCTTGCCTTTGTAAGGTTCCGGTTCTCTCCAGGCGCGGATTTCAGCTGCTACCTGGCCAACCATTTCCTTATCAGCGCCGGATACCAGGATCACAACGGAAGACGGGGTTGTAATTGTAATGCCTTCCGGCGGAGTGATGATAACCGGATGGGAGAAACCGAGGGCCAGCTTCAGGTTCTTACCCTGCATCTGTGCATTGTAGCCAACGCCCTGGATTTCCAGTTTCTTTTCGAAGCCCTGTGTTACGCCAACAACCATGTTGTTGATCAGGGTACGGGTCAGTCCGTGCAGGGAACGGTTTTTGATTTCATCATTGGGACGGGAAACAAGGATTTCATTGTTTTCCATCTTAATGTCCATTTCTTCATTCAGTGTACGGGACAGTGTTCCTTTCGGGCCCTTAACTGTCACTGTATGGCCGTCAATCTTGACTTCCACACCAGCCGGGACCGCAATAGGTTTCTTGCCAATTCTTGACATTCTATACCTCCAACGGATTACCAGACAAACGCAAGAACTTCACCGCCAAGGCCTTCTCTGCGAGCTGCCTTGTCAGTCATGATGCCCTTGGATGTGGAAATAACTGCAATACCGAGACCGCCGAGAACCTTCGGCAGTTCTTCTTTGCCTGCATATACTCTCAGGCCCGGTTTGGAAATTCTCTTCAGACCTTTGATGACCTTTTCACGGTTAGCGCCGTATTTCAGGGAAACACGGAGAACCTGGTGGCCTTCCACTTCGATCTGTTCTACGTTTTTGATAAAGCCTTCATCTTTTAAAATCGCAAGCACAGCTGCCTTAATTTTAGAAGCAGGCATATCTACCTTATCATGATATGCATCGTTCGCATTACGAATACGGGTAAGCATATCCGCAATTGGATCGGTTGTTACCATTATTTAATCCTCCTCCCGAATTACCAGCTGGCTTTTCTAATACCCGGAATTTCGCCGTTGTAAGCCAGGTCACGGAACTGGTTACGGCAAATTCCGAATTTACGCATATAGCCGTGGGGACGGCCTGTCAGTTTGCAACGGTTATGCAGACGTGTGGGGGAAGCGTTGCGGGGCAGTTTGGAAAGGGCTTCCCAATCGCCTGCTTCCTTCAGAGCCTGACGTTTGGCTGCATATTTCTGAACGGCGAGTTCTCTCTTCTTCTCGCGTTCCAACATAGACTTCTTTGCCATATTGTCCTCCGATTATTTCTTGAACGGCATGCCGAACTGGCGCAGGAGCTCGCGGGCTTCTTCATCAGTCTTAGCCGTAGTTACAACAATGATATCCATACCACGGATTCTGTCGATCTTTTCATAATCAACTTCCGGGAAAATCAGCTGTTCCTTTACGCCGAATGCATAGTTTCCACGGCCGTCGAAGCTCTGGTCGCTGATACCACGGAAATCGCGGACGCGGGGAAGAGCGATGTTGATGAGACGATCGAGGAATTCGTACATTCTGTCACCACGAAGGGTAACTTTGCAGCCCAGGGGCATTCCTTCACGGATGTGCCATGCAGCCAGGGATTTATGAGCCTTGCAGATCATCGGCTGCTGGCCGGTAATAGCTGCAAGATCGGATGCTGCTGCATCAACTGCCTTAGAGTTTTCAGTAGCTTCGCCTACACCGATGTTGATGACAATCTTTTCCAGCTTCGGGATTTCCATGTCATTCTTGTAGCCGAACTTTTCGCGCATGCTGTTCTTAATCTGCGCTTTGTACAAATCGTTTAATCTGGACACTTGTTATCCTCCTTCCCGCTTAAGCCTTGTCAATAATAGCGCCGCTCTTAACGGCTGCCCTTACATAAGAGCCGTCCTTCTGCTGGACTTTCTTTACGCGGGTCGGTTTCTTGGATTCCGGATCCAGGATCATGACCTTGGAGGCATAAATCGGAGCTTCCTTCTCGATAATGCCACCCTTGGGATTAGCCTGGGTCGGTTTTGTGTGTTTCTTAACCATGTTGACGCCTTCAACGACTACACGGCCTTCCTTCGGCATAGCAGCTTTGATTTTGCCCTGCTTGCCTTTATCCTTGCCGGAAATAACGACAACTGTGTCTCCGGTCTTTACATGCAGTTTCTGACTCATCATTTGCCTCCCTATTAGAGCACTTCCGGAGCCAGGGAAATAATCTTCATGAAATCTCTTTCACGGAGTTCTCTTGCTACCGGTCCAAAAATACGTGTTCCTACCGGGCTCTTGTCGTCTTTAATAATAACAACTGCGTTTTCATCAAAGCGGATGTGGGATCCGTCGCTGCGGCTTACGCCGTTTACGCTGCGGACTACAACAGCCTTGACTACCTGGCCCTTCTTAACAACGCCGCCGGGGGTTGCATCTTTGACCGTGCAAACCACAATATCACCGATATTGCCGCTCTTACGGAAGGAACCACCCAGAACTTTAATAACCAGGACGTTCTTAGCACCGGTATTATCCGCAACGTTGAGTCTGCTTTCCTGCTGAATCATCGTGCCTATCCTCCTATAATTATCTTTCTATATCAGTTCTGACGGGCAACGATTTTCTCAACTCTCCAACGCTTGTCGCGAGACAGCGGGCGAGTTTCGACGATGCGTACCGTATCACCGACACGGCATTCGTTGTTTTCGTCATGCGCTTTGAACTTGGTTGTGGTATTAATAGATTTTTTGTACAGCTTGTGGGGAACTTTACGTTCTACAGCAACAACGACGGTTTTGTCCATCTTATCGCTGACAACAATTCCCTGGCGCACCTTGCGCAACTTTCTTTCTTCTGCCACGTTGAGATCCTCCTTTGGATTAACCGTCATGCCTTCTTGGCAGCCTTCAATTCTTCTTCACGCTGAACAGTTTTGATTCTTGCGATGGTCTTCTTTACTTCGCGAATACGCATCGGATTTTCAAGCTGTCCTGTAGCGAGCTGAAAACGGAGGTTAAACAGTTCTTCCTTTAAGCCGGCAACCTTTTCATCTAATTCGGCAGTGCTCAGGTTACGAATTTCATTGACCTTCATTTTATTCACCTGCCACTTCTTGTCCTTTAACTACAAACTTTGTCTTGATCGGCAGCTTGTGACCTGCAAGGCGCATAGCTTCCTTTGCAGCTTCCACGGGGATGCCGCCCATTTCGAACATAACACGGCCGGGTCTCACAACTGCTACCCAGTATTCTACAGCACCTTTACCGGAGCCCTGACGGGTGCCGATCGGTTTAGCGGAAACCGGTTTGTCCGGGAAAATCTTAATCCAGACCTTGCCGCCGCGCTTGGTATAACGGGTCATAGCAATACGGGCTGCTTCGATCTGACGGCTGGTGATCCAGGAAGGTTCCAGGGCAACCAGGCCATATTCACCGTAGGTTACGGTGTTTCCACGATGTTCCTTGCCTTTCATACGGCCGCGGAACTGTTTACGATATTTTGTACGCTTTGGAATTAACATCAGGAATCACTCCTTTCAGAGTTTTTCGGTCTGCGTTCTCTGCGATCACCGCGGCGGCCGCCTCTTCTGTTGCCTTCGTGACGGTTGCCTCTGTCCTTGTTTGTGCGGGTGTTTTCGTTTTCATCCACAACCTGGCCGGGAGCGAGTTCGCCTTTATAAATCCAGACTTTGACGCCGATAGCACCATAGGTGGTGTGGGCTGCGGTTACACCGTAGTCGATGTTGGCGCGGAGAGTCTGAAGAGGAATGGAACCTTCACGGTAGCTTTCGCTGCGGGCGATTTCTGCACCGCCGAGACGACCGGAAACGGTTACCTTAATACCTTTAGCGCCTGCGCGCATGGTTCTGCCTACAGCCTGTTTAACGGCACGGCGGAAGCCGATACGTCTTTCCAGCTGGGAAGCAATGTTTTCAGCAACCAGGATAGCGCTCATGTCGGTGGATTTGATTTCAAGGATATCAATGTCCACTTCCTTATCAGTTACAGCAGCCAGGGCTTTCTTGATATCCTCAATGCCTGTGCCGCCGCGGCCGATAACCATGCCCGGTTTAGCAGTATAAATGGCAAGCTTCACTCTGTTGCCTACACGTTTAATGCCAATCTTGGAAATGCCTGCGACAAACAGGTGCTTCTTTAAAAACTGGCGGATTTTGGCATCTTCCACAAGCAGTGCAGCATAATCTTTTTCTGCAAACCATTTGGAATCCCAGTCATCGATCACGCCTACACGCATTCCATGCGGATTAACTTTCTGACCCAAAACGTTTCCCTCCTTCGATTACTCTTTTTCAGAAACTTTTACCGTCAGTGTGCTGGTACGTTTCATAATCCCGAAAGCCTGTCCACGGGAACGTGGATGTACACGCTTCATGATCGGGCCTGCATCTACATAAATTGTGGAGATGTAGAGATTGTCAATGTTCATGTTGTTGTTATTTTCTGCATTTGCCATGGCGCTCCGGAGGGTCTTTTCAACCACGATGGAAGCTGCCTTGTGGGTATTGCGCAGAATGGAGATAGCTTCTCCCGCTTTCTTGCCGCGGACAAGGTTAGCTACGATGCGGACCTTGCGGGGAGAAATGCGGACATTTCTTGAAATTGCCTGAACTTCCATTTTATTCCTCCCTGTTATTTACCAGCGGCCTTATCGCTCTTGTTGTGGCCCTTGAAAGTACGGGTCGGAGCGAATTCGCCAAGCTTATGGCCAACCATATCTTCAGTGATGTAAACCGGTACATGCTTTCTTCCGTCGTGAATCGCAATGGTGTGACCTACGAAGCTCGGAAGGATGGTAGAAGCACGGGACCAGGTTTTAACAATTTTCTTATCGTTAGCTGCGTTCAGTGCGTCAATCTTCTTTACCAGAGAGAAAGCGACAAACGGGCCTTTTTTTACGGATCTGGACACTTTTACTCCTCCTTATCTTACTTGCGTCTCTTAACAATCAGTTTGGTAGACGCTTTTCTGTTGTCGCGGGTCTTCACGCCGTAAGCAGGCTTGCCCCACGGAGTAACAGGACGCTTACGTCCGACAGGAGCTTTACCTTCGCCGCCGCCATGCGGATGGTCATTCGGGTTCATTACAACGCCGCGGGTAGCCGGACGAACGCCGAGCCAGCGGTTTCTTCCTGCTTTGCCCAGGGTAATGTTTTCATGGTCATCATTGCCAACCACACCGATGGTAGCGCGGCAGCGGATATGTACCTTGCGCAGTTCGCCGGAAGGCAGACGGAGCAGTGCATAATCCCCTTCCTTAGCCATCAGCTGAGCGCTTGCGCCGGCAGAACGAACCATCTGGCCGCCCTTGCCGATCTTCAGTTCCACGTTATGAACGATGGTACCAAGAGGAATATTGGTGAAAGGCAGGCAGTTGCCTACTTTAATATCGGATTCCGGACCGCTGGTAACAACGTCGCCAACCTTGAGTCCCTTAGGAGCCAGGATGTAACGTTTTTCGCCGTCTGCATACTGGAGCAGCGCGATGCGGCAGGTACGGTTAGGATCGTATTCGATGGTAGCAACCTTAGCCGGAATGTTATCCTTGTTTCTCTTGAAATCGATGATTCTGTACTGACGTTTATGACCGCCGCCCTGATGGCGAACTGTCATTTTGCCGGAGCCATTGCGACCGCCATGATTATGAACAGGAGCCAGAAGGGATTTTTCCGGTTTAGCTGTTGTGATTTCATCAAAAGTGGAAACGGTCATCTGACGGCGTCCGGGAGTGTACGGTTTAAAAGATTTATAAGCCATTGATTTACTCCTCCTTACGCTTCGAAGAGCTCAATTGTTTCGCCCGGTTTAAGGGTAACAACTGCTTTCTTCCAATCACTGCGACGACCCTGGGTGCGGCCCAGACGTTTCATCTTGCCTTCATAACGCATGGTGTTCACAGCCTGAACTTTGACTTTGAAAATCTGTTCCACAGCCTGGCGGATTTCAACCTTCGTTGCAGCAAGGGGCACGCGGAAGGTGTATTTTCTTTCTTCCATGAGAGCCGTGGTTTTTTCGGTGATAATCGGTTTAATGAGGATGTCACGTGCTTCCATTATGCGAGTACCTCCTCAATCTTCTTGACAGCTTCCTGGGTAAGGAACAGCTTGTCATAATTTACAATATCATAGATGTTGATTCCGCTGGGTACATAAGCCTTTACGCCGGGAATGTTTCTTGCGGAAAGAACAGTGTTTTCTGCTGCGTCGCCGCCGTCAACGATGAGGGCCTTGCCTGCGTTGAATGCGGAAAGCATCTTAACAACTTCCTTAGTCTTCGGTGCATCGAAATGGATGGTATCGATAACTACCAGTTCGTTAGCACGGAGTTTTTCGGAAAGAGCAGATTTAACAGCCAGCTGGCGAGCCTTTTTCGGCATAGCCTTTGCATGGCTTCTGGGGGTCGGTCCGAATACGGTGCCGCCGCCAACCCACAGTGGGGAGCGGATGGATCCGACTCTGGCACGGCCTGTGCCCTTCTGCTTCCAGGGCTTCTTGCCGCCGCCGCGGACAAGGCCTCTGGTCTTTGTGGCGTGGGTGCCGAGGCGTTCATTAGCCATCTGGCGAACCACTGCCTGGTGAATAACAGCTTCGTTGTAGTCTACGCCAAAGACGCTGTCATTCAGCTCTATTTCACCGGTTTCCTGGCCGGCTACATTATACAGCTTTACTTTCGGCATTGAGATGTTCCTCCCTTAATCAGAACAATTTTCTGTTGTTCCAGACAATATTATTTTACAGGCTTTACAGTTTCCTGTACCATGACGAGGCTTCCCTTAGCGCCGGGGATCCCGCCTTTGACAAGCATAAGATTACGGGCAGTATCAACTCTTACTACCTGAAGATGCTGAACAGTGACTCTTTCGCCGCCCAGCTGTCCCGGCATCTTCTTGCCTTTGAATACCTTTCCGCCGCCGCCGGACATACGAGCACCGAGGGATGCTGTCTGGCGATGGTTCTTGGAACCGTGGCTTTCAGGGCCGCGCTGGTGATTCCAACGTTTAATGGTGCCGGCGAAACCTTTACCGCGGCTGGTGCCGATTACGTCTACAATTTCGCCTTCTGCGAAGATATCAGCAGCCAGAGTTTGGCCTACTGTGTAAGACGGCTTTTCAGCGAGTCTGTATTCACGCAGATATTTAACCGGATCAATACCAGCCTTTTCAAACTGACCTTTTACAGGTTTTGTCAAATGTTTTTCTTTGACAGCGCCATAACCGAGCTGAACAGCATTGTAACCATCGCTTTCAACGGTTTTAACAGCTGCTACAACGTTTGGCAGAACTTCAATAACACTTACCGGAACCAGGTCGCCGTTTTCAGCGAACACCTGGGACATTCCTAATTTTGTTCCCAAAATAGCCTTAGACATCTTTGCACCTCCTTACAGTTTAATATCAATGCTGACACCGGCTGGGAGTTCCAGTCTCATCAGCGCATCCGCGGTCTTCTTGGACGGATCGAGGATGTCAATAAGTCTCTTGTGGATACGCATTTCAAACTGTTCACGGCTGTCCTTGTTGACATGCGGAGAACGGAGAATGGTATACACGTTCCGTTCCGTGGGGAGCGGAATCGGACCGGAGACACGGGAACCTGTTCTCTTAGCAGTTTCCGCGATCTTCGCTGCGCTCTGATCAACAGCTTTGTGATCATAGCCTTTCAGCCGAATTCTGATTTTTTCCTGTTTCGACATTACATAAACCTCCTACGTTCATTTCCTGAATGAACTGCTCCGTGGAAATTCCCCTGCAGTGCAGGCCACCTTCCACTTCATAGTTTTGACTGACTCATCTGCCCCTTCGCCCTCGTACGAAAGGCCGCAAACGTTCAGCCTTTAAATCATACTATTTTCCATGGTCGAATGCAAGTGTTTCATCAAAATCTAATAATTTTATTGAGAAATCTCCTGCGCTCGATAAATACTAATCGCATCGCGATTAGGCATGCCTTATTTTTACATAAACACGCCTCCTGGTGTGTACCTTCTTACATGAAATTTTGATAAAATTTTCATATCACACCGTTCCAACAGCAAAAAACGCCTGCCACAGGACACAGCAGGCGCTCTTTTATTATACATATATATGCCGGCTATCAGCTTACCGCTGTCCGCTTTCCGCTATCGGCTGTCCGACATCCATGCTTTGCCTTCAGTCAATAGTGCGCAGCAGACGGCGGTCTGCTAACTGCTATCCGCCAATCGCTTTCCGCCGGACATCGTCATTCTGAGCGAAGCGAAGAATCTCGGTGCGCGCCGTCAGTGTCTCAAAGGCCGGTAAATACCGGTCGGCGGACAGCGGAAAGAAGATAGACGATAGATGATAGATGATAGATAGCAGACAATAGCGGATAACCGATAGCCGACAGCCGATTGCTCCGCTGTCCGCTGTCCGCTGTCCGCCGGGCATCGTCATTCTGAGCGAAGCGAAGAATCTCGGTGCATGCCGATAATGTCTCAAAGGCCGGTAAATACCGGTCGGCGGAAAGAAGATAGACGATAGACGATAGAGGATAGCTGACAGCCGATAGCCGGCAGCCGAAAGCCGACAGCCGATTGCTCCGCCAACCGCTATCCGCTTACCGCTTTCCGCCGAGCATCGTCATTCTGAGCGAAGCGAAGAATCTCGGTGCGCGCCGTCAGTGTCTCAAAGGCCGGTAAATACCAGTCGGCGGAAAGACGATAGACGATAGAGGATAGAGGATAGATGGCAGACAATAGCCGACAGCAGGCAGCAGATTGCTCCGCTAACCGCTTTCCGCTGTCCGCCGGACATTGTCATTCTGAGCGAAGCGAAGAATCTCGGTGCATGCCGTCAGTGTCTCAAAGGCCCGTAAATACCGGTCGGCGGACAGAGGAAAGAAGATAGATAGCAGACAATAGCGGATAGCCGATAGCTGACAGCCGACAGCCCACCAGCCCACCAGCCCACTATCATATGATATAATATTCCTGTATGAAACGGAGGTTTTACAGAATGAAAGTAACTTATGATGACGCTTTATTTGATACCATTCCCGGCCTGTGCGTAGGCATCCTGGCCATCCGCGCCGTGGACAACCGGGGCGTGAACCTGGAAGCCGAAGCCTTCCGCCGCCGCTGCTGCACCGAAGCCAACCTTCTCCTCAAGATGAACCCTGCCATGGCAGACGGAGAAATCAAACGCTACGACGACGCCCTGGCCCATCTTCACATGAAAGGCACCACCGCCATGTCTTCCCTCTTCAAAGAATACAGGAAAGAACTGGGCATGGAAGAGGAAGAAGAATCCAAAGCAGGAGATGACTACGAAATCCTCTCCCAGCCCAAAGCCGCCAGCCTTGACGAACTGGCAGGCTCCGACGTGCTCCCCCGCATGAACCCCGTCATGGACATGGTACGGGGCGGCATGCTCAAATTCCACGTAGACATCCACGCCTTCGACATGGGCGACCGGAAGGCGCCCCTTACCGTCCATCAGAAAGACGGCGAATGGGTGGTATCCCTGGGAGATGAAACCGCCGTCCGCCACTGGTACTGCGAAGACGGCACTGCCGGAAAAGTGGACGAAAACTCCGAAAACATCCTCATCCTCATCACCGGCTTTGCGCCAAACCGCAAAAAAGTGGCAGCCGCCAGAAACGAACTGGCCCGCCGCATGAAATCCGCCTTCGACCGCTCCGTGGAAGTGGGCTGGCTGGAAGATGGCACCCATGAATTCACCGCTTCCATCTAAAGGAGAACCTATGAAATACGCGGCCATCGACTTTGAAACCGCCTACTGGGGCCCCGCCAACGCCTGCTCCCTGGGCATCGTCGTAAGCGACGGGAGTAAGGTCATCGATGAATGGTACCACCTCATCCGCCCCCTCACATTGAAATTTGACGCCGGCTGTATGAAAGTGAACGGCATCCACCCCGAAGACGTGGCAGGCGAAGAACCATTCCCCTACTTCTGGGATGAAATCGCCAAGCGGCTGGAAGGCACCATCGTCTTTGCCCACAACGCCCGCTTCGACATGGGCGTCCTCGCCTCCGCCCTGGACACCTACCACCTGCCGGACATCCACTTCCGCTACGGAGACACCGTTATCCTCTCCCGGAAACTGTGGAAAGACATGGAAAACCACAAACTCAACACCGTGGCAGAAAACCTGGGCTTTTCCTTCAACCACCACCAGGCCCTGGACGACGCCAGAGCCTGCGAATACATCGTCCGGAAAGCCCTGGAACAGACCGCCCTCCCCTCGGTGGAAGCCCTCATGAAAGAAACCGGCCAGCCCTTGAAACGGTTCGCCGTGAAAAGAGGAGAAAGGAAACTGGCGACCTAAGGGGCGCTCTGCGCCCCCGGGGTTCAGAGGGTTCAGAAGGTTCAAAGGGTTCAGAGGGGAAGGAAACGCCCGCATTGCGGGCGTTATTTTTATATGCCGCCTAACGGCGGCCATAGCGGTGGGCTCCCTTACGATGAAAAGGGCGCCTCTTTTGATTAAACCTTAAAAACCCGCCCTGTCGGGCAGGGAAAACATGCCAACCGGGCTTCGCCCGTTGGAAATGCACCCCCTCTGCCGCCTGCGGCGGCGTCTCCCCCGGAGGGGGAGATTTGCTCTATTCTTCTCCTTGCGCTAACTTAAGCTGCTCATTATATAGCGGAGAGAAAAGTTCCCCCTCCGGGGGAAAGGTGGTGCGTTAGCACCAAAAGGGGTGCATTTCCTACGGGCCGAAGGCCCGGTTGTATGGTTTTCTTTCCTCTACCGTCATAATCACCAATTGACTATAATCCCCAGCACCCATAGTGCCCCGCTTGCGGGGTGGCAAGGGAACTGGATTCGTAGGGAGCCGCAGGCGACTGAGAATCCAGTGACACGCTTCCCACCGGGGCAAAGGTAGTGGCGCAGCCACCAAAGGGGGGAAGCTCCTGAATGGTGCAGGAATCGTATGGTGTCAACGCCTTTCGTGCCTTTATTATTTTTCCACCTATATCCTATAAAAATTGCTTTTTCCCAAAAATTCCGATTACCAGTCGGAATTTTTTTGCTTTTCCGGAAAGTTCCCTGTATGTAGGAAATTTCAGACACAAAAGAGGGGCTGTGAAAAAATGTTTAATCATTTTTTCACAGCCCCTTTTCCACCTCGGTTATAAACTCAGAAAATTGCCAAAAATAACAGTATGCTGTTCTCCGCATTGTCATCTCGAGCGGAGCTGCATGTCGATATGAGAGCAAAGGTATTTGGCTCTATTGAGACTCTGAGTCGAGAGATCTCCGCCCCAATGCGGCTTGTGCCATTGGGAGAGGGAGATTTCTCCACTCTGTGGAGACTCTGCATGGAGTCTCCAAGTCAGCCGAAGTTGGCCTCTAGCCTGCCCAATAAGAGGCTTTCCTATTGGCGGCTGACCGGCTTCGGTCGAAATGACAATGAAGCGGGGTGAGTGTTTGCGTCAATTTGTTCCTTGCAGACCTATGATAAGGCGTCTGCCGCCCAATGTCTAACTATCCGAGGAGAAATCAATCATTTCTTCACAGCCCCTTTTTCCTTTTCATTCATCACAAAAACTCCTGATTCGTCCCATGCTGATGCGCGGTAGGGCCTCAAGGTCACCTTCTTCAGTGAATCGGCCAGGAGTAGCCGCCGAAGCGGAATATCTGTGTCGTCAAAGAAGAAAAAGTACGCTATATTGCCACCAGGATGTCTAGCAGGTCATCTTCAGGAGTTTTTATGGAGTTTTGGCGCGCCGGAGAGGTGGAAATTCATGAATGGCTCCGTTCCTTTCTTCCCTGCTTCCATGGATAGAGCGCTTCGCGGGATGATGAAGGACTTTTGCCAGGCCTTTTCGCCTCTCTGCTTATATAATCCGTGGGTGGGACAAGTTATCTCATTTTAGTGAAAAGTGTTCACAAGGGTTCAGAGAGTTCAAAGGATGGTGCAAAGAGCATATGGCTCACTATCTCCTGCCTCCATTCCTCGTTTCCCCTTGAGGGACGCAAGGGTTTGAGCCGTTCCCCTTTTATTCATACTGGCGCCGCAGGCGCCCACCTTCATTTACCATTTACAATTTACCATTTACAATTTTCCCTATGTGTTCCCCGCCTCCCAAGACTCCACAGAAAGCGGCGCAAAAAAGAAGCCCTCTTTCGAGAGCTTCTTTCCTGTTTATGAAACTAGATTCTCTTCTCTTTTCAGAAATTAGAATTTGTAGTTCAGGGAAACGGTCCATGCATCATCCGGGTCGTCGCCTTTGTCGAGGTCAGCAGCGAATGCATATTCACCATGGAGCTGTACGTTCTTAGCCAGGGTTACATCAGCGCCCAGGTTCCAGAACTTCAGTTCATTGTCATTTTTGAGGTTATCAAGGATATTGGTGCCGAGGCCAGTGCCGCCGAAGTAGGTTGCTCCACCGATGTCATTGTACATCAGGTTAACGTTGAAGGTACCTGGTTTCTTCCAGTTAGCTACGCCGTAGCCAATACCTGCGTTCCAAGCATCGTCATTTTTAAGAGTAGTGGTGGTGTTCTTTACATATTCGCCGGCTACATAGAAATCACCAACCGGAATGGTGAGGTCAACGCCATACAGTTCATCATTCAGCTTGGTTGCAGCAGTTTTACCATTGTTATCCTGGAATTTCAGATAATCAGCGCCCAGTTTTGCAAAGCCGAAGTCATAGCCTGCTTTTGCATAGAAAGCATCTTTATCATCAATCACATTCTTCGTGTCATTTTTATCTTGTTCATAGTTGGTATCAAACTGGCCAAAGCCTACTTTTGCATTGAAAGCATTCTTTGCATAGGACAGTTCAGCGCCATCGAAATCATGGGAATCACCAAAACGCCAGCCATATTCATTGCCAAAGTTGTTAGCATAACGGCCCAGGGTTACAGCAAAGTCGCCGAACTGATGCGTAGCATTGAGGATATCCATGTAAACGCCATTGTTATCATCAGTATGATCTTTATCAACAGGGTTGTTGCTATCATTGCCTTTGAAGTTCATGTTATAGGTCAGACGGCCATTGATGGTGGTAGTGTCATTAACCTGACCCTTAACGTTGATTCTCATACGGCCATCCCAAGTATCAGCAACTTTAGCGCTGTTATCTCTATAACGCATACGAGCGTCGCCGGACCAGTAAATGTTGCCGACTTTCTTTTCCAGGTTGGAAACGCGAACGCCCAGGTTAGCCAGTTCGTCAGCGTATTCGCCAGCCAGTTTGTCGAGAGTTGCACGCTGTTCAGCGTTCAGCTGGTCTTCTTTAGCCATGAGGCGGGCAATGATCTGAGCCAGTTCATAACGGGTAATGTTTCTTTCACCTTTGAAGGTGCCGTCCGGATAGCCTTCTACCACGCCCTGGTCGGAGAGGTCGGATACTGCCTGGTAAGCCCAGTCATCGGTGGAAACATCGGAGAATGGATTTGCTGCGAAAGCGGAAACGCCAGTAGTCAGTGCAGCTGCAGCTGCGATTGCGAGAATCTTTTTCATAGTTCTTCGCTCCTTTGAAATAAACAATAGAGAAAACGGAGCCCTTTGTTTTTCAGGAGTTCAGATAGAAAGCCTCAGCGCGAGTGACCGTGTTTCCTCTGCCTGCTTTTTTCTCTTACTGTCCGTCCGCCATGGGAAGGGGGCCTCCTTCCCGCGGCTGTATTTACGGTACCATTTCTCGAAAGAATCCGCAATTACCCTGCTCCGCGCCATGGTCAAGCACTATGTACCTGACTCTAAGTATCTATTTTTGTCCGTGATTTGGGGCTTTCTCTCTTTGCTATAAAATATGCTTCCCCGAGATATAGAAAAATTTTATCCGATTTTCAGGGCCTTTCCTGAGAATACGGGATCTATGGATACACTTTTTCAGTTTTTTGGCTATATGTATATGCTCTCTACCCCCCCCCGATGTACTATTGACAGGTTCTTTACTGCGCGCCTTATACTTATGGCTAAGTTTATGGACAGAACTCCGCAGTTTCCATGGCTTGGAATCCCCTGTTTCTTCGCAAAGCAGGGATTTCTTTCATGTAGAAATTGGAATTTCATTTTAATTCTTATCAGGGGTAAATTTTATGGCAGAACGTTTATATACTATGAAGGATGTGGTGGAGCTCACAGGCATTCCATCCACCACACTTCGGTTTTATGATAAGAAAGGGCTCCTCCAGTTCGTCCGGAGAAGCGTGGGCGGCGTGCGTATCTTCACGGACCATGACATCGCCATGCTCCGCATGATCCAGTTCCTTCGGAACGTGGATATGCCTATCCAGGAAATCAGCCTGTTCATTTCCCTCTACATGCAGGGTGCCGCCACCCGTCCCCAGCGCATGGAGCTTTACAGGAAGCATATAGAGCAGCTGAAGGAGGATGTGAAGAGCAAGGAAGAAAAGCTCTCCGCCGCCTCCTTCATGAACGACCTCCTGGCGAACCGCCTGAAGGCAGGGGAAACGGAAAATGACCTGCCCCTCACTATCCTGAAAAAGGATATTCCTGAGGAAATGAGGAAGTTCTTTACAAGGGACGAAAAGAAATAAGGGGGGCGCAAAGCGCCCCCGGGTTCAAAGGGTTCAGAAGGTTCAGAGGGTTCAAAGGGTTGTGGTGGCGGCTGTCGCCGCAAATAAAAAAGGGGCGCGGCTTCGCCGCAGGTTGTGGAGAAGGGTTGTGTTCGCTTCGCTCAGGGGGGCGGGAAAAGGTTCTTAAGATTGACCGGCCTTGGGCCGGAGGGTTCTTAAGTTTGACGGCCCTTTGGGCCGAGGGTTGCGGTGGCGGCTAGCGCCGCAGTTTTAACTAAAAAGGGGCGCGGCTTCGCCGCGGGTTGTGTAGAAGGGTTGTGTTCGCTTCGCTCAGGGGCGGGAAAAGGTTCTTAAGATTGACCGGCCTTGGGCCGGAGGGTTCTTAGGTTTGACGGCCCTTCGGGCCGAGGGCTGCGGTGGCGGCTGGCGCCGCAAATAAAAAAGGGGCGCGGCTTCGCCGCAGGTTGTGGAGAAGGGTTATGTTCGCTTCGCTCAGGGGGCGACGGCCCTTCGGGCTGAGGGTTGCGGTGGCGCCTTCGGCGCAGTTTTATAGGCCGCCTTTCGGCGGGCAGTTTTTGACGTTTGTGTCATTTTCGATACCTACTGTTTCGGTGATTGGCCACCTGCGGTGGCCACCCCCTATCCGGCTTCGCCGGACTTCTCCTAAAGGGAAGCATGTCACTGGATTTTCGGGTCGCTTCGCTCCCCTACAAATCCAGTTCCTTTGCCACCCCTATTCAGGGGGCAGAACAACCCGTGCTAAGCAGAGAGAAACTTATTTTTACGGTTCTTCTCTCCCCCATCAAAAAAGACCGGCGGCAGCCGGTCTTTTTTTGTGCCCATTTTATCGGAGTTCGTAGTTGTAGTCTTCTTTGAGGATGTGGATGGCGCCCATGTCGCCTTTCATGGCTGCTTTGATGAGCCACTGCATGGCGGCTTTTTCGTCTTTTTCTACGCCTTCGCCGCTGGAGAGGGCATAGCCGTAGTGGGCCATGCCGAAGGGGTCTCCTTTTTCGGCGGCTTTTTTGTAGAGTTTCACTGCCTCTTCGATGTCTTCGTCCACGCCGATGCCTGCTTCGTAGCAGAGGCCCAGGGCGGACCAGGCTGCGGGAATTTCATTCCTTGCGGCCCGTTTGTAGCATTCGAAGGCTTTGGCTGCGTGGTCTTTGTCTGTGCTGTGGCTGAAGGCGAGGCCCAGGCGGAGGAAGGCTTCTTTGTCTCCCAGGGTTTCAGCTTCTTCTGCCATGTGCCAGGCTTTTCCGGGGTCTGTGCTGCCGGCGGCACCGGTAATGTATTCTCCGCAGGCCACGGAGAGGAAGCCCCGGAGGGTCATGTCGCCGTCGGGGTCGCCGGCGTCTCTTCCTTTCCGTATCCACATTTCGGCGGCGGAGAGGTCTTTCTGGGTGCTGGTGCCGGAGGCGTAGAACATGCCGGTCATAAGCATGGCGCCGCTGTCGCCGCGCTCTGCGGCGAGGAGGTAGTAGCGGAAGGCTTTGTCGTAGTTGACTTTGCCCATGATGCCTTCGTCGTAGATTTTTCCCAGAAGGGAGGCGGCTTCGGCGCTGCCGTCGTCGGAGCAGTGCTCCAGCATTCTCCTGGCTTTTCTTGGGTTCGGTTTGTTCCCGTTAATGCCGCGGAGGTAGAGTTTGCCCAGATGCAGGCCTGCGTCTTCGATGCCGTATTCTACGCTGATTTTGTAGCAGTTTTCCGCTTTGTTTTCGTCTTTGTCCACGCCGTCGCCTTTTTCCCATTGGCGGCCCAGGACGTAGATTTCATAGGCTGCTTCTCTGGCGCCCATATTGGCTGCCTTTCTGAAGTATGCTACTGCCTCGTCCATATCCCCCATATGAAGGCAGTCCTGCCCCATGGAGTAGTAATATTCCATCATTCGATCAGATGCCATAATAGTCCTGCTCCTTTTTGAAATTTCTCCAGAAAGGCTTGCCCTTTCGTGAAGATTATCTGAATTCTTTGCAGAGGTCTTCGAAGAGTGCTTCGGAGGGCTTTTCTACGTGGTCAATGAGCCGTACGTCTTTGGACGGAACGATGTCGCCGAAGGGGATTCCTTCTTTTTCTTCGTAGATGACGCCGGTGACAAGGCTGTCTGTTTCCGCCAGGAGGTGGAAGGCTTCGGCTTTGCTGGTGGGGTCATAGTTTTCGCGGAGGTCGGAAATCTTTTTCAGGTGTTCGTTGTACCACTGGACGGTGTTCATGTGGTTAAAGGTGACGCAGGGGGTGAAGATGTTCACGTAGGAGAATCCTTTGTGGTCCACTGCTTTTTCGATGATGTCCACCAGGTTCCTGCCGTCGATGGCGTAGGCCTGGGCCACGAAGGTGGCGCCGGCAGCAATGGCCATGGCCGGTACGGCCAACGGGGTCAATGGGTTTCCGTCGGGGGTTGTCTTGGTGACGAAGCCTTTGGAGGAAGCCGGTGATGTCTGGCCTTTGGTGAGGCCGTAGACCTGGTTGTCGAAGACCAGGTAGGTAATGTCCATATTTCTCTTCATGGCATGCATGGCGTGACCGAGGCCGATGGCGTAGGAGTCGCCGTCGCCGGAGCATACGATGAGGTGGGTGTCTTTGTTGGCGCATTTGATGCCCTGGGCGAAGGGAAGGGCCCTGCCGTGGGTGGTGTGGGCGCCGTAGCAGTACTGGTAGCCGCCGATACGGGAGGAGCAGCCGATGCCGGAAATCAGGGTGATTTCTTCGTTGGCCCATCCTTTTTTGGCGCAGACGGCGGAAATGGCGTTCTGGATGCCGTAGTCGCCGCAGCCGGGGCACCAGTTCGGTACGATTGTATTTTTATAGTCTCTCGGTGAAGCCATAATCAGAAGACCTCCTTGGCTTTGTTCACAATGGTAGAAGTGGTAAATGGTGTGCCGTCGTACTGGAGGAGCGACAGCAGTTTGTCATGGCAGTCGAAGTGGATGGCGAAGAGTTCGCGGAGCTGAGCTGTCAGGTCTTCTTCTACGATGAGAACTTTCTTGGCGCCTTCGATGTAGGGACGGAGGGCTTCTGTGGGGAACGGGGAAAGGAGCCGGAGCTGGAGGTGGTTGACTTTCTTTCCTTCTGCTTCCAGTTCTTCCACCGCTTCTTCCAGGGCTCCGTTGGTGGAGGTAATGCCTACGAGAAGAAGGTCCGTGTCTGTGTCTTCATGGGTCACATAGAATGGTTTCATGGCAGTGGGTACGGCTGCAAATTTCCGGTGCCGTTTTTCCATTTCCATGACGCGGTCAGCCTGGCCTTCAGCGGGCTTGCCGAATACGTTGTGTTCCAGGCCTGTGGAGAGGAACATGCCGTTCTTCACGCCGGGGATGGTTCTTGGGGAAATACCGTCTTCGCTGTCTTCAAAACGGTGGAAGTAGGCTTTTTTCTTGGTGTCCAGTTCCGGCAGGCCATCGGTCAGAAGCTTGCCGCGGTTGATTCCTACGCGGTTCAGGTCGAAGGCCGGTACGGACTGTTTGCACATGCCGAACTGGAGGTCCGAGAGGACAATGACGGGGGTCTGGAATTCTTCGGCCAGGTTGAAGGCTTCCTGGGTGATGTAGTAGCAGTCTTCAATGGAGGAAGCGGCCAGCACGATTTTTTCCGCATCGCCGTGGCCCGAGGCAATGGCGTAGCGGATGTCGCTCTGTTCTACTTTCGTAGCCATGCCGGTGGAGGGGCCAGCACGCATGACGTCGATGATGACCACCGGGATTTCAGCCATGGCTGCCATGGAAATGGATTCGGCCATAAGGGAGAGCCCGGGGCCGGAGGTGGCGGTGAAGGCGCGCACTCCTGCATAGCCGGCGCCCATGGCCATCATGCAGGAGGACAGTTCGTCTTCCGTCTGCACCACGGTGCCGTGGATTTTGTGAACCACTTTAATCATGTATTCCATGATTTCAGAGGCCGGGGTAATGGGGTAGGAAGCCATGAAGCGGGAGCCGGCGGAAATGGCGCCCAAAGCGGCGGCTTCGTTGCCCAGAAGGTAAAGCTGGTCTTTCTTCGGCGGAGTCGCCAGATGGCCCAGTTCCACGCCGTGCATGGCAGCAATGGCGGTGTCATAGCCTTCCTTGAAAATTTCCTTGTTCTTGGTAATGATTTCTTCGCCCTTCTTGGCGAAACGGTCTGCAATGAAGCCGTAGAAGGGATTTTCCGGGAATCCCAAAACGCCGGCGCTCATGCCCAGGGCTGCAATGTTTTTCATCTGCAGGCTGCCGTATTTCTTGGCCAGTTCCGTAATGGGAAGGGCCAGCATAATGCGGCCGCTGTGGGCTTCAAACTTCGGATGGAAGGCATCGTCGGCGATGATGACGCCCCCTTCCGGTACTTCTTTGCCATGGAGATCAATGGTCTCCTGGTCCAGGGCCACCAGACAGTCCACATGCTCGCCGATGGTAGCCACTTCCTTTGTGGCAATGCGAAGGGCAATGGTTGTATGGCCGCCCTTAATGCGGGATGCAAAAAGGCGCTGGCTGAACAGGGAATAGCCTTCCTGCGCCAGTACACGGCCAAGAATCTCGCCGCAGGACTCTACGCCCTGTCCCTGCTGTCCGCCCATTTTCCAAATAAAATCACGTTTCGTTTCCACTCCATCTGCCTCCTTGGTGATGAATCACGGGAAATGTAAAAAGTAAAAAAAATATATATAGGTGAATCGCTTTTACACATACTCACACATTTTTATTATACCACCTTGGGGCTGTGAAATCTTGGAAAAATGAGAGAAGGGTTCAGAAGGTTCAAAGGGGGTGGTGGCGCCTTCGGCGCAAAATAAATAAAAAAGGGGCGCGGCTTCGCCGCAGGTTGTGTAGAAAGGTTGTGTTCGCTTCGCTCAGGGGGCTGATGGGGCCGCTCCGCGGCCCGGGTTCAAAGGGTTCAGAAGGTTCAAAGGGTTCAGAGGGTTGTGGTGACGGCTGTCGCCGCAGTTTTATAGGCCGTCTTTGCACGGGCAGCCGGCAGCATATGAGAAATAAAAAAACAAAGCATCTTTCCATTCGCAGTGCTTTGTTTTCTCTTGCATTCCTTTCTCTTGCATTCCTATGGTATAATAATGGCAGTGAGACAGCCGTTTATATGATTTCCGTGCTATGGGAACGGTCCCCTCAATGTTTGGTATTTGAAGAAAGCCTCCTCAAGCCTGGGTAGGCTTTTTTCATGTGCCTGCTGCCCTGTCCCATCCGGCTGGCAGAATGAAGCCTTTATAAAAGGGGCTGTGAAAAAATGATTGAGTCTCTATCAGATAGTTAGGCAGCCTGGCGGTAGACGCCTTATCATAGGTCTGCAAGGAACAAATTGACACAAACACTCACCCCGCTTCATTGTCATTTCGACCGAAGCGAAGCGGAGTGGAGAAATCTCCCTCTCCCAATGGCACAAGCCGTATTGGGGCGGAGATCTCTCGACTCAGAGTCTCAATAGAGCCAAATACCTTTGCTCTCATATCGACATGCAGCTCCGCTCGAGATGACAATGCGGAGAACAGCTTACTGTTATTTTTGGCAATTTTCTGAATCTATAAACGAAGCGGAAAAGGGACTGTGAAGAAATGATTAAACATTTTTTCACAGCCCCTTTTGATTTTCTTTTTCACTTTCTTTTCGCCGGGCAGTTCTTCTTGGCCTGGAATTCGTCGGCGTCCAGGCGGTAGACTTCGCAGCCCTTCAGCATGCTATCGGTGATGGTCCAGTCTTTTCCGGAAATCTGCTTCATGAAGGATGTGAGGATTTCCTTTTTTTCTTCATTTCCTGTAATGATGGAAATGCGGCCGCTGCCGATGATGCTCATGTAGGCATTGGTGTAGAGGGCGGGGTTTGTGGCGTGGGGAATGACCTTTTCTCCGGTGTCCATTTCAAAGCCCGCCCGGCTGTCCTTTTCGATGAGTTCCTTTTTCAGTCCCGCTGTGGCGCCGTGGAAGAAGAGGGAGAGTTTTCCGTCCTCGTAGGTATAGGAATAGTTCACCGGCACCACGTAAATCCGCCCTTCGTCGTAGAGTCCCAGGTGCAGGATGCCGCAGGCATCCAGAATACGTCGGATGTCCGCCTCTTCCGTCACCAGTCTTTCTTTTCTTCTCATAGGCCGTCTTATGGGTTCCATGGTTGTTTCCTCCTTTTTGGATTTATTATAGCACGTGAGGAAAAGGTTCAGAGGGTTCAGAGGGTTCAAAGGGTTCAGAGGGTTGTGGTGGCGGCTGTCGCCGCAGTTTTATAGGCCGCCTTTCGGCGGATGGTTCAGTGCAGGGTGTCATTTTCGATACTTACCCTACAGCACCCCTTCGCCACTTCGTGGCCCTCTTCCCCTAAAGGGGACGCAAGGATGAGTACCGCTTACCACTTGTGACATACAGGTTTTTCCCCAATCAAAAAGGCGCCCCCTTCTGAGGGTGCCTTTTTCTATTTCCCATCTTCTGCCATATACATTTTCCTGTAGTAGAGGAGGACGGCGGCCATGCCCAGGTCCGTGAGGAGCCAGCTTAAGGGGTAGACGGCCATGAGGGTGTGGAAGTCGGCTTTCCATTGGAAGATGGTGGCCACGTAGAGGATACGGGAGCCGCAGATGCCGGCGGTGACGATGATGGCGGGGAGGAGGGATTTACCGAAGGCCCGTAGGAAACCGGATACCATTTCTATGATGAGGTTCAGCACTTCGGCACCCAGGATATATTCCAGGCGGATATAGCCGTAGTCGATGACTTCGCTGTCTGTACTGAAGAGGGTAAGGAGGGGCGTACCGAAGAAGAGGACCACGCCGCAGACTGCCGCCATGGCACCGAAGCCCTGGAGGAAGGTGATGCAAAAGATTTTCCGGCAGCGGCTGAAAAGGCGGGCGCCGTAGTTCTGGCCGGTGAAGGTGGTGCAGGCCTGGCCGAAGGCATTGATGACGTAGTACGCAATGATTTCCAGGTTGAAGGCTGCCGCCGACGCCGCCATCACTTCTTCACCCAGACTGTTGATGGCGGACTGGATAACGATGTTGGAGAGGCTGAAAACGGCGCCCTGCAGGCCTGCCGGCAGCCCCACGGATAAGATTTCCTTCAGCATCATCCTGTCAAAGACCGCTTCTTTCAGGGATACGTGGACAGAAAGGGTGGTATGGGAGAGAAGGGTGAGCAGCATGAGGGAGCTTAAAAGGGTGGCGCAGACGGAGGAAGCCGCCACGCCGCCTACGTCCATATCCATGACCAGCACGAAGAAAAGGCTGGATGCCACTTTCACCATGCCGGAGGTGATAAGGCATAGGAAGGGTGTCCTGGTGTCGCCCTGGCTCCGGTAGATGGCGGAGGTGAAGTTGTACATGAGGATGCCCGGCAGGGCGAGGAACATGATACGAAGGTACCGGAGGGACATGGGCTTCACTTCTTCCGGTACGGAGAGGATGTCCATCAAAGGCGCTGCCGCAAGCTCCCCCAGCACGGTCATGATGAGGCCGCCGAAAAGGGCGGAGAGAATGGCGGTGTGCACTGCCCTGGTGACGCCTTTCCTGTCCCTTCTGCCGGTGAGCTGGGAAATGACCACGTTGGCGCCCAGGGAGATGCCGATGAAGAAGGTGACGATGATACCTACCACCGGCGCATTGCTCCCCACCGCCGCCATGGCGGTCTTCCCTACGAAGCGGCCCATGATGAGGATGTCCGCCGCGTTAAAAAGCTGCTGGCATATGCCTGTCACCGCCAGCAGGAGGGCAAAGGTCCATGTTTTATCTGCAATGGAACCATGCAGCATGTCCATTTTCTTCATCATGTATCCTCCTTTGCCGCCATAAATAAGGCGCCGGCTGTCAGCCGACGCCTTTCTCCTGTATTATATCATTTTTATGAAATGGGACGCCCGGGATATCAGCGCTTCCTTCATTTCATAATTTTTCAAATTCCTTTTCGTCCACCGCTTCCAGCCATTCGTTGGATACGCCTTCCCCTTCTTTGGAGAGGGAGATGTGCTGGAAATTGCATCCCGGAGCGGCGCCGTGCCAGTGCTTGACTTCCGGCGGAATGGTGACCACATCGCCGGGATGAAGGACCTGGGGCTCTTTCCCTTCGTACTGGAGATAACCTTTGCCGGATTCCACAATGAGCACCTGGCTGGTGCCGTGGTGGATGTGCCAGTGGGTGTGGGCGCCGTTTTCAAAGGTCACATTATACACGGGAATGTCCTTGTCTTTAGAAAGGCTGGCAAGCCAGCTTTTCCCGGTGAAAAATTTGGCAAAGCCGTCGTTGGGACTGCCCACTTCCATGACAGCCCCTTTTCCTTCCAGTGATTTTTTGATTTCTTCTGCGTTCATTGATCATTCACCTTTCTTATTTCTTAACAGAATGAATCCAGTTCAATACATCGTCCGTCTTCCCGCCGCCAGTGAAGCATTCACCGGGAAGCCAGGTGCCTGTCTTGGCGGCCCGGGAAAGGTTGTCGCCGCTGTCTCCCAGGGGACTGCTGTAGGAGGTGGCAAAGGGAATCACCGTCTTGCCGTCAAAATTGTGATGTTCCGTGAAGGTATACACAATGGAGGGCGCTTCACCCCACCAGATGGGGTAGCCCAGGTACACCACCTTGTAATCGTCCCAATTTGACACATCCCCCGTATATTCCGGACGGATGGAGCTGTCCTTATGCTCTTTGGACACCCGGCTCGTGCTGTTGTTGTAGTCCAGGTCCGCTTCCGTGTAGGGAACCTTCGGCGTAATGGTGTAAATGTCGCTGCCCGTCTCCTTGGCAATGGTTTCAGCGGCCCTCTTCGTATTGCCGGTGGCGGAGTAGTACACCACGATGGACTTTCCTTCCGGTGCCGCTGCCGGCGCAGAGCTTCCTGCAGAAGCGCCGCCGCAGGCGCTCAGTGTCAATGCTGCTGCGGCAGCGGTAATTCCCATCATTGCTTTTTTCCACATAGTAAACCTCCTGTTTCAATCTTTATTTCCAAAACTGCTTTCCCTTATTGTAGAAAGTTAAAGTTCACTTCAGTCAAGTATCGATTTCCAGCTATTCATGCCGCTCCGGTTTCTCCTTCTTACCGATTTCCTCATCAGTGTAGGAAATGGGAAGCCGTTCCTTATCCGCTTTCTTCCCTATTTCTTCGTCGGTGCAGGGAATTGACCGTACCACCGCTGCGGCGCAGACCATATGATGCTCCGCTAAGTCACCCATGCCTATAAGCAGCAGGAAAAGGGCTATGATGATTTTTGCTTTCATGATTTCCTCCTATCCTCCCATTTCAAAAATAGTATAGAAACATTTCCTATCCATATCCAATGCTTTGTTTTTATAAAATTTCATGCTTTATAAGCATGAATAAGAATGCTTCCTGCATATATCATAGTTTAAAAATCAAAAGATAAGAATTCTCCTTTGGTAAGGAAGTGGAAACCATGGGGTTTATGCTCTTTTTCGGGCAATAAAAAAGAACCTTTTGGGTTCAAAGGGTTCAGAGGGTGTGGTGGCGGCTTCGCCGCAAATAATAAAGGGGGCGCGGCTCCGCCGCGGGTTGTGTAGAAGGGTTGTGTTCGCTTCGCTCAGGGGGCGACGGCCCTTTGGGCCGAGGGTGGTGGTGGCCTTTGGACACGCCTTGGCAGGCGTGAGGGTTCAGAGGGTTCACAAGGTTCAAAGGGTTCAGAGGGTTGGGGTGGCGGCGGTCGCCGCAAATAATAAAGGGGCGCGGCTTCGCCGCAGGTTGTGTAGTAGGGTTGTGTTCGCTTCGCTCAGGGGGCGACGGCCCTTTGGGCCGAGGGTGGTGGTGGCGCCTTCGGCGCAGTTTTATAGGCCGCCTTTCGGCGGCCACCCTTTGCCCGCTACGCGGGACTTCTTCTAAAGGGTGGCAGAATGGGCCTCTCTGTGCTCTCCCTCAGAGACATGTGTGGCACATTGTTCAGCGTCCATAGTCCCACCGCGAAGTGGGGTGCCAAGCGGTGGGACTACAACCCGCAGGATTTTACAGCTCACTAATTCCCCATCATTTTCAGCCGGTCCCCTCTTTTATAGAGGTAGACGTAGTACAGTTCTCCGTAGAAGGGATTGGTGAATTTCCGGGCGCTGTCATCCACTTCGATGATATTTCCTTTTTTGGTTATCATACGGAAGGAGAGGAAATCAATCTTTTCAGGATTGTCACGGCGTTCCAGCTGGCGGTGGAATTCCTTTTGCATGGGACCTGCGTCGCCGGGATGGATGACGGAAAGGATATTGCCGCCGGTATATTTCATGAAGTCTTCGTAGTCGTCACATTCCAGAAGGTCCACCATCACTTTGTTGGCGAAGAGGATTTCTTCTTTTTCCGTGGCTCTCAGCACCAGAATGCCGCCGGGGAGGTGGTCCGCCACGTCGGTGAGGTTGAAGCCGAACTGGCTTCTTTTGTCGGTGACGGAAATGGTGTCGTCAAACTGCCGCCAGCCTGCCTTGCCGTTCAGCTTGGCTCCGTAGAGGGCATAGTCGGCGCGGATGCAGAGGCTGCCGTAGGAGTCGCCCTGCTCCGGATAGGCGGCACAGCCAAGGGAGGCGTAGAATTTCACTTCCCTGTCTCCGGCCTTGAAGGTATGGGGATTTCCGGTGAAATCATCCATGGCCTTCGTCACCAGGCTGAAGTCTTCGTAGGGATGGAAGAGGACGAATTCGTCGCCGCCGTTTCGGGTGATAATGGATTTTTCCCCGAAGATTTCTTTCATGTCCCTCACCAGGGTTTTCAGGGCTTCATCGCCTACGCTGTGGCCGTATACATCGTTTACCAGTTTGAAATTGTCGATATCCAGGGCGATGACCATGGCCTTCTTTCCGGCATGGGCCTTCAGGTAGTCCGCCACTGCCCCGTCGCCGCCTTTACGGTTGTACACGCCGGTTAATGGATCCCTGCCGCCGCTTAACTTCAGGGCGCCATTTGCCTTCTTGAGGATGCCGTTTTTACGGAAGAGGAAGGAAATCATGGCAGAGAGGGAAAGGCCCGACACAGTGGCGAAGAAGAGAAGCATCCAGTTCACATTGCTTCCCTGGGGCCGAAGGATGATGGTCCACATGTCCCCTGCAATGACCCGTTCCGCATGGGGATTTCCTTCTTCCGTACGGCCCAGCTCCTTCACCAGATGGGGCTCCTCTTCCCAGCTGTTTTTATGATAAAGGGTATAATCAAGCTTCTGTTTTCCCAGGTTGGAAATATTGGCACTGCTCATCACTTCCCTCTGGTCCACGGCAAAGACGATGTACCCCCAGAAGCTGCCCTCCTCCGGCACTCCATTCCGGAATACGGGGCGCACAAGCACCATCATTTTGTGGGAAAGCCCCACGTCCACGGAGTCAAGAAGCACCAGCCGGTTTTCCCGACGGGCCGTGTCCGCCGCCTCTTTCAGATGTCCCTTCAGGAGGCCTTCCATATCCACCTTTCTTGTATCTTCCGCTGTAATAATAAGGGGATCCCCCTTTTCCGGCAGTATCTGGATACTGCGAATCATGGGATTCATGGCCATCACCATCTGTGCTTCCAGGGGATAGGTCATGTAGGCCGGCGCATTATGCTCCAGCTTGGATGTCATGAGCCTGGTCACCACATCCCACCAGTTCACCAGGTTGTCAATGCCTTCCAGACGATGGATGGCATAGGGCGTAAATACTTCCCCATCCATGCGGCGATGGTTGTCATAGAGGAAAAAGTCAAGGCAGAGCGTCAAAAAAAGACCGACTATCATGATGGGTAAGCTCAGCGATTGTATCATTTCCCTGATTCTGCTCATCATCATGATTCCGGCCTTTCAGTAAAAAACGATTCGTTTTATAACTACTACGTTTTCATTATACACTTTAAGGAATACGTAAACAAGCCTTGTCCATAGCAGAAAGGCGGCAGGAAAAAGGCGCAAACCTTGCTGCTGTCATTTGGAAAATGTGCGGGAAACAGGGGAAAGAAAAAGGAGCCATGAAAAATGATTCCCATTTTCCATGGCTCCTTTTCAGTCAGGGTATATAAATAAGAAATATCAATTATTTGCCTGCGTTTTTCAGGGCAATTCTCCAATCCCTGCCCTGCTGGTGTACGTCATTCACATCAGCTTTCTGTACAGCGTCCTTATTGGATTCCACATCTGCCTTTTCCTGGGCGGTGAGGTGGATGTCCTGGTTCTGGTCAGGCTGTCCTTTCTTTTCTGCATTGTAAAGAGCAATGCGCCAGTCCCTTCCCGGATCCCCTGCGGCGGTGCCATCAGCGGCCTGAACACCCATGGAAATGCAGGAAAGCGCGATTCCTGCAGCTGCGAGAGCCATGGTTACCTTTTTCATTTCTATCTACTCCTTTCATGCAGTCAATCAATTGGTTGTTTAGAGTATTATATTACTTCGGGTAATTATTGTAAATAGAAATGTATATTTTTTATAAACTTGACATAAGTAAATATTGTAAATATTGAAAATAAAAAAAGAACCTTCTGCAAGGTTCTTCTCATCGTCTGGAGCGGATGAAGGGAGTCGAACCCTCCTGTCCAGCTTGGGAAGCTGGCGTTCTACCGATGAACTACACCCGCAATTAGGTACTTTTTAATCATATCATATTCCGGCGCCTTTTGCCAGTAGGAGTTAGCGCCCTTGGGCGCTAATGGTTCTTAAGATTGACGGCCCTGCGGGCCGAGGGTTCTCAGGTTTGACGGCCATATGGGCCGAGGGTTTTGGTGGCGGCTGACGCCGCAAATAAAAAGGAGGGCACGGCTTCGCCACGGGCTGCTGAAAAGGGTTCAGAGGGAAAAAAGACTGCAGAGTTTTACGTTCTGCAGTCTTTTTCTATCAGTATTTGTCTCCGTAGAGTTCTTTATTTCTCTGGACGATGGCCATGATGCGGCTGGCCGTTTCTTCGATGGCCTTGTTGGATACGTCGATGACCATGCAGTGGAGCTGGCGCATGACTTCCTTGGCGTAGGAGAGTTCGTCTTCTATGCGGGCAATGTCGGTGTAGTTGGCAGTGCCGGAGAAGCCCAGGGCCTTCATTCGTTCGCTTCTGATGGTGTTGAGTTTGTAGGGATCAATGATGAGGCCGATGATGCGGTAAGGCGGGATGTGGAAGATTTCTTCCGGCAGCGGCACTTCCGGCACCAGGGGAAGGTTGGCTACTTTGTATTTCTTATGGGCCATGTACATGGACAGCGGTGTCTTGGATGTACGGGACACGCCGATTAAGACCACGTCGGCTTTGGAGAAACCGGCGGGATTCTTGCCGTCGTCGTATTTCACGGCGAATTCGATGGCTTCCACTTTGCGGAAGTATTCTTCGTCCAGTTTGTGGATAATGCCCGGTTTCATTCTGGGCTTGGTGGTGGAAATGGATCCCACCATGTCCATCATGGGTCCCAGGATGTCCACGTACCGCACGTTCTTGGCGTCCGCCATTTTTTCAAAGGTCTGCCGGAGTTCCGGGCTCACCAGGGTATGGCAGACCACGGCGCCGTGCTGGGCTGCTTCTTCTATGACTTTCTGAATCTGTTCCGCATGGCGGATGAAGGGCACCCGCACAATGTCGATGTCTTCATCAAACTGGCTGATGGTGGCTTTGGCCACGCTTTCCGCCGTGTCGCCCAGGGAATCGGAAACGACGTAGACTTCCGGTATTTTATTCAAGGGCTTTCCTCCTTATCTTCTGCCCCGTCCCAGTTCAAGGAAGAGGCGGGTAATATTGGTTTTGGAAATCCGGCCTTTGAGCTGGAATTTCCTTTCTCCGTCCACATCTCTAAAGGTGCCTACGGGGAGGCAGTCGATTTCATAATCGATGAGTTTCTGTGCAATGGAAACCATGTCTTCGTCGGGCTCTGCGTATATCATTTTGGAACGGGATGTCATGACCATGGAAATGGGCACTTTGGCCAGGTCTTCCCTGCCCATGGCAGATTTCAAAAGGTCTTTCCGGGATACAACGCCCAGTACGTCGTCTTCTTTCCCTACGAAGAGGGTGCCGATGTCCTCTGTGAAAAGGAGGACGGCGGCGTCATAGGCATTGGAGTCGGCATTTACAAGGACAGGGCGGGACATACAGGCTTCGGCGGTGCAGGAGCGGATTTCTGCGGCTGCAGGATCCTCTCCGCCGCCCAGGTAGTAGTATCCCAGCCGGCGCCTGGCGGCAATCACTTCTCCGGAGAGGAGGACTGCCAGGTCGCCGCGGAGGGCGCTTCTGGTCACATGAAGCCGTTCTGCTATCATTTCACCGGTGATGGGGCCGTTTTCCCGGACGATGCGGGTAATTTCTTTCTGGCGGCTGGTGAGCTGCATGTTGACTCCTTTCTTGCTTTTCGCTGTAGTATGAAACCGGGACTGCAGGGCAGCCCCGGTTTACAGAATCTTCAATGGTCAGGCTGCAAAATACCCCTGATTACCAGGTGTAGTCTTCTACATCCTTGAGTCCTCTTCCGGTAGCAGCGTCCAGCATGAGTCTCTGTTCAATGCGGGCTACGTTTCTCTTGGTAGCTTTCACCATATCCGGGTTGACGGATACGTAGTCGATGCCGCTCTTCACCAGGAATTCGGTGAAATCAGGATATACGGACGGTGCCTGCCCGCAGATGGAAACGGTCTTGCCGTCTTTGTGGGCGGTGGCGATGAGGTGGCGGACAGCTCTCTTGATGGCCAGGTTTCTTTCATCGAAGAGGGCGGAAACGGTGTCGTTGTTTCTGTCGCAGCCCAGGATGAGCATGGTGAGATCGTTGGAGCCGATGGAGTAGCCGTCGATGTACTGGTTGAACTGGTCAGCCAGGATGATGTTGGACGGGATTTCAGCCATGAGGAAGAGTTTGAAGTCCGGACCTCTTTCCAGTCCTTCTTCTTTCATGATGGCGGTGACTTTGGCTGCTTCTGCTACGGTGCGGCAGAAGGGGATCATGCAGTTCAGGTTCTTCAGGCCGTATTCTTCACGGACTTTCTTTACTGCCTTCAGTTCAAGGCGGAAAGCGGCGGTGTATTTGGGATCGTAGTAACGGGAAGCGCCTCTCCAGCCCAGGAGGTCAGCCGGTTCTACCGGTTCGTATTTGTCGCCGCCCTTGAGGTTTCTGTATTCGCCGGACTTGAAGTCGGAGAAACGGAGTACCACCGGCCGCGGAGCGAGGGCACGGCATACTTTGGAGATGCCTTCGGCCAGCATGTCGATCACTTTTTCCGGTTTGCCCTGTTCGATGAGGTACAGCGGATGTTCATGGATGAAGGTGGTCCAGATGAATTCTTCACGCATGAGGCCAATGCCGTCGCAGGGGAGGCTTGCATATTTGTCAGCCAGGTCCGGGTCCCCCAGGTTCATCATGACGCCGGTGCCGGTGGGTGCAAAGTATTCAGCTGCCACAACGGTGGTGCCTGCTGCGCCTGCTGCCTGCTTCGGTTCGTCCTTCTTCACCAGGTCTTCCACAATGCCTTCGTAAACGACGCCGTTCTGGGCATCAATGGTGATGTCCTGGCCGGATTTCAGAACTTTGGTGGCTTCCACGCTGCGGCTCTTGGTGCCGACAACGCAGGGGATGCCCAGTTCGCGGGAAACGATGGATGCGTGGCAGGTCATGCCGCCGGCATCGGTAACAATGGCAACGGCTTTCTTCATGGCCGGTACCCAGTCCGGGGAGGTCATGGTGGTAACGAGGACTTCGCCTTCCTGGAATTCATCAATATCCTTCGGATCTGTAATTACATGGCATTTGCCTGCTGCCATTCCCGGGCTTGCAGGAAGACCTTTAACCAGTACCTTGTGATCAGTTGTCATTTTCACTTCTCCATTTCCAGCTTTCTTTTCTTTATTCTTCTTGGACCATACGGTTTCAGGGCGAGCCTGGAGAATCCAGATGCGATCCTGATGGTCCACAGCCCATTCCATATCCATGTAGCAGCCGTAGTGTTTTTCAATGGCCTTGGCATAGCTTGCCAGTTTCACCACCTGGTCGTCGGTGAGAGCCTGGGATTTAGCCAGTTCTTCCGGAACCTTTCTTTCTTCTACATCGCCGCCGGGTTTGCGAACCAGTTCGATGGACTTTTCATTCACAATGCGGGATTTGATGGTGAGGTCTGCTTTGTTGACGATGAAATTATCCGGTGTCACAGTGCCCTGTACCACGTATTCCCCAAGGCCCCAGGAACCTTCGATCATGACGCAGGAATCGTCGCCGTTGGCAATGTTCACGGTGAACATAACGCCGGCCACCTTGGAATCGGCCATCATCTGCACTGCTGCAGAGAGGGCCACATTTTCATGGTCGAAATGTTTCTTTGCGCGATAGTATACAGCACGGTCGGTGAAAGTGGATGCGTAGCATTCCTTTACCTTGCGAATCACCATGTCACGGCCGGTGACGTTGAGGTATGTATCCTGCTGGCCTGCAAAGGAAGCATCCGGCAGGTCTTCGGCGGTGGCGGAAGAACGGACTGCCACATAGGGATTTTCCTGGTTTACTTTCTTAGCCAGTTCTTCATAAGCGTCGCCGATGGCCTTGGCCAGGTCTTCCGGCATTTCAGCGGAAACGATGCTTTCGCGGATCTTGGTGCAGACTTCGTGGAGTTCCACGGAATCTTCCACATCCTTCAGATCCTGCAGCATTTCATGGATTTTCTTGTTCTGTCCGGTGGTTTCCATGAAATAGCGGTATGCATGAGCTGTGGTAGCGTAGCCATAGGGAACGGGTACGCCGGTGGAGGTGGTCAGTTCACCCAGGGAAGAAGACTTCCCGCCAACCAGTGCCACGTCCTTCCTATGCAGTTCATCAAACCATAAAACATAAGCATTTTCTCTTGCGTCCATCATAGCCCTCCTTAAGGTATGAAGATAAGAAATATGAACTTGACTTTCTTGTACACTATTTCGCATCAGCAAATTTATAGTATACCTTTATACTACAAAAGTCAAGATACTTTATGACACAAAGACAGCCTGTTTAGAAAAATAATGATATCCTTTATGGACACGCCCTTTGGGCGTGAGGGTTCAAAGGGTTCAGAGGGTTCAAAGGGGAAGGTTGACGGGGCTCCGCCCCGAAGGTTCTTATGGTTCTTAGGTTTGATGGGCCCTGCGGGCCCAAGGGTTATGGTATCGCCCTGGCGGGCGATGAGTATAAAGACAGCGTTACGGGATTGACCGCCGGACGCAGTCATTCTGAGCCGCAGGCGAAGAATCTTGGTACGCGAGGCATTTGAGTCGAATGGCATTAAATACCAGTCGGCGGGAAGGGTTCAGAGGGGCGCGCCCTTTGGGCGCGAAGGGGCACGGCTCCGCCGTAGGTTGTGGCCGCCTGCGGCGGCGGGTTGTGTAGAAGGGTTATGTTCGCTGTCGCTCAGGGGGATGGTATCGCCCTGGCTGGCGATGAGTTTTATATGATGCTAGGGAAGCGCCTTAACCCTCTTGCTTTCGGGAAAAAGTTTTCCCACCATTGCCCCCTGCGCACAGCGAACACAACCTTTTTATACAACCTGCCGCGAAGCGGCGCCCCTTTTTTACATTTGGGAATACATCCGGTCTGCTGTCTGCCGCCATACTTTATAACTCCCTCTGAACCGGCCCGCTCTGTGGGCGGAACCGGAGCCGTCCAAGGCCGACAGGCCCGATGGCGGCTTGAACCCGGGCGCCGAAGGTGCCTGAACCCTCTTGCGTTCAGGAATACACCACAGCACCGCTATGACACGAAAAAAGCGCCCCCGGAAGGGCGCTTTCCATCACATAAGTCCGCGAATCAGGATGACCAGGATGAGGATGGGGAGGATGAACTGGAAGTACGGTTTCAGCCAGCGGGGCATTTTCATGCCGCTGCCTTTATTTACTTCTTCGATGTAGTTGTCAAAGCCCCAGCCGAAGCGGGTGACGCAGAAGAGGAGGTACACCAGGGCGCCGCCGGGGAGGAGGAGGTTGCTTACCAGGAAATCTTCGCTGTCCAGCACGTCCCTGGCACCGATGAAGTGCATGCCGGAAAGGACATTATATCCCAGGACGCAGGGGATGGAGAAGAAGAATACGATGATGAGATTCACCATCACCGATTTCTTTCTTGTCCAGCCGAAGTTATCCATGGCGCAGGCGATGAGGTTTTCAAATACCGCCGTCACCGTGGAGAAGCTGGCGAAGGTCATGAATACGAAGAACAGGGTGCCCCAGAGCCTGCCGGCGGTCATGTCGGTGAAGATTTTCGGCAGGGTAATGAAAATGAGGGATGGGCCCTGGTCAGGATGGACGTCGTAGGCAAAGCAGGCGGGGAAAATGATGAGTCCTGAAAGAAGGGCCACGAAGGTATCCAGGGCAGTAATGCGCACGGCTTCGCCGGTTAAGGTGAAATCGTCGGTCATGTAGCTGCCGAAGATTTCCAGGGCACCGATACCGAGGGAAAGTGTAAAGAAGGCCTGGTTCATGGCTGCGGCCGCCACATTGCCAAGACCCGCTTCCACCGCCCTGTCCCAGTCCGGCAGGAGGTAGAACGCAAGACCCGGTTCGCCGCCTTTCAGGAAAAGGCTGTGAAGAGCCAGCACCACGATAAGGATGAGGAGGCAGGACATCATGACCTTCGTAATCCGTTCCACCCCGTTATGAAGACCCAGGCCGCACACCAGGAAACCAAGGAATACGGTGAGTGCCATGAAGATTCCCATTTCCCAGGGACTTCCCAGCATGGCGGTAAATACCGTCGGTATGGCGTCCTGTGAAATCCCACTGAAGGTGCCGGTCAGGAATTTCCAGAAATAGGCCAGCATCCAGCCGGATACGGTGGTGTAGTACATCATGAGGAGGTAGCAGCCCAGGATACAGAACCAGCCGTGCAGGTGCCAGAAACTGCCCGGCTTCTCCAGCGCTTTGTAAGCGCCAACGGCACTCTTCCTGCCGCCCCGGCCCACCGCCAGTTCCATGGTCATCACGGGAATGCCCATGAGAAGGAGGAAGCAGAGATAAAAGAGGACAAATACGGCGCCGCCGTATTCTCCTGTAATGTAGGGAAATTTCCACACATTCCCTATGCCGATGGCACAGCCTGCACTGACAAGCAGGAAGCCCAGTCGGGATTTAAAGCTGTCGCGATTTTCCATAAATTTCTCCTTATAATTTGATATGTATAACAGGTATTATACATCCGCTCGTGCCATGGCGCCAGCGGGACAGGACTGTGGGGCCGCTCTGCGGCCCGGGTTCAGAAGGTTCAAAGGGTTCAAAGGGTTCAAAGGGTTCAGAGGGTGTGGTATCGCCCTGGCGGGCGATGAGTTTTATAGCCGCTCCGCGGCTGCCGCCAACAGGCGGCATTATAACTCCCCTCTGAACCAGCCCGGAAGGCGCAGCCGTTCCCGGGCCGAACCCATCGGTCAGTGCGCAGCACATGACCGATAGAACCCGGGCGCCGAAGGCGCCTGAACCTTCTTGCATTTGGAAACACAGTAAGAACGACCTTATATCTCTACTCCCTTAAAATACTTCTCCACAAAGGGCACGTGGGAGAGTTTGATGGTCCTTCCGGAGAGGTAGGAGAGGGGACCTGCTTCTTCTCCGAAGGCGAAGGTGGTTTTATAGGAACAGAGGAGCTGGCGTCTTTCTTTTTTTGTACGGTTCCATTCCTTGGAGCCGTACTTGTCATCTCCCAGGAGGGGATGGCCGGCGTGGGCCATCTGACAGCGTATCTGGTGGGTGCGTCCTGTGAGGAGGCGGCATTCCACCAGGGACAGGCCCCGGCGGAAGGATTTCACTTCGTACTCGGTCACCGCCGTTTTGGAGCCCTTCACCGGATGGTCTGTCACGTAGACCCGGTTCTTTTTCGCATCCTTGAAGAGCTGGTTCTCCAGCCTGCCCTTTTCCGGCGTCATCCTGCCGGCTGCCACGCAGAGGTAGGATTTCCGGATTTTCCTTTCCATTATCATGCGGTCAAGAATTTCCCCGTCCTTTGGATTTTTCGCCAGGATCAGGATGCCGCTGGTATTGAAATCGATGCGGTGCACCGGATAGGCAGGGGGTTCCCCTTTTGCTCTAAGGAAATGATTCACTCTGTCCAGCAGGGTGTCCTTTGCCACCCCTGTCACGTCCAGAGAGAGGAGTCCGGCGGGCTTATTCACCGCCAGAATGTGGTCATCCTCGTAGAGAATATCCACGGGTGCTGTCCTTTTTTCTTCCAGCACAAAGGAGCGGACCCGGTCCCCTTCCACCAGCCGGTAGGAAGGTTCTTCCTTCTTTCCGTTCACTTTGATTTTCTTCGTGCGCAGGGATTTCATAAAAAAAGACCGGCCCCAGCCTTTCCTTTCCATGAGGAAAGCGTCCAGCCTTTTCCCTGCCTCACCGGCCCTGATAGTCCATTCTTCCATGCTTTCCTCCTGTCACCGGTCCTGGCGGGAAGGGGCATTTCTTCCTTCCCTTTGCCGAATGCCCCGCTGCGTCAGCTCCCGGATGGTTCGGTAAACCACTTTGTCATGCTCTCCTGCAATGTCAAAGGCGCCGCACATGGCCTGGGACAGGGATGTCATAAGCGGCCGGTACTGCTCCTTATCTATGATGATTTCTATTCTTCCCTTATCGTGTTCAATGACCTGGATTAAAGCATCCGGTTTTTCTTCCATACCTTCTCCTCCGGAAATCGAATTATTTTCTGTCTTCCCTGTAAGACCTGGCCAGCACAGCAAGAAAAGCGTCCACGTCCTGCACATGGTCTTCAGGAATCCCGTGCAGGGAGCATAGGGCTGCCGTAAGCAAAGCCTTCGTTTCCTTTCTCGTTCCATCGGAATGAAGGGTGAGCCCCGCTTCATCCAAGGTAATGGCTATGGAAATACGGTTCCTCCAATTTTCCATGGTCTTCCTCCCTGCAGAAAATGTATTATATCACACCATTTATGCTACACGAAAGAGGCGGTAAAGGCAATACTCTGGGGCCGCTTTGCGATCGCACGCCCTTTGGGCGTGCGGGTTGACGGCCCTGAAGGGCCAAGAGTTCTTAAGGTTCTAAGGGTTGACAGGCCCTGTGGGCCTGAGGGTTGTGGTATCGCCCTACGGGCGATGATTTTTATAGACAGCGTTACGGGATTCCCTCCCGGACCCACCGGTCATCCGAGCGAAGCGAAGAATCCTGGTACATGCCGGCAATTTTATATGTCATAGCATCCCGGTTGGCGGGAAGAATCTGCATAGCCTAGAGACCGCGGACAGCGGCCTATGCCAGTGACTCACTAGAAACTAGAAGTTAGAAGTTAGAAGTTAGAAGTTAGAAGTTAGAAGTTAGAAGTTAGAAACTATCCCCCTGTCTCACTGTCCCACTAGCCCACCAGCTCACTAGCCCATTAATATAATTTCCGCATATGTACCATGAAATTCTCCTATTTTTATTATATCTTTCATGGAACTATACTACAGACAGGAGGGATTTCTTCCTTTTGGGAAGCACTGATTAATTCGCAGAATCGAATTTCATATGTATTTTTATCCAATGCTGCGTCATCAGTCTCCTTAAATAGCTCGCTATTCGCGTCGACTGATTCCTTGCATTGAATAAAAATACAAGAATGAAATCCGATAACGATTTAATCAGCGCTTCCCTTGCCGCCTGTAAGATGCAGGTTTCTGCCGGTGAAATGCAAAGTATAATCTTTAAGCTATTATAGATTTTTCCTATTAGATTTAAGCTATATGTTTTCCGTATAATAAAATCAAATCATGGCATAGGTTTTTGGAAACGTGGGAGTGTTTGCTATGAACAACGAAGAGTACATGGAATACGAAGGATACCGGATTATTGAAGCGGCGCTTCTTTCCTATACTTCTCCCTCAGGCAGCCTGCTGCCGGAAGCGGGGCCGGAGAGCGGCCTGGTATGGGATTACGTCCTTTTCCGTCTGTACCTGGCGGAGAAAACGATTCGCCGCTTTCCCAGCGGATTCGGCTGCATGGACCGCATGGCCGACGGCCTCAGGGATGGGATTTCTCATCTGTCTCTCACCCTCAGGACCCTGTCCCTTTTGAAAGGTCTGAATGGCTCTTCCCTCATTCTGGGCGGCGTTCTACCGAATGAAGAAAAGGTGAAGGAACGTTTCCATGAATTTCACCATCTGGAAATGGCCTGCGGCGGTTCCCTGGAAAAAATGGTGGCTTCCCTGGCCGCCCTTTCCGGCTGCCGGGCGGACAGGAAATTGATTTCCTACCTTTCCGCTGAAACAAGGGCCTTCCTTTCCCATCTTTCCGGAAAACTTTCCTCCCTGACGCCCCGGCATATCTATCAGGGCGCCAGAGACTTCAGCCCCTCCCTGCCTTCCTTTGCAGGAGAAGCAGCGGACGATTCCTCTTTCCTTGCCCTGCTCACGGGGCTGGCGGTGAGCTGTCTGGTCATGCTTTTGTAAAATCCCTATCCAAAAGGAAAAAGTAAGAGTACAATGAGAACATAGCAGAATGAAGAGCATGGATTCCAATGAATCCATGCTTCTCTGATGGGAGGAGGCGCTTTCTATGGACATGATGGAGTATCTGGAAAATATGGGAATCACCGTATGCCAGCGCGCCTTCTTTTCCTACATGGCCAAGCCCCAGGGAAGCTACGGCCTCCACATGATTTTCCGCCTTTTCCTGAAGAAGAAACGAATCATCATGCTGGAGCGGGACCGGGCCGGCTGGTGCCGTTTCCTTTCGGACTACGCCGTATTCCGCCTCTATATCGCCCGCTTCGTACTGAAGGACTTTGCCCGGGATTATCCGCCCCTTTTAAACATCTACACCGGTTTTGACAAAGTGGAAAAGGATTTCCCGGAATTTCTAAAAAAAGAAGCGGACCCGGGGCGGGGCGTGGGGGATATGTCCCTTCTCCCCGACAATCTTCCCTACCTCTATTCCGAAGAAAAAATCAAAGCCTGCCATGAGCTCTTCGACCACATGGCTGCCAAGGCGGAAAGGAAACTGGATAACCCCGATGAAATCTTAAAGAGCCTCATCACCGAAGGCCTTTCCTATCTTGCATCCAGGGACAAGGCGCCGCTGTACACGCCGGTGTTCTGGTTCTTCTCCAAAGAAACCCTCTCCTACGCCCAGTATCTGTCGGAACTGTACAAAGGACTCATTCCGGAGAGCCATTACGAAAATCTCCACGCCCGCCCCTATCAGGAAGTGGAACGGGAAGAGGATACCTTCTACACCGACTACCGCCTGCCGGCGTTCATCCTCTTCTTCCTGGCCGGCCTCATCTGCCTGGTGCTGGCGAAGGCGTAATGGGGCTGCGCTCTTCGGGCGCGCAGGGGCACGGCTCCGCCGTGGGTTATGGCCGCCTATCGGCGGCGGGTTGTGTAGAAGGGTTGTGTAGGAAAAGGTTCTTAAGATGGACCGGCCCAATGGGCCGGAGGGTTCTTAAGCTTGAAACTGTTGCTCAACAACCTGACCCATTTTCAGGGTAACTTTAATAAGCCACCTCAAAAAGTTCATTTTT
>ENA-ORCP01000101-ORCP01000101.1-human-gut-metagenome-genome-assembly--contig:-NODE-101-length-64718-cov-5.571773_pt1 | contig 64718 bp, 58 predicted proteins | sample MGYA00242990_ERZ507991 | MGnify/ENA primary metagenome ERZ507991 (study PRJEB26167, sample SAMN06115496) | human gut metagenome | host: Homo sapiens | place: China:Henan | collected 2015-05-07 | study... | reverse complement strand
CTGGCATTCCTGAAATCGGAATATTCGCCCTATTCGTACTGTCATGCCGACCCTGTGAACTTCATTGACCCGACCGGCCTGTTCGACACCAAAGACGAGGCCGAAAAATGGGCTAATTAACGTGAGTTCTTATATCGAACTCACGTTAAAATACATTACCCCTACCACAGATAGCTGTAGCAGGGGTGATGTATTTTTGCATTATGACACACCCTCATAATGTTGGAACAGGTGGAAATATCAACTATTTGTTTGCAGCTTTCGTCGTATCGGATAACAATTTGAATTTTACATAATCTTTAATATCGGATGATGACGAGCCTATAAGAGCTATAAAATCTCCCGCTTCTGCAACCCATTCATGCCTTTCATCATCGAAATACATAAGTTTGTCTGGGGTGATTTCAAATTGAATCTCTGTTGACTGATTGGGTTCAAGAGATACTTTCTTGAAATCTTTTAATTCTTTGACCGGTCGCGGAAGAGAGGATTTGACATCAGTAATATATAGTTGTACGACTTCCGCCCCTGTGCGGTTTCCTGTATTGCTTACAGGAATACTGATTGTGATTTGGCCGTCAGCCGCCATACGGTCGGAATTGATCGAGGGTTTGCCATATTTGAATGTAGTATAGCTTAATCCGTGACCGAATGGGAACAATGGTTTTATATCGTTTTTATCGTTCCAACGATAACCCACATAGATTCCCTCGGAATAGTTGCAGTCAACAATATCGGAACCGTCAGTCCGTGGTGTGCCGGGATAATCGCCGACAGAGTGTGCCCCCACATCAGTTAATGCGACGGGGAATGTCATGGGAAGTTTTCCAGACGGATTCACATCGCCGGCAAGAACAGAGGCTATCGCATTTCCGCACTCGGTGCCGAGATACCAAGCCTGCACTATCGCAGGGACTTCTTTGACCCACGGCATCGCTACGGCATTACCCGAAATGTTTACGACAACGAGGTTTTTATTAGCCTTTGCAAGTGCGCTTATTACCTTGTCTTGATTATACGGCAGTTCAAGACCTGCCCTGTCGGAATTCTCACAGTCCTGATGTGCCGACTTGTTAAGACCACCTACGAAAATCACAAAATCAGCATTTTTTGCAGTCTCAACAGCCTCGGCAAGGATTTCCTCAGCCGTCCTGTCGTCGTTTAGATTCTGACCAGTGACAACACCATTATATTCTCCGGAAGGATCTCCCACATATCCACGAGCATAGACAATCTCGGCTTTATCTCCGAACCGTTTTCTAATACCGTCAAGGGGAGATAGTTCATATTTTACTTTTAGCGAAGAACTGCCACCACCGACCGTCATCATCTTTAGGGCGTTTTCTCCTATGACGGCTATCTTTTTGACTCTATTGGGATTAATCGGGAGAGTATTTCGGTCATTTTTTAATAACACAATGCCTTCCTCACCAATATTTCGGGCAGCAGCGATATGTTCTGGTGAACATAAGGAACCGAAAGGTCGCCGGGTATTCATAGTAGTACGAAACGCAAGTCGCAGAATACGACGAACTTTATCATCAAGTTCCTTAGTTCCTACCTTACCTTCCTTAATAAGCTTAAGATAAGGCATTGCAAGATAATAATTGTCATAGGCGTTGCTCGCACCATTTGACAGCCCGTTGGTCCAACTGCCAAACTCCATGTCAAGACCGTTGGCTATTGCTTGTCCTGTATCGTGAGTTCCGCCCCAGTCTGACACGACCACTCCGTCAAACCCCCATTCGCCTTTAAGGATGTCATTCAGCAAATACTGGTTATGGCAGACGTGCTGGTCTTTATAGAGGTTATAACTGCCCATGATAGTCCATGTTCCGCCTTCTTGAACAGCGGCTTTGAAAGCCGGAAGATAAATCTCATAAAGCGCACGGTCATCTACAATCGCATTGGTGGTGTGACGGTTTACCTCATGGTTGTTAAGTGCGTAATGCTTCACGCAGGTTGCCACGCCGTTGCTCTGTACGACCTTTATATAAGGAACGACCATCTTGGATGCAAGATAGGGGTCTTCCCCCATATACTCGAAGTTGCGTCCGTTTAAGGGTGTGCGGTATATATTAACACCGGGACCAAGCAGAATGTCTTTTTTTCTATATCGGGCTTCCTCTCCTATGTTTTTACCATAGAGTAAAGCCATATCAGGATTCCATGTAGCAGCGAGGCAAGTGAGCGCAGGGAAAGCCACGCAGGAATCGTTAGTCCATCCGGCCTGAACCCATTTATCCCATAGTACTTCCGGACGGATTCCGTGCGGCCCGTCGGTAGTCCAGAATTCCGGAATACCGAGGCGTGGAACACCGGCGGAAGAAAATTTTGACTGTGCATGGAGCATGGCGACTTTTTCTTCAGTAGTCATTCTTGAGAGCGCGTCTTCCACACGCTCGTCAATGGTGCGCGTTTCATCGAGATATACGGGAACGGAAGAAGACGCCACCGTAACACACGCAGCCATCAGAGTAAATGAAAGGAGTAGTTTATTCATTAGATTATAAGATTATATTTTACATTGTTTCATAACAATACTTCGGTTATTTTTTGAGAGTTAATACTTGGCTCAGAGGAGCCTAAAGTCTAATCCGTTAAAAATCAGAGTTTTATTAACATTATTTAGTGTTTAGCATTGAGAATTTGGTCAAATCGCTGATTTTCAGTAACTTTATGGTGCCTCACCACACATAAAGAGATCATGATTTTCGAGCTACTTGACCAATATGAGTCCATCTGCCGCAGGGCTTTGTTCGTTTGCGGTGCAAAGCTAAACAAAACTTTTAAAACAAACATCATCGAGATACTTATTTTAATCATACCCGGAAAGATCAATTTCCTCCAGCTTGGAAGGTATGGACGCCGTAAGGAGCAGCGTTACCGGCAGACCGCCTCCCGGTGCCCTACCTCTGCCACATCTCCCCCTACGCCTACTGCGCCGCCGACCCCATAAACTCCATAGATCCCACCGGATTGTTTGAAATTGAGAATAGGGAAGAGCTCATGACCTCCACGGTAATTTGTGTTTATCCGGAGAAAGAAATTCCTAATTATGAAAACACATATATAGTTTCTAAATTTGGAGGTGAGGCCACACGCGTAACGAATGTCAGGATATTTAAGAGTTTTGGCATTACCTGGGATTCAAAAGGTTTTAAATTTTAAAATGAAATATTATGAAGTCCATAGCATTTTTTATCGAACTAATTCTTTGCGTTGTATTCGCTTATGCTTGCAGTGATAAGAAAAAAGACTCAAGTTGCTTCTAAGATTTCGTTAATGTCAGACAATTTCAAAAGTGAAGAAGACTGGGGGGAGGAACCGCACTATCTTCCTGTTGATTCAGCCAACCGAAGGATGCTTGACTCTTGCATGCTTGAACATGACACAATCACTTTTGCCGGGAAGTAATATCTCTATACGCAATATTTACTTTATCCTTCAGAATATAAATCATTTTTTGTCAACTATACCATTCATACATACGAATTTAATGATACTGCCTGTTCAACTATCCTTACCCCTAAGGGACATCTCGTGTTATGCGACACGCCCGCCTCGGTAACCATTGTGAATGTGAGTGATGAGGATTATTACGATTATTGCGATAAAAGTTCTGTAAAGCCCAAGGATTGTCCGATATATTTTATATTGGATATGCTTTATTGCGACACCATTCCAATAGCTGAATTCGTAGAGAATAGTGATGACATGTATGCCAAAGTTCCTACATGGAAAAGCCACTATAAAAAAGTATATTCTCGAACCGGGTTGCATTTAAAAAACACTGACGGAGAGAACAATGAATGGTTCCTTAAATATCCCGTCCCTGCAAGAAAAGGGGCAAGTAAAAAAGAACTAAGGAAAAGCGCAAAGCAACTACCCCCATTCCTGTTTTATGATCCCTTTGATTATGAGCGATTGTTTTGCCCTGCGCTAAATTATAATGAAACATTACGGGAAGATGCCGAATCTGTCAAAAAAGCAAAGAATTATTAACTTTCTCAACGCACAGTCAACTCTTCGAAAAGGAGCCTCCATGCGAGCCGCAGGCGCTGTCCTAATTGGGTCTGCCGAAGGCAGATAATAATGGTAGCCCCATCCGAAGCGCGATAGCGCAAGCGTGGGGTAAACGGCGAAAGGAGGGTTATTGCCGTCGAAGCTGGCCGCTATTCTCTGCTGTTGCACCGCCACGCGGCGCCAATATGTTGATTGGCATCGATACCACAGCAGCGCCTGCGGCTTGCAGTGGCCTACTACTCTTAAGTCGCCGATGGCGACAGCATAGCGCTGTAGGCGCTTGAAGAACAGTAGGCCACGTGCGAGGGAGGCATAGCCGACCGCTGCCGTGGTATTTGTCCGCCACCCACACCCCCCGCGCCGCTTCGGCGGTGCAACTGTTGGGTATAGTGGCAATCTTCATGGCTCTTCAAGCGGTTGCATTATCCCTCTCATCCGCAAAGTTTTCTCAAACAAATACGGCGGTTCGCTTGCATTGTTGGCTGAAACTTCGTAACTTGCAGCTAAAAATTCATTGGATTGTCCCACGCGGAGGTGGGCGATTAACGGAAAAATCAGGAAATGATAAGATTGATAAGACTTTTGGTGATTGTGTTGGCGGTGATGCCCGCTACTGTTTCGGCAATGTCGCCGATGGCTAACAAAAAATCTATGGTCGTTTCGGGACACGCACGGTTTACGGTGCTGACGCCCGAGGTTGTAAGGATTGAGTACAGTCCGAACTGTCAGTTTGAGGACAGTGCCACGTTTGCAGTGGTTAATCGCCAATTGCCGGCAGTAAGGTTCAAGGCCGACAGTGCAGGAGATTTTCTTACACTCCGCACAGACCGCTTCACGCTCCGTTACCGCAAGGGCTCGAATCCGCTGACAGTTCCGGCATCGGCAGATAATCTTTCGGTGACATTCAATGTGGCCGGAGGCAAAACTGAGTGGTTTCCCGGAAAGGCCGATCCTCAGAACCTTAAGGGAACATGCCGTACACTTGACAATTGTGATGCCTCAAAAGGGTTGCCTCAGCTCGAGGACGGACTGATTTCGCGCTCAGGTTGGGCTGTGATAGATGATTCGCCTGCAACGAAGAGGCTCGACGGGAGCCGGTCGCTCGCGTTTCACGGCGAGGTGAACGGTGTGCCCTGGATAGGGGAGAGGTCAGATGGCGAGGCGCTCGACATTTATCTGTTCATGCATGGCCGCGATTACAAGAAGGCGCTTGCCGATTTTACGCTCCTTGCGGGAAAGACCCCACTTCCGCCCGACTATGTGTTCGGTTACTGGTACAGCAAATATGACGCTTATTCCTCAACAGACTACCGGAATATAATGCGTAGCCTGAACGACAACGGGATAAATACCGATGTGCTTATCCTTGACATGGACTGGCATTGGAACGGCAATCAGGATGTGAGCGGCGGCCGCGGCGGCTGGACGGGCTGGACATGGAACACGAATCTCATACCTGATGCCGAGAACCTGCTGGCCGACATCCACTCCAACGGCATGCGCTGTGCGCTCAATCTGCATCCGGCCGACGGTATCAATGCCGATGAGGATTATTTCACGGAGATTTGCACTGACCTTGGCCGCAATCCGGCCACTGAACGCAATGTGCCCTGGATGCTCGGCGACAGGAATTTCTACCTTTCGTTTTTCAACCGCATAATGCGCGCGAGAGAGAAGCAGGGCGTTGATTTCTGGTGGCTCGACTGGCAGCAGGAGCTTGTGAACCGTTATTGTGACGGCCTGGGTAACACATTTTGGTGTAACCATGTTTATTTCAATGACATGAAGGCTAACCGACCCGGACACCGGCCGGTGATTTTTCACCGTTGGGGCGGACTGGGCAGTCACCGCTATCAGATAGGGTTTTCGGGCGATACGTTCATAAATTATCCTACGCTTGACTATGAATCATATTTCACCGCAACGGCCTCGAATGTTGGCTATGCCTACTGGGGGCACGACCTCGGCGGTCATCAGCGCTCGGCCATTCAGGACTATAACGACCCGGAGCTTTTGCTGAGGTGGCTGCAGTTCGGCGTGTTTACGCCTATTTTCCGCACTCACGCCGCCACAGGGCAGGGGATAGAACGGAGAATATGGCTATATGACAATTTCAGCGACCTGAACCGCGCCGTGAAGCTCCGCTATGCGCTGTTTCCCTACATCTACGCAATGGCGCGAAAATGCTATGACACGGGCGTGGGTATATGCCGTCCGCTCTACTATGAGTATCCCGAGACCGAGGAGGCTTACACTGTAAAGAACCAGTATTTTTTTGGCGATGACATTCTTGTTGCCCCCATAGCCGAACCGGGCAAGGAGGGAGCGACGGAGAAAGAGGTGTGGCTCCCGGAGGGCGAATGGTGGTCACCGTCGCATAACCGCATGCTCTCAGGCAACGCCCGCATGAAGCTTACGTTTGACCATTCGCAATATCCCTGGTTCATACGCCGGGGAGGAATTGTGGTGATGAATCCGGAAAGTGTCAGAAGGGTATCGGAGCGTCCCGATACATTGATTGTCAATTTTGTTGCCGGAGAGTCGGGAAGCACGGTTCTTTATGAAGACGCGGGCGACACTGACAGATATCCCACGGAATATGCCACCACGGTCATTGAGCAGAACCATAAAGGGAACAAGCACGAATTCAAAATAAAGACCCGGCGCGGTTCGGCACCGGCCATCCCTGAAAGCAGGGCCTACACTATGCGAATCTACAACGCGGGGCGCCCGCTGAAAGCCACGCTCGATGGCAAACGGGTGGAAGTGGCCTACGATGCGCCGACAAGTTGTGCAACTGTCGACATTCCACAGGCGCCTTGCTCCAGGGAGCGCACCTTGCGGCTGCATTACTGACCGGGTGCAGAAAAAGGTGCGACAGCATCCTTTTTCAGTTTTCGCCCGACGGGAGGAATGCGAAATAAACCGCCGCAATGAGTAACAGGAATGCCACAAAGTGGTTCCAGTGAATCTGTTCGCCCTTGAAGACCAGTGACACTATAACCGTAAAGATGGTGAGCGTTATGGCCTCCTGCAACACTTTGAGCTGCATGAGGGTGAAGGGGCCGCCATTGCCGGCATAGCCAATCCTGTTGGCAGGCACCATGAAAGAGTATTCGGCCAAAGCCAGCGCCCATGAAAAAAGAATGACGGCGTAAAGAGGCCAGTTGGTAGATATGCCTGCATCGGAAAGTTTCAGGTGGCCATACCAAGCGAAGGTCATGAACACATTAGAGACTACGAGCAGCAGCACTGTGGTGATTCTTGCATCCATTCTGTAAACGTTTATTAATCGGGGTGCAAAGTTAACGCTAATTGCCCGATTTTCCTTATAAAATTCTGTAATTGATTACTCCCACACCCTCGAAATCGGGGAGGTCCACGCCTGAATAAACCACGGTACGCTCCCCGGTCATATCAGGGAACGAAGCTCGGAAAGACTTCAGCCCTCGAATAAAATCCGGATGAAACGTGCTGCTTGACTTAATTTCATAGCAACTGTAGGCCGAACCTTTTTTCACAAGCAGGTCTACTTCATTGCCGTTGGAATCTCTGTAAAAGTACAGTCCTCCGTTCACCCCCTCGTTGTATCGGTTCTTCAAAAAATTCACAATCACCATGTTCTCAAATAGATGCCCCCGCATCTTGTCGCGATTCATGGTGCGTGGGGAGTCTATGTCGAGCAACGAAGCGGCAAGCCCTGTGTCAGTGAAATATATTTTAGGGCTTTTGGTGAGACGTTTACGCGTATTGGTAAAGAATGGGGGCAACATGAAAACGATGTACGAAGCTTGCAGAACCGACAGCCACGAATTGATAGTGTTCACCGCCACTCCGAGTTCGTTTGACAGTTCGGAGGCATTGAAAACGCTACCTATACGGGCGGCACAGAGCCTTACGAAGCGCTGGAATGCATCAAGATTCTTGATTGCGAGGAAATCGCGCACATCGCGTTCAATATACGTCTTTACATAATTGGGATAAAGCAGCCGGGGCACATTTTTTCCGCTCCATATCGCCGGGAAGAAACCTTTGTAAAGCAACGCATCCATTGAGTCGCCATCGGCATATTGACCTACTTCGCTAAACGACAAAGGAAGAAGTTCGAAGACGGCTGTGCGTCCGGCTAATGACTGCGACACCGTTTTCAGGAGCGAGAACTGCGAGCTGCCCGTAAGATAAAACCTAAGCTCCGGACGCTCGTCGACCATTCCCTGAATATAGGAAAGCAACTCCGGCAAATGCTGAACCTCATCTATTATCACCCCTTCAGTGAAAGCCGAAAGGAAGCCTTTGGGATCTTCCCGCGCCATCCGTCTTACATCAATATCCTCCATCGACCGATAGGGAACGTTGGGAAACAGATGGCGGAGCAACGTAGATTTGCCCGACTGGCGCGGGCCTGTAAGCGTCACTACTGAGAAATAGCGGGCAGCCTCGCTGATAGCTACGCCCATAGCGCGGTCAATATAGATCGGGGAGGTTGATGAATCTGGCATATTATGCAAATTTTCAGTGGCACTGCAAATTTACATAATTTGTATCTAACAACCAAATTATCACCTTATTAAATTGATGTAATCAGCGTATCCCTCAGTAGCCATGCGCGACAGGGGGATGAATCGGAGCGACGCACTGTTTATACAATATCGCATTCCACCCTGCTCTGCGGGGCCGTCGGGAAAAACATGGCCCAGATGCGCGCCGGAATGTGCGGCCCGCACTTCGGTGCGCACCATGCCGTGCGACCGGTCGGCCCGTTCTTCAATCAGCTCCGGCGCGATGGGGCGCGCGAACGCGGGCCATCCGCAGCCCGAATCATACTTGCTTGAGGATACAAACAGGGGTTCGCCGGTAGTTACATCCACATAGATGCCGGGCGAAAACTCGCGGTCATATTCGTTGTTGTAGGGGCGCTCAGTGGCGGCATTCTGCGTCACCTCCCACTGGAGGGGCGTCAGCTTACGGCGCAGAACGGCATCATCGGGCCTACAATACCTCCGACCGGTGGAGCGCGCTTTACGGAAAAGCGAAGGGTTGACGTGGCAATATCCGCCGGGATTCTTGTCCAGGTAATCCTGATGATATTCCTCGGCGGGATAGAAATTGCGGAGGGGGCCATGCTCAATGGAGAGCCGTCCGCCCAGCTTTCTGTCAAGTTCGGCCATTGTGCGGTCAATTGTAGGCTCATCCGCTTTGTCGGAGTAATAAATTCCTGTGCGGTATTGCGTGCCATGATCGTTTCCCTGACGGTTCACTGCCGTGGGGTCGACAGCCTGAAGATAAAGGTCAATGAGTTCGGCCAGCGAAACGCAGTCGGGATTGTAGACGACCTTCACGGTTTCGGCTGCATCCGTGGTTCCTGTGCACACCTGGCTGTAGGAAGGCGAAACCACATTGGAATTGGCATACCCCGCAGTGGCGTCCGTCACTCCCGGGACGAGCGAAAAAAGATGCTGGATGCCCCAGAAGCATCCGCCGGCAAAATAGATTGTTTTCATCATTTCTTCTTTTTTTGATGTAATAACGCGAGGCCAACTGCATTTGTTGCCGTTATGCCGGGTCAGTGATATAAGAATCTGTTCAGATTCCCTTTAGGCAGAGGCTATGAACGGATTTTGTTGCATATTGAACTTTTTTTGACCATTTGTTGTGATTTATGCTATTAAATTTGCAACGTAGAGAAATGCTTTCACGGCTCATCGTGCATTGCTCCACACCCCTTTTTAACGGATAAATAACACCAATCAATCCATAACTTTTACCATGCATAATCTTAAGCATCTTTTGAGCACGCTGACGCTGACAGCCGCCTTAGCCGCCCCGGCGATGGCGCAGACGGCCGATGATTTTGTGCCTTACAAGCAGACTGACCTGCGGCTGCCGTCGGTCCCGCTGCTTATGAACGACCCTTTCTTCTCCATATGGTCAAATTACGACGCTCTCAATGGAGGTCCTACCCGCCACTGGTGTGAGCAGGAGAAAGCCATCGAGGGTATTCTCCGTGTCGACGGCACAGCCTACCGTTTTATGGGGCAGGGGCAGTCGAGCATACTGAAGCCCATCGCCGGCATGACGGTTGACGGCGTTCAGTGGAAGGGTCGCGTAAACCATACGCGTCAGACCAACACCGGATGGACGGCTCCCGACTTCAACGATAGCTCATGGGACCTCCAGGAAGCCGCGTGGGGAACCGCCGGCGAGTATCCCAACGTAAAGAACAAGTGGACCGATACGAATTCCGACATCTATGTGCGGCGCACCGTGAACCTATCGGCCGATGACCTGAAGAAAGACCTTTGGGTAATGTTTTCCCACGATGACGTGTTTGAGCTGTATATCAATGGCGTGCGCATAGTGGCAACCGGCGAGACATGGCGTCAGGGCGAGGAGCAGCAGCTCTCGGCAGCTCAAAAGGCCGCTCTCATGGCAGGCGATAATGTCATTGCCGCCCATTGCCATAACACCAACGGAGGTGCTTACATTGACTTCGGTCTCTACGAAAACATCAAGGACCAATCGGCCACTGTACAGCTTGCCCAGCAGAACTCGGTTGACGTGCTCGCGACAAGCACATATTACAACTTCACCTGCGGCCCCGTGAATCTTGACCTTGTGTTCACAGCGCCAATGCTAATAGATGACTTTGACCTGATTTCAACTCCTATCAACTATGTGTCGTATCAGGTTAACTCAACGGATGGCAAGGAGCACGACGTTCAGTTCTACCTCGGCACCTCGGCTCAGCTGACCGTCAATGAAATGAGCCAGCCTACCGTTACCGGCACAACAACTGAAAACGGCATAACATACGCCAAAGCCGGCTCTGAGGCTCAGAACGTTCTCGGCCGCTCCGGCGACCTCATATCCATTGACTGGGGCTACCTCTACATCCCGGCCATCAACGGCCAGGTAAGCGTGGCTTCGCCCGTGACTGCCGAAGCAACCTTCGTCAACACCGGACGCCTCGCACAGTCAAACGCTTCCGATACCCGGAGCACCAACCGTTCGGAAATGCCCGTAATGGCTTTCAGCAATGATTTCGGCAAAGTCACTTCGGCGCGTAACTTCATGCTCATTGGCTACGATGAAGTCTATGACATGCAGTACATGAAGCAGAACTACAAGGCTTATTACGCCCGCAACGGCAAGACCATTTTCCAGGCCTTCGAGGAACTCGCCCGTGATTATACGGACATCATGAAGCGCTGCCGCGACCTTGACAAGCGTATCTACGACGACGGTCTCGCCGCAGGCAACGTGCGCTACGCCGAAATGCTTTCCGGAACCTACCGTCACGTAATGGCGGCCCACAAGCTGTTTCAGGACAATACCGGGAAAGCCCTCTATTTCTCAAAGGAAAACAAATCAAACGGATGCGTGAACACCGTGGACCTCACCTATCCCGAATCGCCCCTGTATCTCATCTACAATCCCGAACTGCAGAAGGGCATGATTCTCTCAATCCTTGATTACGCACTCTCCGACGCACGCAAAGGCAAAAATTGCGCAGCGCACGACCTCGGACAGTATCCTCTGGCCAACGGTCAGGTTTACGGTGACACGATGCCTCTTGAGGAATCAGCCAACATTATCATCCTTGCCAACGCAATATGCCGCATAACCGGCGACGGCGAATGGCTCCGCCCCTACCGCAACGTCCTAAAGACATGGGCCGACTATTGCCGTAATGAGGGACAGAACCCCGGCAACCAGCTCTGTACCGATGACTTCAAAGGCCCGAGCGAGCAGAACACCAATCTCTCAATCAAAGCCATTATAGCAGTAGCAGCTTATTCCGAACTCATACCCATGATCGGAGCCAATCATCGCGATATTGAGAAATACAAACAGTATGCCAAGGACATGGCTCTTCTTTGGGAAGCCGACGCACGTGACGGCGACCACTACCGCATGGAATTCCATAAGAGCGGCACATGGAGCCAGAAATACAATCTGGTATGGGACAAAATGTGGGGTCTCAACATTTTCCCCGCCGAAGTGCTTGACCGCGAAATCAACTTCTACCTCACCAAGCAGCAAAAATACGGATTGCCTCTCGACTGCCGCGATCTTCAGACCAAAAGCGACTGGATCATGTGGACTGCCGCAATGGCTCCCGACACCGAGACCTTCCTGAAATTCTCGGACCGTGAATATGACTACATCAACGAAACAACCTCGCGCATACCTCTGAGCGACTATTATTGGGCCAATTCAGGCGTTTCATGTAACTTCAGCGCCCGCTCGGTAATCGGCGGTCTCTGGATGAAGGTGCTCATGGATAAGATAGCCCCCAAGACTCAGGTGACCGACTGGGCACCCCGAGGCAACCACATCAAAACGCGCTGGGCTGCTCAGGTTGACCCCTCAAATCCGCTTCCCGAATACCCGCGTCCACTTATGGAACGCGCCGACTGGCAAAATCTCAACGGCCTTTGGGACTATGCTATCACAGCTGAGAATTCATTGCCCAAAGCCGAGGACTTCACAAGTCAGATTCTTGTGCCTTATCCTATTGAATCAAGCCTTTCTGGCGTAATGCGTCCCCTTGAGCCCGGAAAAGCCCTCTGGTATCGCCGCGATATTTCGGTACCGGCCGACTGGAACGGCAAGAAGGTGCTTCTTCATTTCGGCGCTGTCGATTATCGTGCCGACGTATACATCAACGGAACGAACGGACGTAACCGCGTGGGGCAGCACATAGGCGGCCACACATCCTTCACTCTCGACATCACCAACCGTCTTACCGACGGCAAGGCTACCATCTATGTAAAGGCTATCGACTCAACCGACCCAGGCGCACAACCCGTAGGCAAGCAGCGCCGTTATCCGGTTGGCGGTGGTGACATCAACTATACTTCTACCTCCGGAATATGGCAGACAGTATGGCTGGAGCCGGTGGAACAAGCATACATAGAAAATATCCGCACCACTCCCGATGTTGATAATTCCACTCTCAATTTCGATATTGACATCAAGGGTACAATTGCCGGCAACGTGAAAGTGACCGTCAAGGATGGCGACAAAGTAATTGCCGAGCAGAGCGCCCCCGCAGAGGCTACAACTACGATTTCAGTCCCTATGGCCAATGCGCGCCTATGGAGCCCGGCCGATCCCTATCTCTATGATGTGACAGTCACATACACCAACGGCGACAACACCGATACGGTTGACAGCTACGCAGCCATGCGCAAAATCTCCTACGCAAAAGACAAGGACGGTTACTGGCGCATGCAACTTAACAACAAAGACCTCTTCCAGTTCGGTCCGCTTGATCAGGGCTACTGGCCCGACGGCATCATGACTGCTCCAACCGATGAAGCACTTGCCTTTGACCTTGAAAAGACCAAGGAATGGGGATTCAACATGGTGCGCAAGCACATGAAGGTTGAGCCGGCTCGCTGGTATTACCACTGTGACCGTCTCGGACTCCTCGTGTGGCAGGACATGCCCTCAACCTTCCGCACGGATGAGGGGGACTGGAACACAGGCTCATGGTTCCGCGACCACACTTGCTCGCAGGATCCCACGCTCGAAAAGAAATTCCGCGCCGAATGGAAAGAAATCATCGAGCAGCACTATTCAAACCCCTGCATCGTGGTGTGGACTCCTTTCAATGAACGTTGGGGCCAGTTCAAGACAGGCGAAATCGTTGCCTTCACTCAGGAACTTGATCCGACCCGTCTGGTCAATCCCGCAAGCGGCGGCAACCACTACAAACTCGGCGAAGGCACCTTCGTTGACCAGCACACCTACGACCAGCCTATCCGCGTTTACGAAGGCGTCTTTGATCCGACACGCCCCTACGTGCTCGGCGAATATGGCGGTCTTGGCCGCAATATTTCGGGTCACCGCTGGTACGAGCGTGACGCTCAGACATATAACACCTACAATAGCCAAAAAGCACTTACGGATGCCTACGTAACTCTTATAGGGCAGATCCGTGACATTGCCAACGGTTATGAAAAGGATGGCAATAAGATTTCATACTCTGCCGCAGTGTACACCCAGACTACCGATGTGGAAACCGAGGTGAACGGCCTGATGACCTACGACCGCGAAGTCATGAAATTTGATGAGAAGCGAATCCGTGAAGCAGCCGAGACCCTTACCACGCTCTTCGGACAGCCGGCATCCATCAAGGTCCCTTTCGTAAACGGCACCGGTAAGCCAATCTACTATAATCTCCAAGGCTTACGACTCTCTTCTCCGGTGCCTGGCATAAACATAGTCTGCGAGCCTGACGGTCGCGTACACAAAGTATTGTTTTAGATTTAAATATTCCATTTCCGGGAGAAGGCGCCGCTAACCCGGCTTCTTCTCCCTTGTTTATTATGACAATCCGATCAACCCTTATAGCGGCCATGATTGCCGCCCCCGCCATAACTATGGGCAGTGTGACCGTAGTTGACCGCCCGATGCAAGGCAATGAGGCGCAGTACGCCGCCTTCCGTCAGCCGCTGCAAAGCGCGCCGCTGCTGAAGTTGCCCGTGGGCAATGTGCAGCCCAAAGGATGGCTACGTAAATATCTGGAACTGCAGAGAGATGGGCTCAACGGTCAGCTCGGAAGCGTCAGCGCCTGGCTTGACAAGAACAACAATCAGTGGCTCTCTGACGCTGGCGACCACGGTTGGGAAGAGGTGCCTTACTGGCTGCGCGGCTACTCTTCGCTGGCCTACATACTTGATGACCCCGAAATGAAGCGCGAGGCGCAGGTGTGGTTCGATGCTGTGCTCTCCAACCTCAAACCCGACGGTTTTCTTGGTCCCCGCAATTACGAAGGCGACAATCCTGAACTGTGGGCGCAGATGGTGATGCTGTGGGCACTTCAGACCTACTACGAACACAGCGCCGACCCCCGCGTGCTCGACGCCATGACCAACTATTTCAAGTGGGAAATGACCGTCCCCGATGCCAATTTCCTGAAAGGCCTGTGGCAGGAGAAGCGCGGCGGCGACAATCTGTGGAGTCTTCTTTGGCTTTACAACCGCACAGCCGACAAGTCAATCCTTCCGCTGGCCGACAAACTCCACGCCAACACCTCTGACTGGACTCAGACCAACACTTTGCCCAACTGGCACGGCGTGAATGTGGCTCAGGGATTCAGGGAGCCGGCCACCTACTACATAGTCACCGGTGATTCAACCCTGCTGCTCGATACGTATAACAATCAGCTCGTAATGCGCGAACGCTACGGACAGGTGCCGGGCGGAATGTATGGCGCCGATGAAAACGCCCGCCCCGGCTTTTACGACCCGCGTCAGGGCGCCGAGACCTGCGCCGTGGTGGAGCAGATGGCATCCGATGAGATTCTGATGGGCATCACGGGCGACCCCTTCTGGGCCGACCACTGCGAAAACGTAGCGCTCAACACATTCACCGCAGCCATGATGCCCGACATGCGCTCGCTCCGCTACATCACCTCGCCCAACATGGCCATAAGCGATGAGAAGCTCCACGGCCCGAGCATTGACAACAATTTGCGCGGTATGCTCTCCATGAGCCCTTTCAGCAGCCGCTGCTGTCAGCACAACCACGGCATGGGATGGCCTTACTATGCCGAGCATCTCGTGATGGCCACAACCGATGGCGGCCTCGCCACAATGCTTTATGCCGCCAACACCACCAAAGCCAAAGTGGCAGGAGGCAAAACGGTGACTCTCACCGAAACCACCGACTATCCATTTGATGAAACGGTAACTCTCACCTTAGGAACCGAATCTCCGGTTGTGTTTCCTCTCTACCTCCGCATCCCGGCATGGGCCGACGGCTGCACTGTGAAAGTCAACGGAAAGAAGCAGCCGGTGAGCAATCCGGCAGGACGCTACGTGAGAATTGACCGCACATGGAAAAACGGCGATAAGGTGCAGCTCACCCTACCAATGACCCTCACCGCCGATTTTTGGCGACAGAACAGGGAAAGCGTTAGCCTCAACTACGGGCCGCTGACGCTTTCGCTAAAGATCGATGAAATCGTTGAGCCTCATGACAGTCGCGACCGTCAGTTCGTGCAGGACGATTCCCACTGGCAGGAAGGCGTAGACGCTTCATTGTGGCCCTGCTATGTGCTCCGTCCTGGCTCGGACTGGAACTATGCGCTTGTGGTTGATTCCCGCAATATGCCGCTCGGTTTCAGCGTTACAAAAAAGCCGTGGCCTACCGATGACATGCCATTCACCCTTGACGGCGTACCCTTTGAATTCAAGGCTAAAGGCGTGCAGATTCCTTCATGGGGACTTGATGCCACAGGCATGACCGACGTGTTGCCAACCCCATACGCTCCGCGCAGCACAGAGGAGAAAACAATTACGCTCGTTCCGATGGGCGCCGCACGACTCCGCATATCGGCCTTCCCCCGACAAATCAAATAAATTTGACATACTCTATAATCCAATCAATAAAAAACTCATCACAATGAACATTATCCGTAAAATTTCCGTAAGCATTCTGCTGGGACTGTCGGCTGTAGCCGCATGGGCATTGCCTCGCGCCGAGTATCCGCGTCCGCAGTTTGAACGTTCCGAATGGCAAAACCTCAACGGCGACTGGACCTACGAGTTCGACAAAGGCAAGTCAGGAATGAACCGCAAGCTCTATGAAAGCAAGGGCTTCAACAACCACATCACAGTGCCTTTCTGTCCCGAGAGCGAGCTCTCAGGGGTGAAACATACTGATTTCATCCCCGCAATGTGGTATCACCGCACCATTCAGATTCCGCAGTCGTGGACCGACAAGCACACCCTTCTCCATTTTGGAGGAGTGGACTTCTTTGCCGGCATCTACGTCGACGGCAAACTCGTTGGGCGCCACTGGGGCGGTAACTCGCCGTTCACATGCGACATTACTGAGTATGTTAAGGACGGCAAACCTCACAATCTCGTTGTGCGCGTGGAAGATGACCTCCGCAACGGTACTCAGCCCACAGGCAAACAGTGTGGCAACTACTACTCCGAAGGCTGCCACTATACCCGCACCACCGGCATCTGGCAGACAGTGTGGATGGAGCCTGTTGATAACAACGGTCTCAAAAGCGTCTACATTATCCCCGACCTCGACAACAGCCAGTTCATCGTGAAGCCCGAACTGCGCAACCTCGCCGCCGGACAGACCGTTGAAGTGCTCATCAAGGACGGCAACAAGACTGTGGCTTCGGCGCGTCAGAAAGCCACTCCGGTGCTAAGCATGCCTGTGAAAGTGAAGAATGTCAAGACATGGTCGCCCGAATCGCCTTTCCTTTACGACGTTGTGCTCAATGTCTACGATGCTGCGGGCAAACAGATTGATCAGGTGAACTCCTATGCCGGAATGCGTAAAGTGCATGTAGAAGGCAACCGCTACTTCCTCAACAACAAACCCTATTATCTGCGTCTCGTTCTTGACCAGGGTTTCTACCCTGACGGAATCTGGACCGCTCCAACCGATGAAGCGCTTCGCCGTGACATTGAGCTTTCTAAGGCCGCCGGATTCAATGGCGCCCGTCTGCATCAGAAAGTGTTTGAGGAACGCTTCCACTATTGGGCCGACAAGCTCGGTTATCTCACATGGGGCGAGGCTCCCAGCTGGGGCGCAAACATGAACAATCCTCTTTCGGCACGCAACTTCATCCCCGAATGGGAAACTGTGGTGGTGCGTGACCGCAACCATCCCTCAATCATAGCCTGGACCCCTTTCAACGAAACGTGGGAGCGTCCTGACAACGATGAAGCCGCACTGCAGCACGACCGCATGGTTGAGGACGTTTACCGTCTCACCCATAATCTCGACTACCGTCCGGTAAACGACTGCTCAGGCAACTACCACGTTATCACCGATCTTTGGACCGTTCACAGTTATGAACAGGACCCCGCCCGTCTCGCCGACTGGCTCACAGCCAAGGATGGCAAATATCCCTGCCAGGACCGCCGCCGCGATGTTCCCTACTCAGGTCAGCCCTTCTTCATCGATGAATTCGGTGGCATAAAATGGGTAGTAGGCAAGCAGTTTGCCGACAACACCTGGGGCTACGGCGAAGGACCCAAATCGATTGATGAATTCTACAACCGTCTTGAAGGTCAGGTTGATGCAGTCAACTCTATCCCCTACATGTCGGGCTACTGCTACACCCAGCTCACCGACGTAGAGCAGGAGCAGAACGGCGTTTACAATTACGACCGAACCTCCAAATTCGATATGGACCGCATCAAAGCCATCTTCTCCAAAGTCCCCGCCCACTTCACCGACAAGTAACCTCTCAGAAAAAGCATATCATAAATATCTCATTTTTCATCCCTTGTCAGGCCGGAATCTAAGCCGGCCTGATTTTTTTATTTCCGTGTCCTTGCGCCGCGAGCACCAGTTTTATTGGATGAAGCGCCCTGTTCTTTAATATTCATCCATTTGAATGGAATGGCTGCTTTGTAAGCCTCCTTTGACCCTGCCGGTACATAAACCGTTACAGTAGGGCTGTTTATGAATGCAAAAGCGCCCGGATGACAAACGGCAGGAGGGGTCTTTCCTTTCATTGTGATTTTAGATATCGGGCTGTCGCGGAAAATCCCATGCCCAAGAGCCTTGACTCCGGCCGGAATTACTGCTGAAGTATGCCCGCAAGCACGGAATGCCTCGGCACCGATAATCTCAATACTTGAAGGAATTACCAATTCGTTTGAACCGTTGAGCTTCTCTCCCACAAGCACATGAGTGCCAATCTCCTTGAGCGATGCCGGCAGCGACAGTTTATTGTAGGAATAGGCAGAATATGTGGCGCTTTTCCCGTGAGGCAACTCACCTGCAAAGCTGTAATCACCCATACGCACCACACTGTATGTAATTCCGTCATGAACAACCTTTGATGGCACTGTCAGAACGTTCCATTCGCACGGATGATTTTCGGAATAAAGTATATTTGACCTTATTTCAACTTTATCCGAGTCAATAACCGAATAACAGATATTGTTCACGGCGAAATCATATTGCGCCGATGAAGCATCTTTATGGTATGTAGGCTCAAAATAAAAATCAGCTCCGAAGTCGCCATAGGGCAGAGCCTCAAGATATTTCTTTCCTGAAGAAGCGTTCAAAAAATCATCAAACATCCGCCAGTAGTCGGCAGTGGCATACGCAAAATAAGCCTCATCAGGCACTTTCAGTCCAATCTCTTCTATTTCACGCGGATAACCTACCCAGCGCTGCTTCATGAGCCACGGATAATTCTCCGCATCGTATTTCGTATCAAGTATAAACTTAGGAGGCGTAACCGACTTCACCGTGATATTATGCCGTGGTCTTGGCGCCCAAACGCCTTTCAGTTCAGCGTTTTTTGCAAACATCTCCGGAGAAACCGTCTTCATAGCTTCCGGCAGTTCAACCGCCTCTGACAATGGGAAATAATCATTTCTGTCAATATGCTCGAGATTGCGGCAATTGCTAATGTCAATTGTCACATTCCTATATTCATTTATATCCTCACCAATAAATCGGATTGTCGATGGAAAAACAACCGTGGAGCCTTCAGGCCAGTTAAATGTGGCATAGCGGTAAGTTCCGATAACAGTGAATTTTTCCCCATTATAATCTACGTATGCCGGAAGATAGTATTTGCCGTCATTTTCTTTTCTTATTCCAGACTCATCATAAAAGTTAAAGGTCAATGCGAGAGTTTTATCCTTGAGTGAGACCACCGTAAATTGCAGACCCTCACTCACAATATCGGCTGCATACGGGTCATAACCTCCGCATGCATCGCAGTTGGGGTCTTCATAAAAATACGGATACGGAATCGGCCCTTTGTTCATGCGGGAATAATGTAGAATTTTTACGGTGAGAGGTTCTCCTGTCGCGTAAACCGTCCGGTCAACATAATTGTCGGCCAAACAGGTCATACTGAAAACCGATGCAATTGTGATAGCAAAAAATGCATTTGGTATATGGAAGTTCAAGGCCATAGGTATTTAGATTTAAGTGATGGATTCACAAAGATATAACCTGATTGCCCAACTTTAGTATGCTTTAACAATCATTAACACCTAATTTTGCCGAGGCTCCCCAAAAATAATAAGGATGCGCCTTTGGCACGTTAAATTATCTTGCTGGTTATCAATAAAACATCCTGAAGGAATGTCCCTATATTGAGGTAGGAATCATAGATTTGCGATACCCTATGAACGCATACCCCTCGTTTTTGGTTAAAATCAGTTAATCATAGCGCATTCTTCAAATATATTACCTATTTTTGGCAAAATTTGTTTACTTTGTAGCCTTAAATCCTATCAAAATGAAGAATTTATTCAAACTTTTCCTTGTTGTTATTGCAGTTTTAATGCCGTTGTCTGTTTTGGCCGGAGGACGCTGTGGTTCAGTGAAATCATGCGACAGCCGCTACGATGTTGAGTTCGTAAGCTGCTATCGCGAGGGGCCGAATGTAAAGTTGGCCTATAAAGTCACCAACAACGGCCCCGCCGTTAGGCAACTTAAACTATGGCAGGCTCCCGCTTTCACAAATTTCACCGCCGGAGGAACCATATACAACAAAGACAACGGACTCGTTAACTCCACATTAGGAACAGCCGCGGGGATCGGCGACCTTTTTGTGCCGGTAGGAGCCGGACAGAGCGTCATCGTAACCCACACAATTAAGGTGCCTGTATCAACCCATAAATTCAACAATGTCAACGTGCGCCTCTTCAATTACGGCACAGGCGACTGGGAATGCGCCAACAAAGACATCCATTTCACCAATGTTGAATGGGAATGATCATGAAACTCCGCAAACTCCTCCCGACGCTATTCATCCTGACTATCCTGTCGGCCTGCGCCATATCTGTTTCCGCTCAGAAAAAGCGCGGTACAACTCGCAAAAAATCCACTGCAACCGAACTACCCGTCAGATACGTAACTGATGAAAAAGGCAAGTTCAAATGCATCAAAAAGAAACGTGGTGAAAACTACGTCAACATCATGGTTCCCGTAAGTTTCACCAACAAAGCGATATCTGACGTGGATGTGATTGAAGGAATGCTTGTTCAGGACGCTTTCGGAGAATACGGCACTGTCGAAGCTGCCGCGCGCAATTTTTTGTCTTTACGCTTCACACCGAGCTTCGACCTTTGGGACAGAGGAGTTTCAATCTCGCCTTACTCCATCTCTGATGATTTGATTCAATTCCGGGTTCTTACTAATGAGAGCTCCGTAACAGCGCCCACGCCGTTGAAAGATATTTCCGCTATATCGTTGACAGCGATGGCGAATTGAATCCCGTTGATTTTGTAAAATCAGAGGACAAGCCTCAGATATTACAGGCCATCAACGCCCGCATCCGCGAGATGAACTCCGATAAAAACGACCCATACTACGACGCCTTGCAAAGAGCCGATAACGTGCCTGACAGCTATAGATTCGATAAAGACGGCGTTACTTTTTGGTTTTATCAAGGCGATATTTCCGCAATGGTTTACGGAGATATTTGTGTAACTGTCTCTTACGATGAATTGAGTCCTTATATGTCGGAATACATCTACTCAAAAGTCTCCGATTCACAAAACACTAAATATTACCCTCTCCTTAGTTCCACTTGGCGATGAAACTTATTCTAAAATATTTCTTGTCGGTTGCCGCCATTTTAACTATCACTCAAAATGTTTCAGCAAAGAGATTTGACGGCAATGCGCTACGCTATATCAATTGGGCCGACTCCACGGAGCTGACTCCCGACTGCATTTCTGACTTCGAAGCTTGCCTCGCGGCACTTCAACCCGGAATTGAATCGGCTAATGCTGACACTCTCTATTTGGCCGGACGCTTCTGGCACATGGCGGCAAATCCATATAATCTTCTTACTGTTTTCGATTTTCATGATTTTGATGAACCGCAAGAAGGGTGGCCAATTGATTGCCGAAAATGGTTTGCTCCAGCTTACGAAAATTCCATTAAATATTTTACAGAGGCTTTACGCGGTGGCAACGAGCGTGCAAGACTTCCATTAGTTACAAACTATGCCTTAGGATGGAGGAGACCAATTGCCGACCTTGTATATTTCATTGAACCTGATCTTGCGCAAGCCGAAGCTATTGCCAAAGAAATTGCTCCCAATATTCCTGCCGAGATTGACTATATTTTGGGGCGTGGACATGAATTTCAGGTTAACCATGTTTTCTTTACAGCAGAACAAGCCACACCCCATCTCAAAAATGCCTTGCGTTGGTACGAACGCGGCAGTGCTTTGGGAGATGACAAGTGTCTTGCTGCCGCAGCTGAAATTTATCTTGATGAGCCATTCAACAGCATTACGCAAGGTAAAGCGGCAACTGACAAAATGAAAGACCGGGCATGGGCTTCCTATTTGCTTGCATCTTATTATGCGAGTCGCGACAAAAGCTTATGGCTAAAACACATGCGCAAAGCTGCCGACGGAGGATACGTTCGTGCCGAATATGTGTTGGGCGAATATCTTGCATTTTCCAAAATCAAACACCGCGATTATGTCACCGCCGCAAAATATCTTGAAGATGTGGCCGTCAGAGGCGAAGACTATCAGCGCCCACGTGCACACTATCTTTTAGGTCACCTCTATGAACGCGGCAGGAATGCATTCACCGGCAATTTCCAATGGCGGGAAATTAGCGACATGGCTGCCGCGCACTTCCGCAAATCCATTGAAATAGATGACTGGATGACCAACAAATGCCGTCTCGCTTTGGGCACAATTGATCATAGCGGCGGCTGTGAAGAACGGATTGAACACCTCAAAAAAATTCCGTCGGATGCCAGCCAATATCCTGAGGCACTCTATCATCTCTGCAAAATTTATTCAAACTACTCCGAGGACTGTACCGACGGAAGCGAATACGACCTTACTCTACAGAAACTTAAGGATGCTGAGTCGCCTAAAAAATATCTCTATCTCGGAATGCTTTATAAGTTCAAGAATCCAACCACGGCTCGTAACTATTTTGAGCAGGCTATTAGGGAATGTTATGGCGGAGATCAGATTGATGCGTGGATAGCATACATCAACATGTTTGATTTTAATTGTCCCAACTCCAGAATGAACGTTTCCAAACTCGTGGAGGAGAGAACAACGCCAAAGACTTGCGAGTTTGCAGCTTTTCGCGCATCTTCCGATGCTGAAAAAATTCGTTATATGAAAAAAGCACTGGAACTCTACGAGGAACAGGGCGATTTATATTATATTGAGAATGGTGAAATTCCATGGACGCCTGATGAGGTTATTTTTGAACTCTATTGGCATTATGAGAAAGTTCCCAAGCTTGAAAAATTATATCGCAATTACGCTGATCGCCTTGGCGTTGACCTTTTTCATGGTGATTAACAGTAAAATAAATTTTATGAAATGCTTATTCTCCATAATTCTATCTGCAATCACCGTATTCCCGGTTTTTGCTGAAAAAGTCAACCCCGATTTCGATAATGAAGTCCAAATTTTTGAGAACAATAATGTCGCCATTACTATTGTTCCTGTAAATAACGCTCATACACTTTGGGCTTACGATAACGATGGTAGCTCCAAACAGTTGATTAATGATGATGAGACTTTTTGGAATCCCTTTGCCGAATATGTCATTAAAGATGGGAAAATCTACATTGCCCGCGAAAATGGCGGTGGTACTATGGGTAACTGGAATGTGGATTTTTGGGTTGTAGATATAGATTCTCTCAATGCCGACTTAGTTTATTCTACTGCTGATGACAACTATTTGGAAAGTAAATATAATCAGGCTTATCTTTCGCCTGCCGAAGACTGCTGGATTATAGAAGTCTGCCATCCGAAAACCGAAAAACTGATTAAGAAGGTGAAAATTACTCTCGATGGCAAACCTATGAAAGCCGCTTCGGGCAAAAAGGCAACAAAACGTACATCCCGAAAAAAGAGATAAGACGCCTTTCGGTGCAACAGCAAAAGAGTCCGGAACTGGCCGGAGGCCATTACGATGACTAACTGCTGATGCAAGTCGTTGGAGTTCAATGTATAGCGCCATCAACCCCGGAACGGGTTGCCCTTACGGCGCTTACTTGCTGCCGTCGGCAGATATACAGCGTAACAATTTGCAATGGCTTAATGACGGACGCGAATTTTCGCGTCCCTACAACGCATTGCTATTCAATCAATTATATATTGGGCGATTATTCGTAACTCCATCAACAAACAATCCCACCAAATCGGGCGGAGGCCGTCAGTGGTGGGATTGTAATTTCGGTTGAAATAAGGGGCTTAAATGGAGTTGAGGAGGTCAACTTTGCCTTCGTTCACGAGCTTGAGAATAAGTTCGCCGAAGAGGGTGTTCTGCCAGGCAAACCATTCACGGGTGAATTTGGCAGGGTTGTCCTTGTGGAACGATTCGTGGATGAAGCCCATGTTGTTGTCGGTGTCCATAACCATTTTGATGCATTCGGCTATTTCGGCGTCATCGGTAGAGGTGAAGGCCTTCATCATTATGCTCATGGGCCATACCATGTCGTAGCCCACGTGAGGACCTCCGATGCCTTCGCCGGCCGTTCCCTTGAAGAAATAGGGGTTCGACTCGCTCCAAACGAAGCGGCGGGTGTTTTGATAGATGGGGTCGTTGACATCGACATCGCTCAGATAAGGCAGTGAGAGGAGGCTCGGGGCGTTGGAGTCGTCCATCAGATGATGGTTGCCGAAGCCGTCGACCTCAAATGCGTAGATAGTGCCGAATTCCGGATGGTTGTAGGTGGCATATTTCTTCAGGGCATCGTTCACCTCGGTGGCCAGAGCGTCGCAACGGGCGGCAAGTTCAGCGTTTTTGTTAACCTTAGTGAGTATCTCAGAAGCTTTGCGTAGCGCCGAAACGGCAAAGAAGTTGGAGGGCACGAGGTACTGGAACGTGGTGGCATCGTCCGACGGGCGGAACGATGACACAATCAGTCCGCAGGGCTTCACGGGAGCGCCGAGGCCATCGTTGCTCACGGTGTCGAGCGCGCGGGCTGTCTTGCGTTGGAACTTATAGGGACCGACTCCATTTTTGCGCTGCTGCTCAGTGAAAGTCTGCAGCACGTTCTCAATGGCTTTAAGCCATTCCGAATCAAAGATGGAGTCGTCGCCGGTAACTTTCCAATACTCATAAGCGAGGCGGATGGGATAGCATAGCGAGTCGATTTCCCATTTGCGCTCATGAACATTGAGATTCATGTCGGTGAGGTCCGACTGCCATTCGCCACCCGTGGGGCCGTCGTTGAAGGCATTGGCGTAGGGGTCGATGTTTATCAGCTTGAACTGCTGACGGATAACGCCCTCAACCATGTTTTTCAGCTCCTCATCGGAGTTGGCAAGCTGCACATAGGGCCACACCTGCGCGCCTGAGTCGCGGAGCCACATGGCGTGGATGTCGCCTGTGTAGACAAACGTCTCGTTCTTCCCTTCCTTGTCGCGGCGGTAATGCACAGTGGTGTCAATGGTGTTGGGGAAGCAGTTCTCAAACATCCAGGCCAGCTTGGGATTCTTCAGCAGCCCTTTCACGCGGGCAATCTCCTTCTCCACGGCTTTGGAGTGGAACAGGCGTGCGTCCTTTTCCGGACGCTGGCACTTGTAGGTGAGGCGGGTATTGTCGGCCACGCACGTTGTAGCCGCTTTCTTGGATGTCTTGGCATAGGCCGCAGGCGAATAAGCGCCTAAGGCCAGCACAAAGGCTATAGTTACAACGGTTTTCTTCATTTCGAGAATCGATAAATAGTGTGAGTCTTATAAGTGTCGCCCGGACGCACCACAACGGAAGGCCACTCAGGTTTGTTGGGGCTGTCGGGGTAATGCTGAGTCTCAAGGCAGATGGCCGAACGGCGCGGATATACGATGCCTTTCTTGCCGCTGACGGTGCCGTCAAGGAAATTGCCGGCATAGACCTGAATGCCAGGCTCGGTGGTGAACACCTGCATCTTGATGCCCGACTGCGGGTCGGAGAGCGTGACGGCGGGGGTGTTGATGTCGCCCTTGGTGTCAAGCACAAAATTATGGTCATAGCCTAAGCCATTCTTAAGCTGTTCGTTGTTGGCCTCAATGTCCTGACCGATTTTCTTGCCGCTGCGGAAATCGAAAGGAGTGCCCTCGACCGCTGCAATCTCGCCTGTGGTCATGAAGGTGGAGTCAATGGGGGTGAAACCCGAAGCGTTGATTGTGAGCGTTTCATCAAGCACGGTATTGGCCGGATTGCCGCTGAGGTTGAAATAGGAATGGTTGGTGAGGTTCAGCACGGTAGGCTTGTCGGTAGTGGCTTCGTAAGCAAGGTCAAGGTCGTTGCCTGTGAGGGTGTAAGTGACTTTTACGTTCACATTGCCCGGGAATCCGGCTTCACCGTCGGGCGAGGCGAGAGTGAGCACCAAAGTGGAGTCGTTGGGCTGCGTGGCGTCCCACACTGAATTGTGGAACCCCTTGGGGCCGCCGTGCAGGCAGTGGCCGTAATTGTTCTGAGGCAGCTGATAGTCAGTGCTGTCAATCGTAATTTTGCCTTGATTGATGCGGTTTCCGTAGCGGCCGATGAGAGCGCCGAAATTGCCGTCGATGTTCACATAGTCGGCTATCGAGTCGTGGCCAAGAACAACATCGCGCAGTTCGCCGTCGGCACCGGGCACCATCAGCGACACAATGCGTCCGCCAAAATTTGTTACGCAGGCTTCCATGCCTTTTGAATTTTTCAGCACATAGAGAGCCGTTGGCTTGCCGTCGACCTCGCTGACAAAGTTTTCAGGATCAAGCCCGGAGAGCGTAAGCTCTTTTTCGCCCTTTCCGGAGCAAGAGGCGGCTGCCACAGCTAAAGCGGCTGCCGAGAGAATTACAATTGTTTTTTTCATTAGTTTAAGGGGGTATTAGAGTGTTTTGTTCATTCAGTTATAGAGGCTACGGTGGTGAGCATCAGAGCCGGCACCGATGAAGCTGCGTAGCTGCCAATCAGAGCATCGGCCGGAGTGACGTTCCACGATTCGCCGTCGCAGATGCCTGAAACTTTGTCGCGGTTGGCCCACCCCTGTTCAATGTTTTTCACAAGGAAGGGAATGTACTGGCGCTGGCCGCACTCATCAGTGAGTAGTTTCATGTACTGTGCCCAGATAGCCGGGTAGACGCCCTGTTCGAGGCTGCCCTGATCATAAGGTTTGTTGACATTATGTGCCCAGGGAAGCAGCCCGTGTTCGGCCGACATGGTGTTTATCGAGTAATCGGCGCCGGCCTTGGCATTGTCGAGATAGCGCTGTTCGCCGGTGGCAAGATAGAGTAGCGCGCTCGCGCCGATGAATGTTCCCTGATTATAAATCAGCGGATGGCCTCCGGCATGACCGTTGTGGCTGCTGTCGTGAATCATGCCTGTGGCCATATTGCCGAGATTGGCTGCGCTCCAGTCATAGATTTCCTTGGCCATTTCAAGATATCGCTGTTTTGTTTCATAACGAGGACGCGAGAAATTGCCATATTTGTTGGTCCACTCAATGGGCTGAGCGTCGGCCTTGCGGTTCTCGGGAGCGGCCTCGTAGAGAAGCATTGCGGCAACGACTGTGGGGAAGTTGATGCACGACATTTTTCCATGTTCGGCCTCGTTCTTGCGCGGTCCGTCGATAGGTTGCCATTGCCAGAACATTCCTCCGCCGAGACCCTTGGAAGGGTCGGCATACGAACCGGTGTCGCCAACCTTGGGCGAGCCGTACCACACGCGGGCAAAGCTCTCCTCGGCCAGCTGGCGGTAACGCTCGTTGCCTGTAGCCAGATAGGCACGTGCCATGGTTATGGTCCACCATTGGATGTCGTCATAGATGAACCACCCGAGGTTCTGGTCACAGTTATCGAAATCAAAGTTCAGGTAATGGGCAATGTTGCCGTTGATAATCTTTTCGGCAAGGGCGGCATACTGCTTTTCGCGCTTCTTGTCGCCGAGTTTTTTTGCGAGTGCAGTGGCGTTGAGAGCCATGTCGACATACATTGGCTGGCACCAGATGGCCGCAGCGCCTCCCCACCGGTCGCGGGCTGCTTTGTCGCGATTGGTGTTCTTGTAAATGTACTTGTCGGTGTCGAGATAAACCCTGTTGAACGCGTCGTAGGCCTCCCATACCGTGGCGGGGCTCACAGTTGAGGGCGCAGCCTTTTCGGCAACGGCATGGCTGCTGCTTTTGCAGCTTACAAGATTGAGAATAGCTGCGAGTGCGGCAGCACAGAAAATGGTTTTTATAAAACGATGTTTCATCAATGATTGGTTAAACGGAGGGTAAAAAAACATTTATAGATTTACGAATACAAAGCTACTCGCAAATTCTTGCACCGGAAAATAATATCTGTTCAATCTTTGCTAATGTTGTGCCAATCGCCGAATGAACAGCATTTCAAAGTTAAAAAATAGTTTTCTGAACACCAATACGTTAACACGTCAAAATCAGACCAATTGAACAGCTTATGCTGTGATTGATACGTTTTTAGCAGTTTCACGCAATGAAAAAATATTTTAATTTTGCATCAGAAAAATCTAACCCGCCGGGCATCCTTAACCCCGGCTTACCTTAAAATAATAAACCAGTCAATGCAACAACGTGTAGTATTTCTCGATTTCGTAAGGGTGTTTGCCTGCTTCCTCGTGATGCTTGTGCACGCGAGCGAAAATTTCTATGGCGGCCCTGACTCCACCGATATGGCCGGTACAACCTCGCTGCTCGCTTCCGAGGCCGACCGCCTCTGGGTGTCGGTTTACGACGGATTCTCGCGCATGTCTGTGCCTCTGTTTATTATTGTGTCGGCCTATCTGCTTGTTCCCATGAAAGAGGGGCAGAATACGGTGACGTTCCTGCGCCGCAGATTCAAGCGAGTCCTTCCCCCTATGATTGTGTTCATAGTGCTTTATAGCACTCTCCCGCTGCTTTGGAATCAGATTGACACCACAACATCACAACGCGACCTTTCGCGGATGTTCCTCAATTTCCCTACCCTTGCCGGTCACCTGTGGTTCATGTATCCCCTCATAGGCCTCTACTTGTTCATCCCTGTGATTTCGCCCTGGATTCGCAAGGTTTCGGCCCGCGAAGAGCGTTTCTTCATAATTCTCTTCCTTATCTCCACTTGCATTCCTTTTCTCAACCGTTGGGCCGGCGATGTGTGGGGTCAATGTTTTTGGAATGAGTATCACATGCTTTGGTATTTCTCCGGCTATCTCGGCTATCTCGTGCTCGCCCACTATATCCGCGTGCATCTCGACTGGTCGCGCAGCCGCCGGTTCTACACCGGTCTCGCCCTGATGACAGTAGGTGCGGTCATCACCATACTCTCCTTTTATGTCCAGGCCGTTCCCGGGCAACTCGTGCCGACCATGCAGCTTGAAATAGGCTGGTCGTTCTGTACGCTCAACGTGGTTATGCTCACCACCGGAGCATTTCTCATGTTCACCTGCATTGAACTCTCGAAAACGCCATCACTTATAGCCGACTGCTCCAATCTGAGCTACGGCATGTATCTGATGCATATATTCTGGCTCGGAATGTGGGTTACCCTTTTCAAAGCCGAGCTGTCGCTCCCATCATCCATTGCCATTCCGGCAATAGCCCTCACCACATTCGTGAGCTGTTTTGCAAGCATGAAACTTCTCGCGCCGCTTTGGGGCAGCCAGTGGATGTTCGGAGTTTCAAAACCCTCAGTAATAAAGAAAATAGGTTAGTAGATTAAATTCACGGAATTTAATTGGTTTAAATAATTGGTTGTTTTAGGTTAAAAAGGAGGTATGCGGGCGCACACCTCCTTTTTGATTCTTTCCCGCCGATTGCTCTTGCCATGACGCAGAGAAAATCCGGAGATTGAGGTCAGATAGCTATTTTTAGGACCGAAGCGGTTCCATGGGCGCTATAGCGCACAAGATAGATTCCCGCCGGGAGGACCGAGAGTCCGACGGTTTCGGCCATTGGCGCGCGCATGACACTCTGGCCCGAGAGAGCAAAAATCTCAACATGGCCTTTAGGGTCGTGGTTGATGAATCGCAGCGAGCGCAAGGGGCGGTCAAGCACGGCTATGCATTCGCCATCGGCTTCTATGAGTGATGCGGAAGCCACAAATCGTTTCGTGAACATTTCATCAAGGAATTCCAGACGGTTCTTTACGGACGTCTTGAGAAAATCAACGCCGTTGCTATAGGTTGAGAAGAGGCGGTATTCATCATAGACACGGCTGGAAAGCGGCCATATCTCAAAGTTGAGCTTTTGTGATTCTTCCAGTTCGGCAGCCTTTTCATCAATGAAAGCGAGCATGAGGGCTTCAATGTCCATGGCTTTGAGTTCCTGCCATTTGGCGTAGACAAGGCGGATGAACCAAGGGTCTTGCCACATGCGGTTCACCCAAACGCCTGTGAGATCTTGTCCGAAACCGTCGGAATAGAGAGCACGCCGGGTCATGTCGCCCTTTCGGTTGCAGTTGTTGAAGGCTATATCATAGTCCCACATCGGGCCCCAGTAAATGTGGTCATCATCGGCTTTCTTATATATGTAAGTGCTCCAGAATGCATCTGGGTTTCCGGTAATTTCAGAGGCTACATACCAGGATGCGAGCGTCGAGGCATCTACGAAACGCCGATAACCTTTCTCGGCATCAGCGAAATCGGCCGAGAAAAGCGCGTTTTCAAAGCGGCGCAGATGATTGCTGATGTAGTCAATCTGATTATTGTTGATAATCTCCTCGTCGGGCGATTTTACGGTAATTTTCACGCCGCGAGGAGTAGTGAAGTAAACCGGCTCCTGATTGGCAAAACCGTCAACTTCAAGGAAATATCCGCCCGTAATATTTGATTCGGCTGTGGCCGGTTCATCCTGTTCGGTTATGTCCACGCGTTTTTCGCGAATTTCCATCTGATCGCTTATCTGATAGTTGCCCAGGAATTTACCGTTGACCACAAGATCAATAAAACGCGCCGCAGGCACAAACGGCTGTCCGGCAAGTTTCCCTACGTAGGCGGCCAGCGCGTTGCGCATCAGTGTTTTGTCCGTGTGGTTTGCGAGGAGTGTCCAGCTTTTGGCCTTGGCGTGGTCGCTGCCAAGGAACTCCTGCTTTTTGTTGAACTTAATGCGGTAGGGCTTCTTGGCGAGTCCCCAGGTGGAGTTGCCTCGGCCACGGATACCGAGAGCGTCGTAGAGCTTCACTCCGCTGTCATCGACGTAGCGCAGGGTGGCGTTGTAATAGTTCTCCTTGCTGAGAATCTCCTGATTATACTCGGTTTCAATGTAAACTGTCGGTAAATTGGATAGCTGCGGGTAATCTGCGCTTTGTGCCGAAGCCATTAACGGAACAGCCGAAGCAAACACCAGCGCACTGCGTAACGAATTAAGTATATTCATGATACAGGATAAAAAAGTTATGCCCCAAAGTTATGCAAATCCCCCCAATCCTGCAACTCCGCAACTGAATTAATGAAGTAATTTCGCAGTATGGGGGGCATATAATAATTTTGACAAAATGATGTAAAATTTTGTCAAAATACGAATATTTTGCTACTTTTGTGGCGCGGATATTTGTCAGTGGTTATGTTTTTGACGCGATTTTTATCTGCTTCGTTTGACAGATTAATATAAATTATATAACACATGCAAATGAATTGTTTTAAAGCTGTGTTCGGCGCAGGGCGCCGAATTAGTAAGAGGCTGTGTGTGACAGTGGCGGCTGTTTGCGGGATTTTTGCTATGTGGGCTGCCCCGGTGAGCACGCATCTTATAATCCATTTTACGGACGGTAGTGCCACGAGTTTCGTGTTGACAGATAAGCCGAGCGTAAGTTTCGTTGACAACTGTATAAGGGTGCGTGCAAAACACGTCGACACCGATTTTGAGGCTTCAAAAGTTGCCAAATTCGTTTTTGGGGATGCCGTTTCCTCAATTGAAAAAATTGGCGACAATGAGGTGCGGTTTACGATCCCTGATTGTGACCATATCTATGTGAGCGGGGTTAAGGGCGCCGAAACCATCCGGGTGGTGAGTGTCGAAGGACGCCTGATGACTTCCGTGCGTGCCGATGCCGACGGAAATGCCGAAATTGATTTGACTGAAATGCCCAAAGGGGTCTACATCGTAGCCACCGAATCAGGCAGAAATATTAAAATGAAACACTGATGAAAAAAAATATGAAAATCTGGCTCATGGCGTCGTTCATGATGGCGGCAGCTTTTGGAGCAGCAGCGCAGTCTTTTACCGTTGCATTGAAAAATGGCGATAAGGTAACGTATCGCAATGATGACGTTGACAGCATCTATTTCCATGATGATGAAGTTGAGTTGCCCGATCCGCGCATAGGTGATTTCTATTACAGTGACGGCACGTGGTCTACCACCCTGGATGCGGCTAAGAAGCCTATAGGAATAGTGTTCAAGGTAGGGATAGCCAATGATGCCCGCGATGTGGCCGCGTATTATACGCAGAAGGACGGCACTACGCCTTTGGAGAAGTTTCACGGCTATGTGGTGGCTCTCAACGATGCCACTTCTGTTGGCGGTCAGGATGATTCAGTGTGGTGGAGTCCGTTCAATAACGATGCCGGCGCAGGGTGTTCTACCGATATTTCGGATTTTCTCGGCTATACCAACACACTCTCCATCCGTTCAACAGCAGGAAGAGGCGGAGGCCTGAGCGATTCGAATTATCCGGCAGCTTATTATGCTACGGTGCATTACGAGAGCTACTGTCCCGCACCTGAGACGAGTTCGGGCTGGTTCCTGCCTTCGGCCGGACAGATGAAATATATCTACGACCGGGTTTATTTCGACGAGGACAATTCAGGGGCTGCCTGCGTGGAGAATTCGCTTCGCCGATTGCCGGAAGGGGCTGTGCAGTTGCTCTATCGCAGTGGCGCCGAGTATTGGACATCGACCGAAAAGGTGGATGCTTATGGAAAATCGAACTGGGCCTATTATTTCTGCTTTGATGAAAGCATCTTCCGCCCCGGTTTCGTGAGTGATTATCGCAAGAATGCAGGCTTCGTGGTGCGTTCTGTTCTTGCTTTTTGATTGCAGCCACGACAATTATTCATGAATTTGCTATGAAAAGAATACTGATTGCAATGGCCGCAGCCGCTCTTTGGCTGTGTGGATTCTCTCTCTCGGCTCAGACTCTGATGATTCACATGTCGGACGGCACGGTGCAAACTCTGAATTGTGCCGACGTTGACAGCATTGTCATGGCTCCGGCAGCTCAGGAGGGTCCGGCTATAGAAATAGCTGTGGAAGAGGTGAAGGCCTCGCGCGCCCATATTGTGGTGGCGTGCGATGACCCTGACGTGAGATATTATTTTGATGTGTGTACGCTTGAGGCCTACGAGCGCAATGGATGCGATGCGGCTGCGATGGTTGACAATCTGGTGTCGCAGATGCGCGACCGCTATCCTCAGCTTTCACTGGAGCAGATTCTTGAGGGCCTGCTTGACTCGGGAACCACGGATGACGTGATTCGCCGCTTGCCCTCATCGACCGATATGGTTTGCTATGTTGTGCCCGTCGACAATCAAGGCCACAGCTACGGGACGCCTGCAATTGCCCGTTTCCGCACGCTTGAGGCCGGAAATCCGGCCGACTGCACATTTGACATAAAGGCCACCGGGATAACCACCGACGGATGTACGGTAGAGATTATTCCATCTGATGAATCGGTGAAATACTGGTACGGAATATGCGCACGCGATAATTATCCGGGCGACATGGCCATGGCTCTTGCCGTGAAGGCGGCTTTTGCAGAGGCTGCACGCGATAACGGATGGTCGGTATCGGAATTGATTGACCGCATATCTTACACCGATGAGATTTCGGAACCGGAATCGGGACTGGAACGCGACACAGAGTACTATATATTCGCTTACGCATTGAACTCCGACGGCTCTAATGCAAGCCCGCTGTCAAAGATACTTTTCAAGACCTCGGCCTACGATGAGTCAGAAGCTGCAATAAACCTGTCGTATCGTTACTTCGATGGCGACGCGCTTTATCAGTTGGATCCTGTGGCGTATGAAAAATATCGTGACCGTGTGCTTGTACAGTATCATGTTACTCCGAACGAGCTTGCTGCTCACTGGGCTGTTGCACTTGGAATCGGCGACATGACGGATCCGGATCTTTATCCCGATGAAGCAACCAAAAACGCTCTGTTGCAGGTTGCGGCGCTTGATGCAATAAGTAAAGAAGTGGTTGCCAGCTGGGGCGAGGCTACGTTCGTTTATTTCGCAGCTGATGCAGCGGGAATCGACGGCCCGCTCAAACGGTTGAAAGTCAATTTCACCCGCGAAGGCGCCCAGCCGGTTTCGCAATATGAACCGATTGCCGTCAGCTCTTCGGCTCAGTCATTTGAACTGGCTCCCAGCTCTGTGGCTGATAGCACAGTGCGCCGTGCAGTCAAAAACCGGCCCGGCACTCAGACCCTCCGGGATTCCTACCGTCATAACTAAGAGATTGTCTAAAAATTCGTATTGCTTTGCTTTTGAGGGTCATGTCAGCGTTTATTTGACTATTCTTCGGTCAAACAGCTGCGGCTACGCACCCTCATGGCAATTGAAAAAATCCATCGGACAACCTCTCTCAATATCTGTATTATATAAATTTTGACAATCTCTAACCCTATAATAAACAATGCCTATTTTTTCAACATTAACAGGAAGCAGAGCGCGCCGTGTGATTTCGGCGCTTACGCTCGCATTCATCCCCGCAATGGCATTTGCCGTTGATGATGCCTTGGTTGTTACCTACAAGAACAGCCAGACATTCAGTTATGTGCTCGCTGACCGTCCGAATGTTACTTTCGACGGTACCCAGCTCTTTATAAAAAGCGATGTGTTTGATGACACCCATTCTATGGCCGACATCAAGACTTTCACTTTCGCAGACCTCTCGGAAATATCTGATGTGGCTGCCGATGAACGACGAATAGTGTTCACAGATGCCGCTTCGGTCACTCTTGAGGGATTCGCCGCCGGCACAACGGTGAGCGTCAGCGACATGTCGGGCCGCGTTGTAATCTCATCGGCTGTTGCCGCTGACAGTACTGCCACTATTGACATTTCCCAACTTCCCGCCGGCGTATATGTCATAGCCACCGCCGACGGCAAATCCTACAAAATTTTGAAACGATGAAACTGCTTAATATCATTGCCGCCGCCATAGTTGCAGCGACTTCAGTGGTCACTGCCCAGGCTCAGGGCTTTACTATTTACCCCAAAAACGGTGACCCTGTAACTTACATGTCAAAAGATGTGGAACGTGTGGAGTTTGAAGTGAACGAAACTCCTGTTGCCGAACCGAAAATAGGTGACTTCTATTACAGCGACGGCACATGGAGCACTGCGTCGAACAGTGACAAAACCGTTATAGGCATCATATTTTGGTTAGGCGACCCCACTGCCTCCGATGCAACCCTGAAACGCGAACATCCGGATTGTACCCACGGTCTTGTTGTGGCTCTGAATCAGGAGTGTATACCCTGGCAGCAGGCCTACGAGAGCTATCATAAAAAAGTCAGTGACTGGATAGAAGCCAATGTGACGGGTTATGAACTTCCCCGTTCAAACGGTGGTGACAACGACCCTATCCAGAATATTATCGGGTACAACAACACCAAAGCTATTGAAGCTTTCAACTCGGCCGCTGAGAATTCGGCCTGGAAGGTTGGTGCAGTGGAGAGTGTTGTGGCCTACCGTTCCAAAGTGCCGGCTCCCGCATCGACAAGCGACTGGTATCTTCCTTCTCCCAAAGAACTTTCTCTGCTCTGGACCGGAGAGGTCAGCGGCACAGTTCGTCCGCAAAAAGCTGATCCCAATATCTATGAGGTCGTTCTGCCGCGTATAATTGCAGCCGGAGGCGAGGAAGTGGGCGATAACGCTCTATGGTCAAGCACCGAGAATTATGTGCCGGGCAATGCTTATGACTGGTGGACTGCCTGGAACTATTATTTTGAAAAGGGTGCCAAGGCTCCTCTGTCAGTCAGCGTAAAAGACTGGGCTGATTATGCCTACTCGCGCGCAGTTCTCGCATTCTAACGTATTAAATTTGAACCTAATATGAAAACTATTCATATCGCAGCCGCCGCAGTGATGGCCGCTGCATCGGTGCTGAGTGTTTCGGCTCAGACTTTTACGGTTTATCCCAAAAACGGGGTCCCGGTCACCTACGCTCCCTCGGATATTGACCATATCCAATTCTTTGAGGGCCAGCCTGATCCTATAGTGGTTGAACCTAAAGTTGGCGACATTTTTTACAGTGACGGCACCTGGAGCACTAAGCTCGACAAGAGCAAGGAGGCCGTAGGAGTTATTTTCTGGTTGGGCGATCCAACTGCTCAGGATGCCGCGCTAAAAAGAGATTATCCTGAATGTACACATGGGCTCGTAATTGCAGCCAAACCCAACATGAATGCCTATGCATGGCAGATTGGCGTGGACAGCAGTTCGCCGACTGTAGGCGAATGGATAACCGCCAACACTGATTATAAGTCCGTTTCTTCGCAGTACGGATATGACACTCGCCGCAACCTAATTGCCGGTTACAACAACACCAAAGCTCTTGAAGCTTACAACAACTCGGAATACGGACAGATTTCACCCGTAATGTCAGTTGTGCGTGCTCTTGCTTTCCGTAACGAAAATCCCGCGCCAGAGGGCACAAGCGGTTGGTATCTTCCCTCTGTAAAGGAGATGACACTCGTGCTCAATGAGGAAATAGACGGAGAAGTGCTTCTTTACAACAACTCCGAAAAGGATAAGTGCATGAAGAATGCGCCCGTAATTGAAGCAGCCCTCAGACTGATTCCTGACTCTGAACCGCTTTCGCGCGCCACTTGGTCATTCGATTACTGGACAAGCAATGAATGGACAGCCGATCAGGCCTATATGGTCAGTTCCGACAGTGGCACAGCCATGTGTACCGATAAAACCAACACCCATAATCAGGTGGTCCGCTGCATTCTCGCTTTCTGAAGCCACTTTTAACAGCAAATGCATGAGGCCGTGTCAAGATTTTGATGCGGCCTCTTATATTTGTTCACGGAGCTTGAGGGCGGCGATGATGCCGTAGAGTGCCAGGCGATTGCCGATAATGGGGCGCAAGGCGGCTCCGAGTTTGAGGGCCGTTGAGTTGCCGAGCCATTCCGGGCGGTTGTCAACGATGGCGTCGATTACGCGGTTGATATCGTGGGCGGTGGCTTGTCCGGTGCGATATGCTCTGAAAACCATTTTTGCCGCTCTTACGCATGCAGCGGCGCTTACGGTGCGCAGCAGACGGTCGATTTGGCCGGAGTTTTCCACCCCGTTCTCGCGGGCGAACATGCGGAGCTTGTGAGCAACCTTGATAAAATCAAGCTGAGCGATGTCCCATTTTTTAGTGATTGCCTGAGTGTTCCCATCGTGATAATAGAATGTGCCGCCGCTGACGGCCACGCGTTGTGCAAAGAAAAAATGTCGGCGTGTGTCATATTCATCATCATTGAGCAGTTCCGTTGAAACTCCCACTTGTTTCAGAAGGCTCATGCGGATGATGTAGAATCCATGTATTCGCCAGTCGAGGCTCAACTCGAATGCTTCCCGGCCGCTAATCACATTGCCTTCAGCAAGGGGCATGGGGCTCTCCGTTTCCCCTTCATCATGAAAACGCACTAATCGGCCCAAGGCTATGTCGGCATCGGCGGCAGTGGCAGCAGCCATTGTTTTCTCAAGGTAATCCGGGCTCAACCTGTCATCCTGACTCATATAGCAGAACCATTCGCCCGAAGCGCGCTCCACCCCGTATTTAATTCCGTGGCATGCAAATCGCTGGTTTGGTTTGCGGTATGGTTTAAATCGGGGGTCGCGCTCTGCGAAACTCTGCAATATTTCATAAGAATTGTCGGTGCTTGAGTCATCCACCAGTATTGCTTCCCATGACTCGTAAGTCTGGGCGGTAATTGAATTTAAGGTCTGTTCCAGATATTGCGAGCCGTTAAATACGGGGATTACGATGCTTATTTTATCATTCATAGCCATTGTTGCATGCGTCAAAGCAATTTTGTGGGCCAGTTGGGTTAAGCGGGTACTTTGCAAGTGTCCAAATGTAGCCTAAATAATCTGCGCCACAAAATTTTGCGCCAAGTTTTTTCGCCGCCGCTTTTTTTAGAATTCGGCGAGGAAGCGTATGAAGTCGGTCAGAAGTCGCGAGCGGTCGGGCTCGGGATAAAAATAATGGCCTGAATGGGGCAAAGTTTCGACGGAGACTCCGTAGCGTTCGGGGAACCAGCGGGCTGCACGGGGCGACACCATTTCATCGTGTGCCGAGAGGTAGATGCGCGTCGGAACGCTCAGACATTGCGCAAGAGGGCGCATGCGCCGAATTTCGGCAAACAGTTCAAGATAACGCGGAATCCAGCCGACGTAATGCAGCATGTTGTGGTCTTCCGCAATGCTGTAAGCTGCCTTTGCAGCAGCGCTCCATGTGTCGGCAGTCTTTCCTCGAAACACCTTGAGCGGAGTGACAAGCAGACGGCGCGTGAGTCGCAACGATAGCGGAGGATTGAGCAGAAACAACCCGTCGGCCTTCCCTTTGACCGCTCTGTCAATGGCAAAGAGCGTTCCCATCGAATGGGCCACAATCACCGGCCGTGAGCCGTCGGCGCGCAGCCGTTCCACGGCTTCTTGCGCTTGGTTGCGCCAACGCATCATCGAAGCACGACCGAAAGCCAGCGGTGTATCGCAATGCCCCTCAAGCAAAATGTCGTGAGTGCGGAATCCTGCGGACGGCACACACGCCCGCAGAAAGTCGAAATAATCCGGCTTCCCAAGAATCCCGTGTATGAACAGCACCTCCGTCATCGCCTCTAAATACATCCTGCGAGCCCTCTTCAATCATACGCCAGATAAGCTCGCAACATTGTTGTTATTTGGATAGGGAATGTGCGCGGATAATTTCATCAGCGAGGTATATGTCGCTTCTGCATATTAAGTCGGCGGTGCCGTCATCGATGATTTCAAACAAGGGGGATGTGTAGAATATCTCCATCGCCTCATCAAGCGATACATGCAGTTTTTCTGAAATCAGCTCAATGATACGCGCATACTTCATACCCCTTAGGATGCGTGTTGCTTTATCCATGGTTGTAGGTTTTGTATTCGATAAATGCCAGGCAACCGTCTATCGCTTCTTGAGTGGTTTCGGTGCCATTGACGCTTAAGATACTGTTACTCCCTTATTCTTATACCTTTCCCAGCATCCTCCAATATGGCATGAGCCAATTAGAGATAGAATTGTGTATCTCAGGGAATGATGGCAAATCAAGTTTCATTTTACGGATATAATTCTTCCATTGCTGATTCAGAATTGCGTCCTTTGTAAAGTCTTCACTGAAAAAATCATGCCCTTCAACAAATTCTGTTCCACGGTTCTCAAAGGTAGCCTTTATAGCCTCTGACAATAATGTTTTGTCAAAATGATGAGCCGAAAAAATTCGGTATATATCGAAGTAGTCCTTCATTCTGCTGTTGAATCTTCCTCGGTCTATCATTGTCTGGAATTTTCAGCGACTACGGTTTCCAATGAATATGCCAGTATGTCCGGTTCATCCATCGCATCAAACAATGTTGGATATTCAAGCTCCTGAGGTTTTGGCACTATCACATCGCCAAAACCGATGTCGAAAGTGAGATTTTGTCTATATGAGCCGATATTGGCAGCTATACTGATTCTCACTCCGGGATATTTCTTTTCAACCGTTATATCATCTGCGGTCAAAGTTTCGGTATGGAATGTTATGCCATCTTCGGGATAAGATATCGAGGCAATCTTTTTGAATGCGGTCAGGATATTAGTCCTATCATTATCAATCAGGCGTCCCATAAAGTCTATATCCAAAGTTGGACGTGGTATGAACTCCTCGAAAGCATATAGCAGTGTGCCTCCTTTAAGGATAAAACGCTCACCATATTTGCTTTTTGATAGTCTGAAAAGCAGTCGCTCATGGAAAAATCGCACTATAAGTTGCTGATATTTCTTGTTGTCGCCATCTGCCATATTCAGCAGGCGCGCTTTTATGGATTGAGCATAGCTGGATTCAGTCATAACTTTACTTGCAAAATTTGATGGAGAGTTGAATAAACCCGAAGTTTTTTGGCATACACCGTCAGTCTTGACAGATTTCGGTCAGTGCGCCTTAGATAATTGTCAATAATTTCGGTCATAACATCAATACCAATTTTGTTGCGATACTTAACAGCATCGCATACCGAACGCTCAATGTCAGTTATCAATACCTTGATACCATTTTCCTCTATTTCCGCCTTACCGATTTCAAGTAAATCATTGCGCTGGAATACAGGTTTGATATCGGGGAATTCCGGCAATCTGATTTTTCGGTTTCGACTTACGGCAACATAGAAAGCGTCAGGAATTTGTGTTGTAAGATTGTAATAAGACCATGCGGAATACAGACATAGTATACCCCCCGGAATTATAGCGTCAATATCAACAATGCTTCCGGCAAGAGCATCCGGATCAGCATAAAGACCATTACGAAGACGCACAAGTTCACCCTCTTTAACGGCTGCTAATATCTTACGGTATTCCGTATTATTTTCTCTGTCGGCGCGTATAATGCCGTTGTTGTTTTGAATCATGCCTTTGTTGAATACGATTGTCATCACAAAGTTACTGCTTTTTTGCAAATATGCAGTGCGTTTGTGATTATATTTCTCCGAGTGCCAAGAGTAAACATCGTAAAGACAGGGGATGGTATTTCGCTGACGCCGAAGCGATAAATTAAGTGACAACAGAATATTTCTTCTGATGCTGCGATGAGAATGAAATCATGTTGCAGACGCTTATTATTCGACATGGGTGCCCGGAACGACATTATTTCTTCTTTTTCTTTGGAAAGGGTAGTGCTTCCCAAAGAATTGAGATTATTTCTCTCGCTTTGCGTTGGTCTGAAAAGTCAAGGATATAACCTTCTTTTGCTCCCTCGTATGCGCATCCTGTCTCAGCATCAGCCATTAAAGGCGCGATGCAATCAAGTTTTTTGATAAACGCATTATTGTCGCAAGCGGTAATTACGCATTTATCGTTGACGTAAATAACGTAGTCGCCCATCATTTTGCGAGAGCGAACTTCTCCGAGTGGAGCAAGAACTTCACAGATAAAGTCGATATTTTCAGCATTACAAGCCATAGCGCAAATTTAAGGATAATCCATGTAACTTCAAAGGGATTCTTTGGGGTCATTCACTCAGAAAATGAAACAGTCGCGTATCCTGCGCCATTCGTCGTAGAGTAATTTCACCAAAAGGAAAGAGAGGGATTCTTTCTCCGTTGTGCTACGAAATCTTCTTGACAAGTACGACAGTGGGGCGATGACTCTACATGGATTGGTCAACGAACTGTTTGAGCCGTGGGAGCAGGTGGATGAATCCCAACACAGCCTTCTCGCCATCGCACTCCAGACAGCCGCCGGAGGAATCCCGACACCGCATGTCGGCACCGGCGCAGGCGGTTCCTCTTCCGATTTGCCTTGGAACGATAACGACAAGAACAAATTCCAAAAAACGAAGTTCAAAGGACGGCGATAAGGAAGTTTGGAGTCGTATGAATACTACTGAAAATATTCAGTTAATTATATAGGATTACAGGAGAATATTAAACAGATACCCTGAGATTACAGCCGTCAGGAATATTACAGCGACAATCATGGCGACAAGTTTCTTTTTGAAGATACTTGCAAGCATCGACATTTCCGGAATTGCCATGCCTGCGCCACCGATAACAAGCGCTATCACAGCCCCGACACTCATGCCTTTGCCCATTAATGCTACGCCGATAGGTATTGCGGTCTCTGCACGGATATAAAGTGGCACTCCGATGATGGCTGCGACAGGTACAGCGAATGGATTGTCCGGTCCGGCGATTTTCAACACCCAGTCGCTTGGCATATATCCGTATATCACAGCTCCTAATGCAACACCGATTATAAGATACCAGAAAATCGGGCGTAGCGTGTCCCATCCGGCACGAAGTGCTATAGCTATTTTCTGACTCCACGGGAGCTTCTTGGCCTCAATGGGCTTTTCACCCGCCGAACAACAGGATTGCTTTTTCAACCTTACGTTTTTGACATATTTCTGAGCATCTACTTTTTGCAATCCCCAGCCGAAGAACACAGCGCAGAGGAAGGCAATCGCCACATATATGAGCATAGCTTTGATGCCTACCAATGCTCCCAACATTGCTATAATAATCGGGTTAAGCAACGGAGATGCAATAAGGAATGACATCGTGGCTCCGAAAGGTACGCCGGCATTGAGGAAACCTACAGTCATGGGGAGAGTAGAACATGCACAGAAAGGCGTGAGTGCTCCGAATCCTGCGGCTATAACATTTCCGAAGAATCCGGCCTTTTCAATTTTCTTGCTGATCTTCTCCTGAGGAATATACATCAGGATAATCTCAACAATCGCCGTTATCACGATGAACAATACGACAAGCTCAACCGTGATATAGCAGAAATACCAAAGGGTATCGAGTAATGTATTCATATCATCAGTTTTTAAAATATTTTCTTGTGTTGTTTGCAATCTTAACCAATGTGAGCATCACCGGCACTTCTACCAATACTCCCACAACTGTAGCAAGCGCTGCGCCTGACTGTACTCCGAATAGAGAGATGGCTACGGCAACCGACAGTTCAAAGAAATTACTTGCACCTATCATTCCTGCCGGAGCTGCAACATTATGTGGGAGTTTCCATGCTTTAGCCCATCCATAAGTAATGAAGAATATTAAGAAGGTCTGTAATATCAATGGGACAGCAATCAAAACGATATGAAAAGGATTTGAAAGGATCGTTTTCCCTTGAAAAGAGAAAAGTATTATAAGCGTAAGCAACAAACCAATAATGGTCCACTTGTTGAATTTGTTGACAAATACAGTATTAAAGTAATCAATTCCATAGCGGCGGACTACTAATATCCTTGTGATTATTCCAGCGACAAGCGGAATTACCACAAACAATACGACTGATAGTATTAGTGTCGCCCAAGGAATAGCGATACCTCCGATACCGAGAAGGAATCCTACTATCGGAACATAAGCCACCAGAATTATAAGGTCATTTACCGCGACCTGAACAAGTGTATAGGCCGCATCTCCCTTTGTAAGATAACTCCATACAAACACCATCGCGGTGCATGGAGCAGCACCAAGAAGAACAGCACCGGCAAGATATTGGTCGGCAAGTGCTGTTGGAATAAATGTCTTAAATACTACGAAGAAGAAGAACCAGGCAATGCCAAACATGGTAAACGGCTTTATAAGCCAGTTGGTGACACAGGTTATCAGTATTCCTTTCGGACGCTTACCGACGTTCCTGACACTCTGGAAATCCACCTTGAGCATCATGGGATAAATCATCAGCCATATCAGGACAGCGATAGGGATGGATACATTGGCATACTCCCATTTACCCAATGTCTCAGGTACAGCGGGGATCCATTGACCGATGGCAATACCGGCAATGATGCAAAGCGTAACCCATATTGTAAGGTATCGCTCAAAAAATCCTATCCCTTTGTTTTCCTTACTCATTTCAAATTCTTCTTATAAAATTCTTCGAATCGGTCCTTTATTTCGTCACGCACACGACGAAATTCGCTCATGATGTAGTCTTCAGAGCCGACAGCATCGGAGGGATCATCGAAACCGATATGAATACGATGCTTTACATTGCCGACGAATGACGGGCAACTTTCGTTGGCGCCTCCGCATACAGTTATCACATAGTCCCAGGACTCCTTAAGGTATTCATCAACATTGTGCGGCGTATGGCCGCTGATGTCGATGCCTCTTTCCTTCATTACCTCTACGGCACGAGGATTGACTCTTTCAGCCGGTCTCGTTCCTGCTGAAAATACATTTATATTCGGGTCAAACGACTGGAGGAAGCCGTGAGCCATCTGACTGCGGCAACTGTTGCCGGTGCATAGAATCAATACTTTCATTTTTCATTCGATTTAGAAGAAATAACCGTAAACCCATCCGGAAATGGTTGCCATGACAATTACAAGAGCGACATATATCACAGTCTTTTTCGTACCCATCACACTTCTTATGACAAGCATATTCGGAAGCGACAGCGACGGGCCGGCGAGCAGCAGGGCAAGAGCCGGGCCTTTACCCATGCCGGAAGCAAGCAGTCCCTGAATAATCGGCACTTCGGTAAGAGTGGCGAAATACATAAACGCACCTGTGAAACTTGCGAAGAAGTTTGATAGTAACGAATTGCCGCCGACTGCCCATTCAACCCAGCTATTTGGAATAATACCGGGTAGTTCTATACCGTCATGCGTTGAACCGAGCAGGAATCCCGCTGTCAATACTCCGACTGCAAGCAACGGTAGTATCAGCTTGGCGAATCCCCATGAAGACAACGCCCATTCGCGGTTTTCATCATCGTTTTTATCGCATAACAATATGATTGCAAGCACAACGACAGAAACTATCATAGGCACAAGGGGAGCCAGTTTCGCATCGGGAATGAAAACATTTGCGATGAAAGCTGAAATAGCAACGGCAACAGCTCCGAGGATAATCCATCGGGCTTTAAGATGGAGTATCTTCACAAGCATCACGCACAGACCTATTGCAAGGGCAGATGTTATCCACCATTTAGCCCCGTAGATAGCAGCCCAGACACCACGGTCGATTGCCGCCGGTGCGCCCCAGTTGGCGAACACAAGGATTGCCACGAGAGTAAAGAAGAACACAGCGGTCTGCCAAAGCGGGCGTTTCTCCGGCGGTGGGACGATATTCATCTGTGCAGCCTCCTTATCCCGTTCTTCCTTACGGAAGATAAACGACATAACAAGACCGATTACCACAGCGAAGGTAACGGCACCGATTACACGGGCAAGTCCCATTTCCAGTCCGAGGATACGGGCTGTGAGGATTATCGAGAGTATGCTGATGGCCGGACCGGAATATAGAAACGCTATTGCCGGGCCAAGACCCGCTCCACGTTTGTAAATGCTGGTAAACAACGGGAGAATAGTGCATGAACACACGGCAAGGATGCCTCCCGATACTGAAGCCACGGTATATGACACCCATTTCTTTGCATTTGCACCGAAATATTTTAACACCGCTCCCTGACTTACAAACACCGCAATCACACCGGCTATGAAGAATGCCGGGAGAAGGCAGAGAACGATATGCTCACGGGCATACCACTTGGCAAGATCAAGAGTAGAGTGTATGGCACTCAGCAGCGTTTCACTGTTGACAGGCATGAAGAACGCTGTCAGAAATATGACAACAGTCCATATCAGAAATTTGACATCCTTTCTTGTGTTCATAACAGTCCATGTTGTGTTCAGATTATATTCCGAGTGCCTTCTTAACTTCGTCAGCTGTCGGAACGTGTCCCTTGATTTTTACCGTCCCGTCAACGACCACCGCTGGCGTCGTCATAATGTTGTAGCTCATCATCTCGGCGATATCCTCGATTTTGGAGAGCTTTACATCGAGATTGTTCTCGCTGATCACACGTTCCACTACCTTATAAGTCTCCTTGCACTTGGCGCAGCCGGGACCGAGAACAAGCACCTCGCTGACTTTTACGTCGGGAGCCGTGGCGCAGCATGAGGTTTCAGCGGCTTCGGTTGAATCGTCGGAGCATCCGCATGACTGCACGGGTTTTACATCTTCATCCACGATGATGTTGCTGTTGCAGCAGCAAGAACTTTTCTTTTTAGGTGCGAAGAGGGTTGACCAAAAGCCTTTCTTAGATTCTTTTTTATCCATGATTTTTCGTTTTTACAGTTTATACATTTTTAGAGATACATCATTATGCAGTAGTAAATGCCTACTGATATGAAAATGACTCCGACAATAATGTTGAGCCATTTCTGAATCGTGCGTAGTTTGCCGTAGAACTCACCGACCTTTTCAACGCTGAAAGCGAGAATCCAGGCTACGGCAAGCACGGGAAGTGCGGTGGCTATTGCGAACAGAACCGGCAGAAGCCAGCCTGCGCTTGCCGTTACCGACATCGGTATCAGCATACCGAAGTACAGCACTCCGCTTGTAGGGCAGAAAGCCATCGCGAACAGAACACCGAGCAGCAATGCTCCCCATCCCCCTTTTCGGGCAAGACCTTCACCGTTGCCACCGAAGCCGAACTGAGGCAGATTGATCTTATGCCCGAACAGCATGAAAAGCCCGATAAGCAGCAACAGCGGCCCAATCAGCAGCTCGCCCCATTTCCCTATTGCCTTTTGTATCCCGAACACGCTTGCACCCTCTTTCAGAATAGAGATAAGGATGACGCCAAGGATGGTATATGAGACAACTCGTCCTAAAGTGTAAAGGACACCATTACGGAAAATACGTCTGCGGTTCTCTATATCCTTGCTGATGTAGCCTATTGCAGCTATGTTGGTGGCAAGCGGACACGGTGAGATAGCAATGAGCAATCCGAGAAGGAACGCAGTCAGAGCCGGAGCAGTGCTATTGTCAAGTAAAGTCTGTAACCAGTCCATTATTTCAACGATTGCCTGATTTTGTCTGCAAGACCTTTCTTGAAGCCGTCAGGATTTTTACGGGCGTTCCCGAAGCCAAACTCAGTGAGGTTGTTACGGCTCTCCTTACCATCTTTCCATTTGTTGACAAAGAGAGAAGACCATGTAACTTCGTACTTGTCGGCGATCTTTTCTCCCTCCGGGGTAGAGATATCCACGGTCTTGAATACGACAGTACCGTTTTTAAGCTCGTTTGCAAAGAGAGTATTTACTACCTCTTTAGCGTTTTTCTCGATAGCCATGCAGGTTGTACAGCGTTGTTTCCCGTGGAAATAGATCACTTCCACTCTATCCTTTTCAGGAGATTTTGCAGTGGCGGTATTATCCCCGCTTCCGCACGACACCAGCCCTATCATAAGGGCGAAAAACATCATTAACTTTTTCATGTGATTATCATTTAATTTAGATTGTTATTTGCCGAATTACGAACATTGAAAATAAAAAAATAGTGCTTACGAGCAGCAGCTATTCTTTTTTGAGGGACAGCAGTCGTCAAGCATCTGTGAAAACAGTTGCCGGGCAAGTTTCCAGTTCTCCACGTTGATGCAATACTTTACTTTTGGCGGCTCGATGGTGCCTTGTATCAGACCGGCCTCCTTCAACTCGCTCAGATGCTGCGATACTGTGGCTTTCGCAATCGGAAGCACCTCGTGAATATCGCCAAAGAAACATTCGTTTCTCTGAGCGAGAAAATTGAGAATCGCTATCCGCGTGGGATGCCCCATCGCTTTTGCAAACCTCGCAAGACGCTCCTGTTCGGGTGTTATCTCTAATTTTGCCATATCATTTTTATTTGTTGTTCGCAAAATTACAAACATTATTTGATATATCCAAACAAAACGATGATTTTTGAGGCAAGTAAAGTCTCATGAGTCTAACGTGATGTTAAATGACATTAAATAACGTGAGTTCGACATAAGCAATCAGAATAAAGTCAACTGATTGTCATGCGCAAACTCGATAGAGATGGATGGTTTCTTGGGAAAGAAGCAGTAAGCAGCTATAGCACTCAGGGCATTGGTTATGAAATTAGCGAAAGACCGATGTCTTGAGTGTTCTATCTGAGCGATATTCTTCAGTTCGTCATTAACGGACTCAATCAGAGCCCTTTTCCTAAGCATAATCTTGTCGGAGACGGACATGAGCGAGTTCCTCATATTGTTCTTGATTTTGGTGACAAGTTGAATCCCGTTCATAAAAAGGAATTCAAACAATTGTTTGCCAAGATATCCTTTGTCACCACAGAGTTTGCCTTTGACATTTTCAATAAAAGACTCCGAGTAGAGTGGCTGTCGGTCATCGACATTGCCCGGTGTGAACATGAAGTTCAGTATCTCCCCTCTGTCATTGATGATGAGATGCAGCTTGAAACCGAAGAACCACCCCATAGAGCATTTGCCACGTTCTGCTATGCCTTTGAAAGTCTTGTGAATAAGGATACGCTGATGTTTACAGACCCTCAACGGCGTTGAATCGACATATGCAATGCCGGTACAAGTACCCATCAACACATCCCTGACGAATATCGTGAGCGGTAACAGCACTGATTTCTGCAATTCAACAAATCTGTTGTATGACACTGTGTTAGGGAACAAGTGGATAAGATGTTTGCACACGTATTGAGTGTAAAAATGTTTAAGACATCTGAATCCCTTGCTGTGAAACAGAATCAGTATAGTGATCACCTCGGCGTCGGAAAGACGCCCCGGCTTATTGCGATGTACTTTGCCGTCACTGATCTGATGTTTTTTAAGTTCTGATGAAAAATACTTGCAGAAATCATCGGCAAGACAGAAAATTTCAGTAATTTTGTTTTCGGTAATCATGGCTATAAGTCTTTGTAAATGTTATAATTGGACACTATAAATTTACAAATTCTCCGTGAATATACCAAGAAAATCAGCCACTTAGTTTCGTACTATATGGCTGATTATTTTATTGTTGGATTATTGAGTTCTTATATCGAACTCACGTTAAATAATCCGGCACCACTAAGTTGTCAAAATATCGTATCATTTGATGCCAACAAAACACCCAACATTACTGCCTTTTCTGGGTGTAATATTGGGTGTAGATTTTGCAAATGCTTGGTAATCAAGCCAATTTGCGGAAAGACAGGGATTCTTGCTGGGCAAGCGCCTTGCGGCGATAACGAACCCTCGGGTTCCCTATCCGACTTCCCGCCGAACTAAACAAGAACAAGAGCCCCGAAGGGAGCTCTTGTTCTTGTTGGCGGAAAGACAGGGATTCGAACCCTGGGTACCCGTAAGGGTACAACGGTTTTCGAGACCGTCCCGATCGACCGCTCCGGCATCTTTCCATGGCGGTTTTGCGAGGCAAAGTTACGGATTTTAATTAAATAATCCAATAACTTTTGCCTCGGTTTTTTAGAATGACCGATTTTTAGACGGTATTACGGTGCTTTTACTGGGCGGTGACGGCAATGCGGCGGGCGGTCGACTGCAGTTCGTGGCCGTCGGCCGACACTGTGGCGCGGTAGATGTAGATTCCTCTTGCCACGCGGCGGCCGCCCATGTCGGTGAGATTCCAATTTATGGGTGCTGACTGGAACATGTCGGAGCGGTCAGTGGCAGTGGTGGTCCACACGCGATGTCCGGCCATGTCGTAGATATCAAGCGTAACGGTCAGTGTTGCGTCGGGGCGGTTGTGGGTGATGTAGAAGTTGGCTTCGGTAGAGGCCGGATTCACATCGGTGTAGATGTCGAAAATCTTGGGTTTGGCTCCCTGCTCAACGAAGAAGTTGATGGTGTGGGTGGCGGAGTTGCCCGAGGTGTCCCATACACGGAAGGCCAAAGTGTGATTTCCCTCAGTCAATTCATCAAGCGGGTAGGCTACAGTTCCGGAAGGAGTGCCGTCGGCCGAGGGTGTGTAGTAAAACGCTACGTCGTTGTATGAGCGGTTGCCGTCGAGTTTAAGCGACATTTGGTGGCCAATGCCTGCGGTTGAGAGGTTAATTCCAATGTCGTCGGTTACGCGTGCAAGGAACATGGGGCTTTCATTGACTACGGAGCCTTGAGTGAACGATTCGTGGTTAAGGTAGGCGTAGTCAATCACCGGCGCCTGGGTGTCGGGGTCGGCTTCATCATCGTAGCCGTAGACGTAGAACTGCCGGTTGCAGCCAATAGCTTCGCGGCCATCCTTAGAGTAGGCATACATGTTGAGCGCCGCAGGGCGGAAATTGTCGGATACCTCGGAGGGCATCGGCACAATTACGTCAAACCGGCCATTGATTATGGAGTCGCGGCCCACGTAGAGCTTTGAGCCCTGCTCCTCAAATGTCACCTCCTTGCCTTGTGTGGGCTTGCCGCCGCCGGTGGCTGCACCGTTGGAAGTGGTGCTGTATTCGGCATCGTAGAGCGAGAGTGAAAGGGTGCCGTTGAAGTCATCCATTACGTTTCCGGCGGGGTCGTAGACGGAGCCTGTGAGGCGCACGCGCTGGCGAGCCTTGATGGTGCACTGGTTGCTTTCGTTTACGTCAACGCCATCGATCTGCTGGAGCTCGATGCGTGATGAGGGCATGGCCAGGCGGAGGGCCGGGTCGCCCATGAGCACATAATAAAGTTTCTGATTGTTGGCTTCCGATGATGCGTTGCGAATCATGTGGTTCTTGCTGCGGCGCACCATGTCGCCAATGGTGAAGAAGCGTCCGTCGGTGTCGCGCTCAAAGGCCTTTGAGCCAATGATTGCGGCAATCGTGCCATTGTGTGAAATCATACTTTCGCGTGTGGGAGCGAGTGTGGCTATTACTCCGGCATTGGGCGTGAGCAACATTGTTTCGGTTCCGCAGAGGCGCGTTCCGTCATGCATTCCGAAAGAGCATGTGGCTGCGAAGAGCAGAGGCCAACGCCTGTTGTACATGTTGTTGATGTCGGTGTTGGTCATGACGTTTTCTTCAGCAAGTGTTGAAATGGCGCCGTGGCCAATATAGTTCCACCAGAGCGTACCCTCATCGAGCATGCGGTGGAGCCGTTGCCGGCCACCGGTGCATTCGCCCCCAAGGATGGTAAAAGCATCGATATAAACCTTTGTATAGAACAGGTCGGACCCCGATTCGGAAGCAAGGAAGTTCTTGTATTGCCGTTCGGAATCATCCATGAATACACCGAGGTCGCCATTGTCGGCCATGAGCACAATCTGGTTTTTCCAGTCGGTGGGATAGGTGTTTTTGGAGTAGGCTATAACTTTGTCGACGAAGGTTTTGGCGTTTGTGAGGTTGTGGATGGGAGCGCGGCCAACGGCGATTGACATTTCCGACATGCCGAGGGGCGAACCTGAATCATCTTCAAGGAGAGCCACAATGTCGTCAGTTGTGAAAGATGAGATTTTGGACATTCCGTCATCACTTTGCCAAGTGGGGAGGAATGGCTCTTTAAGCGCTTTCATCTCATCGGTGAGCAGTCGGTTATCGAAGGTTGCGCGGCCAAACAGCAGGGCATAACGCAGCGGGTGGCCCGATTCGTTGCCGCGGTCGTAGAGCATTTTGAAAAATCGGCGAATGGCGTTGACGTCCGGGCAGCCCGAACCGAATTCATTATAAATGGTTTCATCAATCACAACTTCCACGGTAAGTGCGTCGGCGCTCTGCCGGTGGAAGTTCGCAAGCCGGTTAGCCTCGCCGGCCCAATCGCGCGGGGTGACTATAACCATGTCGGGGACAGAGGTGATGGCATGGAGATTTTGATTGTCGACCGCCCCAACATATTTGGGCGAGGGGAGGGAGGCATTATCGTTCCAGGCCGCATATTCGCGGTAGCCGTTGTAGGTGTTGGTCCAGGCAATGCCACCGTCGGCCTGATGGGTGCGCATCATCACTATTTTTGCCGGGGCGGTAACGTCCCATACATGGGTGGATGCCTCGGCGCCTGCAAGCAGTACGGAGGGTGAGGAGGCTCTGAAGTGGAGCGCCCCGTTTTTCAATGCAATTTTTCTTTGGTAGTTGACGGAAATAGCATCGAGATTTGCCAGCGAAGCAACTCCTTGCGGTTCAAAATTTATTCCAAAGGAAAGCTTTTCGCCGGGGGCGTCGACCGAAGAGGTGAACAGTACTCGGCTTCCGTGGGTGTACTCGTTGGCAGGCGATATGGCTGTGGTCTGCGACAGGGGGGCGCCGTTGACTGTGTAGGAGAGGCTGGATCGTGCTGTTACGGACGCTACGAACGATGCCCGCAGCCAGGGCGATGTGGCGTTTGTGTCACGGTCGGTAAGGTCAAAGTTGAAGGTTCGGGAGCGTGTGTAGCGGAAATCTTCGCCCACAAGCAGATGTCCTGTCTGCCCGGGAGAAACGAGGTCGGTCTCATGATACATGCGCTCCATGAACGAGGTTACGGGCGCGCCGGTTACAGATTCGAATCCTTCGGTGGGTATCTCCGGGTCAGGGGTGTCGGAACGACCGTCGGTAATGAAGTAATAGCCGAATGAGCTGAATGGATTGAGCGAGTGATAGTAATTCCCGGTGGCAGTGCGGGTCCATGATACCGGGCCGAGAGCATAGAAATATATGCCCTGCTGAGTGCGCAACACCTGCAGACGCGGCAAGTCATCGACCATAGAGGCGCGGTTCATTCTGTCGGGGATGCGCTGGCCGCCGTAACCGTGGATTGTCACCTTTTCAGGATTGGTGAACCCCCATGAACGCAGCGCGGTATTGGAGATGAAGTGAACTCCGGTCTGTTCAACCGATACTTTCACCCATTTTCCCGAGGCAAGCACTGAATTTTCGGTGTAAATATCTGTGGGGAAAGCGTGGGCTGCCAGGGGCAAAAAGAGAGCAAGCGATAAGCAAACCGCTGAGAGAAAGTATTTTAAGGGAGTAGAGATTTTAACCATTGGCTGTCAACTATAAATGTCCTTATTTACAACGGATTCCGCGTGTTTTTATTGCTTGAATCGGTGCTAATCCGACTCAAGTTCAGGGAAGAGCGACATCTGTCGGTCAAGCAGGCGGAAACTCATGCGATGGTAGGGCGACGGGCCGTATTCTTCGATGGCTTTGCGATGGGCACGCGTTGGGTAGCCCTTATTTATGTCCCAACCGTAGATGGGGTGAATTGCGTGGAGTCGGCGCATCTCGCTGTCACGGTGGGTTTTGGCAAGGATGGAAGCGGCAGCTATGTTAGCAAAGCGGCCGTCGCCCTTAACAAACGTGGTCCAGGGGATATCGGCGTAGGGCTTGAAACGGTTACCGTCGATAATCACGGATTCGGGCCTGATTTTCAAGCAGTCAAGCGCTCGGTGCATGGCCAGGATGGAAGCGTTGAGTATGTTGATTTGGTCAATCTCGTTGTTGTCGACCACGCCTACGGCCCATGCAAGTGCTTCCGACTCAATGACTTCGCGTAGCTCCTCGCGGCGGCGCTCGCTTATCTGCTTTGAGTCGTTGAGCCACGGATGGGAGAAATCGGCGGGGAGAATCACGGCAGCGGCATAGACCGGACCTGCGAGGCAACCGCGGCCGGCTTCATCGCACCCGGCTTCAAGAACCGAAAGGTCATAGCGTGGGGGAAGGGGGGAAGAGAGTTTTTTTGATGTCATAATTTTCAGTCAATGAAGCCGTAGCCGAATCCCTTGCGGTTCACTATGTTGGCTCCGTAGTCGCAGAGCTTTTTTCTCAGACGTGAAATGTTGGTGTCAACGGCGCGGTCGCTTACATCGCTGTCGGCGTCCCACACCCGCTCGCGAATCTGTGCGCGGTCAAAGAAATGGTTGCGGTTGCGCATGAACAGCGCGAGCAACTTGAATTCAATCTGACTCAGCGACAGTTCCATGCCGTCGATATATGCTGTTCCGGCGCCCATGTCGAGAGTGAGGTCGTTGAACCGTAGGAAGTTAGCCAGGCGCCGGGCGTTTAGCATGCGCCTGCGGCGGATTACCGAGCGCACACGCGCAATAAGCTCGCGCGAAGAGAAGGGCTTTGAAATGTAGTCATCGGCACCGGCCTCGAGCCCGTCGACGATGTCATCCTCCGACGCTTTGGCCGACATTATAATCACGGGAATGCCAACCGTGTCGGGGCTTTTCTTTAGCTCGTTGATGAACATTATACCGTTGAAAGGCGCGTCCATGAGGTCGACAAGCACAATAGAAAAGTCGGATAGCTCGGATTTGAGTGCTTTGTGGGCGTCGTGCTCAACACGCACGGCAAATCCCTCCTTCTCCAGCCGGAACTGAAGGAGCTCGCACAGCAGGGTCTCAGTATCGAGAATCAATATCTTGCCTGCCTGCGGTTGGCTTGAGGAACTGTTGTCTGTGCCTGACATAGGGATGAATTACGGTTGCGGCGTTACGATTAAACGCTTCTGCAAATATAGCAAAATTGTGTACAATTTAAATGGCGCTGACAAATTGTCGCTTTTTTGTTACAGAATTTTAACAACTCAAACGCCTCCACATTCGGCTTGCAGAGCCGTTTTTGCGGAGGCGTCGGTGGTTTAAGGGGAGAATGGGGTCACACTTTCTGAGTGCGAATCTGCTCCTTGATGGCATCGACCACGTTGATGATGTAGTCGCCCGTTTTTTCGAGGTTTGAAACCATGTCCATGTAGTATATGCCGGCCTGATAGGGGTAGAGGTGATTGTTGATGTTCTCTATGTTGCCGGAACGCAGCTGATTGCGGTAGTTGTTGATTTCGCGCTCTTTGTTGTAGCAGGAGATGATTTCGGGTTCGCGGGCGTGTTCGGGGTCGCGGAGAAGCTTGAGCATAGTAAGCATGGCGTCCTTCACGAGCTGGAACATGCTGTCGATGTTGGTGAGGATGTTGTCGGTGAACTCAACGTGTGCCTGGTTCTTGCGCACCAGAATCTTGCCCGCGCCAAGGCAGCAGTCGGCTATGCTCTCGATTTCGCTGACAATGCGCAGCATGGCTGCGATGTGGAGCTTACCTTCGTTGGAGAGGCGTCCCTCGGAGCATCGGTTGAGGTAATGGGCAATCTCGATTTCCATGCGGTCAGAGATGTCCTCGTATTTCTCGAGGCGTGAGTAGAGGTGGGCATACTCTTCGGAGTCGCTGTCGGTGTGGATAAGCTGCTGGGCCATGCCTATCATCCTCTCCACGCGCTCTCCATAGACGGCTATCTCTTTCTCAGCCTGGGCAATATTGAGTTCGGCAGCATTCATCAGACCGCCGGAGATGAACTTCAGCTGGAATTCCTCGTCTTCCTTGTGCTTTGCCGGAATCATGCGTTCCACAATCTTAACGTAGAGCCCTGTGAACCAAATCATGATGCCGAGGTTTATGAGGTTGAAGACGGTGTGGAACACCGCAAGCCCTATCGATACGCTCTGCTGGAGCGACTCCACGCGATGCTGTGCGGCTGTGATTTCGCCGAAGCGGGGATGGTCGGACGGGAGTGTGTTGAAGAGGTTGTTGTAGATTTCAGGGTCGGTGCGCTGGATTTCATTGACATATTCCGAGAGCTGTTCGGGATTGCCCTGTCCCATCCATTCCGTTATGTCGACGTTCAGAGTGACAAACGGATAGAACACGCAGAGCACCCATGCACAACCGAGGAAATTGAAAAGCAAGTGGCCCATGGCGGTTCGCTTGGCGGCTACGTTACCGCTCATTGAGGCGAGAATGGGTGTGATGGTGGTTCCGATGTTGCTGCCGAGCACGAGCGCACACGAAAGGTCAAAGTCAATCCAACCTTTACTGCACATAATCAATGTGATGGCGAACGTAGCGGCCGAGGACTGGATTACCATTGTCACCACAAGACCTACGAGCATGAATATCACCACAGAGCCAAAGCCGAGATTGGTGTACTGCTGCAGGAAGGCGAACATTTCGGGGTTGCTCTGAAGGTCGGGCACGTAACTGCTGATCATGTCAAGACCCATGAACAGGAAGCCGAAACCTATGAGGAATTCGCCTATTGACTTGTTACGGCTTTTCTTGGAGAAGAGCAGCGGGATGGCTATGGCGATAATAGGCAGCACAAAGGCCGATATGTTGACTTTGAATCCGAACAGAGATATTACCCAGGCTGTGAACGTGGTACCTACGTTGGCACCCATAATCACGGCCATTGACTGCGCGAGGGTCATAAGGCCGGCATTCACGAAGCTTACCACCATTACAGTGGAAGCCGATGAGCTCTGGATAAGGGCCGTAATGAGGAAACCGGTCAGAGTGCCTGTGAATCGGTTGCGGGTCATGGCTCCGAGAATGTTGCGCAGACGGTCGCCCGCCGCTTTCTGCAGGCCTTCACTCATCACCTTCATTCCGTAGAGGAACAAACCTACGGAACCTAAGAGGCAAAGGAAATCTAAAAAGCTGTAACTCATTTGGTTGAAAAACGTTGAAACGGAGTTTTACCTAACGGAAAGCACCGGTCGCGTAGCAGTCCGGTTTTTCCAATGGCAAAGATAAAACAATTTTTTTTGAATATTATTAACCATCTTCACTTTTTTTCACTTTTGACGGTTTGTCAATAGTAGGTTATTGAGCGCCGTTGTGTGCCCGAGGTGGTTTTTGAGCCGCCGTTGTCATTGGTAGTGGTGCATGTGTAGCTGCGTGATGTCCAGTTGCCGTATCGGTCGGTTTTTACGTTATAGAAGTCATAACGCACGGTTTTGTCCTGAAGATAATTGACCTGGGCCGACTGTGAGCCGTCGGGATTGTATTCGTAGCTCACGTATTGCTGACGGTTTGGGTCGCTCATCGAAACCACCCGGTTGCCGCTCCATTCATAGGTCATGGAGCCGCTGCCGGCTTTGTCGGAGCTGTAATCCTCGCGGATAATGCGTCCGTTGGGGTCGCGGTAGAATGTGCGCGGTCCGAGATGGTCGTGCCATGTACCGGTCCAGTTGCCCTCGCGGTCAAACGGGAGCACTGCGCCCCACTGATTCTTGCAGCTTTTGACGGGTCCTGACAGGAACTGGAAGCCGAGGTCGGGCGTAACGTCGCCGCTCTCGAGCTTAGGTGCAGGCTCAGGCGCCTCGGCCGGTGTCTCGCGGTGCTCGATGTCGTCTTTGAGCGATGCCGTTGTGGAGCGTCCGGGATCGGTTGCTTCTTCGAGGTGAACCTGCTGCTCAGTCTCGTGGGAGGGCCTGTTCTTGCTGTAAATAATGTAGGCCGCGCCAGCTGCCAACGCCGCTAACAGCACTCCAATCAATACCCACACCCATGAGGGGGTTGAGGGACGCGGAGCCGGAGGAGGCGGCAGGGCATGGCCGGTTTCAGGCTGGGACACTACATGTGGCTGAGGGACGGTTCGCGGCTGCGACACCACAGTGTTGTCATTGTCAATCGAAACGGTGTCATCGCTGCTCTCTGCGAATGCGTTGGAAGAGGCCACCGTGCGGTCGGAGAACTCGGCGTCGGGGAGCGGGGCCATAGCCGCCGGTGTCATGGGCGAATGGGTCTCGGCTGCAATCTGCTTGAGGCGCTCATAGACTTCGCTCGCGTTCGGAAGGCGGTCCGATGCCTGGAATGTCATGCACTCCAGGATGAGATTCTTAAGCGACCGGGGCACATTGGGCGGGATTGTTGAGCTTAGCGACTGGCGGCTGACCTCGACGGCGCGCGGGGGCGTTTTTCCGGTCAGGCAGAACAGTATGGTGGCTCCGATGGCATAGACGTCCACAGCGGGCGAGAAGCTCGTTATGCCGGCATATTGCTCCACTGGCGCGTAGCCTTCGGAGAAGCCGGCCGACTGAACGGTTGAAGTTGCCGAACCGTCATCGTTGTAATGCTTGGCCATGCCGAAATCGATGAGCACCGGCTTCAGGGCGCCATCGTCGGAAGTGAGCATTATGTTGGCCGGCTTGATGTCGAGGTGAGTGAAATTATTGTTGTGGAGCGTGGCCACGGCTTCAACAATAGGGCTGACAAGGGCAATTGTGTCGGCCACGCTTAGAGGCCCATGCTCTGCCACATATTGCCGCAGCGTTGTCCCCTCGAGATAGTCCATCACGTAATAAGCCGTGTTGTTGGCCTCGAACACCTCGTTGACATTAATGATGTTGGGGTGCAGTCCGGCAAGCCGTTGCAGGCATTTCGCCTCGGAAATGAAATCATGCTTCGACTGGTTCACGCGAGTGCGGGCCGTGTTGCTGAAAGTCACGGAGCAGGTCGCCCCGTCGCGTTCGCAGTCGGCTGCCGGAAAATGCTCCTTGATGGCGGCGGATACTTTGGCGTTGAGATTCTGCACGCGGGTAAGGAACGTAGCCTTGTAGGTTATGCCGAAACCGCCTGAGCCGAGCACAGTCTCTATGGTATAGGTGGTTGAATCCGATTTCAGTCTCGTGCCTGCGGGGAGTGAATTGTTTGTCATGGGCTGGGAATGTGGAACAATGATGGGTGCAAAACTATTGGATGCCAGTAGTGGCCAAAGTGCTTGATTGGTGCTTGTCAGGTTAGCCTCATGCTGCGGAGGCAATAAACACGCACTCCAAAAGTAGTTTAAATTATCAATATCTCAAAATTCCCGTCCGTTTTTTTGCATAAACAAGCGCTTATTCTTGCTTCAAGAGCTCCTGTGCTTTTAGATAAATGATTAACTTTGCGGCTGGATTCTCGGAGTGGCCAAGCGTTAAGGAGCCGATGGTGAATCCGCTGCATTGCGGTCAGTGCTTTTGAATCAGGTTGGACTGTTGAACTTTACTTAGATGAAGAATATTGAAGCAAACAAAGAATCTATAGCTGCGTGCGGTCTCTATTGCGGAGCGTGCCGAAAGTTTCTCGCAGCTAAATGCCCCGGTTGCCATGATAATGAAAAAGCAGCTTGGTGCAAGATAAGGTCATGCGTCAAGGGAAAGGGTTACCATTCTTGCGCCGAGTGTAGTAAAGATGTGGCTGAGTGCAAAATATATTCCAATTTCATAGGTAAGATTTTCGCCTTTCTGTTCAAATCGGACCGCCCGGCCTGCATCAGCTATATCCGCGAGCATGGCGAGCAGGCTTTTGCCGAGGAAATGGCGAGACGTAAATGTCAGACAATTAAAAGGAAATAGAATCATGTTTATCGCAATCCTAACTTACAGAAAGCCTCTTGAAGAGGTTGACCGCTTTCTTCAGGCGCACCGCGAATATCTTGCCGGGCATTATGCCGCAGGAGACTTCATTGCTTCCGGCCCACAGAATCCTCGCGTTGGCGGGGTGATACTGATGAAAGCTGAAGACCGCGCAGCGGTTGACGCCATCATAGCGCAAGACCCGTTTAACATCCACGGCATCGCCGACTATCAGATTGTGGAGTTTACTCCGACTATGTTCTGCGATGATACTCTCAAAACCATTCTCTGATTATGCCATACATATCAATCGAAAGCGGCAGACTGACCGCTGAACAGAAGAACGAGATGATTGAGCGGCTGACAGCAACAGCATCGGAGATAACCCATATACCGGAGCGATTCTTCACCGTTACCATCAAGGAATTGCCGGATGAAAACTTCGGCATTGGCGGCAAATCAATCGACGAGATTAAACGCAATTACAAACCATGAGTTTGACATTACGCACATATCAACCTTCGGATGCCGCTGTGATTACATCGTGGCTTAAAAGTGAGTATCTTATGCGCCAATGGTGCGCCGACAGATATGAGCATTACCCAGTCAAGCCAGAGGATATGAACGCATATCACGCGAGGTATATTGACGGGCAACACTCACGCGCTCTGACAATGACAGATGGCGATGATATTGTCGGATACATCACATTGCGCACTCCGGCAGACAATCCGGCTGAGCAACGACTGGGATTTGTCATTGTCGATGATTCAAAACGCGGCCGCGGTTTAGGCAAAGCTCTTGTTTCAATGGCAGTCAAATATGCCTATGAGGAGCTTGGGGCCACAAAAGTGTCGCTCGGTGTCTTTGAAAATAATCCCTCCGCCATCCATTGCTATGAAGCTGCCGGTTTTCATCGAGTGTCACTACCTGAAACCGAGAGTTACGAATGTCTTGGCGAAACGTGGAACTGCATCGAAATGGAACAGCATAAAGATTTATGAAAGTAATCGGAATTAACGGAAGCTCACGCAAGGACGGCAACACGGCCATAATTATCGGCAAAGTCTTTGATGAACTGAACAAGGAAGGTATTGAAACATAGCTGATTCAGTTGGCTGATTATGTGATTCGGCCATGTCGTGGATGTTTCGCCTGCAAAGGTCTTGGCAACTGTGTGTTTACTAACGACGGTTTTGTGGAGATATTCAGCCGTATGGTCAAGACTGACGGCATAATACTCGGCTCCCCGGTCTATTCCGCGGACGTTTCGGCCAAAATGAAAGCTTTTCTGGAGCGTGCCGGCGTTGTTGTCGCAATTAATCCCGGACTTCTTCGCCGTAAGGTTGGCGACTTTGCTATCAGCTGAGTGTCACTGTATGCCTATGGCTGCAGCAATGCTGTCAATAGAGTTGCCCATGGAGAGCGCTACGTCTTTTACTCGCTTTAATTGCGCTTCGGAGATAGATCCGGCATATTGCTCCAGAATTGCTGAATATGCTTCAAGATAGGGGAAATTACGTTGGTAACGCGCTTCAACGGAATCGAAATCGGCTTCGGTTTTAACGCTGCGAAACTGAAGCCTGATCCAGGAATCGGCTTGCGAGAGATAGTTTATGATTGAATCTATCTCGGCTCCCGAGAGCGGTTTGTGTTGCTGCGCTTTCCAAAGAATCAGTTGCTGAGCGTTCATGCCGGCAGTGTCGGCGCTGATGGCGTTGCTGTTGTCGGTTGAGGCCTTTGACGATTCATTTCCGGAGCAGGCGGCGAGGATAGCGGCGGCGAGAGTGAGTGTTATAAGCGGAAGTCTCATTTTGTTAATGATTTGGGAATGCATTGTTGATTTTTTGTTGCATACGGGCAATGCTTTCAGTCTGGCCCGATGAGAGGCGTGAGTAGTTGAGGAGCAGTGTCTGAGCGAAGATTCTATGATGAGGGAAATCCTTTTCAGTCTCGAGTGTGGCGCGGTCAATGTCGGCCATCGTGACTGTGCGTCTGTAGCGGGCGGCGAGGGAATCGCACGCTTCTTCGTTGTAGCGTATCATGCACTCGAAATCATCGGCGCCGAGAGCCGCTCCATTGTTGATGCGGCCGGCCACATCATCGGCCGATGGACCCGCGCAGCCGCACACGAGCATTGACAGCGCCGTAGCACCCAAAACGAGGAAAAGGTTAATAATTGACAACTTCATTGCATTTGGACAAAAAATGTTAACGCGAAGTTAAGCAAAATCCGGCAAACGGCCATACACATTTTTTGGAAAATGAAAAAATCAACTGCTTGTGAAACATCTGTGACAATCGTACAAAAGTGTTAATTTGATGGTTAATGCGAAAAACGATTCTTTAAAAAAAATTAAAAAACCGCTAAAAACTTGTAAAGGAACGAATTTGCTTCTAATTTTGCAAAAAACTCACAGTCAAGCCGCCCAAAAGGCGTTGAGACTCTGTATATTTTCCCTTTGTCTGGAATCCGCCAATCATAATTGTCCAGGGAAATACGCTGCTCATAAATCCAATCACCGATACGAGGGTCGGAGCGAGCAATGTTTATTTTGAGGACAAAGGCGCTTGGCGGTGCCTCAGGCAGCAAAGTAAGCAATGTTTGTTCCGCCCCTTTTTATTTAATACCATAGTAAAAAATGAGTCAGCAAATTTTGATAGGACGTCTGATTGAATCAGAACTGCACAGGCAGGAGCGAACCACGGTGTGGTTTGCACGTAAATTAGGCTGTAATCGCACCAATGCTTACAAGATTTTTCGCCGTGAGAGCATCGACACCGAACTGCTCTTTCGCATCTCCCAGATTCTTCAATGCAATTTCTTTGAAATATATTCGCGGCAGTTGGGATTCTGATATCAAGTTTCCCTCACTTGCCAAACTATCCTTATTTTACACAATTCGAACATGAAAAAAGCTGTAGTCTATACACGCAGCGGTGATCGTGGAACAACCTCGCTTGTAGGCGGTCAGCGTGTGGAAAAACACTCCATGAGAATAGAGGCTTATGGAACCATCGATGAACTTAATTCCCATCTCGGCATATTAACTTCCCATCCTGACACCCGGCACGCCGACCGGCTGTTTCTCACCGCCGTGCAGAGCCATCTGTTTGACATCGGATCCTATCTGGCGTGCGACCCCGAAGGCGATTTCGTTCTACCCACGGGAGTGACCCCCGAGCGCCTTCGGAAACTTGAAAATGAGATTGATTCACTTGACGCTCATTTGCCGGCGATTGATCGCTTCGTGCTCCCCACCGGCACGCCGCTCGCTGCAGAATGTCATGTTGCCCGCACAGTGTGCCGTCGTGCCGAACGCCGCCTCACCCAGCTCGCTGCCCATGCAAAAGTGAGCCCCGATGTGCTCGCATATATCAATAGACTTTCGGACTATTTGTTCATATTAGCGAGATTTAATAATATAAATGCCGATCATCCTGAAATATTTTGGCAAAAAGATTGTTAGGTACAATAAAATGATTACTTTTGCGGCACATTTTTCAGAAAATTAAAAACCTAAATAATTATTCACTATGTACTGGACACTTGAACTTGCCTCCAAGCTTGAAGACGCCCCCTGGCCCGCAACGCGCGAAGAACTCATTGATTATGCCATGCGCTCGGGCGCACCGCTTGAAGTGATTGAAAACCTTCAGGAGATAGAAGATGAAGGCGAAACCTACGAATGCATTGAAGACATCTGGCCCGACTACCCCTCCAAAGAAGACTTCTTCTTCAACGAAGAGGAGTATTGAGACTCAAATTTATATGCAACATACTAATTACCATCCATATAAGCAATTAGAATTTGTTTGTATGGCTGGTGTTTTATGGTCTAAATTAGCCGAATTTGTTTGTGTAATCAGGGGATTTTAGGGCTTTTGTTTGTATATAATTAGTCGGCAACATTACTTTTTGTAATAGAAGACGAACATTATCTGATTTAATATTTATTAACTTTGGTGTACTGTGTTTTTGCACATATAGAGTCGTATATTTGTGCATAATTAATACTTCTATGATGAAACATCAGACCATATCCATACGCAACGACAATGGAACAGAAGTCATTGCACAGGCTCCTCTGATAATATCTGCAAGCAGGGCCACAGACATACCGGCGTTTTATACCGACTGGTTTTTCCGTCGGCTTGAAAAAGGTTATGTCAGGTGGCGGAATCCCTTCTCCGGGCAAAATAGCTATGTGTCGTTCGGCAATACCCGCTTCATTGTTTTCTGGTCAAAGAATCCTGCGCCTCTGTTACCCCAGCTGTCTACGCTTAAAGAGCGAGGAATCGGGTGTTACATACAATATACCCTTAATGATTACGAAACCGAAGGGCTGGAGCCAAACGTTCCCCCATTACAGCAGCGGATAGAAACTTTCCGTCGGCTCGTTGATGTTCTCGGCTTTGGAGCAGTTATGTGGCGTTTTGACCCGCTTATTCTTACTGACAGAATAACCATAGATACTTTACTTGAAAAAATCGCACACATCGCCAACGCTTTGGCCGGTTATACCGAAAAACTCGTTTTCAGTTTCGCCGACATTGAGTCGTATAAAAAAGTGTCGCGCAATCTCAGGCATAGCGGCATCAATTATCGTGAATGGTATGAAGATTCTATGCGCGAATTTGCATCGCGACTTTCATCTATGAATCGTGATAGTTGGAATTTCAGACTCGCTACGTGTGCCGAACGGATTGACCTCTCGGAATATGGAATAGAGCACAATCGCTGCATCGACCCGGGACTAATCAGCCGACTTGCTCCTGATGATTCGGTACTGCAAAACTTCCTTTATAACGCCAGGGGAGACAGCGGCCAACGTAAGGCGTGCGGCTGCATTCTCTCAAAAGACATCGGCGCTTACAACACTTGCCCGCATGGTTGTCTCTACTGCTATGCCAACACCTTCCCGGCCTCGGCATTTGAAAATTATAAGAGAGCTATCGCTAATCCGCATATTGACTCAATAATATAATTCATGAATTACACACCCAATATACGAAAATCATCACAAACCTTTGTCAGCGTATTGCAAAAAGCAAAGGATTGGTTTGCCTCGCTTTCAAAAACAGAGCAGCAGAATCTTATTGACGATTTGGAGCATGGGGGGGCTCTTCTCACCAATACTCGTCAACTTAACGCTTACATCGCCAAGTATGGTGAGATTCATCAGGCTAAATTACTTCATGCTTATGAAAAAATTCCATCTAAAGTTTGGCACGAAGATGGCATCACTGTGGTTGATTATGGATGCGGTCAAGGTATTGCCGAAATGGTTCTTTCAGATTATATGGCATCAAGGTATATTGACAATGACTATATCAAAGATTTTATCCTTATTGAACCGTCGAGGCAGAATTTACAACGTTGCATCAAATAATGCTTCATCACTTCTAAAATATGCTGTACTTGTTGTTGTTAGTTCTTTTGAATATATACTATTATTATTTTTTGCATATGTTAATAGTTCTGTTATTCCTGAATAATCATTATTTTTAATTTTGTTTAATATTGTTGTATTTGTAATTTTTCCAATTTTTAATGTGAACTTTCTATTTTCTGTTGATGATGGGAAGTTGAAATTTATATATGTGTAATTTCCTGTTTCGTTGCTTGTTGAACTTGTCCAATGTCCAATACTAAATTTTTGTAATATTAAATTTAGTTGTGGTAATGTTGTTCTTTTTATCTCTTTTGCTTCAACAACAAATTTTGTTGAGTAATTAGTATAGCTTCCCTCTGTGTTATAATATGTGTTTCCTAGCTTTGTTTCTTGTATTACCCATAAATATAATTTTTGATTTAATTCACTATATTCTGATAATTTTCTTGTATATATGTAATTTTCTTTTGCATTTACAGATAAATTTCCAAATTTTCCTTTCATTGTATCTTGATCAAGTTGTCCATGTTTTGTTGCTAGTTTTGGTTTTGTACTATTTGGTGTAATCATAAAATAATAATTATATCCTATACTATCTTTTGGTGTTATTCCACTTATTTTTAAATTTTCTAAATATCCATTTAGACTTGTTTCATATTTGGCATTTGTAAAATCAGTAAATTCTGGTGCATTATAAACTGTTACTTCACATGAATCTGTAACCCCAGCGGCTGTTGCTGTAATAGTAGCCACGTTTGCCCTGCATCTGTTCGGATTTGTCCTGTTGCTGTTCTTTCCGTTGTTCCATGTTC
>ENA-ORCP01000096-ORCP01000096.1-human-gut-metagenome-genome-assembly--contig:-NODE-96-length-66841-cov-19.794994_pt1 | contig 66841 bp, 57 predicted proteins | sample MGYA00242990_ERZ507991 | MGnify/ENA primary metagenome ERZ507991 (study PRJEB26167, sample SAMN06115496) | human gut metagenome | host: Homo sapiens | place: China:Henan | collected 2015-05-07 | study... | reverse complement strand
TCGCGTCGACTGATTCCTTGCATTGAATAAAAATACAAGAATGAAATCCGATAACGATTTAATCAGCGCTTCCCTAGGCCGCGAAGCGGCCCAGCGGACCATGAAATCTGCTATAATATAATTAAGGAATTATGGGAAAGTGTCAGTTCGAAGGAGGTCTTATTATGGACATCAAAAAAATACTCGTTCCCATTGACGGCTCCGATGCTTCGGAGAGAGCCTTTTCTTACGCCGTGGCTTTTGCACGGAAGACGGAGGCGGAAATCATTCTTCTCTATGTGGTGGATGCGGACACCCTCATGTATCCGGTGTACCGGGTGAGCCTGGCGGAGACGGATACGGCTTCTGTGAAGAAGAAGGGAGAGGATATCCTTGCGCTCTACGCCCAGGACGCTCCTGAGGATGTGAAGGTGCGCAGAATCGTTTCCATCGGCGTACCGGGATCGTCCATCATCCGCACGGCAGAGGCGGAGGGGGCGGACCTCATTGTCATGGGCAACAGCGGGAAAGGTTCCGTTTCTTCCTTCGTCATGGGCAGCGTGAGCCATTATACCGTGCATCATGCGAAATGTCCGGTGCTGATTGTAAAATAGTCTGTCTTTTTTGAAATCGCGGCCTGGCGGGATATTTCCTGCAGGCAGAAAGAAGGGATTTTTATGATAGATAGAGAAATACATAAGATTCTGATTCCGGTGGACGATTCGAAAATGTCAGACCGGGCTTTCGATTACGGCATGGACATGGCAAAGCTTTGGGGCGCAGAGGTCCATGTGATTTATGTGGCCAATGCGGAAAGCATGAGCTCCCCCGATTTCACCATCCATTTCAATGAAAAGAACGACGACACCAGCCCGCTGAAGGAAAAGGGGGCCGCCGTGCTGGCCCGCCTTATGGAACGGGTGCCGGAGGGGGTGAAGGTGCGCCAGGAAATTCTCATGGGTTCGCCGGAGGTCATGATTGCCCTCACCGCCGAAGATGACGGCGCGGACCTCATCATCATGGGCAGCAGTGGAAGGAATTCCTTCTCCTCCATGTTCCTTGGCAGTGTGAGCTACTACACCGTGCACCACGTGAAGTGCCCGGTACTCTTGATTAAGTGAGCCGGTGGGCTGGCCGCTTACCGTTGCTATTGCCTGCTGGGCAGTATTCCTGGCAGCAAGGAGACATCCAGACATCAGACTTCAGACTTCCCGCCTCCCACCTGTCATCCTGAGCGCAGCGAAGGATCTCGGTGCAAGACGTTAGTGTCTCTTTCGCTGGTAAATACCAGTCGGCGGGAAGATATCAGACTGTCAGACGGCAGAAATCAGACATACATTATTCCCGAATGCAAGAGGGTTCGGCCCGGGAACGGCTTCGCCTTCCGGGCTGGTTCAGAGGGGAGTTATAAAGCCCACTCCATGGAGGCAGGGTGAGCGCCTGCGGCGCCATTTTATAATGCGCCCGAAGGGCGCCACCTCAACCCTTTGAACCTTCTGAACCTTGTGAACCCTTTGAACCCGGGCCGCAAAGCGGCCCATTATAAAGGAGGCATAGAAATGAGCCGGGAAACGAAAATAGGCATAGCCGCTTTTATCCTGCTGCTTTTTATCGGCACAGCCGGCTTATTTCTTGAGCCTTCCCGCTGGTTCCATAAGGATTTCTACGAAGTCCATGCGGTTTTTGACAATGCCCAGGGAATCCGGGAGAATGCCCAGGTGCTTTATGCCGGGGTCTCTGTGGGCCATGTGCGGAAAATTCGCGTGGAGGACGGGAAAGCGGTGCTGGACCTTAGTATCCGAAAGAAAACGATGATTCCCGAAGACGCCCGGTTCACCATCGATACCACCGGCGTGGTGGGAGATTTGTATGTAAAGATTTCCGGCGGCCGTCCCGGAAGCAGGGCCCTCTCCGACGGCATGACGGTGTATGAGTATAAAAATGACCGGATGGATGAACTTATGAACAAGGCCGGCAGCCTCATGGATACGGCCAGGAGTGTACAGGAGAATATCGAAGGATTCAGGGAAAATGAGTGAGCTGGGGGACTGGTGAGCTAGTGAACAGGTGTGAAAAACAGAGGTGCCAAGCTGGCTAGGAAACTGTATGCGAAAAGTTTCCTGTTCGTTTGGAATACAAAGGTGTCATGTCGGACAGGAAACTGTTTATGAAAAGGTTCCTGCTGCGGTGTTGAAATACAGGGGCGTCATTTGAGGAGGGAGATTTCGGGGCTCCGCTTCCGACCCTCGAAATGACAGCGGGGTTAGCTGTTATTGACATCATATCAGACAGGAAACTAAAAAAGCACGGCCGCGGGGCCGTGCTTTTCTTTTTAGAGCCTTACTTCGATGACGTCGTCTTCGCTCTTTCTTGCCAGGGGGCAGGGATTGTGGTTGGGGTAGCCGAAGGACATGGCCATCACCATTTCTCCTTCTCCCAGCCAGTCATGGAGTTCTTCGTAGGCGAAGAAGATATTGCCGATCCAGAGGCTTCCGATGCCCATGGAGGTAGCCTGGAGGGCCATGTTTTCGGCAGCGGCGCCGATGGCCTGTACGTCGGAAAGTTCGTGGATTTTTTCAGCGGCAGTCCAGTTGTCGGTGAGGGGACGGCCTTTGGGGTTCACGATGAAGACCAGTACCGGTGCCTGCTGCATGCACTGCAGGGTGAAGCGGGCGTTGGTATAGAGTTCCGGTGCTCCGGCCAGGACGCCTTCGCCCTTTTCTGATTTTTCAATGCCCTGTTCCATGAGGGAGAGCGCCGTTTTCTTGCTTTCTCCCTTGACCACGATGAATTTCCAGGGCTGACGGTTCTTGGCAGAGGGGGCCCACATGCCGGCGCGGAGGATTTCGCGCATGTCTACTTTGGAAATGTCGGTGTCCTTGAAGAAACGGACGCTTCGTCTTTTGAAAATCAGATTATACATAGTATTTCCACCTTTCCTGATGATTTCATTCTTGAGATTATGCTTTTTTCATTATACACCGTTTTGGCGGTTTAGTGTTGGAAATCGCGGAAGGAGAGTTTCCTGTCCGGCATGAGGCAGCTGTGTTTCATCTGAGTAGGAAACCCTTCGCGAACAGTTTCCCATCCGGCATGAAGCTGCGGCGCTTCAATGGAATAGGAAACCCTTCGCGAATAGTTTCCCGCCCGGCATGAGGCAGCTGTGTTTCAACTGAATAGGAAACTTTTTGTAAACAGTTTCCCATCCGGCATGAAGCTGCGGCGTTTCAACGGAATAGGAAACCCTTCGCGAATAGTTTCCCGCCCGGCATGAGGCAGTTGTGTTTCAACTGAGTAGGAAACCCTTCGCAAAGAGTTTCCTGTCCGGCGTGGGGAGCCTGTGTTTCATTTGAGTAGGAAACCCTTCGCGAATAGTTTCCTGTACGGCGTGGGGAGCCTGTGTTTCATCTGAGCAGGAAACTTTTCCGAAACGGAACCTTGAAATAAAAGAATCCCCCGGCGCTTTTGCGCCGAGGGATTTCTCTATTTCATCTGATAATTATAGTCTTTATCCAGGCTCCCTGTGAGGTGGAGGAGGGCAGGGGCGTCGGCTGCGTCGATGAGGAGGGAGCGGTTTTTGAGGACCGCTTTAGCGCTGCCGTAGGGGGTGCGGATTTCGCCCCAGTTGGAGGACCATTCCGCTTTCACTCCGGCGGCCCGGGCCAGGGGCATGACGGGGAGGTAGATATGGCCGTCTTTGCCAAGGGCTCTGGCGTCCAGTTTCTTTCCGTCCAGGTACATGTCATAGACTTTCACCACGTACCTTGGATTTCCATCGGAAGCGTCGATGGCCTGCTGTATGTCATCATCCGATACATAGGCGGAAACGCCGAAGGGGGCCAGTTTTGCTTTCACGCGGCTCACGTCCAGAGGTTCTCTGCCGTAGCCGTCGGGATAGATGTAGTACACCACGGTGTGGTCTGCCTCCCGCTGTACCACCACCCTTTCGTAAAGGATATCCACAGGAATGCCTTTGACGATGTGGGCGTAGAGGTCTTCCACGTCCGCTTCGTTCATGCGGACGCAGCCGTGGGAGGCGTAGGTGCCGATGGCGGAGGGCACGTTGGTGCCGTGGATGCCGTAGTTGCCGCCGATGCCGATCCAACGGTAGCCGATGGGGCAGTCAGGGCCGGAGGGAATGGTGGTGCCGCTGTCCGGGTCAATCCAGGTGGGATTCACTTCCATATCCACCACGGTACGTCTGCCTGTGGGGGTGGGAGAGGAAGGTTTGCCGGGGGCGATGGGGTACATGCGGATGCCCACGTCTCCCTGGTAAAGGGTAAGGAGGCGGCTGGCCAGGTTGATTTCAATGCGCTTGTCTTCAAACCGCGGCTTCTCCGGTGCCTTTTTCACAGCTTCCGCATCTTTCGGGGCCGTTTCTGCTGCCTTGTCTACGGCGGGCTCCTGTTTGGCCGCTTTCACCGTTTTTTCGGGTTCTGCGTTCTTTGCTTTTTCTTTGGAAAGGAGCGCTTTCTGTTCTTTTTTGACAGCGGCCTTTTCTTTTTTCTCTGCCTTTTGGGCTTTGCTGTGTTTGTCTGCTCTTTTCACCGTTTCGGTTCTCAGGATTTTTCCCTTGATGACAGTGATTTCTTCATTTCCGTTTGTTTCCTCTGCGGCGCTTACTTCTGTGAAACCGCAGGTCCCCAGGGCAGCGCACAGGGCGGCTGCCAGAATGATACGTTTAATCAATTCAATCCCCTTTTTATATTGTAATTATGAAATAGGATGTCCTTCGTGCCGCCGTTTCCGCTCTTCTGCCAGATTTTCCAGAAGGTTCGGCATGGTTTCGCTTTTCCACACCCACTTCGGCGCAAGGGACGCTGCTTTTTCCTTGGCAGCCAGAAGGTCATAGTATACCTGCCATTTGGCATCCACCAGGCTCCGCCCGCTCTGCCGGAGCAGGTAGGCAGGATGGAAGGTGGGCATGACAGGTATGCCGTGGTAGTCGATCCAGTGGCCCCGGGAGCGGATGATGCCCGCTTCCCGGCCCAGAAAGAATCGGAGGGCCACCTTGCCAAGGCCTACGATGACCTTGGGCTTCACCAGGGCGATTTCCGCGGCAAGCCATATGGAACCGCAGAAGCGGCCTTCTTCCATGGTGGGTGTCCGGTTTCCCCGGGGGCGGCATTTGACGATGTTCGTCACATACACATGGTCCCTGGTAATCCCTACGGAGAGAAGGGCTTTGTCCAGAAGCTGTCCGGAGGGGCCCACCAGGGGTCCTCCGTAATCATCCTCGACGCCGCCGGGGCCTTCCCCCACAATCATGAGGGGTGAATCGGAAGGTCCCGTGGAAAGCACGGGGCCCAGTCCTCCTTCTTTCCGGAGAGGACAGCGGCTACAGCTTCGAATGGCTTTGGCCAGAGCCTCATGGGAGGGATAGGTCTCCATTTCCCCGTTTCCATAAAGCTCCCGATGGCGGCGCTCTGCATATTCTTCGGGGTCTTCATGTCCAAATAAATCCAATGGTATCACCCGGTTCTTTATAATGGGCCGCCTTTGGCGGCCCGGGTTCAGAAGGTTCAGAAGGTTCTGCCCGCTTTCAGCGGGCGGGTTCAGAGGGGGCGGTATCGCCCTTGCGGGCGATGAGTTTATAGCCGCTTCGCGGCCACGCGCCCTTTGGGCGCGAAGGGTTCTCAGGTTTGACAGGCCTGCGGCCTGAAGGTTAAGGTATCGCCTTTGGGGCCGTTTCGCGGCCCGGGTTCAAAAGGTTCAGAAGGTTCTGCCCGCTTTCAGCGGGCGGATTCAGAGGGTTGTGGTGGCGCCCATGGGGCCACTGCGTGGCCCAGGTTCAAAGGGTTCACAAGGTTCAGAGAGTTGTGGTGGCGGCTTCGCCGCAATTTTATAGCCAGCCGCCGAAGGCGGCTTATAACATGGCGCCGAAAGGCGCCGTACCTCGCCAGCGCAGCGATACTATATAACTCCCCTTTGAACCAGCCCGCTCTGTGGGCGGAACCTGAGCCGCCCAGGGCGTCAGCCCGACGGCGGCTTGAACCCGGGCGCCGCAGGCGCCTGAACCCTCTTGCGTTCGGGAATACATCCAGCCAGCACCATTGACTCAAAGCCTACTGCATATCCGGCGGCGGTTCCTGGTTGGTGATTTCGTAGAAGAGGGTGAACTGGCCGGCGAAGTGGAGTTTCACCGTGTCCACCGGACCGTTTCTGTTCTTGGCCAGAATGATTTCCGTTTCATTCTTCCGCGGATCGTCATCCTCGATTTCACGGTTGTAGTAGGCCTCGCGGTAGAGGAAGCTCACCATGTCCGCATCCTGTTCCAGGGAGCCCGATTCACGGAGGTCCGAAAGGAAGGGACGGTGGTCCTGCCTGGATTCCACGCTTCGGGAGAGCTGGGACAGGGCAATCACCGGCACGTTGAGTTCCCTGGCCAGGCTCTTCAGGGAGCGGGAGATTTCTGAAATTTCCTGCTGCCGGTTGTCGCCGTTTCTGGAAACGTTCTTGGCCTGCATGAGCTGGAGGTAGTCGATCATGATGATGTCCAGGCCGTGCTCCGCTTTCAGGCGGCGGCACTTGGAGCGGATTTCCGAAACGGAAATGCCCGGCGTGTCGTCGATATAGAGGGGCGCATCCATGAGCACGCTGGCGGCGTTGGCCAGCTGGTCCCATTCTTTCTGGGTGGAAATGCGGCCGGTGCGGAGGCGGGAGCTGTCCACCAGGGCCGTGGAGCAGAGGAGACGCTGCACCAGCTGCTCCCTCGACATTTCCAGGGAGAAGAAGGCTACGCTTCGGTGGGCGGAGGAAATACTCATGTTCTTGGCAATGTTCAGCACGAAGGCGGTTTTACCCATGGACGGGCGGGCGGCGACGATGATGAAGTCGCCCTTCTGGAAGCCGCTGGTGAGAGCGTCCAGGGAGGGGAAGCCGCTGGCCAGGCCGGTGATGGATTCCTTGTTCCGGAATTTCCTTGTGATTTCCTGCAGTTCATTCTGCACGGCCTCGCCGATGGGGGTGAAATCGGAACGCCTTTCGTCCCGGGTCACCTCCAGAATGGATTTCTCCGCGTCGTCCGTAATGTCCGCCACGTCCTGCCGCTCCGAATAGGCTTCATCGGCAATGGTTCCGGCGGCGTCGATAAGCCGGCGGAGTTTTGCCTTCCCCGCCACGATTTCCGCATGGCGGTCCACGGACTTCGTGGTCACCACGTTGGCGGGAAGTTCATTTACATAGAGCACGCCGCCCACATCGTCCAGCCGCCCCATGCGCTTCAATTCCTCCGTCACCGTGAGGATATCCGCCGGTTCGCCCCGGTGGGACAGATTCATGATGGCCTGAAATATAATGGCATTGGCTTCCCTGTAGAAATCGGCAGCCGTGAGCAGGTCCTCCGCTGTCAGGATGGCGTCCTTGTCCAGCATCATGGCACCCAGCACCGACTTCTCCGCATCAATATTCTGCGGAGGCACCCGGGATACAATCATGGTATCGGTGTCCGATTTCTTCTTCCAGTCCTTCTTGGGCTGGAAATTTTTTCCTTGAAATGTATCAGCCAAAAAAATGCCTCCCTTCGTGAAATGATATTCGTACTTTATATTCTAGCATATTTTAGTGGACTGGTGTGCTAGTGAGCTGGTGAGCTAGTGGGAAAGTGGGACAGTGAGACAGTGAGGAGGAGGGCTGTCCGCTTACCGTTGCTGTTGCCTGTTGGACAGTATTCCCGAAAGCAAGAGGGGACGCCGCTTCGCGGCAGGTTGTACAGAAGGGTTGTATTCGCTTCGCTCAGGGGGCAACGGCCCTCCGGGCCGAGGGTTGTGGTATCGCCCTGATGAGCGATAAGTATATATGCCGCCAAAGGCGGCAATAAAATGGCGCCGACAGGCGCCGTACCTCGCCAGCGCAGCGATACTATATAACTACCCTGGGCGGAGCCCTCAAACTGTCTGGGAGGCGCAGCCGGTCCCGGACAGAACCCTGGCGGCCCAGGGCCGTTAGGCCCGATGGCTGCCTCAACCCTCGCGCCCGTATGGGCGCGTCAACCTTCGGGAATACAGTTTAGCGCCGCCATTGCCTCACAGTCATTCCAGTATTTCAAACTCCGCTTTGCTTCCTTTTTCTGCCGGCGTCACCTTGAGTCTGGCATCAATCCGTTCTTCCAGTTCCGGCACGTGGGAGATGATGCCCACCAGACGGCCGGTGTTCTGCAGGTCGATTAATGTATTCATGGCGCTGTTCAGGGCCTCCGGGTCCAGGGTGCCGAAGCCTTCGTCGATGAACATGGTGTCCAGCCGCACGCCGCCCTGTTTGGCCTGCACCACGTCCGCCAGGCCCAGGGCCAGGGATAGGGAGGCCAGGAAGGTTTCGCCGCCGGAGAGGGTATTGGCGGGGCGGGAGCGGCCGGTGTAGCTGTCGGACACTTCCAGGGTGAGGCCGCCCCTTCCGTCGGTGCTGTCGCCGGCCATGCGGTGAAGGCTGTAGCGGTGGTGGCTCATGTCCAGGAGGCGCAGGTTTGCGGCCTTGGCCACTTCATCCAGCAGGGCGCCAAGCACGTACCTTTCCAAGGTAATGCGGGATTTTTCACCTCTGGTGAGGTTGTAGAGTCCCGACACCAGGCTGGTGTCCTTCAGCGTCTTTTCGTGGCGCTCTGCAATGTCCTTCACTTTGGCCGCCGTGTCCTCCAGGAGTTTCTTCCTGTTTTCTCCGTCGGAAATCATTTTCACCATGCTGCGGATGGCACTCTGGCGGTCCAAATCCTCCCTGCCCAGGCGGGCCATGTCCGGTTTCTCACTTCCTTTGAGGAAATCGGTTTCGTCGGACTGCACCTTTTCGGCGCCCTGGCGCAGGCGGCGGTATGTTTCAAGGGCATCGGTCAGGGCTTTTTCATCACCCCTTCTTTCGTACCAGCTGCGGCAGGAAGAAAGGCTTTCAAAGCCGGCCTCTTTCGATTTTTCACCCAGTGCCTTTGTGCCGTCTTCGTAGTCTTTGGCCAGTTTTTCCCGCTGGGCGTCGGCTGCCTCATATCCTGCGTCGGCGGCAGCAAAGGCGGAGACTGCCTGCTCCCTGGCTTTGGCGGTATCCGCCGTTTCCTTTTCCCAGCGCTGGATTTCTTCATTCAGCCGGTGGATGGCATTCCTTAAAGCAATGGGCTTTCTGAATTCTTCCGGCACGTCCTCCAAAGTCCGCATTTTTGCCTGGGCGTAGCCCTGCTCGGAAATGGCGGATACGTAGGCGGAAACCTGGTACTGCTGGGCCAGCTGGGTGCTGTCACTCCAGGTTTCTGCCGCTTTGGCCGCCCTTTCCTGGGCCTTTTTCACTTCGTCCTCCGTAGGCAGTTTTTTGTCCGATACGGCGGGGTGGGGATGGTGGATGGAGCCGCACACCGGGCATGGCTCTCCCTCTTTCAGCTGGCTGGCCAAGATAGCGGCCTGCCCGAAGATGTAGTCCCGGCGGAGGGATTCTGCTTCCGCTTCCGCCTGTTCCTTGATTTTCCTGTCTGCTTCCGCTTTGGCGTTAAGTTTCTGCAGCTCCGCCTGCGCTTCCATCACCTTCTCTGTGAGCCGGTTCACTTCCCGAAGGGTGGCGCCGTAGGCTTTGGCCTTCGGCATCCACTGCACCATTTCCGCCGATTTCCGGCGGTATCCTTCTATTTCGTCTTTTCTGGCTTCCAGCTGCGCTGATTTTTCAGCCAGTTTCTCCTTTTCGGCGGCGGCTTTATCCCTTTCAGCTTCGCAGCGGTCCCGATTCTTTCTTACCAGCTTCCCGTCGTTTGAAATTTTATCCAGGTTCTCAAAATAGGGGGCCAGCTCCCGGGCAGAGCGGATGTACTTAAGACTTTCCTCCGCCTTTTTCATTTCTTCTTCTTTTTCCTGAAGGGCCTTCAGCTGGGCCTCTGCCTTTGCCAGTGTTTCAAAATGGGTGGAGAGAACCGCCGCTTTCTGGTAGTTCTTCTGGAAATCGGCATATTTTCGGTCCTCTTCTTCCCTCTTCTTTTTGATGTCTTCCAGAAAACGGACCGTTTCCTCTGTTTCCTTCTTAAGTTCCTCTTCTCCGGACACAGCGGCCATGGAGAGGGTGGCGGCAAGCTCCGTGTCCTCTGCGGCCTTCTTTTTCAGAAGCTCATTCAGGGAAAGACGCAGTTCATTCTGGAAATCGCTGAACCGCTGGGTCTTGAAGAGCTGTTTCAAGATGGCTTCCCTTTCGTCGGCCTTGGCCACCAGGAGCTTTCGGAAATCCCCCTGGGGCAGGAGGATGACCTGGCAGAACTGGCTGGCGTTTAATCCGATGAGTTTACCCGCCGCTTCCTCCACGCCGGTACGGATGGTGCGGATTTCCTTTCCGTCCTCCAGCTCCGACAGGGAGGCCTGCATGGCCGCCCTTGTCTGCCCCTTGCCCCTCTTTTTGTCGATGGTCTGCTCCGGGCTTCGGATGGCGCGGTAGGTTTTCCCGCCGATCATGAAATCAAAAATCACTTCCGTCTTCTGGGCGGTGGAGGCATAGTCGCTCCGCATGTGGCTGCCGGTGCGGTCGCCGCTTGTCTTGCCATAGAGGGCATAGCACATGGCGTCCAGAATGGTGGTCTTTCCGGCGCCGGTGGGGCCGCAGATAAGGAAGAGGTGCCGCCCGTCCAGTTTGTCAAAATCAATGACTGTTTCTCCTGCGTAGGGGCCGAAGGCCCGCATGGTCAATTTCAGCGGTCTCATTGTGCATTCTCCTTTCTGTACACCCTTTCCCAGGTATCAAGGGCCAGTTTTTCCTCGTCCTCCGACAGATCCCGGTCCCGGAACTGGTGGACGAACCGTTTCAGTATGTCCTCATCGCTCATCTGCTCCAGATGGATATCCCGGCTTCCCTCATCCTCTTTGTATCCCATGTCCTGCTCCACTCCCAGGGCGTGGGGAAATTTCGCCCGAAGCTTGGGCATGGCGTCAATCACCGGTGCTTCATCGGTGAGACGGATCTGCAGGTAATCATCGGAAGGCTCCGTTTCCTCTCCCATGAGGACATCAAAGGCCCCTTCCATGCAGCGTACCTGATAGCGGGGCACCATTTCCTTAAATTCCGTATGCACCTTGCCATCCTTATCCAAATCGCAGAGGATGACGCCCTTCTTCTGGTTCACTTCGTCGAAGGAATAGCGCATGAGGCTGCCGCTGTACTGGATTTTCTCCGAATCCTTCTGCGTCTTCTGGGGCCGGTGGAGGTGGCCCAGGGCGGTGTAGTCGTAGCCCTCAAAAACGGTATCGCCGATGCGGTCATAGCCGCCGATGGAAAGGGGCCGCTCCGATTCCGACGGCGTGCCGCCCGCGGCAAAGGCATGGGCCAGGGCCACCTTCCGCATAGGTTCATCTGGAAGAAGGGAAAGGAGATAATTGGACAGCACCTTCTCTGCGTCCTCATAGGAATGGATATCTTCTGCGCCCTCCAGGCCAAGCACATTCATCATCACCCGCACCCGGGCAGGCTCTGCGTAGGGAAGGGGACAGAAAGCCACCTTCCCCCATTCGTCCTCCAGAATCACCGGAGAAAGACGGGTGAGGGGTCCGAAAATATAAAGGCCCTGCCACTTCAAAAGGCGGCTCGCCACGGCCAGACGCTCCGCGCTGTCATGGTTGCCGCTGATGATGATAAAGGGGATCTTCCGTTTCCCCACGATTTCCTCGGTCATGCGGTCAAAAAGTTCCACCGCCTCCTCCGGCGGATAGGAGCGGTCGTACACATCACCGGACAAAAGAATGGCATCCGGCTTCTCCTCGTCCACCAGAGGAAGAAACCGGTTATTCAAAAGCCACTCCTGGTCCTCCGTCATGCTGTGCTCCTTCAGGAGCTTCCCCAGATGCCAGTCTGCTGTATGGATAAATTTCATAGCTGCCTCCTTTGCGTTTGAAATAAATGATGTATGAATATAATTGGGACGATGAATGTCTTAGTTATTATGAATTCTCTTGGAATGACGGTAAAGCTGCCTGCCGCTATTGTCATCTCGAGCGGAGGTGCATGTGGGTATGGAGATAAATGGACTTGGTATTGTTGACGCAGAGCCGAGAGATCTCCTGTCGTACTGCTGTTTGCGTCAGGTGTGGTGGGAGATTTCGTGGCTCCGCTGCCGACTCTCGAAATGACAGGGGAGCGGGATGGCATGTTGTCATCTGCGTTCTTTTGGATATGGCAGGAAGGCTGCCTGCCCCCCTTTGCCCTTTGTCATCTCGAGCGGAGGTATATGCCGGTATGGAGATAAAGGCATTCGGTATTGTTGACGCAGAGTCGAGAGATCTCCTTCCGTACTGCTGTTTGCATCATGTGTGGAGGGAGATTTCTTGACTCCGCTTTGCTTCGCTCGAAATGACAGAGAGGCGGGGGGATAGTGGCGTCATGTGTGGTGTGAGATGTCAGGGCTCCGTTTCCGACCCTCGAAATGACAGTGGCACATGCAGGTTTATTCCCATTCTTTAGATAAATCAATCATATGAGGGTTCAGTCTTCTGATGAGCCACTCTTTTTTCTTTCGAGACCATTTTTTCAGCTGCTTTTCTCGGGCTATAGCTTCCTCTATATGATTATACTGCTCATAATAGACAAGACAATGAACATGATATTTCTTGGTGAATCCATCCACTGCTCCGGATAAATGCTCATGGTACCGCCTTTGCAGGTCGTTTGTTACTCCTATATATAACACATTCCCGTATTCATTGGCTAATATGTACACATAATACATATATTCCATGTATAATACATCCTCCTTCTGCGGTGGCTTATATCATTGAGAAGTGAAATTTTGTGTCTTTGCTCGAAATGAAGGTGGAGCGAGTTGGCACGATGCCGCTTGAGGCTCTCTTGGATATGGCGGTAAGGCTGCCTGCCGCCAGTGTCATCTCGAGCGGAGGTACATGTGGGTATGGAGATAACGGCATTCGGTATTGGTGACGCAGAGCCCCGAGATCTCCTGCCGTACTGATGCTTGCGTCAGGTGTGGAGGGAGATTTCTTGACTCCGCTTTGCTTCGCTCGAAATGACAGAGAGGCGGGGGGGGTAGTGGCGTCATGTGTGGTGTGAGATGTCAGGGCTCCGCTTCCGACCCTCGAAATGACAGAGAGGCGGGATGACAATGTTGTCATCTGCGTTCTTTTGGATATGGCGGTAAGGCTGCCTGCCGCCATTGTCATCTCGAGCGGAGGTACATGTGGGTATGGAGATAACGGCATTCGGTATTGTTGACGCAGAGCCCCGAGATCTCCTGCCGTACTGCTGTTTGCGTCATGTGTGGCGTGAGATTTCGGGGCTCCGCTTTGCTTCGCTCGAAATGACAGAGGGGCGGGGTGACAGTGGCGTCATGTGTGGTGTGAGATGTCAGGGCTCCGCTTCCGACCCTCGAAATGACAGTGAAGCGGGATGGCAGTGCGTCATTAGATGAATGAGATTTCGGGGCTCTATGGCCTGTTGAACTCATTTCATCATGGCGGTGTGATTTCTCTTATGCTTCCCGCAGGCTTTTCAGCAGGGCGATTTCTTTTTCATAGCCCGGGAGTTCGTTTGGCGTTTCCAGGTAGAAGGGGAGGTCCTTCAGCAGGGGGTGGTTGATGATGCGGGCGATGGCGTCAAGGCCCAGGGTGCCTTCGCCGATTTTTTCGTGGCGGTCCTTGTGGCTCCCCAGGGGGTTCTTGTCATCGTTCAGGTGGATGGCGTGGAGGCGGGGAAGGCCGATGATTTCATCGAAGTGATGGAGCACGTTGTCCAGTCTGTCTCTTATGTCGTAGCCGCCGTCGTACACATGGCAGGTGTCCAGACACACACCCAGCCGGTCCTTCCGTTCCACCTTTTCCATAATGGCCGCCAGTTCCTCGAAGGTGCGGCCCACTTCGGTGCCCTTGCCGGCCATGGTTTCCAGAAGTACATACTTTGGCAGCTCTTCCTGGTCCATGGCGTAGTTCAGCATGTCGGCGATAAGGATGACCGCCCTGTCCACGCCCTGCTTCAGGTGGGCGCCGGGGTGGAAATTGTACATACAGCGGGGAAGGTGGGCGGTTTTGGACAGGTCCTCCCGCATGGCGGTCCTGGCAAATTCCCGCACCGAATCCTTCGTGGAAGCGCCGTTCATGGTGTAGGCGCCGTGGCAGAGAATGGGGCCGAAATGGTGCTCCTCCATCCACCGGGAAAGGGCGTCCACGTCCTCTTCGATAAGAGGCTTAGCCTGTCCGCCCCGGGGATTTCTGGGAAAGAACTGGAATGTATTGCCGCCGATGGCGGTGGCGGTTTTTCCCATGGCAAGGAAACCTTTGGAAACAGATAAATGACATCCTATGATAAACATATGTATCTCCTTTTATGAATGTATGTCCTGATTCATTTCGATTATATCACGGAGCACAGGGGTGGCAATTGTTTCCTTTCTAAATACGCAAATAATATCATTATATTATAGTAGAGTATGATGATATTATAAAGAAATGTCATTCATTGTGTTGCTTGATTCATTCTTTCCGATTATAATAATGAAAGAAGTGAATTATCAGAAAGGAGTGATTTCCATGGCTACAGCTAACATCAATGTCCGGGTAGATGAAAACCTGAAAAAAGAGGCGGAAGGCCTGTTTAATGATTTGGGGCTCAGTATGTCGTCGGCTATTACCATGTTTCTGAAGAGTGCAGTCCGCTGTGATGGCATCCCCTTTGAGGTCCGCCGCTCTCCCTTCAATCCGGAGACCCTGCATGCACTGGAAGAATATGATGAAATGAAAGCCCATCCGGAAAGATATAAGCGGTATCACAGCTTTTCTGATTTAATGAAGGATGTGGACAATGAAACTTGAAATCGTCCCATCCAACCGGTTCCGAAAGGACCTGAAAATTGCCAAAAAGCGGGGCATGGATTTACATAAACTGGAAGTGGTGGTGGAAATGCTGGCCCTTCAAATGCCGCTGGCAGCCCAATACCATGACCACCGGCTGTCAGGAAATTATAGTGCCTTTCGGGAATGCCACATAGAACCGGACTGGCTTCTTTTGTATTGCCAAGACGAAGAAGCGTTAATGCTTTTCCTTTTTCGCACCGGTTCCCATTCTGATTTATTCTAAGTATTGATAAAAGAAAAAAGACCTGCCCCTGTGAAATGACGGCTGCCATTTCACGGGGACAGGTTCTTTTTACTTGTGAGATATTTGAAATATTCCGATTATCCCAGGAATCCTCTGGTGTTCTGTGCTTCCACTACCCGCTGCAGGGCCAGCATGTAAGCGGCCAGGCGGTAGGTGACGTGATATTTTTCCTTCAGTGCATACACGTCTTCATAGGCTTCTCTCATTTTTTTCCGGAGACGCTCATTGTATTCCTCTTCAGTCCAGTAGTAGCCGGTGCGGTTCTGTACCCATTCGAAGTAGGAGCCCACCACGCCGCCTACGTTGCTCATGACGTCCGGCAGCACTTCGATGCCCTGCTTTTCAAAGTAAGCATCCGCTTCTTCCGTGGTGGGGCCGTTGGCGCCTTCCAGGATAAGGGGCGCTTTGACCTTTTCCATGGTGCTTCCGTTGAGCTGGTTTTCCAGGGCAGCCATGAAGAGCACGTCCACGTCCTGGCTGAAGAGCTCGCTGTCCGGAATGATTTCAGCGCCTGCTTCGGTGTAGCCCTTTAAAGAGCGGCCGTGGGAGTTGGCGTATACATACATGGCTTCGATGTCAAGGCCCTTGGGGTTGTGCCAGGTGCCGTTGATATCGCCGATGGTGGTGATTTTCACGCCTTCCTGGTGCATGAGGAGGGCACCTACGGAGCCTACGTTGCCAAAGCCCTGGACAGCCATGGTGAGGTCCTTGATGTCCTTGTGGTTCTTTTCACACCAGGTCAGGAGGGTAAAGAGAAGGCCCCGGCCGGTGGCTTCATTTCTTCCCAGGGAACCGCCGGTGGCAAGGGGCTTGCCGGTCACCACGCCGGGCTGCCAGCTGCCGGAGAGGGCGGCGTATTCGTCGGCAATCCATGCCATGATCTGGCCATTGGTATTCACATCCGGCGCCGGTACGTCCTTATCGGGTCCGATGATGGGGTAAATCTTCCGTACATAGCCGCGGGTCAGCCGTTCCAGTTCTCTTGCGGAAAGCTTGTGGGGGTCCACCCGGATGCCGCCTTTGGCGCCGCCGTAGGGAATATTTCCGATAGCATTCTTAATGGTCATCCACGCAGCCAGTGCCTTTACTTCATTTTCATCGGACTGGGGATGGAAACGGATGCCGCCCTTCGCTGCGCCCCGGGCGGTGGAGTGCTGCACACGGTAGCCGGAGAAGACCTCCACATGGCCGTCGTCCATGCGGATAGGAATGCTCACGGTGAGTTCCCTTTCCGGATACCGTACAAATTCATAATCCTCTTTTTTGTAACCCAGCACCTGGGCTGCTTTGTCCAACACATCAAGCATGTTTTCGTAAGGATTGTAATTCGCCATTTTATGCCTCCTAGAATGAAATGATTGGGCCGTTATAAAGGAAAATCGCCTTTCGGCCCGCTTCTTCTACTATAACACCGGCCATGGATTTTGAAAACTTGAAATCATGGGAGTATGAGTATTCGGTATAGCTTCCGCGGAAATGAATCGGAAAAGGCATGACCTGAGGGGAAGTGAGATAGTGAGAAAGTGGGACAGTGGGACAGTGTGCGATACGGCTGTCAGCTTACCGCTGTCCGCTTCCCGCCGGGCACTGTCATTCTGAACGCAGTGAAGAATCTCGGTGCGTGTCGTTAGTGATACCAATGCCGATAAATACCAGTCGGCGGGAAGACGTTAGACCGTCAGACGACAGACATCAGACATACTGTATTCCCGAACGCAGGGGGATCAGGCGCCTGCGGCGCCCGGGTTCAAGGCCTCGCCGGGGCTTGGCCCCTGGAGGCCTCCGGTTCCGCCCACAGAGCGGGCGGGTTCAGAGGGAGTTTTTGTATTCCGCCGCCTGCGGCGGCATTTATACTCATTGCCGCGAAGCGGCAATCCACAACCCTCGGCCCATAGGGCCGTCAAACTTAAGAACCCTCCGGCCCGCAGGGCCGGTCAATCCTAAGAACCTTCCTCCCTGAACCCTATGAACCCGGCCGCTTCGCGGCCTTTTTCATTTTCCCCCTTGACGGATACTAAATGCTATTGTATCCTATTAACATACAGAGGACCGAAAGGTCAGAATTACATATTTTTGACAAAGATGTCTGATAGTGAATGGTTCACATCAGGCTTTTTCTTTTGGACAAGGGGGCCCGGGACAGTTCCGGGCCCCCTTGCCTTTTCCGGAAAAGCCGCCGTTCCTGTCAGGCATCTTTTGTTTAGGGAAGCAATTCTGCGAATGAATCAGTGCTTTCCTGGGAGAGGGAGTGGGTTTTATGGAAAAAGTGGAAGCGATTCTGCGAAAGTGGCCGCTGCTTCTGGCAGCCCTGGCCACACCGGCGGTGGCTATGGCAGCGGAACCGGAGGGCCGGTATTCATCGGTGGACACCATCTGGGTGCTTTTAGGCGCCATTCTGGTGTACTTCATGCAGCCGGGGTTTGCCATGGTGGAAACGGGACTGACCCGTGCGAAGAATGCAGGCAACATTGTCATGAAGAATTTCATGGACTTTGCCCTGGGCACCGTGGTGTTCTGGTTCCTTGGCTTTGGCCTCATGTTCGGCACGGACATCGGCGGCATTATCGGTACGCCGGATCTCTTCGTCACCCATTTCCAGGTGCCCGATGATGCAGGGTATACCCCCATGGCATACCTCTTCTTCCAGACCGTGTTCTGCGCAACTTCCGCCACCATCGTGTCCGGCGCCATGGCGGAACGGACGAAGTTTTCCGCCTACTGCATTTATTCCGTGGTCATCTCCCTTCTGATTTACCCCATTTCCGGCCATTGGATCTGGGGCGGCGGCTGGCTTTCGGAAATGGGATTCCATGATTTCGCCGGTTCCACCTGCGTCCATCTGGTTGGCGGCGTGTGCGCCTTCGTAGGGGCATGGCTTCTGGGACCCAGAATCGGCAAGTACAACAAGGACGGCAGTGTAAACGCCATTCCCGGCCACAGCATCACCCTGGCATGCCTTGGCATGTTCATCCTGTGGATGGGCTGGTTCGGATTCAACGGCGGCTCCACCGTTTCCATGACCGGCGATGAAATGATTGAATCCGCAGGACATATCATGATTACCACCAACCTGGCCGCAGCGGTAGCCGCCTGCACCACCATGATTGTGACCTGGGTGAAATACGGAAAGCCCGATGTGTCCATGACACTGAACGGCGGACTGGCAGGCCTGGTGGCCATTACCGCCGGCTGCGACACCGTCACCGTTCCCGGCTCCTTCTTCATCGGCCTCATTGCCGGCGTATTCATTGTCTATGCCGTTGAATTCATTGACCAGAAAATGAAAATCGATGACCCCGTCGGTGCCATTGCCGCCCACGGCGGCTGCGGCGCCCTGGGCACCATTCTGACCGGTTTCTTCTCCGAATCCGACGGCCTCCTCTACACAGGAGACCCCCATTACCTCTTCGTCCAGATTCTGGGTGTGGTGGCAGTGGCTGTGTACGTATTCATTGCCATTAACATCGTATTCCGTATCATCCGTGCCACCATCGGCCTCCGCGTAAGCCGTGAAGAAGAAATCAACGGCCTGGACTTTGAAGAACACGGCTTGGCTTCTGCCTATGCAGATTTCATGATGGTTCCTGAAACGGCGGAAGAAAAAATCGAAGCCGGCAAGGCTCCGAAAAATGCAGTGGAAATCCCTGTGGACAAGGACCTGCCGGACACCGCAGTTCCCAAAGCTGTTCCGGCAGACGGCCATCACCTCTACTGCGTCACCATCATTACTTCGGACAAGCGTTTTGAAATTCTGAAAGCAGCCATGGAAGCCATCGGCATTACAGGCATGACCGTTACCCAGGCCCTGGGCTTCGGCCTTGAAAAAGGACAGACCCAGATGTACCGCGGCGCTGCTGTTTCCGCTAAACTCCTTCCGAAGGTGCGGGTGGATATCGTAGTATCCAAGATTTCCCCGAGGACGGTCATCGAAGTGGCCAAAAAAGCGCTCTACACCGGCAAGTACGGCGACGGCAAGATCTTCGTCTCCACCGTGGACAATGCAGTGAAAATCCGCACCGGCGAAGAAGGCTACGACGCCCTCCAGGACTATCCTATTGAAGAAGATAAATAATGGTACTCTTAATGGTACTCTTGAAAAGAGCTGCGGATTTCCGTGGCTCTTTTTTCGTGGCAGAAAGGAAATGGGGGATAAAAGGTATACTTATTTCCCTACTCCATAAATCCTCACTTTTTCACAGAGTTATTCACATACTGTTTATAACTGCGAAATGAGAATCACAGACATAGACAATTCGCAGGAAAAAGAAAGGTGTCCACCGGAGATATACACAGAAATTTGTGAATAACTGTGAATAAGTATGGACGGAATGGGGGAAATAAAAAAATCACAAAAGACACCATAGGGATTTTCGGGGACATTCACTTGTCCACAGGAAGAAAAATTGTGAATTGACTTTTCACAGAGAAAAGAGGGAGAAGAAAAAAGAGGGAAAAGATTATGTCAAGAAAATGTAAACTGAACCAAATCTTGTAAAAAGAAAAGAAAAATGGAGGATACAGCCAAAAAACAGAATCCATCCCCTGTCCATGCCCAATGGAAAGAAGGAAATCAATATAAGAATGGAAGCCCCTTTTGGGGACTCGAAAGACATGGGGAAATGTGTACCCTATATTTTTCTTCACAATTTCACAGGGGTGAGCTGGTGTGGGAGTGAAAGGTCGCTTACCGCTGTCCGCTGCTGTTGTCTGCTGGGCAGTATTCCTGACAGAAAGGGGGTTCAGGCGCCTTTGGCGCCCGGGTTCAAGCCGCCATCGGGCTCTTCGCCCTGGGCGGCTCAGGTTCCGCCCACAGAGCGGGCTGGTTCAAAAGGGAGTTATAAAGTACTGTGGAGGTCCTGCATAGGACCTCCAAGTCAGCCACAGTAGGCCCTTAGCCTGCACATAAAAGGGCCTTCCTTTTGTCGGCTGACCGATGCAGGGGGCAATGGCCCTCTGGGCCGAAGGGTGTGGTATCGCCTTGACGGGCGATGAGTATATGCCGCCAAAGGCGGCAATAAAATGGCGCCGACAGGCGCCGTACCTCGCCAGCGCAGCGATATTATATAACTACCCTGGGCGGAGCCCTCAACCTGTCCGGAAGGCGTTAGCCGATTCCGGACAGAACCCTGGCGGCCCAGGGCCGTAAGGCCCGTCGGCTGCCTCAACCCTCGCGCCCGTATGGGCGCGTCAACCTTCGGGAATACAGTTTAGCATTGTATTTGCATAGAGCTACAGAGCCGCCAAAAGCAGCCCCTATTGACATTTACCTGCGGACAGTTTAAAATAGCTGTAATTTCAAAGAAGCAGGGAAGAGAAGAGTACCCGTGCGGGAATGGCAAAGAGAGCTCCGGCTGGTGAGAAGGAGCACAGGATAGCATGGAGAAGATGGCCTCTGAGCTTGATATGCTGAATGGTGAAGCAGTCCGGGAGTCTCCCGTTACAGAGACAGGGTATCAAGGCATGGCCGGCGTACCTGTGAGGTCTTTCCGGCGACGGAAAGATGAAATTGGGTGGTAACACGAGTATCTCGTCCCTTAGGGGACGGGATTTTTTTATTGCATGCACATGCTTTTACAAGGAGGTTTTCATTTTGCCGATTAAAATTGCAGACGGTTTGGATGCCATTTCGGAACTGAAGAAGGAAGGTATCGTAACCATTGGAGAGAAAAGGGCCCGCACCCAGGATATCCGTCCCCTGAAGATTCTCATCCTGAATCTCATGCCCATTAAGAAACCGACGGAAGTGCAGCTTCTCCGTCTTCTGGGGGATACGCCGCTGCAGCTGGATGTGGATTTTGCCCGCATCGCCTCCAGGGAGACCACCCATACGGACCGGTCCTATCTGGATGAAAACTACCTCACCTTTGATGATATTAAGGACAGGAAATACGACGGCTTCATCATCACCGGAGCGCCGGTGGAGAAAATGCCCTATGAAGAAGTGGATTACTGGCCGGAAATGCTGAAATATTTCAACTGGGCCGATACCCATGTATTCTCCACCCTCCATTTCTGCTGGGCCGCCCAGGCAGGGCTCTACCGGGACTACGGCGTGGAAAAAAGAATCCTTCCAAGGAAACTCTTCGGCATTTACCAGTACAATCTCACCCTTTCCTACCATCCCCTCCTTCGGGGCTTCGATGACCGCTATTTCATCCCCCAGTCCAGGCATACCTCCATTGACGACAGGAAGGTAGACGCCACGCCGGACCTCACCGTCCTTTCCCGGTCCGAAGATAACGGCATCAACATCATTTCCGACAAGGAATCCCGCCGCATTTTCGTGCTGGGACACTTTGAATACGACCTGCGCACCTTGGAATGGGAATACAAGCGGGACCGGGAAAAGGGCCTCCCCATCCGTCTGCCGGAAAATTACTATCCCTACGACGATCCCCAGGAAAGGCCGAGATTCGTTTGGTGCAGCTACGCCCATCTTTTCTACCACAACTGGCTGAACTTCGTATACCAGGAAACGCCCTACAGCCTGGACAACCTCATGCCCTTCAATGTGCATAATCCCCTGCATGGAAATTAATCCGCTGTCCGCTGTCTGCTGCCTGCCGGGCTGTATTCCCGAAGGGGCCCACGCCTTTCGGCGTGGAGGGGCGACAGCCCGGCGCTTCCGCTGGGGCTGAAGGTTGTGTTCGCATTCGCTCAGGGGGCAGATACCGGCTGTTAGTTGTCGGCTGTCCGCTTCCCGCCGGACACTGTCATTCTGAACGCAGTGAAGAATCTCGGTGAGTACCGCTAATGGCTGCTGCCAGCTCACTAGTCCACTAGTCCACTAAAGAATACCGGTCGGCGGGAAGACATGAGACCATCAGACGACAGACATCAGAAAGCGGTATTCCCGAAAGCAAGGGGGTTCAGGCGCCTTCGGCGCCCGGGTTCAAGGCCTCGCCGGGGCTACGCCCCTGGAGGCCTCCGGTTCCGCCCACAGAGCGGGCTGGTTCAGAGGGGAGTATTGTATGCCGCCTTCGGCGGCTATAAAATTGCGGCGAAGCCGCCACCACAACCCTTTGAACCCTCTGAACCTTATGAACCCTCTGAACCCGGGCCACGCAGTGGCCCCATGGGCGCCGAACCTTCACGCCCAAAGAGCGTGTCCATGACCCCTTTTTAGAAAGGAGAATCCCTATGAAAAAACTATTTCTTTTTCTGGCCCTTCTTTTAGGCCTTACCATAGTCACCGGCTGCGGACAGGAGAAGCAGTCCTCTGTCCTTCGGGTGGGCATGGATGCTGCCTATCCGCCCTTTGGTTTCCAGAACATGGACACCAAAGAATATGAAGGGTTTGACGTGGACATTATTAAAGCCATTGCAAAGGAAGAGGGATTGACCACGGAAATCAGGAATGTGAATTTCGACGGCCTCATTCCGGCCCTGAAGTCGGGAGACCTGGATGTGGCCATCAATGACATCACCGTCACAGAAGACAGGAAGCAGTCTGTGGATTTCTCCAAACCCTACTACATTGCCGGCCTTGGGGTGGTGGTAAAGAGTGATAACCGGGATATCCAATCGAAGGCGGACCTTTCCGGTAAAACCCTGGGCGTCACCATCGGCTCCACGGGAGAAGAGGCGGCCCGCAAAATCGAAGGGGCCAATGTCCGCACCTACAGCACCCTGAGCGACGCCTTCCTGGATTTGAAACAGGGCGCCGTGGACGCCGTTATCAACGATATTCCCACCAACGAATACTACGTGGCCAAGACAGAAGACCACTCTGTGAAGACCGCTCCCGTGGCCCTGTCCACGGAATACCTGGCCATTGCGGTGAAAAAGGACAACAAGGAGCTCCTTTCCAAAATCGACGACGGCCTCACAAAGATTAAGAAAAACGGAGAATTCGCAAAAATTTATAAAAAGTGGTTTGGAAAAGAACCGCCGGAGGAAATTGTGAAATAGTGGGATGGTGGGACAGTGGGTTAGTGAGACAGTGGGTGATAGGGCTGTCGGCTTATCGCTTTCGGCTTTCCGCTGGCCGTTTCCCGCTGTCCGGTATTCCCGATGGGGCCCACGCCTTTCGGCGTGGAGGGGCGACAGCCTGGCGCTGCCGCGGGGGCTGAAGGTTGTGTTCGCTTTCGCTCAGGGGGCTGATACCGGCCGTTAGTTGTCGGCTGCCCGCTTACCGCTGTCGGCTGTCCGCTTCCCGCCGGACACTGTCATTCTGAACGCAGTGAAGAATCCCGGTGAGTACCGCTAATGGCTGCTGCCAGCTCACTAGTCCACTAAAGAATACCAGTCGGCGGGAAGACATCAGACAATCGGATGGCAGACAGCAGACGGCAGAAGAATGTATTCCCGGCCGCAAGAGGGGGGCGCCGCTGCCGCGGCAGGTTGTATAGAAAGGTTATGTTCGCTTCGCTCAGGGGGCGAAAGTTCGGCTTTCCGCTGTTATTATCTGCCGGATGGTATTCCCGAAAGCAAGGGGGTTCAGGCGCCTTCGGCGCCTGGGTTCAAGGCCTCGCCGGAGCTGCGCCCCTGGAGGCCTCCGGTTCCGCCCACAGAGCGGGCTGGTTCAGAGGGGAGTATTGTATGCCGCCTTCGGCGGCTATAAAATTGCGGCGAAGCCGCCACCACAACCCTTTGAACCTTCTGAACCTTGTGAACCCTCTGAACCTGGGACACGCAGTGGCCCCATGGGCGCCGAACCCTCTGAACCTTCTGAACCCGGCCGCGGAGCGGCCATTATTATATAAGGAGTCATCATGATAGAAGAAATCTTACAGACATACCCATTCATCGTGCTGGACGGCGCTTTTTCCACGGAACTGGAAAGGCAGGGCTTTTCCATTAACGACGAACTCTGGAGCGCCATTGCCCTCTACGAGAGGCCGGACCTGGTGAAGGCGGTGCACCGTTCCTATTTTGATGCGGGAAGCGACATCGTCACCAGCGCCAGCTACCAGGCCACCCTGGAAGGCTTTGAGAAGAAAGGCTTTACCCCTGAAGAGGCGAAAGAGCTTCTCATCCGTTCCGTAAGACTGGTGCAGGAAGCACGGGATGAATATCTGGCAGAAGCAGCGCCGGAAAAAAGACCGGTCCCTCTGGCAGCCGCATCGGTGGGCCCCTACGGTGCCTACCTGGCAGACGGCAGCGAATATAAGGGCCATTATGGAAAGACAAGGGAAGAACTGGCAGATTTCCACAGGGAACGCATCCATGTGCTGGCAGAAGCAGGACCGGACATCTTTGCCTGTGAAACCATCCCCTCCCTGGTAGAGGCACTGGCGGAGGCCGATGTGGTGGGAGAAATAAAAAATGCTTCCTGCTGGATTTCCTTTTCCTGCAAAGACGGCCTCCACACCTGCGGCGACGATTACATAGGAGACTGCGCCAAAGCGCTGGATGAAATCCCCTGCGTAGAGGCCATGGGCGTCAACTGCACGGCGCCGGAGTATGTGGAATCCCTCATTTTGGAAATCCGGAAATACACTGATAAACCGGTGGTGGTGTATCCCAATTCCGGAGAACACTATGATGCTTCTGACAAGACCTGGGAAGGGGCTGCCGCGGATTACGGGGATTATGTGAAAATCTGGCAGAAAGCCGGCGCCCGCCTCATCGGCGGCTGCTGCCGCACCACGCCGGAGGACATCCGGAAGGTGGCGGAATACCGGAAGGAGCTCATGGGAGAGTAGGAGGGCTGTCGGTTGCCCGCTGTCGGCTGAACCGTATTCCCGAAAGCAAGAGGGTTCAGGCGCCTTCGGCGCCCGGGTTCAAGCCGCCGTCGGGCTGTCGCCCTGGGCTACGGTCAGGCGGTAAGGTGCTCGCTTAATGGGCAGGCTATGCTCGCATATGAGCCTGACTTGCGGTTCCTATGCAGGAACCGCACAAGTTCCGCCCGGAATCGGCTCCGCCTTCCGGGCTGGTTCAGAGGGAGTTATAAAGCCCACTCCGTGGAGGCAGGGTGAGCGCCTGCGGCGCCATTATATAATGCGCCCGAAGGGCGCCACCACAACCCTTTGAACCCTCTGAACCTTTTGAACCTTTTCTCATCATCATGTATAATAAAACCATCATGAACGAGGTCTTATTTCAAAGGAGCAGTGAAGCATATGCAGGGCGGCGACGCGGATGAGTTTATTGATTATTTAAATGACGGGGAAGCTTCGGTGAGGCACCGGGGGTATGTGTACCGGTTTTCGGGACTGAAGTTTCATCCCGGCAGGAATACCTACAGCATCAGTGTGGAGAAGTATCGTTTTTCCAAGGAACCCTTTGAGGAGTTCATGGAGCTGGTGTACTACTATGAATCCGATGATGGCGATGATGTGCTGAACCATGTGACGGAAGATATTCTCTGGGACGGGAAGACCTTCTATGAGCTGGAGAAGGCCCTCACCTGGATTGACTGGTAAAATGCCCTTGACTTCCCTATTTCCCAATGGTATATTTAATGCAACTTCATAAAGGCAGTGAAGAGAAGAGTACATGAAATGGTCCGGCAAAGAGAGCCCCATCCGGTGAAAAGGGGTGCGGATAGTTTGATGGAAGATGGCCTCTGAGCCTGGTGCGCTGAATGATGAAGCGGCCCGGGAGCTCCCGTTACAGAGACAGGGTATCAAGGCATAGGCCGGCGTACCTTATGAGACCGATGAAGTGATTTATCGGTGAAATTGGGTGGTAACACGGTCCTCCGTCCCTTTCGGGATGGAGGATTTTTTGTATTATATATATGTAAAATATAGGAGGCTTTATTATGAACTGGAAGAAAACATTAGCACTTTCCCTGGCAGCCCTGGCTGTGGCCGGCGCCATTTCCGGCTGCGGCGGCGACAAGAAGGACGCCAAGGCTCCGGCGGAAAAGAAGGAAATCACCGTAGGCATTACGCCGGGGTATTCTGAAAAGGTCATGGAATTTGTGGCTAAGGAAGCGGAGAAACAGGGACTCAAAGTGAATATCAAGTCCTTCTCCGACTACGTTACCCCGGACCAGGCACTGGCTGCCGGCGATATCGACCTTAACTCCTTCCAGCACGGCCCCTTCCTGGAAGCCTTCAATGAAAAGAACGGCACCAAGCTGGTTTCCATCGGAAATACCTATTTAGCGCCGCTCCGCGTTTACTCCAATAAAGTAACCGATATCAAAGACGTTCCCGACGGCGCCAAGGTATCCATCCCCAACGATCCCTCCAACGGCGGCCGCGCCCTGCTTCTTCTGGACCGCCAGGGCCTCCTCAAACTGAAGGAAGGCACGGACCCCACCAAGGCAGTGGTAGGGGATATTGCAGAAAACCCGAAGAACCTGCAGATCATCGAACTGGAAGCAGCCCAGCTGCCCCGCTCCCTGGATGACGTATCCATTTCCGTCATCAACGCAGGCTACGCCAAATCCGCAGGCCTTGACTCCAAGAAAGCCCTGGCCACCGAAGATAATACCTCTCCCTACGTGAACATCATCGCCGCCAGGGAACAGGATAAGGATAACCCCACCTATCAGAAATTCGTGAAGATTTTCCAGAGCGAAGCCGTAAAGAAATATATTAATGATAACTTCAGCGACGGCCTGATTCCGGCGTTCTGATGGACCGATGGGGCCGCTGTGCGGCCCGGGTTCAGAGGGTTCGGCCCGCCGGCGGCGGGCTGGTTCAAAGGGTTCAGAGGGGAAGGTGGACGGGGCCTTTGGCCCCGAAGGTTGTGGCTGCCTGACGGCAGCAGGTTGTGTTCGCTTCGCTCAGGGGGCAGCGGCCCTTTGGGACCGAGGGTTGTGGTATCGCCCTGATGAGCGATGAGTATATGCCGCCTTTGGCGGCAATAAAATGGCGCCGGAGGCGCTCACTTTGCCTCCACGGAGTGGGCTTTATAACTACCCTCTGAACCAGGCCGGAAGGCGAAGCCGATCCCGGACCGAACCTTAGCCGCCAAGGGCTTTGCCCGATGGCGGCTTGAACCCGGGCGCCGAAGGCGCCTGAACCCTCTTGCTTCCGGGAATACAGCTGCCCACAACATATGACTCAAAAACATATGACTCAAAAAAACAGCACCTCCGGGCGCTGTTTTTTCGTGTTACAATGAAGGAAAAAGGAGGTTCCCATGCTTATTCCCTACGCGGCTCCGGCGGAGCCATTTCATAAAGAAACGGAAATCAAGAAATCCATCTTCATCGCCCACCTGGTGCCTGTAAACTCGGAAGAAGAGGCACAGCAGGCGCTGGAGGGATTCCGGAAACAGTACAAAGACGCCACCCATAACTGCTACGCCTGGCGCATCGGCACGGAAAGGGTGCTGGAGAAATCGGGGGACGACGGCGAACCGTCCGGCACCGCCGGCCATCCCATGCTTCATGTGCTGCAGATGCAGAAGCTCACCAACCTGCTCGCCGTGGTGACAAGATACTTCGGCGGTATCAAACTGGGCGCCGGCGGTCTCACCCGTGCCTACAGCTCCACCCTGGCGGACGCGGTGAAAGAAGCGCCCATCGTCCTCTACACGCCCCATGTGCGCCTCTGCCTCACCATTCCCTACAGCGCGGTAGGGGGATTTGAAAATTACATCAAAGATACGGACATTATCGTCAAAGACCGTGCCTTCACCGACAAGGTGGTTATTAAATTCCTCTGCCTGCCGGAAAACAAAGAAACCCATATCCGCTTCTTCACCGACCTCACCGGAGGAAAGGCAGAAATAGAGGAAACGGGGGAAGAATATGTGAAAATGGCAAGGGAGACAGTGAGCTAGTGGGCTAGTGTACTAGTGGGACAGTGTGACCGCTGACCGCTGTCTGCTATCCGCCGGAAACTGTCATTCTGAACGCAGTGAAGAATCCCGGTGAGTACCGCTAATGGTTGTTACTAGTCCACTAGCTCACTAGTCCACTAAAGAATACCGATGGGCGGGAAGACGGCAGACTGTCAGGCATCAGACGTCAGGAAATGGTATTCCCGACCGCAAGAGGGGGGAGGAGCCTTTCGGCGCCCAGGTTTTATGGTTCGTGCGCTTCGCGCCGAACCATGGGTTCTGCCCGCAGAGCGGGACTGGTTCAGAGGAAGATTATAAATGCCGCCTGCGGCGACAACGCTGCCTATGGCAGCGAAAACCTTCACAACCGGGCTTCGCCCGCTGGAAATGCAATCGAGTAGAGATTATTCATCCCTCTCACACCACCGTACGTACCGTTCGGTATACGGCGGTTCGATTCTTTGGGCAGGAATATATTCCTGCTTGCCATTTCTTCCGCTTCCTGAAAATCATACTCAGCACTCCTTTTCGTATCTTCGCCAGTTCCGCTATTTTCCGACAGGAAGTCAGTCCTTTGACTGCATTCTGCTTCAACGTATGAATGTTCCTTTCACGGTTTACTTTGACCGGAATCGTTCGGTCCTTCCCGCTTTCGCGGTACTATGACCTCTGCTGACTTCTCATGATAAATCTTTTTCAACCGTCTCCGCTCGGTCCAGATATACGACCTATCACTGCTTTGACGTCCATGAGACCTCCCCGGGTAAGAGTGTAATCTTTCGCCTCATCTATCCGCTTCATTTACAAAGCCAGGCCAAGACCATCGTTGGACTTCAGCATAAGGGGCTGCCTCATCCTGCCGGACTCTGCCTTCCTATGAAGTTTCTCTTCGTCGGACCAAGGTTTTGCCTCCGGCTTCCTTCAGACCCCACCTCACGATGGACCCCTTGCCATTGGCTGTGTGCTTGTTATGGTCATACCGCACAAGGGACTTTCACCCATTAGATTACACCCATGCCGGGCGCACCCCCTTTTGGTGCTGCGCACCACCTTTCTCCTAAAGGGAAGCATGTCACTGGATTCTCAGGTCGCTCTGCTCCCCTACGAATCCAGTTCCTTTGCCACCCCGGAGGGGGAACTTTACTTGCCGCTCAGCTTTTACTCTCACAAGCAGTTCAAAGTATAGCGTCGCTAAAATCTCCCCCTCTGGGGGAGATGTCGCCGCAGGCGCGGTTGTTTGGTTTTGCCGCGGAGCGGCATATAAAACTTCATCGCCGCGAAGCGGCGATACCACAACCCTTTGAACCCGCCTGCCAAGGGCAGGCAGAACCCTCTGAACCCTCTGAACCCGGGCCGCGCAGTGGCTCCACGGGCGATGCCACCACCCTCTGAACCAGCCCGCCAGAGGCGGCCTCCAAAATTCCCCATTGACATCCTTCCCCAATGCGTGTATACTACTGTCTAACTAAAAAGTACCTGCATGGAACGAGACAGAAATGACGGAATTCCTCATAGAGAGCCGGTGGATGGTGCAAACCGGAAGGCGCTGTCGTTTTACTCACTCGCGAGCATCCCGGCCGAACAGAGTAGGCCCGGGCGGATGTCCCCGTTATGGATGAGCCCTACGCAATGAAAACAGTTCATTGATGGGGAAAGTGATAAGTACAAGGTGGTACCGCGCAAGGATGCGCCCTTCAGAATGAATTTCTGATGGGCGCTTTTTGATTTCCTGCAGGAGTTTTGGAAAAAGGAGTGAAGCAGTATGGAAGAGAAAAAAGGGTTTTTCAGTGGAGCTTTGGGGCGGCTGGTGCTTCCCGGCATTATCCTGCAGTCCGTCCTTATCGGCGGCGGGTATGCTACGGGCCGTGAAATCGTGGAGTACGGCGCCAAGTACGGCGCCATGGGCTGGCTTTCGGGGCTGGCAACGTTTATAGGATTTGCGGTGGTGGCCATTCTTTCCTTTGAGCTCATTAGGCTTTATAAGGTGTATGATTTCAAGTCCTTCCTGAAGGAATTAATCGGGCCCCTGTACCATGTATTTGATGTGGTGTACCTGCTTTTCATGGTCATCATTATCGCCGTCATGTCTTCGGCCACCGGGGCGGTGGTGGAGCAGATGACGGGGCTCAATTACTGGTACGGCGTCGGCGCCATTACCATTGTGGTGGGCGTCCTCAACTACTACGGAGAAAAGATTATTTCCTATTTTGAAACCATTGGCACCGTGCTTCTTTACATCGGTTATATTTCCTTCTCCGTCCTGGTCATCAGCCACGGCGGTGCCCATATTTCCGAAGTCATGGCAGCCGGGGACCACTCCTTCGTTCCCGACGCCACCATCGGGGCAGCCCTCTGGACGGGCATTCTTTACATGGCTTACAACCTGGTGGTATTTCCTGCATCCTTCTTCACCATCAAGGCCCAGAAGAGCCGGAAGGACACCATCATCAGCGGCATCATCGCCGGCCTTCTCATGATTATTCCCTGGTTCATGACCTACTACGCAGTCATGGCCTTCTATCCGGACAAGGCCGTGCTGGCCTCCCCGGTGCCCTGGGTGGCCATGATGCAGGCGGACAACGCGCCGGGCTGGCTGCTCCTTCTCTTCAGCATCGTCATGGGCTGGACCCTCATTGAAACGGCTACCGGCATTATCCATGCCATGCTGGAACGTATCGATACGGGCCTCCGTGATACGGGAAGAAATCCCCTCACCCGCCAGCACCGCGGCGCCCTCACCGTCACCATCCTGGTGATATCCGTGGCCTTCGCCAAAATCGGCATTATCGACCTCATCGCCAAGGGTTACAACGCCCTGGCCTATGCCTTCATCCTGCTCTACCTGGTACCCCTTCTCACGGTGGGTGTGTACAAGATTATGAAGAAATCGCCAAAGAAGGAAGAAGAAACGGCGGCTGGAATGGAAATGGTGAAATAAGGAGTTTTGCGAAATGCGGCGTTTTTAGAAATAAGAACGCCGCATTTTTTGTGTGACAGAGGCGGCTGTCCGCTTACCGCTGCTGCTGCCTGCTGGATAGTATTCCCGAAAGCAAAGGGGACGCCTTCCGTGCCCGGGTTCAAGACACCGCCGGGACTTAGCCCCTGGGTGTCCCGGTTCCGCCCACAGGGCGGGATGGTTCATAGGGGAGGGAAAAGGTTCTTAAGATTGACGGGGCTTTCGCCCCGAGGGTTCTCGGGTTTGACGGGCCCTTTGGTCCCGAGGGTTGTGGTGGGCGCCCTTTCGGGCGCCAGTACAATGCTGCCTATGGCAGCGAAACCCAAACAACCGGGCTTCGCCCGTTGGAAATGCACCCCTTTTGTCGCCTGCGGCGACGTCTCCCCCGGAGGGGGAGATTTTAGCGACGCTATACTTTAAACTGCTTATGAGAGTAAAAGTTGAGCGGGGAGTAAACTTCCCCCTCCGGGGGAAGTCCCGCACAGCGGGAATAGGGGTGCATTTCCACGCGCCGCAGGCGCGGTTGTTTGGTTTTGCCGCGGAGCGGCATATAAAAACTTCATTGCCGCCGCGTCAGCGGCAATTCATAACCCTCACGCTGCAGGCGTGTCAAACCTAAGAACCTTCGGGGCGAAGCCCCGTCAAACTTTAGAAACTTTACGCCCGAAGGGCGCAGGGCCGCGAAGCGGCCCCCAAGGAGGTATCCATGAAAATCAGAAAAGCTTCTGCTTCCGACGCAGAAGAAGTGAAAGCCCTCTGGGCCTACTGTTTTGAAAAGCCGTCGGACCCTTTTTTCCAGTGGTATTTCCAGGAGCTTTATACGCCGGAGACGGTGCTTCTGGGAGAAGAGAAAGGGCAGGCGGCCTGTGATCTGCACCGCCGGCCCTATCGGATGAGTGTGAGGGGCGCGTCCTTTGACACCGATTACATCGTAGGCGTAGCCACCCATCCGGCCTGCCGGGGGAGGGGGTATGCGTCGGAGCTTCTCCGGGGGGCCTTCCATATGGCGGCCAATGAAGGGAAGCCCTTTGTCATCCTCATGCCGTCGGCGGCTTCCTATTATCTGCCCATGGGATTTGGTTTCTTTGTGCACCAGTGGGAGCGGAAATCATCACCGGAGCATCTTGCACCTCTGGGAAAGAAGGCCTTTGCCTGCCGGGTGCTCACGGGAGTCGAGGGCTGGCAGGATCTGGCCTCTGTGTATGAAATTTACACGAAGGAAAGAAACGGTTTCACCCTGCGGGATGAAGCATCCTGGCGGTCCCATATCGAAGGGCAGCTGAAGGATGGGTACATTGCCCTTGTGTATGATGAAAAAGGGCCCACCGGCTATCTTTTCTACAGCCTTAGCGACCGGCGCATGATTGTGACGGAAATGGCCTTTGCCAATGAAAGCGGGCGGAAGGGGCTCTATGCCTTCATGGCAGGCCACCGGGGCTCTATGGATGAATGCATTTGGTATGAACCTTTAGACGACACCTCCTTCCGCTACTGGGAAGACGGGGCGGAGCATACCTATATCAAAAACCGGTCCTTCCCCTACATGCTTTCCCGTCTCACCGACCCGGTGACCGCCTTTGACGGTCTTTCCTGCGGCAAGGGGCTGGACGGTTCCATTGCCTTCCAGCTGGTGGATTCCTTCCTTCCCGATAACAGCGGCATTTATGTCCTTCGGGCGGAGGACGGCAAAATCAGCGCCCTGAAGGAGGACGTTTTCTACAGTTTGAAATGCCACATTGAGGAAATTTCCGGCGTCCGTCTGGGAGAGGATATACCGGAACCCTCCTTCTGTATCAATGCAGGCAGCCTGGCGGAGCTTTTCATGGGGGCCGCTGATCTTTCAGAACTTTCCCGCCTGGAAAAAATCAAATGGCTCACCGCCGATGAAAAGGAACAGGAAAGGGCTCTCTCCTTCACCGACGCCCTCCTGCCGAAGCAGAAGAACTGGATCAATGAGTGGTTCTGAGGGCAGGAAATATTTCACCTACATGGTCCGGTGCGGCGACGGCAGCCTGTACACCGGATTTACGGTGGATGACCTGGAAAAACGGATAGAAACCCATAATGCCGGGAAGGGGAGCCGCTACACCAGAAGCCGGCTGCCTGTGAAACTGGTGTGGTACCGCATGTTTTCGACGGAACATGAAGCCCGTTCCCTGGAGTGGCATATGAAGCAGAAAACAAAGAAGGAAAAGGAAGCGCTGGCCGCTTCTTTTGGAAAGGATAAGGAACAGTGAATTCATCTGTACAAAAAACGAAATACCTCACGGAAGCGGCAGCGGCTGCGGCCATTGCGGCGCTGCTGGTACTGCTGAAGCTCTTGGCGCCCTTTTTTGTTTTTATCACCATGCTCACCTCGGCGGTGCCCATTGCGGTGATCTGCAGTTTCCATGGCATGAAATGGGGCCTGGGCACGAGCCTTGCGGAAATCTTTCTGGTGAATATCATCGGCGGCCCGGAAATCGGTTTCACCACCGCCTTTTATGCGGCGGCCCTGGGACTGGCCATGGGCTATGGCTTCCATCATAAGCTGTCCTTTGCCAAGACCCTCCACCTCACTGCCCTGGCCTATGTGGTGGAAATGTCCTATAAAATCGCCGTGTCCATTTATGTGCTGGGCATTGCGGATGCCCTGACCAGCGCCATCGACCGGTTTGTGGCCATGATTCAGTGGCTGTGGAAGCCCCTGTCCTATGTATTTCATCTGGACCCGGACCCCGGTAAGGCGGTGTTCACCACCTCCGGTATGGTGATGCTGGGACTGGTGTTCATCCTGAATGCCTACTGCTATGCCTATTTGAACCAGGAAATCGGACGGGAAATCCTGAAGCGCCTGAAAGCAGGCCGCCGGGAAGGCTGATATTCCGCAGAATCATAAAAGGCTCTCTGCATACAAAAAAGAAATACAAATAAAATCTGATTGACAGAAATAGGAAACCCCTGTATCATCTATTTCAAGTTACAAAAAGCGATGATTGGGATAAAGTCTGATGAAGGCCATGGCAGAGAGCCGGCGTATGGTGCAAGCCGGTATGGATCATGAGACGAACTCTCCCATGAGCACCGGAGCGAAGAAAGTAGTGAAGGCGGCAGTCCCCGTTACGGACAAAGGAAAGTACAATGCAGGGTGGTACCGCAGTCATGCCCCTGTCCCGAAATGGGACAGGGGCTTTTTGTATCCATCCGCCGGCTTTCTATGAAGGGATAAATCAGGGTGGTACCGCGGCTTACTCATCCGCCCCTGGTGGAATGATTCGTTCCATCAGGGGCTTTTTTGATGGAGCAGGAAAGAAGAGGAGGAAGTCCAATGAAAAACTTTAAGAAAGCATTGAAAATGGCAGGAATCTGCTCCATGACAGCGGTGATAATGGCAGGCATGGCAGGATGTGGAGGAAAGGGAGGAAACAACGTTTCCTCCGGTGCAAAGGATGCGGCGAAAATCGGATTCACCGCCGCCCTCACCGGCGGCGCGGCGGCCTATGGCAAATCGGAAGAAGAAGGGGTGCGCCTGGCGGTGGAAGAAATCAACAAAAAAGGCGATTTCCCCATGGACCTCATGGTGGATGACACCAAGGCGGTACCGGCGGAAGCCATGAATGCCACGAAAAAGCAGATCCAGGACAAAGCGTCTATTCTGATAGGCCCCATGACCTCCAACGAAGCCAAGGCGGGTCCCATCATCCAGAATGCCAAAGTGCCGTCCCTGGAAATTTCGGTCACCGCGGAAAACATCACGGACATGGGGGACTGCATTTTCCGCAACTCCGTGCCCGAATCAAAAAATATTCCCCAGACCGTGACAAAGACCCACAAAATTCTGGGCTACAAAACCGCCGCCATCATGTATGCCCATGACAATGAACAGCACGTGACAGCCCGGAAATATTTCAAGAAAACCATGGAAGACGAAGGGGTAGAGATAGTTGATGTGGAAACCTTCGGCAGCAAAGATAACGAATTCTCCGCCCAGCTCACCAATATCCAGACAAAGAATCCTGACGTCATCGTGGTATGCAGCTGCTACCAGGAGGGCTCCCGCATTCTGAAGAAAATGAGGGAAATGGGCATGAACCAGCCCGTGCTGGGAGACAACGGCTTCGTTTCCCCGGAACTGGGCAAAATGGCCGGCAGTGCCGCGGACAACGTGTACGTGTCCTCCATGTGGTCCGCTGATAGAAAGGATGCAAAGGTGCAGAACTTCGTGGACGCCTACACAAAGAAATACGGCCACGCACCGGACCAGTTCGCCGCCAGCGCCTACGACGGCGTATACATGGCAGCGGACGCCATGAAACGGGCCGACACCACCACGGACCACAAGAAAATCAAGGGCGCCCTGGCAGCCATGAAGGACTTCAAAGGCGTCTGCGGCACCTTCAGCTTCGATGAAAAAAGAGACCCCGTGGTGGACCTGATCCTCATGAAAATGAAGGACGGGAAATACAGCATGGTAGAAATGTGAGAGTTAGTGAGCTGGTGGGCCGGTGGGCTGGTGAGCTAGTGGGCTAGTGAGCTAGTGAGACAGTGAGCTAGTGAGACAGTGGGATAGTGAGACAGTGGATGCTGGGCATTGTGCCACATGACTCTACAGAAAACATAGAGATAGTTATTCTGCCCCCTGAATAGGGGTGGCAAGCGAACGCGGTTCGTAGGGGAGCGAAAGCGACCTGAGAACCACGTGAGACGCTTTCCCGTGGAGAAGTCCCGCGAAGCGGGATAGGGGGTAGCGGCCGTGGCCGCTAATCACCGTAGTGCGATTCTTGCTTATGAATCCAAAGGTATCATGCCAACTTCCTTGTTAATTGTTAACTACTCTTGCCTCTACGTTCAGCCACTCCTTTCCGCCGACCGGTATTTAAGGAATATGAGACATTGTCCACGCGTACCAAGATTCTTCACTTCGTTCAGAATGACCGGTGAGGCGGGAAAGCGCTCCCGTAACGCACGCCGCCGCAAGGCGGCATATATACTCATCGCCGCCAAAGGCGGCTGTTAGAGCCAGGCGAATTTAGCCATTTTGAGCCGGGCGAAAATCGCCAAAACCAGCCAAACAAAAATAGCCATTACATTTACCTTCATCCTCGTTTACAATATAAGCGGTTAACAATCCAGCGCAAAGGAGGATACATGAAGGTAAAATGTAATGACTTAGAAAGTATTGTATCACATGCCATTGAGGAAATGAAATCGGAGTGCAAAGAAGGCCATTTCTCCTTAGACTCTGTTAACGTTTCAGAATTAAGCAGAAGGACCGGCATTTCAAGAAGCCGGTTGCGGACATGGAAGAAGAAGGGTGGCAGTTTTAGCAGGAAAAAACGCAGTACCCCTCCATTCCATATTATGGACGGCTATTCGTCTCTTCTGGATGGTCTTTTGTCCAAAGGAATCAGTAATTCCGTAGTATGTCTCGATTATCTGAGACACGAGGGGTTCCCTGGAAGCCTGAGCACTGTTAAAGAGTATATTTCAGCTCACAAGGACTTGCTGCCGCCTAAGCATAGACCGGTAGAGGGGTTGGGAACACGGGGCAGAAGGTATACGACGGAACCGGGCACTGTTTTCCAGATGGATTGGGGTTTTGTGAATGTCGAAACAGAATCCGGGGACCGGCTCAGGGCCGCCTGCTTTGCTATGATTTGCCACCATTGTGGTGAATGCTATCTGGAATTTTTCCCCAATGCCAGGCAGGAGAATCTGTTTATTGGAATGATTCACGCTTTCCGGTTTCTTGGGGTCCCGACTTATGTACTTACAGATAATATGAAGAGTGTGGTCATTGGCCGCACCTTGGACGGGCAGCCTATTTGGCAGCATGATTATGCCCAGTTTATGCAGGCCATCGGATTTCGGACAAAATTATGCAAGCCACGGCATCCATATACGAAGGGAAAGGTTGAACGCTTTATCCGTTATGCAAAGGATAACCTGGTGTCCGGTATAAACGTTAATAATCTGAATGACCTGAACGCCGCCTCCCGTGAATGGTGCAATAGGCAGAACAGTATCTGCCATGCCGGCTGTGACCTGCCACCGGAGGAGGTTCATTCAACAAGGTGCAGCCGCAATATTCGTCCTCTGCAGGAACAGGCGGAGCTTATGAATTATCTCTGCCCGATTCGCAGGATTTCATTTGATGGTTTTATTACCTATGAAGGCAGACGGTTCGGCGTTCCTGGGTGGTATACCCGGAGCTGCGTCCGTGTCTGCCGCGAGTATGATACATTAACCATTTATTCAGAAGATTTGCAGAAGGTACTGAAAACCTACACAGTGACCTGGAGCAGAAGGGATTCCTGCTGCCTGGACCAGTTTTCCAGCAAAGAGCCTGAAGAGCTGCCTACTATGCCGGTTCGGACGGTTATCCATTTAGAGGACCGGAAGTCCTTCGAAAGTGTGGATTTCTTTAAGAAATTCGATTTCACAAAGGAGGGGCCAGAGGATGAATAAGGACTTGTTCGAAAAAATAGCGGAGGAATGTGCCCAGTTGAACTTAAGCTGTACGGCAGAAGAGCTTGCACAGATATCCCTTGAGAACTGCTTCGATGGGGAATCCCTGCATGCCTTGGATACGGTCATGGCTCATCTGGCACAGAAGAAGCACCAGGCTCTGGTGGATATCCGGCTGAGAACAAGCCGGCTGCCGCTGCAGAATCCAAAGACATTCAACAATTTTGACTTTTCTCGCCTTTATGGACAGGATAAGGATCGTTTGAAGGAACTGCAGATGTTAGCACCTCTGTATGCACGGAAAAATGTGGCGCTGATTGGTCCTCCCGGTACAGGGAAAACGCATTTGGCACAGGCATTTGGCTATGAGTGCTGCCAGCAGGGGATTAATACATATTTTCTGAAAATGACGGAGCTTCGCGAGAAGATGGATGATGCCCGCCACAATGGAACGACGGCCAATCTGCTTAAGAGCCTTATGCACCCGGCTTGTCTGATTATTGATGAAGTCGGCCACTGCCATTTCGACAAGGAGGATACGCGGCTGTTCTTTGATATGGTGGACCGGAGATATGCCAAGGAAAGTGATTCTACAATTATCTTCACCAGCAATAAAATGCCATCAAGCTGGACCGAAGATTTTTCAGATAATGACTCGTTGGCCTGCGCAATGGATAGGGCCTTTGATGATGCATTAGTAATTATGATTAGCGGAAGCAGCTACCGCGGACAGAAGCTTGAAAGAGTTACCCTGCGGACAGAGAAACCAACATTGTAATATTCCGATGGGACAAAAATGGCCCATAGTTTTAGATGGTTAACAATAGCACTGGATTGTTGGCTATTTTTCTTTGGCTAAAATTGGCTAAATTCGCCTGGCTCAAAATGGCGATTTTCGCCTGGCTCTAACAGGCGATACCACCCCCTCTGAACCCTTTGAACCTTATGAACCTTCTGAACCCGAAAAGGGGCCGCCAAGCGGCCCCCTTTTCATGTATAATAAAGAAAAGAGAAGAAGGGCAGGTACCATTATGAATTATAAAAAAGCAGGCCTTGCTGTTTTGGCGGCCATTCTGATTTCCTTAGGCGGCGTCGGGAGTGCCGAGGCCTCCCTGTGGCCGGGGCTGGCATCGAAGGTGTCGGAAAAATCCGGCGCCTTCCGCACCGATGATTTCCACCAGGGGCCCATGACTCTCCGCAGCCCCTACCTGGTCACCCATTTGGGCAATGAAGATTTTGCGGGCCGGGTGAATGCGGCTATCGCCAGGGAAAAGGACAGGTTTGCAGAAGAAATTTCGAAAGACAACGGGACGAAGTACACCGAGGGCTGGATGATATGGCATGAAGGGCTTATCGGCAATTTCATCAGCAACAGCGAAGGCATTACCAGCATCGTGCTGGTGGAGCAGAAGCTGTCTTCCGGTGATGCGCACGGGAAAACCTTTGCTAAAGGACTCAATTTCAACAGCGCCGGCGACCTCTTCGACCTCACCCAGGTGCTGCCCCGCCTCACCGTGGCCGATGTGAATGCGTGCATTGAACTCACCGCAAAGAAGAAGGGCATCACCCTCCTTCCCAACCATCAGGTGACGGAGCTTCCCACCAATTTCTACGTAGGAAAAAATCGGGTGGTCTATGCCATTTACCAGCAGGACGACCTGACGCCGTTCAGCGAAGGCATCTTCTCCGTACCCATCGGCAAAGTATGATTTCGAGCTATTTAAGGAGCCTCATGACGAAGCAGTGCATGAAAATTCTTATAAAAGCAAACTCTATGAATTAATCAGTGTTTCCCTAAAAAGGAGGAATCCCTATGAAATGGAAAACCGCAGCGCTGTCTCTGGCCCTTTTCCTGGCTTTTTCCGCAGGAAGCGCCGGAGCTGAATGGACCCTGGGCCCCGGCCTTTCGTCCCCGCTTCCCACCAATCCGGCCTTTTCCACCAAAGGCTGGCAGGAGGGCACCATGAACGTGAACATTCCCGTTTCCAAAGACGAAAACCTGCTGAAGCGGGCCCGCATCAATGCGGCGGTGGAAGTGGAAACCGCCCGTTTCACCAAGGCCATTGAAAAAAGAAATGAAGTCTGGAAAACCTCCGGCTGGGTCAACTGGCAGTCCGCCATGGACCGGAAGGACAGCCCCGTCACCAGCTTCCTCCTCATCGAATCCTCCTACCCCGACCGGGCGGCCCACCCCATGAGCTATGCGGTGCCCATGAACTTCGACGGCCTGGGCCATCGAATCACCCTGCAGGACATGAAAAAGAAAATGCCAAACCTTACGGTGGAAGAAGTGAACCGGCAGATTGAAATCCAGTGCAGGGAACGGAATATCCCCATTTTTGAAAAATATCACATCGTGAAAAAGCTGCCCGATGTTTTTTACATCGGCAAGGACAGCCATCTCTACCTGGTTTTCCCGCCCTATGAAATCGGACCCTACTCCAGCGGCTTCATCGCCATCGATATGGGGGAAGTAGTGGGCTGGTGAGCTAGTGGACTAGTGAGCTAGTGTGTTGGCGGGACAGTGAAACATCTTTCATCTATCATCTATCTTCTATCTTCTATCTTCTATTTTCTATCATCTATCATCGGACAGCCGATTTCCCAATAAAAAAGCGTTCCCTCGTCGGGAGCGCTTTTTTATTCAGTCGATTTCAAATACCACGGTTACCCGTCCCTGCATTTTCGATTCGCCGGGATCGATGGGGGTGGCAGCGTCGCTTTCACTTCTGGCAGCGGCCAGTTTCATATTCATGACGCGGTAGGGTACCACATTCACATTATCATCGCTGGCGGAAATGACATTTACCACGTTTCTGCCCAGGGCGGCGGCAATGATTTTTGCCTTGTGGTAGGCATCTTCCGTGGCCTTCCGCAGGGCTTCATCCTTGTATACCTCCGGATGGCTCACGGAGAAATCCACGGAATCAATGCGGTTGGCACCGGCTTCCACAGCAGCGTCCATGACGCTTCCTGTTTTGGAAAGCTGGTTTACCACGATTTTCATGGTGTTGGTGCAGCGATATTCCTTGATCTTCGCATTGCCCTTGCTGTCATAGATCTGCTGGGGGTACACATTATAATTCTGGGTCTCAATCTTTGATGCGTCGGCGCCGGCAGCAATGACCGCATTCCTTACGGAAGTCATGGCATTGGCATTTTCACGGACCGCCGCCTTCACATTGGGAGAGGAGGTCTCCACCGAAACATTCACCGTGGCCATGTCGCTCTTGGCAGTGACTTCACTGGTTCCGGTGACCGTAATGCTTCTCCTGGCAGGCTCCTCCGCCTGGGCGGTCATGCAGGAAAGGGCAATGACGCCGGCTGTTAAACATGCAATCCATTTCTTATTCATATGCAATCCCTCCTGTAAAATTGACTACAAGTCATATTATAGACGGGAAATGGTGCCATGTCAATGGCAGAAGATAGACGATAGAAGATAGACGATAGAAGATAGACGATAGAAGATAGACGATAGACGATAGACATCAGACGGTCAGACGTCAGACATTAGACGACTGTATTCCCGAAAGCAAGAGGGTTCAGGCGCCTTACGGCGCCCGGGTTCAGGGCGCTATTGGGGCTTTCGCCCCTCAGCGCCCCAGGTTCGGCCCGGAATCGGCTTCGCCTTCCGGGCTGGTTCAAAGGGGAGTTATAAAGCCCACTCCGTGGAGGCAGGGTTGGCGCCTCCGGCGCCATAATATAAGCCGCCGAAGGCGGCTATAAAAATGCGGCGCAGCCGCCACCACAACCCTCTGAACCCTCTGAACCCTCTGAACCCTCTGAACCCTCTGAACCCTCTGAACCCTCTGAACCCTCTGAACCTTTTGAACCCTCTGAACCCTCATGCCCAAGGGGCGTGTCCATGAACCCTCTGAACCCTCACGCCCAAGGGGCGTGTCCTTATTTCACAATGCAGATATCCTTGAGCGCCCTCTTTGGCACACAGTAGTTTTTATTTTCATCCAGATAGTATTTAATGCTTCCGTTTTCCGGCAGGTCCACGATATGGCTTTCACAGGAAGGATAGCCCAGGGCCATGAGGAGGCGGGGGTTCCAGTTGTCCGGGACAGACAGGATGTCCTTCACTTTATTCCACTCCACGGCCCCCAGGATGGCGGAGCCGATGCCGTAGACACAGGCGTTTAATGCAATATTTCTTACGGCGATACCGGCATCGATATCATCCCAGGGATTGCCCCTTCCTTCCTTGCACACCAGAATAAAGGCCACCGGCTGCTCTCCTTCCTTTGGCGTGCCCAGTTCCTTAGGAAGCGCTGAGGCCCAGTGGATGGCAGGTTGCAGCTCCTTCACCAGGGATGGATCCTTCACCAGCACATAGCGGAGCACCTGCCCGTTCATGGCGCTGGAAATGATGCGCACGTTTTCCATAAGCTCCTGCAGAATGGCAGAATCAATGGGCTTCTGGCTGAAACGACGGTACGTACGGCACTGCATGGTAAGTTCTTTGAAATTCATGGTATAACCTCCTTAAGTTAGTGAGCTGGTGGACTAGTGGGATAGTGGGCTGGTGGGGCAGTGGGCTGGTGGGATAGTGGGACAGTGCGCGGCACGGCTGCCGGCTATCGGCTGTCGGCTTACCGCTGCTATTGTCTGCTGGATTGTATTCCTGAACGCAAGAGGGGTCAGGGCCTTGCCGGGACTGCGCCCCTGGAGGCCCCGGGTCTGCCCACAGAGAGGGCTGGTTCAAAGGAAGTTATAAAGCCCACTCCGTGGAGGCAGAGTGGGCGCCTGTGGCGCCTCTTTTATAATGCGCCCGCAGGGCGCCACCACAACCCTCTGAACCCTTTGAACCTTCTGAACCTTCTGAACCCGGGCCGCTTTGCGGCCCCCTCAGCGCCCTACGGGCGCTGTTCCCATTTCCACGGGTTCTTTCGGATGGCGTAGTCGGAAAAGGGAATATAAATAGACAGGATGCCGAAGGCGGCGAGGAAGAAGCAGTACCACATGTGGGGCACGATGTCCAGGGCATTGATGGCAAGTCCGCTCTGGGACGCCAGGGCGGCGGCTGTAAGGAGCTGGGCGCCGTAGGGGATGATGCCTTGGAAGACGCAGGAAAAAATATCGAGGAGGGACGCCGATTTCCTGGGGTCCACATGGAAGCGGGCGGAAATTTTCTTTGCCACGTCGCCGGAAACGATGATGGCTACGGTGTTATTGGCGGTGGCGCAGTCCACCAGGGACACCAGCACCGCAATGCCCAGCTGGGCGGTGTGGGAGGAGCGGATATTTTTCTGGAGCTTTTCAATGAGCCAGGCAATGCCGCCGTAGTAGGTAATCATTTCTGAAATGCCGCCGCAGAAGAGGGCGAGGAAAAAGGCTTCATTCATGCTGGTAAAGCCGGTCCAGATATGCTGGGCAAAGGAAATCACCGTGAATGTGCCGTCGGAAAGACCGATTATGCCGGAAAGGAAAATGCCGCTCACCAGCACCAGGAAGACGTTCACTCCCATAAGGGCCAGAAGGAGCACCGCCACATAGGGGAGAACCTTTACCAGCGTATAATCGCCGACCTGTGACAGCTCAGCAGAGGGCGTGCCGGCAAAAAGGAAGACGAAAATGGTGAGAAGCGCCGCCGGCAGGGCAATGAGGAAATTCATTCGGAATTTATCTTTCAAATCGCAGCCCTGGGTGCGGGTGGCGGCAATGGTGGTGTCGGAAATCATGGACAGATTGTCGCCGAACATGGCGCCGCTCACGCAGGCGCCCAGAAGGAGGGGCGCAGAAAGGCCGCTCTTTTCCGCCATTCCCGCGGCGATGGGAATGATGGCCGCCACGGTGCCCATGGAGGTGCCGGTGGCGGTTCCCATAAAAGCGGAAATCAGGAAAATGCCTACCGTCAGGTACTGGGGAGGAATCAGGCTCATGCCCAGATTCACCGTGGCGTCCCTGCCGCCCATGGCAGCGGCTGCGGCGGAGAAAGCGCCGGCCAGGATGTAAATCATGAGCATGGTCATGATATTTTCATTGCCTGCGCCTTTGGAGAAAATGCCGAATTTGTACATAATGGGGTCCCGGCTGAGGCAGAAGGCGGACAGCACGGCAATGAACATGGCCGTTACCGAAGGAAACTGGTAAAAGGCCATGGAAACGCCCCGGGCTTGGAAATAAAGACCGGCGCCCAGGTAGATGGCGATAAAGATGATAAAAGGAAGGAGGGCAAAGGGATTGCTCTGCCCGGGGGATTTGTATTTCATAGATAACCTCGTGGATAATGAGATGGTGGGACAGTGAGACAGTGAAACAGCGGGACAGTGGGACAGTGTGGCAGTGCGCGATACGGCTGTCGGCTTACCGCTGTCCGCTTCCCGCCGGACACTGTCATTCTGAACGCAATGAAGAATCCCAGTGCGTGTCGTTAGTGATATTAATGCCAATCAATACCAGTGGGCGGGAAGACAGCAGACAATCAGACGATAGACATCAGATATCAGACAACAGACGTCAGACATACTGTATTCCCGAATGCAAGAGGGTTCAGGCGCCTGCGGCGCCCGGGTTCTATCATTCGTGCGCTTCGCGCCGAACGATGGGTTCCGCCCACAGAGCGGGCTGGTTCAAAGGAAGTTACAAATGCCGCCTGCGGCGGCATATAAACTCATCGCCCGACAGGGCGATACCACCACCCTCTGAACCCGCCCGCTGAAAGCGGGCAGAACCTTTTGAACCCTCTGAACCCGGGCCGCGAAGCGGCCCCTCTTACAAAAGCTCATAAAGTACCTTCAGGAAGAAGATGGTAAGCACCGTTATGATGACGGGTTTTACATTTTTCGCTCCCCCCTTGGCAAAGTAGACGGCGCCAAGATAGTTTCCTGCCATGCCGAAGAGGCCGGCTATGGGGCCCAGGGGGAAGAGGACCTTGCCGTTCAGGAGGAACACACAGAGGGCGGCGATGTTGGTGGTGGAATTGATGACCTTTGTCACGCCATTGGCTTCCTTCAGCGGCAGGTGGGCCACGCCGGTTAAGAGGAGCAGAAGAAAGGTGCCGGTGCCGGGACCGTAGAATCCATCGTATACGCCGATGAGAAGGGCCATGAGGATACTGAGAACCGCCGTCTTTTTATAGGAGTAGGGATTTTTTTCCACAATCAGCGCCTTACCCCGGGTCACATAGATGGCGGTCAGGGGAAGAACTACCACCATGAAAAGAAGGAAAATGTGGGAATCCATGAGAAGCGCCAGTCTGGCGCCCAGGGAGGAACCGGCAAAGGCAAAGCACACGCAGGTGAGCGCCAGCTTCCAGGGGATGAAGCCGCTTCTGGCAAATTTAAAAGTGGCCAGTACGGTGCCCATGGTGGAGCTCATTTTATTGGTGGCAATGGCATTATGCACGGGAAGGCCGGAAATCAGGTAGGCCGGAAGAGAAATCAGTCCGCCGCCGCCGGCAATGGCGTCCACAAATCCCGCCAGCATAACCAGGGGGCAGATAATCAGGTATTGGAAAATCAGGTCCATTCACATACTCCTGTGGAAAAAGTTTTATATTCCTTCATCATAGCACGAAGAAGAGGCGGGGTAAATAGTGGGCTGGTGGGACAGTGGGACAGTGAGACAGTGGGTGACACGGCTGCCGGCTGTCCGCTGACCGCTGCTATTGCCTGCTGGACAGTATTCCCGAACGCAAGAGGGTTCAGGCGCCTGCGGCGCCCGGATTCAAGGCACCTCCGGGCTTACGCCCTATGGGGAGGGTCTCTTATTTGATGCGCCCGCAGGGCGCCACCGCAACCCTCGGCCCGAAGGGCCGTCAAACCTAAGAACCCTCCGGCGAAAGGCCGGTCAAACCTAAGAACCTTCCTACACCACCCTTCTTCACAACCTGCGGTGAAACCGCGCCCCTCCGCGCCCAAAGGGCGCGGAATCCTCCTTTCCCGCCCAAATCATTCTGTATTATAATAAACATATAATATCCCACTGATTTTACAAAGGAGTTTCCATTGTTTTTTGAAGACAACCCTTTTTACCTGCTGGGGGTACATACCACGGACAGCGGAGATCGCGTGGAAGAGGCGCTCCGGGAAAAACTGCATAGGGCCGAAGGGGAGGCGGAGAGGAAGCGCCTTTTGGATGCCGCCTATGTGCTGCAGAAAAGCGTGAAGCGGAGCGGCGCCGAATTTTTCTGGCTGCCGGGGCTGTCAAAGGAGGAGGCCTTGGGGCTGGTGGAAAGAACGGTGCAGGGGCAGGAACTTTCGGGCTCCGATTTCCTTTCCCTCCCGCCTTTATCTCGGGTGATTCTGGCGATGAACGGACTTTTTTATGGAAGCGCCGGTTCCCACCTCCTACTGCAGGAAATCTGCGCCAATTACGGCCATATTTATCCGGCAGAAGCGGCGGCGCTTTTTAACGGCGACCGGCGGCTGGCGGGAATGCCGCCGCTTCGCAATGCGTCCCATGTGGAAATGTGGAAACGGGAGCTGCCCCATGAAATAGTGGAGGCAGCCCATGAGGCAGGAAAGGATAGGAAACTTTCAGACCAGGCCCATCTGCTGGCGGAACTTAGGAAGGAGAAGGATACCTTTCCCTGGCAGCTCCTTGTGATTGATTATGAGGAACGGAGCCGGAAGGAAAGGGAGCGGCTGGAAAGGGACCTGGATTACGGCCTTTCCCTTTCAAACCGCCATTTTCCCCAGGGCCTTCTTCTGGCCAAGGATACCCTGGCCCATCTGAAGGACCTTTCAGAGCCCCTGTGCATCCGAAGCGGGCAGTGGCCCCTGGAGACCGCCTTCCAGAGAGTGCGGAGAGAAGTGACTGCCCTCTGGGACAGGGGAAGAAAGGAAGACAGCCGGGTCATGGCAGAGACCTTTCTTCCTTTTTTCAGGGAGTGGCCGGATTTTGCCGAAAGGACGGAAAAGGACAGAAAGGATATGGCAGAAGGAAAGCGGCCGGAAGAAGTGCCTTCCGGAAAGGAACCTGCCTGGCAGAACGTGCCATCCACCCTTCGCCGCATTCCGGAAGTGGAAAGGAAGAAGGAAAAGAAGGTGCCCCTCTTCGTCCTTTTCCTTGTTTTCTTCGCGGTAATGACATTGTGTTATATTTTTTCTCGTTGAGGATAGATGATGACAGAACTGGAAAGACTGAGAAATCAAATCATAGAGCTGGTGGAAGAAAAAGGATACCCCGGTGAACTGGGCGCTCTGGCGGCAGACAATCTGGGAAGCGCTTATGCCATGAACCGCATGATTGGCTGGCTCTCCCACAGTGAGCCCGTGAGCGCCGAGGACATTGCCGATGAAATGCTTGCTATCTGTGAGGATAGGGACAACTGGAGGAAAAAGAAGGAAGCTGAATTTTACCAGCAGAAATATAATCAGTATTTGTGGGACATGAAGGAATAGGGGGCGGCGTAGCCGCCCGCTGTCGGCTGTCAGCTTACCGCTGTCCGCTGTCCGTTGTCCGCTTCCCGCCGGACACTGTCATTCTGAACGCAGTGAGGAATCCCGGTGCCTGTCGTTAGTGATATCAATGCAGATAAATACTAGTCGGCGGGAAGACGGTGCTTCCATGTATTCCCGAAGGGGCCCACGCCTTTCGGCGTGGAGGGGCGACAGCCCAGCGCTGCCGCGCGGGCTGAAGGTTGTGTTCGCTTTCGCTCAGGGGGCTGATACCGGCCGTCAGTTGTCGGCTGTCGGCTTACCGCTGTCCGCTGTCCGCTTCCCGCCGGACACTGTCATTCTGAACGCAGTGAAGAATCTCAGTGCGTGCAGTATTTGAGGCAAACGGTATTAAATACCGGTCGGCGGGAAGACATCAGACAATCAGACGGCAGACATCAGAAAGCGGTATTCTCGAACGCAAGAAGGGACGCCGCTGACGCGGCAGGTTGTATAGAAAGGTTGTGTTCGCTGACGCTCAAGGGGCGAAGGTTCGGCTGTCCGCTGTCCGTTGTCCGCTTCCCGCCGGACACTGTCATTCTGAAGGCAGTGAAGAATCCCGGTGCCTGTCGTTAGTGATATCAATGCAGATAAATACCAGTGGGCGGGAAGGCGGTGCTTCAACGTATTCCCGACAGCAAGAGGGTTCAGGCGCCTTTGGCGCCCGGGTGCAAGGCCTCGTCGGGGTTTAGCCCCTGGAGGCCTCCGGTTCCGCCCACAGAGCGGGCTGGTTCAAAGGAAGTTACAAATGCCGCCTGTGGCGGCATATAAACTCATCGCCCGACAGGGCGGTACCACCACCCTCTGAACCCGCCCGCTGAAAGCGGGCAGAACCTTTTGAACCCTTTGAACCCTCACGCCCAAAGGGCGTGTCCATGAACCCTCTGAATCCGGGCCGCCACAGGCGGCCTCTTCGCCTCTTGCATCATAATGATATAATAAGTGAGTATCCTTCGGACTTTCACTCCGATGCGATTTTTTCGGGATTTCCCGGAATGATGGTTTATAGGGAAGCAGCGCTTCCCTGGAAAGGATTTCAAATGACAGAAAAGAAAAAAGTAGTGGTGGCCATGTCCGGCGGCGTGGACAGCACCCTGACCGCCCGGCTCCTTTTGGACCAGGGCTATGATGTGTGCGGCGCCACCATGTACCAGTTTGAGGGGCAGGATGAGGAAATCGAAGGGGCCCGCAGCATGGCCGATTTCATCGGAATTCCCTTTAAGGTGGTGGATGTGAGGGAGGCCTATCAGCAGTATGTGCTTTCCTATTTCATCGACGCCTATGCGAAGGGCATGACTCCTAATCCCTGTATGATGTGCGATTTCAAGGTGAAGTTCGGACTCTTTTATGATGAGGTGCGGAAGGCCTTTGATGCGCCCTACTTCGCCACCGGCCATTATGCCCGCATCCTTTACAATCCGGAACGGCAGAAGTATGAGGTGCACAAGGGCATCGACCTGGGGAAGGACCAGTCCTACATGATGTACCATCTGACCCAGGACCAGCTGGCCCATATCATTTTCCCACTGGGCCGCACTTTTAAGAAGGACACCCGCCGGATTTCCAAAGAAAAGGGACTTCCCACCTATAATAAGGCAGAGTCCCAGGATATCTGCTTCCTCACCAGCGAAAGTTCCTATGTGGAATTTTTGAAAAATCACGCTCCCGAGGCATTCCGGCCGGGCGACATTGTGGATAAAAAAGGAAAAGTTCTCGGACAGCACCGGGGCATTCCCTACTACACCATCGGCCAGCGCAAAGGTCTTGGCATTGCGGCCAGGACCCCGCTCTATGTGACGGCCCTCCGGCCCGATAAAAACCAGGTGGTGGTGGGAGAAAATGATGACCTCTTCCGCACCCGCCTCCTGGCCGATGAGCTTCACTTTACCGACGGAGAGGCGCCGGCGGAGGAGTTCCGCTGCCAGGCGAAAATCCGCTACGGCATCAAGGTTCATGACTGCACGGTAACTTTGGAAAGAAACGGCCGGGCGGTGGTGAAATTTGACGAACCCCAGCGGGCCATTACCACAGGCCAGTCGGTGGTATTCTACGACGATGACCGTTTAATCGGCGGCGGCACCATTTTAAGGGCTCTGTAAAGGGAGCATACAAAAAAGAGCAGGAAAAGAAATTTCTTTTCACTGCTCTTTTATATTATCTCAGTCCAAAGACCCGGGCAAGGATGCCTGCTTTTCTGCCCTTTCTGGCAGAGGCAGCCCATTCGGCGGATTTGGTTTCTGCATTTTTCACTTTATAGGCCCGAAAGGCGCGGTAGCTGTTCATATCGACCAGCATGACGCATACCTTGGCATGTCTCAGACGGCGCTGGAGAAGTCGTTCATCAGAAGGCAGGGGAATGGAAATTTCCTTTTCTTCCATTTCCAGAAGGGAAGCAGCCATGGCGTCCCTGGCTTTTTTTGTCGTTTCATCCATGGAGCGGCCGCTGGCCTGGCAGCCCGGCAGATCCGGAAATACGGCGGTAAACATTCCTTTATCAGCGTCATGTTCAAATACGGCGGGATAGAAATATGTCATCATTTCCCCCCTTTCCTTCAGTACAGACTTCTCAAAATTTGGTCATTTATATTCTATACCATTTGCCCCCCTCCTGCCAACTGGAATTTACAGGAGTTTGATGGATTTTTTACGAAAAGGGACACTGATTTTCATGAGAAAATAATGAGGAAAAGACGGTCCGGTCATTTTTAAGGAAGCGCTGATTAAATCGTTGTCTGCTTTTATTCTAGAATTTTTATGCAATGCGAGGAATGGGAAAGGGAATAGCGAGCTATTTAAGGAGTCCCATGACGAAGCAGTGCATAAAAATTCTTATAAAAGCAGACTCCATGAATTAATCAGTGCTTCCTTAGGGAAGCACTGCATCAGAGGGTCTGCAGCACCTCCTGGGTGGTTTCTATCCATTTCCGCAGGGCCGGACCGCAGGCGGCGGACCGGGGCAGGGCCAGAGAGAGGGATACGGTGTCGCCGGTGGTGAAGGGACGGGTGCATACATTTCCGCTCCAGCCCCGGCTCATGAGCTCATTGTTCAAAGAAAGGCCCAGCCCTGCCTCCACCATGCGCCAGGCGGTGTAATTGCTGGCGGTGGACAGGGTGAAACGGGGATGGACAGGGTGGCGGCGAAGGAAATTTTCCACATCCGTATCCTCATGGGGAAGAATGTTGATAAAGGGCTGGCCCGCAAGGTCCGAAGGTTCGATGGCATCCTTGGAAGCGAGGGGATGGGATGCGGGAATCCAGGCCATGAGCCGGTCTTCCCTGAGGGGAATCCAGCGTACCCGGGAATCCTTCCGGCGGCCGAGAAAAGCGCAGCTCAGGGTGCCCTCCGCTACCCCGTCAAGGCACTCCCGGTTTCCGCATTCCTTCAGGTGAACCGCCACTTTGGGATAGCGGCGGTGGTACAGGGAGAGGATAGAAGGCAGCCAGTGGGCGGCAATGCTGAAGTAGGAACCGATGGAAAGGCTGCCGCCGGTCAAGGAAAGGAGACTGTCCCGCTCATCCTTCACTGCCTCCCCGGCCCTCACCATGTTCCGGATGAAAGGAAGAAGGGCCTCTCCTTCCCTGGTAAGGTGAATGCCGCGGCTGGAACGGGAAAGCAGGGGAAATCCCATTTCCTTTTCCAGACTGTCCATCATCCGCGTAATGCCGGAGGGAGAGTAGCCTGTCTCTTCTCCGGCGGCGGTAAGGCTCCCTGTTTCCAGAATGCGGAGAAATATTTCATATCTGCTGGTGTCCATAGCTGCCTCCTTATGACATATTGCGTATCTGTCAATATTATATTGATAAAATTGCGCTTCCGTCAATATAAAGCCTCTCTTATACTAAGCATAAAGGAGGCGGGAGCATGAATACATCCACTGCGAAAATACTGATGGCATCGGTCATACTGGCAAGAAGCACGTCCTTTCTGTTTTCAAAGATATGTCTTGAGGAAATGGGACTTTTCGAGCTGCTGGCCATCCGCTTCTTTCTGGCCTTCCTCATCCTTTCCTTCCTCTACCGAAAGCGAATGGCCGCTTCCTTTGGGAAAAACATAATCCTTCGCGGGATGGCGCTGGGGACGGTGCTGTACCTGGTCATGGGCGCTGAAATGATGGCGCTGAAGGAATCGGACATTTATCTCACCGCCTTTCTGGAAAACACGGCCTTTCTCTTCGTACCCCTCTTTCTATGGGCCTTCCAGGGAGAAGGAATTTCTCGGAAAACCGCAGCAGCCATGGCGGTGATGACGGCGGGGGTATGCCTTCTCACTTTGAAGGGCAGCGGAAATCTCCATGGCGCGGCCTTTGGGCTGGCGGCCGCCTTCTTCTACGGACTTTTCATCTACCTCACCGGCAGGCTGGCATCCGGGGAAGACGGCCTTTCCCTCGGCATCTGGCAGATGGGATTCATGGGCCTTCTAAACGGTATTTCCGCCCAGGCAGCCGGTGAAATCACGATGCCCTCCTCGCCGGAAATCATAGGGGCCCTTTTGGCTTTAACCCTTCTCTGCTCCGCCTTTGGATTTACCTTCCAAACCGTGGCGCAGCAGTCTATTTCCACAGAAGAAGCGGGCCTCTTCTCCGCCCTGGATCCCCTCTTTGCCACCATGTGGGGCATGATTTTCCGGGGAGAAAATCCCGGTCTCTCCGGCGCCGCCGGTGCCCTTCTGGTGCTTCTTGGTATGGCAGGTGCCCAGGACGGCCTGCTTTTCAAAATCAGAATGAAATTCCGTTTCCTCATGAAGTCCACACTTCCCTGATATTTCCTCCCCTGATGGTATAATAAGGAAAAGCAGAAAGGGGGAGAGTCCATGATTTCTAAAGAACTGGATGATACGGATAGAAAGATTATCAATGAACTGAAGAAAAACAGCCGCATATCCATGACGGAGCTGGGAAAGAAAGTGTACATGACCGGACAGGCCGCCAAGAACCGGCTGGAACGGCTGCAGGACCTGGGGGTGGTGGAACGGTACACGGTGAATGTAAACTGCCCCGTCTTCGGCTATACCGTCCACGGCCTTTTCACCTTGAAATTAAATAAAGAAAGGGCCGATGATTTCCACCACTTCGTCCACACCACGGAGTTCCATATCCTTCACTGCTACGAAACGGAAGGGGGCACCGTCTTCATAGATGCCCATTTCCAGAGTGAAGAAAAGAGGGATGAATTCCTCAAGATACTGTCCACCTACGGCCTCTGCCGCCTGCATCGGGTGGTTAAAGAAATCCACGGCATTCACCCGGTGGATGAGTGAGATAGTGGGGCCGCTGTCCGCATACCGCTGCTATTGTCGGCTGGGCATTATTCCCGACAGCAGGGAGACATTCAGACATCAGACTGACAGACATCAGACAAACATTATTCCCGAATGCAAAGGGGTTCAGGCGCCTTTAGCGCCCGGGTTCAGGGCACCGCCGGGGCTGTGCCCCTGGGTGCCCCGGGTTCTGCCCGGGAACGGCTTCGCCTTCCGGGCTGGTTCAAAGGGTAGTTATAAAGCCCACTCCATGGAGGCAGAGTGGGCGCCTCCGGCGCCATAATATAAGCCGCCTCCGGCGGCTATAAAAATGCGGCGCAGCCGCCACCACACCCCTCTGAACCCGCCCGCTGAAAGCGGGAAGAACCTTTTGAACCTTATGAACCCGGGCCGCGCAGCGGCCCATTATGAAAGGAGCATGCCATGCATATCATCGCTGCAGCCGATTCCTTCAAAGGCACCCTTTCCTCTTTGGAAGCGGGCACCATCATCAAGGAGGCGGCCCTTTCCGTATATCCCGGCTCCTCCGTGGAGGTGCTTCCCCTGGCAGACGGGGGAGAAGGGACGGTGGAAGCGGTGCTTCACTGCACAGCGGGAGAAAGGGTATTTCTTTCTGTAAGAGGCCCCTTGGGCAGTCCTGTTAACGCCTCCTACGGGCGGCTTTCACAAAAACGGGCCATCATGGAAATGGCAGAAGCTTCAGGACTCCTGCTGGTTCCGGAAGAAATGAGAAACCCTCTCCTCACATCAACCTTTGGCACCGGAGAGATGATGGCTCGGGCCATGGAAGACGGTGCCCGCACCCTTTTCATGGGCATCGGCGGCTCTGCCACCTGCGACGGCGGCATGGGTGCCATGGAGGCCCTGGGATTCCGTTTCCTGGATAAGCATGGGGAAGAACTGCCGGGGCGGGGTGCCTCCTTTGAGCAGGTGGAAGCCATCGACCTGTCCCATCGCCATCCCCTTCTCAAAGAGACGAAAATCATAGTCCTGAGCGATGTGAAAAATCCTCTTTGCGGAGAGAGGGGAGCGGCCCGGGCCTTCGGGCCCCAGAAAGGGGCGGACGAAGCCATGGTGGAAGAACTGGAACAGGGCATGATGCATTATCGGGATATTCTGCAGAAAACCTTCGGGAAAAATCCCGATGACATCCCCGGAAGCGGGGCCGCCGGCGGCCTGGGGGCGGCGATCTCCCTTTTCCTTGGGGCCTCCATGGTTTCCGGCGCCCGTGAAATCCTTGCCCTCTCCCGTTTTGATGAAAAAATCCAAAAGGCGGATCTGGTCATCACCGGAGAAGGGCGGAGCGACGCCCAGGGCGGCGAAGGAAAAATCACCGGCGTCATTGCCGGGGAATGCAGGAAATGGAACATCCCCTGCGTTGTCATCTCCGGCTCCCTGGGAAAGGGCTGGGAAATCCTTCTTGAACAGGGCGCTGTTTCCGTCTGTGGGGCATCGCCTGGAGAAGAGATAGAAAAAGCCATGAAAGAACCGGCGGCCTATCTTAAAAGGGCGGCGGTTGATTTCTTCAGGAAATGGAAGGAGAGATAGTGGGATAGTGGGCTTATTGCTGCTATTGCCTGCCGGACGGTATTCCCGAAAGCAAGAGGGTTCAGGCGCCTTCGGCGCCCGGGTTCAAGGCCTCGCCGGGGCTGCGCCCCTGGAGGCCTCAGGTTCTGCCCACAGAGCGGGCTGGTTCAGAGGGGAGTTATAAAGTACTGTGGAGGTCCTGCATAGGACCTCCAAGTCAGCCAAAGTTGGCCCTTAGCCTGTCCCATAAAAGGTCCTACCTATTGGTTGGCTGACCGTGCCGCTGGCAAGGTATGGCGCTTCCGGCGGCTATAAAAATGCGGCGCAGCCGCCACCACACCCCTCTGAACCCTTTGAACCCTCACGCCCAAAGGGCGTGTCCATGAACCCTTTGAACCCGGGCCGCTCTGCGGCCCCTTTGCGCCCGCCCCCAAAGAGTGCTATAATACTCCATATCTATATTTCTCAGTTGTCATCTGTTAACCAACTCTAAAAAACAGGAGGAAAGATGAAAAAAGCGATTATATTATCCAGCGGAGGCGTGGATTCTACTACCTGCGTTTCCCTGGCTGTTGACAGACTGGGAGCAGACAATGTTGTGACTGCTTCTATTTTTTATGGGCAGAAGCATAAGAAGGAAATTCTGGCTGCCCGGAAAGTGGCGGAGTACTACCATCTGAAACATTATGAATTCGACCTGTCCCAGATTTTCCAGTATTCCAACTGCTCTCTTCTGGAAAATTCCACGGAAGAAATCGTGCACAAGAGCTATGCTCAGCAGATTTCTGAAAACGGAGAAGGAAAGGTGTCCACCTACGTGCCCTTCCGGAACGGCCTCATGCTGTCCACGGCGGCATCCCTGGCAGCTTCTCTTTTTGAGGACGACGACGTGGATATCTACATCGGCGCCCACGCCGACGATGCAGCCGGCGATGCCTATGCGGACTGCAGCGAACCCTTCCTTAGGCACATGGGCGAGGCCATCCGCATCGGCACCTACGGCAGGGTGCACCTGGTTTTCCCCTTTGCGGAAATGAACAAGGCCGGCGTGGTAGCCATGGGTCTCAAACTGAAGACCCCCTACGAACTCACCTGGAGCTGCTACGAAGGGGGAGACAAACCCTGCGGCACCTGCGGCACCTGCATAGACCGGGCCGCCGCCTTCGCCGCCAACGGAGTCAAGGATCCGGCGCTGGATTAGTTGTCAATCGGACGGTTGACAGTATTCCCGAAAGCAGGAGGGTTCCGGCGCCTCCGGCGCCTGGGTTCTATCGTTCGTGCGATTCGCGCCGACCGATGGGTTCGGCCCGGGAACGGCTCCGCCTTCCGGGCTGGTTCAGAGGGAGTTATAAAGCCCACTCCATGGAGGCAGGGTGGGCGCCTTTCGGCGCCATGATATAAGCCGCCTTCGTCGGCTATAAAATTGCGGCGGAGCCGCCACCATCACCCTTTGAACCCTCTGAACCTTTTGAACCCTCTGAACCCTCACGCCGCAGGCGTGTCCATGAACCCTCTGAACCTGGCCGCTCCGCGGCCCTATTATGAAAGGACCAATGCTATGTTTACAGTAACCAAAAGAATGGAAGTATCCGGTGCCCATTTCCTGCACCTGGACTATGAAAGCAAATGCACCAACCTTCACGGCCACAACTGGATTATTACGGTGACCGTGCAGAATGACACCCTGGACAGGAACGGCATGGTGGTGGATTTCAGCAAAATCAAGGAAATCGTGAACCGGTTTGACCACCATCTCATTAACGACGTGCTGGGAGACCTGAATCCTACGGCGGAAAACATGGCCAAGTGGATCTGTGACCATATTCCTCACTGCATCCGCGTTTCCGTGCAGGAAACGGAAGGAAACGTGGCCACCTATGAAAAGTAAGTATGCCTATGATGACGGCCTTTTCCATGTGACCGAAATTTTCGACAGCATCGACGGCGAAGGAAAACGCACCGGTTACATGGCGGTATTCCTCCGCCTGGCCGGCTGCAACCTTCGCTGCAGCTACTGCGACACCGCCTATTCCCTCACCCTGGAGGACACGGCGGAAGCGCTGACGGAGGAGGAAGTGCTTTCGCGCATCCGCGCCTACCCCTGGAAGAGGGTAACCATGACCGGCGGCGAGCCCATGCTCCATCCCCTCCACCATCTCTGCGAGGTGCTGGGAGAAGAAGGCTATGACATTAATATAGAAACCAACGGCGCCGTGCCCCTCTGGAGAGAGCGGCCGGAGGGCGTTTTCTATACCATGGATTTCAAATGCAGCGGAAGCGGCATGAAATCTTATATGAACCTTGACAATTTCAAGCTCCTCACCGGAAAAGACGTGCTGAAATTCGTGGTGAGCTCCGAAGAGGACCTGCATGAAATGAAGGAAATCGTAAATCATCATTTTCCCTCCGCCCATCATCCGGAATTTTTCGTCAGCCCCGTATGGGGAAGGATTGAACCGGCGGAGCTGGTGGAATATGTAAGAAAGAACAGGCTGCAGGACGTACGGGTCCAGGTGCAGCTTCATAAAATCATCTGGGACCCGGACAGGAGAGGTGTTTGACATGGATTTGGAAAAACTGGAACAGGCAGCCCGGCTGATTATTGAAGCCGTAGGGGACGACCCGGACAGGGAAGGACTTAAGGAAACGCCGAAGCGCTTTGCGGACATGATGGCGGAGCAGTTTGCCTATACCGCTGTATCCAACGAGGAAATCGCAAAGGAATTTGAGAAGACCTTTGCCACCCCGGAAAATGATATGGTGGTGGTGAAGGACATTCCCATCTTCTCCCACTGCGAACACCACATCGCCCTCATGTACAACATGAAGGCAGCGGTGGGCTATATTCCCCACGGACGGGTCATCGGCCTTTCCAAAATCGCCCGCATCGCCGACGCCGTGTCGAAACGGTTCCAGATTCAGGAAAGAATCGGCACGGATATCCGGGACATTATGGAAATGGTGACATCCTCTCCCGACGTCATTGTCTACATTGAAGGAGAACACTCCTGCATGACCGCCCGGGGCATCAAGAAGCCCGGCACCAGAACAAGAACCATCGCCTCCTCCGGCGCCTTCAAGACAGACGCCGCCCTGCGAGGGGAATTTATGAAACTGGCCCTTGGGAAAGAGTGAGGCGGTGAGGCTGTCCGCTTTCCGCTTACCGCTGCCTGCTGGACAGTAATCCCAACCGCAAGAGGGTTCAGGCGCCTGCGGCGCCCGGGTTCTATCGTTCGTGCGCTTCGCGCCGAACGATGGGTTCCGCCCGGGAACGGCCCCGCCTTCCGGGCTGGTTCAGAGGAAGTGTTGCATGCCGCCGTTGGCGGTATCGCTGCCTATGGCAGCGAAAACCAAACAACCGCGCCTGCGGCATCGGTCGGGCGATTTATTGGAAAGTCCTTTTATGTGCAGGCTAAGGACCAACTTCGCCCGACTTGGAGACCCTCTGCAGGGTCTCCACATGGGAAATGCACCCCTTCTGTCGCCTGTGGCGACGTCTCCCCCGGAGGGGGAGATTTTAGCGACGCTATACTTTGAACTGCTTATGAGAGTAAAAGTTGAGCGGAGAGTAAACTTCCCCCTCCGGGGGAAGTGGTGCGCAGCACCAAAAGGGGTGCATTTCCGACGCCCGCAGGGCGGTTGTTTGGTTTTTCCGCGGAGCGGAATTATAAAACTCATCGCCGCGAAGCGGCGATACCTTCCCCTCTGAACCCTCTGAACCTTGTGAACCCTCTGAACCCTCACGCCCGTCAGGGCGTGTCCATGAGCCCTCTGAACCCGAAAAAAGGACGCAAAGCGTCCTTTTCCTTCCTGTGGTATAATATAAGCGACTATATGCCCGTAATTCTTGCTGAAACTGCGGGTGCAAGTGATTTCTATATAGGAGCGTATTATATGAAGAATTCCGATATACGACGCGAGAGACCGCCGAAGAAATCATCCTTTGTGAAGAGGATTTTTGTATTTCTTGTGGTTATCGTGATGATTGCAGGCGCCGGAGCGGCGGCAGGCTTTTTTGTGTCCGTTTCCAAGCACCTGCCCGATGTGACGGCCAATATCCAGCCTAACGCATCGTCCCGCATTTACGATGACAAGGGACGGCTGATTACCACGGTGCACGCAGAGGAAAACCGCATTCCCGTACCTATTACGGAGGTGCCCCAGAATCTGCAGAATGCCTTTGTGGCAGCGGAAGATGTCCGTTTCTATGAACACCACGGTATCGATCCCCGGGGCATCCTTCGTGCGGTGTGGTCCAATGTGGTCACCCGCAACGCCACCGGACAGGGCGGCTCCACCATTACCCAGCAGCTGGCCCGGAACGCCTTCCTCACCCAGGAGCAGACATTGAAAAGAAAGCTCCTGGAAGTGGTGCTGGCTCTCCAGATTGAAAACAAGTACACCAAGAAGCAGATTCTTGAAATGTACATGAACCAGATTTACTTCGGCCAGGGCTGCTACGGCATCCAGACCGCCTCCCGCGTCTATTTCGGCAAGGACGTGAAGGACCTCACCCTGCCCCAGTGCGCCATGCTGGCAGGGCTTCCCAACAGCCCGAACTACTACTCTCCCTTCCGCAGTCTGGAAGCAGCCAAGTACCGCCAGGGCATCGTACTTGACCAGATGGCTAAGTACGGCTATATTTCCGAAGCCGACGCCCAGGCCGCCAAGAAAGCGGACCTGCACCTGGCCAAACCCCAGGCTTCCAAGGGCACCGACAGCACAGCTTCCTATTTCGTAAGCTACGTCATCCAGACCATCAGTGATAAATACGATTCCGACGCCATTTATAAAGAAGGTCTCCAGGTATATACCACCCTGGACCTGGATATGCAGAAGGAAGCGGAGCAGGCTTTGAAGAATGACCTGCCGAAGGGAAATAAGGATGCCAAGGGACTCACCCAGCCCCAGGGCGCCCTCATGACCATTGAAACCGGCACCGGCCATATCAAGGCCATGGTCGGCGGCCGCGGCGAAGACCATTTCAACCGCGCCACCCAGATGGTCCGCCAGCCGGGCTCCGCATTCAAACCCTTCGTATACCTCACCGCCTTTGAAAACAAATTCAGCCCCTACGACACCGTAAGCAACGAAAAGAAGACCTACGGCGGCGGCTGGACGCCGAAGAACTACGGCGGCACCTCCGGCGGACAGGTGACACTGGAAGAAGCGCTGGTTCACTCCATGAACATCCCCACCATCGATTTGGCCAACAAGGTGGGCATGAAGAAGATCCTTGACACCGCCGAAGCCTGCGGCATTACCACCCTGGTGAAGGACGGCAAGAGAAACGACGACAACCTGGCAGCCTCCATCGGCGGCCTCACCAACGGCGTTTCCGTATACGACATGGCCAAAGCCTACAGCGTCTTTGCCAACGGTGGCAAGCTCATCGAACCCACTGCTATCCTGAAAGTGGTGGATAGAAATGGCAACGTACTGGAAGACCATTCCGGCAAACAGGAAGGCAAGCAGGTGGTCAGCGAAAATGCGGTTTACCGTCTGACCAGCATCCTGGAAGAAGTTGTCTCCCGCGGCACCGGCGGCAACGCCTACATCGGCCGCACCGCAGCCGGCAAGACAGGCACCACCGATGACGAACACGATGCATGGTTCGTGGGCTATACCCCCGAACTGGTGACAGCCGTATGGATTGGCGACGATACCAATACCAACGCAGGCTACACCGGCGGCACCGTACCGGCGGCCATCTGGAGGGACTTCATGAAACAGGCCCTCTCTGCCTACAAGACCAAGAGCTTCGACATCCCTGAATCCGTCCGGGTGGAAAACGAAAAAGCAAGAGCAGCCCAGGCGGCAAAGGAAGCGGAAGCCAAGAAGAAAGAGGCGGACGCCAAGAAGGACGACAAGGCAGCCAAAGATAACAAGAACGCCGGAAACAAGCTGCTTGACCGGATTACGGGAAAGAACGCAGCTAAGCCTTCTGAAAGCGACAGCACCAAGACCAACTGATACAAAAGAGCAGACCCCATCAAGGCCTGCTCTTTTTCGCCGGGCAGTATTCCCGAAAGCAAGAGGGTTCAGGCGCCTTCGGCGCCATCATATAATCCGCCTCCGGCGGCTATAAAATTGCGGCGGAGCCGCCACCACACCCTTTGAACCCTTTGAACCAGCCCGCCCTTGGCGGGCCGAACCCTCTGAACCTGGGGCCGCCTGCGGCGGCCCCCGCCACCTAAAAGGCCCTCACCGGATGGCAGCCGGTGAAGGCCTTTGTATTTTTGGAGTTTGGGAATGGTGTAATCATAGGTACATAGGAAATGGGCCTATGAAGAGGTATGTGGGAAAATCCCTGCAGAAAAGGGAAAGGAGGAAACTTTCCATTTCCTGCGGCTGTCATACCGGCCAGCCGGGCGCAGGAGAAAGACAGGAAGGATGCTGAACTTATCATTTCTGCTAAAACACTGACACCGCGCTCGGTGAAGGAATGAATGCATTTCCCTGCAATGGCTTTTCTTCGCATGCCTTTCATCCTGCAAGCCTATACGGAAGGCTCTGCAGCAAAAGAGGGAAAACGAAGAGGCCTCTTCCTTACCTTCAGCAAAAATGACTCCGCCATGAAACCCTGTAACAGTCAAACAATTTCATCAGCGGCAGATTCGCGGAATTCTTCAAGCACACTACCCCTCCAGCCTGCCTGTGGCAGAGTGACTGAAGACTGCGAATCTCACAATCGAAATACTTCGGAGGATATACCTCAATGGGCTCTCCTCTTCCGCCTTCCCCAGGGGTCGACCATTTCATCTGCCGGGATACCTGCCGGAAACCAAAGGGCCGGGCCAAAGGTAGAGAGAAAAAAGAGAACCGGCGAAACAGCATGGAAACCATACTTTTCACCCTAACCTGTCTCTATTATACATCATTTAGGATTTTATTAAAGATGATTGTCACCTTTCAAAGGGTGACATGGTAAAAAATGCCGCTCCTGCGGCAAAAATCGGCTTATTGAATTTTTCTTTAAGCAGTTCATGGGAAAGAGGGGGCACGGCTGTCCGCTATCCGCTTACCGCCAACTGGTATGTATTGCCGATTGTCTCCAATGCGCCTCGCACCAGAATTCTTCACTGCGTTCAGAATGACGAGTAGGGCAAAAAGCCAATCCCGTAACGCTGACTATAAAACTTCATCGCCGAAGGCGATACCACACCCTTTGAACCTTTTGAACCTTCTGAACCCTTTGAACCCGAGCCGCAGAACGGCTCCAATGGCGATACCACACCCTTTGAACCCTTTTTCAAAGAAACCTCTCCCTGAATGCCTCCAGATTCCTCTTATCTCCGGGACAGTAAATGGCAAAGGTCAGGCAGTCGAAGAAACGGCGATACCCTTGATTTACCAGGATTTCATAAAAATCGGACGCCACTTCTTCCGGCGGATTCAGAAACACGCCGCAGCCCCAGGCGCCCAGGGTAAGGGTGCGGTATCCTTTGAAAGCAGAAAGAGCAAGGACATGGGCCATGCGGCGCTGCCGTATGGTACTGATGGCCGCAGGACTTTCATTTCCTGCGGGGCCCCGAAGGTCCACCGCTGGAGCGGTGATGACGGCTGTGCCAATAGGCGGACCGAAGAGAGCGTGATTTTCTTTGGCACTCCTGCGGAAGATTTCCACATGAGGAGAAAGAAGGATGCCATCGGAGCCGTACCTGCTTTCTTCCGCCCTGTTTCGGGCATAGTAGGGAAGGGCCTCATTTCCGGAAAGGGAGGCGTAGAGCGTACTCTCCCTGCAGAGGGCCTCTTCCTGGGAAGAAGCGCCGTAAAGGTACCCGCCGCCGGGGGTGAAAGCATTGGCAAAATTCAGCACCATATCTCCGGGAAAATCAAAACTCTCCCCTTCGGCCACGGCGATACGTCCCTGCCGGACGGGAAAATCGGCAGATTCCATTCTCCCCCTCAGCGCCTCCAGCACTTTAGGTTCATAGATTTCCGCCTTTGCAAGGAGGGAAAGGGGATGGGAGAAATGAAATAGGGCTCCCGCTGCTTCATAGTGACCTTCCTGTATGATTTTTTCATTTTCCCTGGCTATAGCCACATTACGGATTCGTGTACTCATGGTGCTCCTCTGGGGGGAAAAAATAGATGCTAGGGAAGCACTGATTAATTCATAGAGTTTACTTTTATAAGAATTTTTATGCACTGCTTCGTCATGAGGCTCCTTAAATAGCTCGCTATTCGCGTCGCCTCATTCCTTACATTGCATAAAAATTCAAGAATAAAAGCAAACAATGAATTAATCAGCGCTTCCCTAAAAAGAGCTGTGAAAGAATGATAATCATTTCTTCACAGCTCTTTTTCTCTACCTTTTTAATTCCATCAAAAATTGTTAACATGACAGGGCACTGTCTGCCGAATGCTTACCTTCACAGATGATAGGGTTCATGCCGTATGATTTTCATGGCGCGGTAAACCTGTTCTGACAGAATAAGGCGGGCCATCTGGTGGGTGAAGGTCATGGCGCTGATGGAGATTTTCAGGTCAGCCCTTTTCCGGATATTTTCTCCATTGCCATAGGGGCCGCCGATCATGAAGAAAAAGTGGCTGGTGCCGGCCACCATTTTCTTTTGAAGGATTTCCGCCAGCCCTTCCGAGGTTACCGGTTTTCCTTTCAGGTCCAGAAGGATAAGGAAATCTTCATCTTTCAAATATTTCAGAAGTTTGTCCCCCTCCTTTTCCATGACCTTTTCTTTCAGGGCAGGCGATGGATTTTCCGGCATCTTTTCTTCATCCGGCGACAGGATTTCCACCTTTGCCATAGGCGAAAGACGCTTCAGGTATTCTTCAATGCCCTGGCGCATCCATTTTTCTTTAATCTTGCCAATGGTTAGAAATGTGAATTTCATCAGTTGTCCGTCTCCGGTGCCGATGCCAGGAGCACTTCCGTATCGGACTTTCTTCCATTGTGTTCGTAGGTCACTTTGATGCGGTCGCCCGGTTTATGGGTATCTAGGATATCTCTCATACCCTTGACCGTATCGAAGGATTTACCGTCAATAGCAAGGATGTAGTCACCGGGACGGATGTCGGTGAGGCTGATGGGGCTTCTTGCGGCCACTTTCATGACGAGAACGCCGCCATCATGGTCCCAGTTGTAGCCATAGCGCTGGGCAATGTCCTTATCAGCCGCATAGACACCAAGGTAAGCCCTTGTGACTTTGCCATTGGAAATCAGCTGCTGGATAATGCCTTTGGCGGAATTGATGGGGATGGCAAATCCCATGCCTTCTACCCCTTCCTTGGCAATTTTGGCACTGTTAATGCCCACCACCTTACCGTCGGCGGTAACAAGGGCGCCGCCGGAGTTGCCGGGGTTAATGGCTGCATCGGTCTGGATAAGCTTGAAGCGCTGGTCAATGTCATCAAGGCTCCTGTTCAGTGCACTGATGACGCCTACGGTAACGGTGCCCTGAAATTCAAGGCCCAGTGGATTGCCGATGGCAATGGCGGTCTCCCCTACCTGCAGGGCATCGGAATCACCGAACTCTGCCACCGGCAGGTCATCGCTTCCATCAATCTTAACCACCGCCAGGTCCGTGGAAGGATCTGTGCCCACCACTTTCCCCGGCACTGTTTTCCCATTGGAAAGGCTGACATTCACTTCTTTGCTGCCAGATACCACATGGTTATTGGTGACAATATATCCCTTCTTGTCAAAGAGAACCCCGGAGCCTACGCTCTGTCCCACTTCTACCCGGCGGTTGAACATATCCCGGTCATACACTCTGGTGGTGATACCCACAATGGCCGGGCCCACTTCCTTCACGGCCTGTACCACGGCGGTGTTGCGGATGGCCGGAAGATCTTCCATTTTCTTATTGGCTCCCTGAGGAATCTGGTAGGAAGAAGCAGCCCCTTCCTTTTTCGGCAGAGAAAAGCCGCCGAAATAGCAGCCGCCGGCACCGCCTATAATCAGCATGGCCAGGGCCAGAGCCGCGATTTTCATTCTTCCGTTTCGGGAGCCATGGGATGTTTCTTTCATGGCTTCGCCATTTTCTTTCAGCTTTTTATCCAAATCTTCTCTATCCATAGTTACCTCCCTTTCCCATTGGGAAATTAAATTTCAGGGGGCAGGCATCCTTCTTACAGAAAAAGGAACCTCTCCATCTTGTAGTCCAATCATTATATCACAAAGTTTCATTAAAGGAAGAGGTAAAAAAAGAAACCCACTTCTCAGTGAAGCAGGTTTCTTTTTATTATTTAGCAAAGTCCGTAGCCCTGGTTTCGCGGATAACCACGACCTTTACCTGTCCCGGATACTGCAGTTCCTTTTCAATCCGGCGGGAAATATCGTGGGCCAGGATGGTGGACTGGTCTTCGGATACCTTTTCCGGTTTCACGATGACCCGGAGTTCACGGCCTGCCTGGATAGCATAGCAGCTGTCCACGCCGGGGAAGGATTTGGCAATGTCTTCCAGTTTCGTGAGACGTTTGATATAGTTTTCCAGCGTCTCGCGGCGGGCGCCGGGACGGGCTGCGGAAATGGCATCGGCAGCGGCCACCAGCACGGATTCTACACAGGTAGGCTCCGTATCCCCGTGATGGGAAGCAATGGCATTGACAACTTCCGGCGATTCATGGTATTTCTGGGCCAGTTCCACACCCAGTTCCACATGGGTGCCTTCCTGTTCACGGTCCACGGCCTTGCCGATATCATGAAGGAGTCCTGCCCTTTTGGCCAGTTCCACATTGGCTCCCACTTCACCGGCCATAATGCCGGCGAAATAGGATGTATCAATGCAGTGCTGCAGCACATTTTGGCCATAACTGGTACGGTATTTCAAACGGCCCAGAATTTTCACCAGTTCCGGGTTCATGCCCCGGATGCCGCATTCCATGACGGCCTGTTCACCGGCTTCGCGGATAGCCTTTTCCACATCCTTCTTTGTCTTGGCCACCACTTCTTCAATCCGTGCGGGATGGATACGGCCATCCTTCACAAGGCTTTCCAGTGCCAGCCTTGCCACTTCACGGCGAATGGGGTCAAAGCAGGACAAGATAACCGCTTCCGGCGTATCGTCGATGATAAGGTCCACGCCCGTCAGGGTTTCGATGGCCCGGATATTGCGGCCTTCCCTGCCGATGATGCGGCCCTTCATTTCTTCATTTGGAAGGGAAACTACGGAAACCGTGGTTTCAGAAACCGTATCTGCCGCATTCCGCTGAATAGCGGATGCGATGATTTCCCTGGCCTTGGCGTCAGCGGTACTCTTGGCTTCCTCCACGGCGCTGCGGATACGGACTGCCTTTTCATGGGTCAGCTCTTCATCCACCCGGGACAGAATCATGTCCTTCGCCTGTTCGCTGGAGAGCTGTGAAATTTCTTCCAGCTTCTTCTGCTGCTGTTCGTAAAGGCCGTTCAGCTTTTCCTTCTGGGCCTTCACCTGGCTTTCCTTTTTATCCAGCTGGGATTCCCGCTGTTCCAGGCTGCCGCTTCTCCAGTCCAGATTATTTTCCTTCTGCACAAGACGCTGTTCATACTTCTGCAGCTCATCACGGCGCTGCTTGTTTTCCTGTTCCACGTCTTCCCGAAGCTTATGGATTTCTTCACGGGTCTGCACCAAGGTTTCCTTCTTCAGCGTTTCCGCCTCCCGGGAAGCATTGTCCAGCATTTTCTTGGCCTCTTCGCCGATCTGCCGGGCCTTTTCCTCTGCCGATCCGATCCTTGCCTCTGCAATGCGCTTGCGGAGCATGTACCCCACGCCGGCGCCAATGACGGCGGCAATGATACATCCCACAATCACATACAGTAAAACTTCATCCAGTGTCAAATGATTCACCTCTCTCTTTCTGTTATTATTATGCGTACTACGAAAACATAAAAGAATCATCTCCCGAAGGAGATAAGGGAAAATGATACCCCGGCCGCTAAGGAAGCGCTGATTAAATCGTTGTCTGCTTTTATTCTAGAAATTTTATGCAATGCGAGGAATGGGATGACGCGAATAGCGAGCTATTTAAGGAGTCCCATGACGAAGCAGTGCATAAAAATTCTTATAAAAGCAGACTCTATGAATTAATCAGTGCTTCCCTAATGAAAGCACGAAAAAGGAAATCCATGCCGGCCATGGAGAATTGAATTTTCCCAGGCTGAAACAGATGGATTTCCTTATGAATGAAAAATATTATACCCCTTTTATTCCATGGGGAGAAAGCCCCTGCAGCAGAAACGCATGCCCTGCAGGAGCTGTTGTATATAATCAGAATCATACCATGACAGGAATGTTCACTTGGTTCAGCACCTGTTTTTATTCTAAATTTTTTATAAATTCTTGTCAAGAAGGGGTATGGTACAAATAGATAGATAACAAGATAAAACGAAGAAATCAATGTCCCCTGCCGCCGCCGAACATGGACCACACCACCAGCGCTGCAAAGGCAGCCCAGGACATCATGTACGAAAGGATTCCCAGATCCGTCAGGATATTAATCACCGTAAGGCCTGCCATGAAAAGAATATTTCCCCGCTTCTCCACATAGGGATCCCGCCGGATAAGAATAAAGGCAATAATGAAAATAAGGATATTCACAATCAGCACGGCCGGGAAATAAATCAGAAGCGGCACCATCTGCAGAATAAAGCTTCCTGCCAGCATGAGAAGCATAATGTAAATCCAGGTCATGGAAATCATAATTCCCTCCCTGCATGATCGCCGTCTTCTTTGGGAATCCACATCTGCTGCTTCGGGAAAAGCCAGCGGAACTCATAGGACGGCGCCCATCGCTGTCCGAAAGCATGCATGGGAATGAGAAGGCCTGCGGAAAAATGGGAAAGATACGCCTTCACGCCCCATTCCCTGGCTGCCTGCTGCCGGGCATCCACCGGAAGCATGGCTATATCCACCTCTTTTTCCTTTATGCAGGAAAGCTCCCGGAAAAACCAGTCCCTGGCTTCCCGGTTCTCGCTATCCCCCTCACCGGCCCAATGCCACCAGTTCAAATCCCCTGCATGGAAAATGGTCAGTCCCTCTGCCTCTACCATGTAGGAGCCGCCGGCGTCGGTGGAGCCGTACATATGAACAGAAAGGGGCCCTTCATTAACCGTATCTCCCACATCCATTTCATGAAGAAGGCTCTCGTCGGCAAGTGCCAGATGGCAGTCCCGATGCAGAAAATATCCGGACGCCCTTTTTTCAAATTTCCGAATGGCCCGATTGAAATGATCTCCGTGTACATGGGAAACAAAGAAATAAACCGGCTTATCCGTCTTTTCCAAACGGTCCTCCAGTCTTTTCAAAGGGTCCAGGTAGTAATCAAAAACAAGAATCATCGTCTCCAGCTCCAGCATAAAGCCGCTGTGGTGAAGGAAATATAAATCCACCGGTTTCATAGGTTCTCCTCTCGTCATAAACAGGATTTTCTGTATCTGCTAATAGATTTTAACTGTAATGTTTACCTCTCAGGAAAGCTGTATAATAATTATATCATATGAGGATGCTATGCGGCCCAGGTTCAGAGGGTGGATTAGGGAAGCACTGATTAATTCGCAGAATCGAATTTCATATGTATTTTTATCCAATGCAGCGTCATAAGTTTCCTTAA